>WNFP01000905.1_pt1 | contig 42563 bp, 37 predicted proteins | sample 5400201 | NCBI WGS metagenome assembly WNFP01 (sample SAMN13153355, study PRJNA577476) | soil metagenome | isolation source: 115 cm saprolite under Madrone tree | place: USA:California | collected 2016-06-14 | reverse complement strand
TCCGAAGGACTACTGGCAACTGAGTGAAGCCGCGCGAAGAACGCTACGTCGCATGCGTCGCCGTCCGCGACTGATCACCGCCTTCTGGAAGCAATCTTCTTTATGGCCAGAATAGCTCTATATTATGCGAGAGTCAGTAGGTGGCGCGCCCGGTGAGGTTCGAACTCACGACCTACAGCTCCGGAGGCTGTCGCTCTATCCATCTGAGCTACGGGCGCACTGTTGCGATTCACAAGAAAGCAGTGGAAACGCGCTTACGCTAAAACTGCCGCTTGCGTCGTTATTTTAACGCTTGCACGCATTCTGCGCCATAGCGCTTTCGGCCGTGCCGCGCTGGACAGCTTACGCGGCTCTTGTGCGTGGGCCGCTTTCCGCGGAAGAGAAGATTTCGAGTTCAGCCCTTTGCCCGTGTTTTGATGTCGCGGGCAAGTTTTTCAATTTCTTCGGCTTTCTTCACGAGCGCGAGCGAGAGGATTTGGGAGGAGTCCGTTTTCTCGACTTCTGCTTTCAAGTCGCTTGCGAGCTGATAGAGCTTTTCGATGTTTTTCTTGATGTCTTTCTCGTTCGCTTCGAGTAATGCTTTGGTGGGCGATTTCCCTGGCAAAGGGTCAGAACTCTCAGGTTCCTGGATGGGGTCGGTTGCCGGTGGACGGCCTGACGGCCTGGCCTGGCCGCTGAGGCTGGCAGCGCGGATGAGTGCCAACGTCCCGGTGGCGGCCAAAGCTGTCAAAAACCTGCGCCTTGTGTTAGACATATTTACCTCACTCTGTAGTCCGTGTGCTCGGAGTCGAGCTTGCTTCAGACGCGCGTCGCTGCTCGTCCAATGTTATACTCTCCCTCCCGAAAAAACGATGTCCAGTCTCCCTATTCACTGGCCCGAATGGCCCGATATTACCCTGGGCACCGTACTTGACCTCGTAGCTATCTTTTTTATTGCACTGTTCATCAACCGTTTTCTCCGGGTTCTCACGAATCTGATGATCAAGCCGGCCGGGACGCAGAGCCGCACAGCGCAAGTTCGCGAACAACAAACGCGCACCCTCGCCGGTGTGGTCTATGGCTCCGGAACCAAAGTTGTTTGGTTTGTTGCGTTGCTAACGGCGTTGGACAAAATTGGAATTAACCCGACGCCGGCCCTGACGCTTGCGGGCCTGGCCAGCGTGGCCATAGGATTTGGCGCGCAGAATCTGGTGCGCGACGTGATTACCGGCTTCTATATCGTGCTCGAAGACCAATACGCCATGGGTGATACAATTCAGGTTGGAGATACGACCGGGCGCGTGGAAAATCTTACGCTGCGGCGCACCGTTTTGCGCGACGTCCGAGGGGCGCTGGTGACGATTGCCAACGGCGAAATACGCACAGTGAGCAATCTTAGCCGCGACTGGTCGCAGGCTTTTGTGGACATATCCATAGCGCCGGAAATTTCCCTCGAGAAGACAATGCATGCGCTGGAGGCGGCCGCCGCGGAGTTGCGCGGGGACCCGTCGTGGTCGCAGGCGCTGGTCGACGGTCCGCGGATTCTGGGAGTGCAGGCATTTGACCGCTCGGCTTCGACGGTGCGTTTGCAAGTGCGCACGGCGCCGACGCGGCAGGATGAAGTGTCGCGCGAACTCCGGCGACGAATCCAAATTGAATTTCAACGGCAAGGCCTTCCACTTTCCACAGTGCAACGCGTCGAGCTGGCTAACACCTCTCCTTCTCCGCAAGAGACAACCAAGCCAGAACAGAAAAATTAGAGCGAGGAGAACCAGAAATGAGCCAAGTTACGTATGAAGAAGTAAATCTGATGTTGAAGCTCTACGAGATGAGACGTGAGCCGAGGCTGAGGCAGGCCCGCGCCTGGTTTCTTGAACATTTTCACCCCACATCGCCCGAGGACATGATTCAAAAGTTTCCGCAGGGCGACGAAGAAAACACTTTCATTCGAATGGTCATCAGTTATTGGGATATGGTGGCGAGCATCGTGAATCGCGGTTTGATCAACGATGAGCTTTTTTTCGAGAGCAACGGAGAGATTTGGGTGGTGTGGGACCGCATGCACTCGATCGTGCCCATCTGGCGCGTTGCGTTCAAGAATCCGCAGTTGTTTTCGAACATTGAAGATACTTGCAAACGGTTGGAAGCCTGGCGCGAGAAACGGGCGCCGGGTTCGAGCGCGGCGATGCGTCAGATGATGGATCAAGCGCGGCAAAAAGCTGGCGTCGCGTAAGCTCGTCTGCGGCGGCGCGGACTCCGCCGAGACTGGAGAGCATACCCTTGAGCGTGTGACTCAACCTGGCGGCATTTTTCAAGTCCACTGCAGCCACAGCTGAACCGAGGGACCGCATCATTTGCGGGAACTCTTCCTTAGAAATATTCACGAGGTCCCGCAGCAACTCCTGATCGTTGTCGACCCTTGCAAGCAAGTCAGCTTGTTTCCAAACTTGTCCGGAAAGGTTTTCTTCTGTTTTATTCATCGTTTCACTTCCATGGTTGATTTCTTGCATTTATTGGGCGACTGAATTCTGCACGCAGAAGCCAAGCTAACTCTTCTTTGCTTCCGTCTTGGTGATGACGAGCCACGCTAGCGCCAACATGTTCGAGCTCATGCGGAGGTGTGCGCCGGTAGCCGCCCCGCGTTTACTGCGAACTGCAACCTGTCTTGCTCGATGAGGAAATCAATCGCGCCTCCCTTTGCTGGAAGCGGCTGTTCCATCCAGAAGCAATTCCTTCGGCCGCGACGGAGAAAGCAGCAGATAGTGCTCGAGTTCTTGCACACACGAAGCAATCGCACATCAGACGGCGTCGCGAGCATTGCAATGCCTGGCGCAAGGTCGAAAAACACAGAGACCCCCAAATGTCTGGGGCAAGAGTAAGGCCAGACTATCCAGGTGCGGCGGGTATTAAGCCATTGAAAAAACACATGTTATGAAGCCAGGGATGACCGAAGTGGAAGATGGAATTCCCAGGTCGGGACAAAAGCAATGAGCCATTTCACAGTGGAACAGTTTGGCTGATGCTCTTGCCGTTTCTTTTCGCTTGGCTAGTATTAGCTCTACGCCGGTACCTGGCCATTTGGGAGCATAGGAAGGCCCCTGAGGCGTATGCCCGTGGCATGGAAGATGGCGTTGCCAATCGCCGGGGCGACGGCCATGATTGGTGTTTCGCCTGCGCCGGCCGACGGAAGGTCTTTGCGATCCAGAAGGACGGCTTCAGTTTCTGGGAGGTCTCGGAAACGCGGCACGCGATAGCGTGAAAAACGCGGATTTGTGATGCGGCCATTTTCGAACTCGACGGCTTCAAAGAGAGCGCCGCCAAGTCCCTGAATATTTGCGCCAATCACCTGATTGCGTAATCCATCGGGATTTACGATGGCCCCACATTCGAACGCCGTTGTCATTCGCACCACGCGCACGGCGCCGGAGGAGCGATCAACTGCAACCTCGGCGCAAGTCGCCACGTACCCGCCTTTTTCGAGACCACCCGCAATGCCAAATCCTTGACCGTCTTGCGTCTTCTTGCGCGGCCAACCGAAGGATTTTGCCGCGGCTTCAAAAACTGCGTGCAAGCGAGGATCGCACAGATTTTTGAGACGGAATACTAGCGGATCCATTTGCGCGGCGTGCGCCAAGTCGTCCATGTGGCTCTCTCGCGCGAAAAAGTTCGCCGTCGCGGCCAGCCCGCGATAGGAACCGCTCCGCAAAGGACACTGCGTGGGGTGAAATTGGATGTGCTGGTTCGGAACGGCATAGGGGGTATCGATGGCGGACATCCCGGAATTGTAATTGTGAAATTCCCACGCTGTGAGTGCGCCATCGGCAGCAATTCCGCTTTTAATTTCCATCACTCCGGCCGGACGAAAATACGCCCAAGTGAACTCTTCTTCTCGCGTCCAAACTACCTGCACGGGGCGAGCTGCAGCGCGCGCCAGCCGAGCAGCTTCCAGCGCCGCGTCACTGGTGTGCTTGCCTCCGTATGCGGAACCTGTGTCGGGCACGATTACTCGCACGTTGTCTTCGGGAACGTGAAAGACGCTGGCCAGTTCGTCGCGCACGGCAAACGGACGCTGCGAGCCGGCCCAAACTGTCAGCTTTTCGCCAGACCATTCGGCCACCGCCGCGCGCGTTTCGAGCGGGGCATGCGCGATAAACGCGACGGTGTACGTCGCATCCAAACGGTGTACGGCGGCCGACAGACCATCTTCGACGGAGCCTTTTATTCTTCGAGAGCGATCGTCACTCTTGACGAATGCATTCTTTTTCAAATACGCGAAGAGCTCTTTGCTCGAAGTTTGCGGCACTTCCTTCCATTCGGCGCGAATAGACTCAAGAGCTTTGCGCGCGTCCCTTTCATTGGCCGCTGCGGCGCCAATGAAGTCGCCATCGCGCACAACGAGGACTCCAGTCATTGCTTGGGCAGCTTTTGCATCGTAAGAAGAGAGCGTCGCTCCAAAGGAGGGAGGGCGAAGGACTTTGCCGTAGAGCATCCCCGGTCGATGGACATCGGGAGTGTATTTGTGTTCACCGGTAACGAATGAGCGACCGTTCTTTTTCGGGATGGGCGTGCCCGCAATCGTCCATTGATCCGGTGGAGTGACGGGATCTTCTGCCGGGAGATTCTGCGCTAGCGTTTTGCCGCGGGCCAACTCCGCATAGCGAAGCGATCGGCCGGTCGCTGGATCAGTAACCTTGCCGTCTGCCGCCGTAAGTGCTTCGACAGCGACGTTCCATTCTTTTGCCGCTGCCACCACGAGCAGATTGCGGGCAGCATTCGCGACGCGGCGGAGCTGCGGCGACATAGTTGGCATCGAGCGGCTACCTACGGTGCCAAAATCGAACGGAGTGAGGGCGGTGTCGGCCGTCACCATGGTTACGCTTTCAAATGGCACGCGCAATTCGTCGGCAACCGTTTGCGCCAGCGATGTTCGAATGTTTTGCCCAATCTCGACTTTGCCCGTGAACGCTGTCACTTTTCCGTCTTCGCCGATATGCAGCCACGCGGTGATGTCCTTCGGAATCTCTTCCTGGTGAAAGCCTTGTGTGGGAGCAGTTTCCTGCCTGGCCAGCGAGTCTTTTGCGACTGCGAAAACGGCAATGCCCGCGCCGAGAAATTTGAAGAAATCGCGGCGCGCCAATTCAAAATGATGCATGGGGCCCGTGCTGAATTCGTAGCGCTCTGGTTCGGGGACAAATTTGACGGAAGAGCCGCTCATCGTCCGCGCCCCTGCATCGACTTGGCCGCTTGACGGACTGCATCGATGATCCGCGGATAAGTGCCGCAGCGGCAAATATTGCCCTGGAGGGACTGAATGATCTCAGCCGATGTGGGATTGGGATTCGTCGAGAGAAGACCAACGCTGCTCAAGATCATCCCTGAGGTGCAGTACGCACACTGGAACGCTCCTGCATCCAGAAAGGCCTGCTGCACTGGGTGCAGGTGCCCGTCTTTTTCGAGACCTTCGATGGTTCTAATGGATTTTGCGGCGGCTGTGCTAACCGTAATCTGGCAGGATCGGCGCGGCGAGCCATTGATCAAAACCGTACACGCGCCGCACTGTCCTTCGCCACATCCGTACTTGGTGCCCGTCAGGGTTAATTCGTCACGGAGCGCGGAGAGGAGAGACGTTTCGGGATCGCACTGGACTGTGTATCGTTTTCCGTTGATTTCAAGTTCGATCGGCTTCGCCATCCTTACTCCTGCGGCTGCTCAAATCGTGCAAGCCGCGTCGCCGTCGGCTCTATGTTACCACTGGGCATCTCACAGCAAAATCGAAGAAATCGGAGGGCTCACGACCCACCTAGCTATCTGCCCTCTTTTGCTGTGTCGCGTTCACAGAACGCAGTTTGGTGCGCCGTTCAACTTTTTTCCTGCAGCAGCGACTCACGCACTCTCTCTAGTTCCTTTTTCTTCTCTTTGTCGACGTCGGGGAAGGAAAGATCGAGTTCGTCCAGAGTAGAGATAATAGCCGAGGCTACGATCAGTTGCGTGTACCACTTGTTATCCGCAGGGACCACAAACCATGGCGCATGCTTTGTGGCTGTATTCTGGATCATCTCCTCGTAAGCTTCCTGGTAGTCCTTCCAGTAGCCGCGTTCTTTGACGTCGTCCATGGAAAACTTCCAGTTCTTCTTTGAATCCTCGAGGCGTTCGAGAAAGCGTTTCCTTTGCTCTTTTTTCGAAACGTGCAGGAAGAATTTGCGGACGACCACGCCGTTGTGCGTCAAATAATCTTCAAAGGCTTTGATGTCCTCGTAGCGCTGCTCCCAGATATGTTTGGTGATCAAAGGGTCCGGCAGCTTCTGGGCTTGCAAAATAGTGGGATGAACCCGAACAACCAGAACTTCTTCGTAGTAGGAACGGTTGAATATGCCTATTTTACCGCGCTCTGGAGCGCATCGGTGCGCCCGCCACAGATAATCGTGATTCAATTCCTCGGCGCTTGGAGTCTTGAAAGCATGAACTTCGCATCCTTGCGGGTTCACGCCGGACATGACATGTTTGATCACGCCGTCTTTGCCGGCGGCATCCATCGCTTGGAGAATGAGCAACACCGCCCAACGATCCTGCGCGTACAGCTTCTCCTGAAGATTACTGAGCAGGCCGGCACGGTTATCGATAATTTTCCGGCTCTGCTCCTTGCTCTTTACATCGCCGGCATCGCCCGTGTCGTAGTCTTTCAAACGGAATTGTTCGCCCTTTGAAATACAATAGGGCTCGACAAGCCTGGCGCATTCCTTAATCTGTTTTCGGTATTTCATGATGCTGGGAGTTTAGTATGGAAGAGGACGCTTAGAACAGCGCTCCGAGCGCCCAGCCGAAAGCGAACAGGCGATTGTGCGCGTGAAACAGCGAGCCATCCGGTAATTGCAGAAAGCGATTCAATCGCAATACGTTCACGGCATAGTAGGCGCGCAAAGGCACTTGAATCCCCGGCACTGTCCACCTCAACTCGACTCCGACCGACCCGTGCAGAACGCCATTCGTGGAATCCAGTAGCGTCGGGTGGGCTTTTCCTAGCCAATTGGGCAGAAGTAAACCCGATCCCAAATCAAAAAAGCCCGCCGCTTGCGTTCCTTTGCCAATTGGAATGCGATATTCCGCATTCGCGGCGGCAACCAAGTTAGCACCTGACGGAAGCGAGGAATAAGTGTGATTTCCAGAATTCGAAACGGAGGGAACTACAGCGTAAGGCCCGAGTTCACCCGAATTGAGCCCGCGAACTTGTGCGTCACCGGAAAAAAGCCGCGCGTACAGTGGCATGTCCCCTTGGTAGCTGCCGGCCGCGCTAAGCATCGTTCGAAAAGCCCAGGCATTCTGGTGGTTGAAGAACGGATCGGGAAAAATCCGAGCGTATTCCTCATTGGAGCGAATCACGTTTTCGGTCCCGCCCAGGAATCCGCCTGAAATGGAATTTTCGATGGACCAACGTTCACTCCCTGCATCGTGCGTCCAGCCCAGTCCCACAGCGCTGCTGGAGGTTTGCGCTCGAAGATCACTTGAGGGCAAGCCCGTGAGAGAAGGCGGAAGGACGAAAGAATAATCCGTGTTTGTGTGCGAAAGGCCGTAACCTACAGCCAGCGAATCGGTTTTGGTTAAGGGATAACTCCAACCCGCGTTAAGTCCTTCGCTTTGCGAGGTGTAGAACGGCCCTTTTACGCTGCTTGCGAAACGCGGGCGCAACACATTGTCGAAAACGGAGATGGCGAGTGAGGTGCGCGAACCAAGAAACCCTTCCATGACTAAACCAAGCACGATTTGCAAACTCTCCGGTCCGCCATCGATTTGTGCTGTAAGGAGTTCTTCGTGCTGCAGGAGATCGAACAAGGCATAAGCGACTCCCATAGTGCTGCCAAACTGTCCAAGTCCACCGGAAAATGACGCGCGCTGCTGGCCCGCTTCCGAGACGCGGATCGTCACATCGGCGGTGTGAGTAATGTCGTCCGTCTCGACCCGGATGTCTTCTTTTCGGATTTGGTGAAAGTAGCCAGTTCTGGTCAGCCGTGCGAGCCCGGCTTCGAGCGCGTGCTCATCAAATGGCCGTCCTTCCTGCAAACCGATGCGGCGTCGCAAATAGCGGTCACTGAAGCGGTGAAGTCCTCTAAATTCAATCCGGCGCACGGTATAGGGTGGTGCTTCGCTAAATCCAATTCTCTCGAGCACCCGGTGCGTCTCCCGATCCAGTGTTCGCGAAGTTTCGAGGTTTCGGTCGGTGCCCGCTTCTTCGCGTTCACGCTTCGGCTGAATCGCCGCGACGCATACATGGCGCAGGTCTTCGAGCGCTTTCGCCGAGTACGCAGAGCCGGCCTCCGCTTTCGAATATGCCAGGAGTCTCGCCCCGCGCTTACCACTAGCCTCGGCGAGTTCAGGACTGATGTTAACGGATTCAACGCGGTAAGAAGGACCGGCTTCCATCGGCACAGAGACCACGAGACGCTTTCCGCTTGTGCGAAGCGGCCGCGGAATCCACCGGCTAGCCGTTTTTTCGTAGACTGAAACGCGAACGGTGCCGATCCGTGCCTCGGGAAAACCGTGATCCTGGTAGTAGATCAAGATTCTCGAGCGGTCCTCTTCAAATCCCTCGCGCGTGTACGAATCTTTGCCCCTCCATGAAGCGAAAAGCGCGCCGGGCGCTGTTCGTCGCATCTCGCGCCGGAGCAATTTTGTTGAGACTTCGGGATGCCCTTCGAAATCAATTCGCCCTACAGGGATGTGCGGCCCATCGTTAATTACGAATCGCACGCGAGCAGTCCCGTTTGCGGACTCCTCCCGCTGAATCTCCACCCGCCGCTGCGGATGGCCCAGTTCAGCTAGGGCGGATTGAATTGTGTTTGCGATGCGCACCAGTCTTGCCGCATCTGCAGGCTCACCCAATCGTGGAGTCAACTCCTTCTCTTTGAGAATTTTTTCGATCTGCGTACGCGAGAGCAGCCGTGATCCGGTATATTCAACTTTTGTGAGATTGGGGAGTTCTTCGACGTGGAAAACGAGTCGCACGCGCCGCGTGGAATGGTCGCCGAGAGACGTCGAATAGGTCACTGGCTGCGTTTCCGCCACAATGTCGCCGAACCATCCTAGCCGCCCGAGCACTTGCACATCAGATTCAATCCGCTTCGGTGCAAGTCTTGCACCTGCACGCGATGAAATCTGCGCTTGTACCGCTCCGGAAGCGATATGGCGCAGCCCTACGAACACAACTTCATCAATAACAGGAGCTGAGCCTTCGGGAAGCGCAGACGCAGCGTCACGGATTGACGAATCGTCCTCGTTGCCAAACGCTGCCCGCGACGCGACACCGATAAACAACACTCCGCCTACACCAAAAGCAATGAGCCAACGCACGATCATCCCTCCTTGCACCAGGAGGACAAAGGAACGGATGAAGGTTTGAAGTGCCAGGTTGTACGTCAGGGGGCCAGAAAACAAAAGGTCTGCCGCCGGGGTCTAGGACAAGACCTTGTTGCTCATTCGTTGTCCTTTAAGCCGGCGCTCCTAACAGGCAATGAATAGCCGGTAAATTCTGTAGGCTCTCCGCCGTTCCCTGCTTTGACTTTATGTGTCGCGGGAAACTAAGATGCCTCGCCGTGCGCAAAATCCTGCCTAAGTCCCGCCGCACCTTCCGGTTGCCTCATCCTCGGCCGCTCGACGCTCTTAGCTATGCCCGCTTCACAGGCATACCGACCTTCATGCGTCTGCCGCACATCACTCAGCCCGAGGAGCTTGAGGTCGCTCTCATCGGCGTCCCTTTCGATGGAGGCACAACCTATCGTCCCGGCCCGCGCTTCGGGCCGCGCCATGTCCGCGTGCAGTCCGCGATCATCCGACCGTGGAACCCAGTCCTGCAGGTGAATCCCTTCGCCAAGTTTCGCGTCGCTGACTTTGGGGATCTCCCCGTGAATCCGCTCTCCATCGAGGACACCTTTCTTCGCATCAAGAAGGGAATTGCTCCGCTCCTCGAAGCTGGTGTGCGTTGTGCTTGCGTAGGAGGCGATCACTCCATTAGCCTCCCCATACTTCGTGCCGTTGCAAAAAAGCACGGCCCCGTTTCGCTAATCCAGTTCGACGCTCACACCGATTTGTGGCACGAGTATTTCGGCAGTAAGTATTCTCACGGGACTCCATTCCGCCGCGCCTTTGAAGAGGGGCTTTTGGCGGATGGCGGCGTTTTACAGGTTGGTCTTCGCGGTCAAGTTTATGGCGAAGATGATTTTGATTTTGCCCGCGCTCACAAAGTCAGAATGGTCACCGCCGAGGAGTTTCACAAAAAGGGTTTGGCGAGCGTTCAGCGCCATCTGCGCGCCTTCCGCGGCAAGCCTGTGTACGTCACTCTCGATATCGACGCCGTGGATCCCGCCTACGCACCAGGCACGGGAACCCCGCAAGTGGGCGGCCTCACCAGCATCCAAATCTTGGAGCTCGTTCGCGCATTACGCGGACTGGACATCATCGGCTGCGATCTCGTCGAAGTCTCACCGCCGTACGACACCGGCGAAATCACTTCGCTCCTCGCAGCCAATCTGCTTTACGAGCTGCTCTGCGTCCTCTAAATGCCTGTCCTCGCCCGCAAACTCCGTCTGCACGACTATTTCGCGCTCGCTTTCGGCACCATGATCGGCACCGGCTGGCTTGTCCTCATGGACGATTGGCTCGGCCGCGGCGGTCCAGCAGGCGCGGCACTCGGATTTGCCATCGGCGGCATCATTCTGCTTCCCGTGGGCTACGTCTACGGCCAGTGGGTCAAGCGCCTGCCCGATGCAGGAGGCGAAGCTGCCTATACCGCGCAAGTGTTTCCGCCCATCGTCAGCTACTTTACTGGCTGGATGATGCTTCTCGCCTATTTCATCGTCTGCCCGTGGGAAGCGGTTGCCCTGGGAAAAATCGCGGCGTACATTTTTCCATCACTGGATTCTTTCGAGCTGTATCGTATCGCTGGCCAGCCGGTTTTCCTCCCCCGACTGATCCTTGGTATCGCGCTCACTCTGCTCCTCGCCACTATCAATTACCGCGGCATCCGCCTCAGTGCGAATTTCCAGAAGGCTATGTCTTCCATGGTCTTGCTCATTTTCCTCGTTCTTCTCGGGATTAGTGGAGTCCGCGGCGCTCCCGCGAATTTTCATCCTGACTTTCGCGCCACTCCGTTCCTCGCCATCCTCCTCACACTGCAAATCGTTCCGTATTTCATGACCGGTTTCGAATCCGTCCCCAAATACGCGGAAGAAGCCAATCCGGATTTCCGCCAAACGAGCTATATGCAGGCCATCGGCCTCGCTCTCGGAGTCGGCTCGTCATGGCGCTCTTCGGACTTTTCCAATGTTTCAACGGAAATTTCGCCGCTTCCACACGACTGCTCTTTGCCTACGCCCGCCGCGGCACAGTCGCACCGCGCTTTGCTACCATTCACGCAAAATTCTCCACGCCGTCCGTCGCCGTCATAGGCATCACGCTTGGTACTTTAATCGGACTGCTCCTTGGCGATTCCATCCTCGTTCCCGTTACCGAAGTTGGCTCGATGGCCTCCGCGCTCGGTTGGCTGGCCGCCTGCCTTTCCTTTTGGCTCGTTGAACCGCGGCTGCACTTTCGCTTGATCACTGGCCTCGGCATCTGCGTTTCCCTGCTTCTCCTGCTGATGAAGCTAGTCCCCGCCTTTCCCGGCCACTTTACGACCGCCGAATGGATAGCCTTGGCCATCTGGCTGATTCTGGGCGCATGTCTCCACCGCCGTTCCAAATCCGGCTCTGCACTCCAGCCAAGTGAGCGTTCCAATTTCTTCTAGCCCTCCGATCTTATCCGACGACTCCGAGCTCGTTCGCGCTGTCATGTATACTCTCGAAGGAGTCTAACTCTGATTCGTACATGATCCCTTTCTTGCATCTTGGACCGTTGGCCATCCCCACGTTTGGTCTGATGGTCGCCATCGGCTTGCTCGTCTCTGCCTACGTTCTACAAGCCGATTTCAATCGCCGCAGAACACAACTCCAGAGCATTTCCGCCCGCGACGAAAAAGACGAAGGATTTCTGATCATCGGAATTGCCGGGCTCGCGGGTTTGATTGGCGCAAGGTTGTACCACGTTCTCGAAAGTCCGCATGAGTTCTTCGCCGACCCATGGCCCCAGCTCTTCAGCCGCTACGGATTCGCTTGGTTTGGCGGATTTCTTGGTGGATTCATCGCTCTAGTGATTTTGGCGCGGTGGATGAAAATTCCCGTTCTCGAATTTCTGGACATCTGTTCGCCCGCTGCATGCGTCGGCTACGCTATCGGCCGCATCGGCTGCTTGCTTTCTGGCGACGGTGACTACGGAGTTCCGACTTCGCTGCCGTGGGGCATGCGTTTTCCAAACGGGCTTGTCCCTACAACACAGCGCGTGCATCCCACTCCGCTCTACGAGTTTTTGATCTGGCTCGGCATCGCCGCGTTTCTTTGGGACATGGGCACTAAATCCTTGCGCGGGCCGAAAGCCAAAGGCGAAATTTTCTGCAACTACCTTATTCTTACGGGAATCGCCCGCTTCCTCATCGAATTTATCCGCATCAATCCGCGTTCTTTTTTCGGCATGTCCAACGCCCAGACTGCCAGCCTTGTGTCCATTCTGCTCGGCGCGGTGTTGCTTTGGCGTATTAAAAGCCAATTCCACGGTCAGAAAAAAGAGCACCGCATCGTAGAGCACATTGCTTCGAGCGGCGACGTTCTCCAGCCGGAATATCACCGCCCCACGCCGGAATGCCCGCATCCCGAGCGGTGGCACATGTACGATTCGATGAGCGCCGAAGTCGAGGTGCTCGATTTCTTGAAAGCGATGGTCACTACGCTCAAGCCCGAGCTCATCGTCGAGACCGGTACTTTTTCCGGGCTAAGCACTCTGCGCATCGCCGAAGGACTGCAAGCCAATGGCTTCGGCCGCGTCATCACCTGTGAGTATGACGCCAAGGTTTTCTCGGCGGCGCGGCAGCGCTTCGCTGATTCCGGCCTCGGACAGTGGATTGACGCGCGCAACGAATCCAGCCTGGACCTGAAAATCGAAGGTCGTATCGATCTTCTCTTTTGCGACAGTGACGCGCCGCTGCGCGAGCAGGAAGTTCGAAAATTTCTGCCGCAGATGAACCCGCACGGGCTCATCCTGATGCACGACGCAAGTACCTTGATGAAAACGGTCCGCGAAGGCGCGCTGAAGATGGAAGCGGAAGGGCTTCTTTCTGTTCTTCTATTGCCTACGCCGCGTGGTTTAGTGGTTGCGCAAAAACGCGAGGGACGAACATAGGGGCTCACACCCAATTTGTAGATATTGAAGAAAAGTCAGAGCATCTGTCGCAGAACGTACTGCAAGATTCCGCCGTGATGATAGTAGGAGACTTCCTCCGGAGTATCGACGCGAGCAGTCACACTGAATTGCTTCGTCGAGCCGTCGCCGGACTTAGCCCGCACGCTGATCGCTTTCTTCGGCGAGAGCGACGCGACTCCTTCGATCTCGAACACCTCTTGTCCCGTCAATCCAAGCGTCTCGCGGTTTTCGCCGGTCTTGAATTCCAGCGGCAGCACTCCCATACCAACCAAATTGCTTCTATGGATGCGTTCGTAACTTTCCGCGATCACGGCGCGCACGCCGAGCAACCGCGTCCCTTTGGCCGCCCAATCGCGTGACGATCCCGAGCCATACTCTTTCCCCGCAAGAACGATAAGGGGCACTCCGGCTTCGCGATACTTCACCGCGGCATCGTAAATCGTCATCTTCTCGTGGCCCGGCAGAAAGAGCGTCCAGCAGCCTTCCGTTCCGGGCGCAAGCTGATTGCGCAATCGTATATTCGCAAAAGTCCCGCGCATCATCACTTCATGATTGCCGCGCCTCGCGCCATACGAATTGAACTCGTGCGGTTTCACGCCGTTCGCGATCAAATATTTCCCCGCCGGCGAATCGATAGGAATGGATCCGGCTGGCGAAATATGATCCGTCGTCACGCTATCCCCAAGAATCGCGAGCACACGCGCGCCATGAATATCGGCGAGTGCCGGTGGCGTTTTCGGCATGTTCTCGAAAAATGGCGGCTGCTTGATGTAAGTGGACTTTGGGTCCCAGCGGTACAAGTCGCCTTCGGGAACAGGCATCGACTTCCAATGCGCGTCGCCTTCGAACACGTTGCTGTATTCTTTGCGGTACATCTCGCTTGTCACCGAGTCGCGCACCGCGGATTCAATCTCCTGCGGGGTGGGCCAAATGTCTCGCAAATAAACTGGCTTGCCCGCAGAGTCCGAGCTTAGAGATTCAGTAGTCAAATCCATATCCATGCGTCCCGCAAGAGCGTACGCCACGACAAGCGGCGGCGAAGCCAGATAATTCGCACGCACCAGCGGATGAATGCGGCCCTCGAAGTTTCGATTCCCGCTGAGCACAGCCACAGCCACCAGATTGTTGTCTTTAATCGCCGCGCCAATTGCTTCGGGCAGCGGCCCGCTGTTGCCGATGCACGTAGTGCATCCATATCCGACGAGGTGAAAATTCAGCTTCGGCTTCACATGCAAACCGCGCTCAACAGCCTTCTTCGCGAGCAGGCCCGCCCCCAGCATCAGCGAAGGATTCGAAGTGTTCGTGCAACTCGTGATCGCGGCAATCACCACGGCGCCGCTCGATAAGTCAAACGAGTCGCCGCTATTCCGCACAGCAACGTGCTTATCCGGCGTTCCTTCAACGACCTTAGTGAAAGAACTCTTCGCGTTGCGCAAGGACACGCGATCCTGCGGCCGCTTCGGCCCAGCCACTGTCGGCTCGACCGTGTCGAGATCCAGCTCCAGCTTGTCACTGAACTCCGGATCCGCCATGTCATCCGTGCGGAATAACATCTGTTCTTTGCAATACGCCTCGACAAGTGCGATCTGTTCGGCACCGCGCGCCGTGAATTGCAGATATGCGAGCGTTTCTGCGTCGACTGGGAAAAAGCCCATCGTCGCGCCATACTCCGGCGCCATGTTCGCAATCGTCGCGCGGTCCGGCACGCTCAAGCTGGATAGCCCCGTCCCGCAGAACTCTACGAATTTGCCGACGACGCCCTTCTTCCGCAGCATTTCCGTCACAGTCAGGACCAGGTCCGTCGCTGTGGCTCCTTCGCGAAGTTTCCCGTGCAAGCGGAAGCCGACAACGTCGGGAATCAACATCGAAGACGGCTGGCCAAGCATGGCGGCTTCTGCCTCGATGCCTCCCACGCCCCAGCCAAATACGCCGAGCGCATTCACCATCGTCGTGTGCGAATCCGTGCCGACAACGGAATCGGGATACGCCTCAACTCTGCTTCCCGAGGGCATCGCGCAAACCACGCGCGCGAGATATTCCAGATTCACTTGATGGCAAATTCCCGTGTCCGGCGGCACAACCTTGAAATTTTGAAACGCGGTTTGCCCCCAGCGCAAAAATGCGTAACGTTCGATATTGCGCTGGAATTCCAATTCCGCATTTAAACCAAAGGCATTCGCGCTGCCGAAGCTGTCAACCTGCACGGAATGGTCGATGACTAGTTCGGCGGGGAACAGCGGATTGATCAGCCTCGGGTTGCCGCCCATCCGTTTGATGGCTTCGCGCATTGTTGCCAAATCGACCACGGCGGGCACGCCGGTGAAATCTTGCAACAAAATTCGCGCCGGCATAAAAGCGATCTCTTTTTCAGCGGCTCCCGGCGTCCAGTTCGCCAAGGCGCGAATATCATCGGGATGCACAAAGCGCCCGTCCTCGCAGCGCAAGAGATTTTCGAGAAGGATGCGCAGAGAAAACGGCAGCTTCGCCAAATGGCACGGGATTTTTTTTTCGAGCAACTCGAGCCGGTGAATGTCGAACGATTGCGCGCCAACGTTCAGCTTGTCGCGCGTTCCGAAGGAATTCCCTGCGGCGATGGCCATTCTCACAGTCCTTTCGGTGGAGCCAGCGAACTTCTATGATAACCGAAAACGATTCCTTGCGGCGGACAGCCAGCTATACTGTTCAGGACGTGAACATCGTTCTGATTTCGACCTACGAACTGGGACGGCAGCCATTTGGCCTCGCGTCTCCGGCGGCCTGGCTGCGCAAGCGCGGCCATGAAGTCGTCTGCCTCGATCTTTCCCGACAATCCTTGGATGAATCCGCCATCCGCACCGCCGAATTGATCGCCATCTACCTGCCCATGCACACCGCCACGCGTCTCGCTGCCAAGTTGATTCCAAGCCTGCGCGAGCTGAATCCTCGCGCTGATCTGTGTTGCTATGGCTTGTACGCGCCGATGAATGTGGATTATCTGCGAACACTAGGCGTCGCGACCATCCTCGGCGGAGAATTCGAACAAGCTCTCTCGCAACTCGCTGAACGCCTGCAAGTCGATGATCGCGACCATGCAAAACAGGCTTCGCAGCTCGAGCCTCTTATCTCGCTTGAACGCCTCACCTTTGATGTCCCGGACCGATCGGATATGCCGCCCATTGAAAAATACGCTCACCTCGTCCTTCCAGGCGGCGGATTCCGCCTCGTCGGCTCGACCGAGGCCAGCCGCGGCTGCAAACATCGCTGCCGCCATTGTCCGATCGTCCCGGTTTACAAGGGCGTCTTTCGCATCGTGAACCGCGACGTCGTGATGCAAGACATTCGCCAGCAAGTGGCCGTGGGTGCGCAGCACATTTCGTTCGGCGATCCGGACTTCTTCAATGGCATTCGCCACGCCCTTGAGCTCGTTGAAGGATTTCACCGCGAGTTCCCCAACGTAACTTACGACGTCACCATAAAAATCGAGCACTTGCGAAAATACGAAGCGCACCTGCCAAAACTCAGGGACACCGGCTGCCTCTTTGTCATCAGCGCCGTTGAGTATCTAGACGACGCTGTGCTCAAGGCCCTCGACAAAGGCCACACGCGTGAGGACTTCTTGCATGTCGTTCAGTCTTTCCGTGCCCTCGGCATGATTCTCCATCCCACCTTCGTCCCCTTCACGCAATGGGCGACGATGGAAAGTTATCTCGATCTCCTGCGCGTGATCCATGCCGAATCCCTCATCGAAAATGTCGCGCCCATCCAGCTAGGCATTCGACTGCTCATTCCGGAAGGCTCTCGTCTTTTGGAATTGGACGAAGTGCGGCGCAATGTCGGCCCTTTTGATCCGCAGTCGCTCTTTTATCCATGGAAACATGCTGACCCGCGCATCGATGCGCTCAGCGAAACCGTGCAAGCCATCGCTGCGGAGGGTGACCGCAGAAAAGAATCTCGCTCTAAGGTCTTCGAGCGCATCTGGAAAGCGGCGCATGCAGCTGCCGACCTCGATGTCCCAAGCATTCAACCATCGCGAGCGCCCGCAGCCGCCATACCGTTTCTCAGCGAGCCGTGGTACTGCTGCGCGGAGCCAACGCGTGAACAGTTTGTCTCGATCGGGCAAGTCTCGAAGAAAACAGAAGAACCGCTGCCGGCCACCGGCATCTATGTTTAGCCGTGGTGGCGACGAATCCTTCAAGTCGGAAGCAAATGCTGCGACTCCTTATCTTCACTGCGAAACTCGGCTACCAGACGCGTAGCTTCGACCAAGCCGCTCGCAAGCTGGGCATTGAACTTGTCTTTGTGACGGATCGCTGCCACCAGCTGGATGACCCTTGGGGCGATCGTGCGATTCCCGCGCATTTCGAATCGCCGGAGGCAGCAGCCTATGCGGTCTTGGAGGCGGTGCGAGGTCAGAACGTCGATGGAATGCTCGCGCTCGGCGATCGTCCCGCGGTTGCAGCGGCCCACGTCGCGCGCGGCCTGGGTATTCTCTACAACCATCCCGCCTCGGTCGAAGCGTGTCGCAGCAAATTGCGCATGCGCGAGGTTTTTCGCGAAGCGGGCCTACGCGTGCCGTGGTTTCGCTCCGTCTCGCTTAATCCGACGCCTGAGCCGTCTCTGCTCGATGTTGTCTATCCCTGCGTCGCAAAGCCGGTCTCGCTTTCGGCCAGCCAAGGCGTGGTCCGCGCAAACTCCCGCGAAGAATTTATTTCCGCCGCCACGCGAATCCGCCGCCTGTTGGAATCGCCGGAAATCCGTGCGACCCGCGAGCCAAATCTCGATCAAATACTCGTCGAAGGATATATCCCGGGCAGGGAAGTAGCTGTCGAAGGACTACTGACCGATGGCAAGTTGCGCGTCTTGGCCATTTTTGACAAACCAGATCCTCTCGAAGGCCCCTATTTCGAAGAGACCATCTACGTCACGCCTTCGCGCCTCGCCGATTCGCAACAGCTCGAAATCGAACGCTGCGCCGTAGACGCAACTCGGGCGCTAGGACTTTCGCAGGGCCCCGTCCACGCTGAGTTCCGCATAAACGACGACGGCGTCTGGCCGCTAGAAGTGGCGCCGCGCCCCATCGGCGGCCTCTGCGCGCGAGCACTACGATTTGCGCCGGATGCCGCAAGCCAAACCATCGGCCTGGAAGAGTTGCTTTTGCGGCATGCGCTAGGCCTTCCAGGCCGCGATTGGCCCCGGGAGCCAGCCGCCTCTGGTGTGATGATGATTCCGGTACCCAAAAGCGGAGTCCTCGAAGAAATCGAAGGCCAAGACTCCGCGCGAAACGTATCAGGCATCACCGCGCTAGAAATCACTGCGCGTTTGCACGACTATATTGCCGCCTGGCCCGAAGGCTCAAGCTATTTGGGCTTTCTATTTGCAACAGGGAAGTCTGCCGACGAGGTTGAGCGCGCGATGCGCGCAGCTTATGCAAAGCTGCACTTTGAATTGACGCCGCGCTTGCCCGTCGAGCATCCTGCAACGCGCCGCCTGCCAGCAGCAGGGAACTAACCTTTAGCCTTGGGAGCTACGTAGCCTTCGGGTAGCTTCGCACCTTCTCCAAAGAAAAACTGCTCCAACTGCTCCCCCATAATCCGTTGCGAATTCGGATCAATGGGATTGAGCCGGTACTCGTTCATGATCATCTTCGAATGCTCAATCCACAGCTTCCATGCCTCTTTTGAAACATTCTCGTAAACGCGCTTCCCTAGCTCGCCGCTCCATGGCACGCGGTCCAGCCCCGGCAACTCCTTGCCGAACTTCACGCACATCACCATCCGTGTCCCTGGCTTGGCCTGTTCGCTTGGGGCCGGAGAAGGATCGCAAGACTCATTCGCCATTCGAATCACCTCAACCCAATTGCCAATTCTCAACATACTGCATCTTCATGAAATTGCCTAGTGTGCGCCACGATTTGGAAAGCGCTGGCACGTGGTTTATTAGCCATGCATACATTTGAAGGCATAAAGGCAGTTTGCGGAGAGCTCGAACCAGTGTGACAATACAACCATGCGAAAACCGTTCACTTCGGCAGTAACAGCAATGGCGTTTGGGATGATGATTCTTGGCTATGCTCAGGCACAGCAAACTCCTCCTGCAACTACTCCACAGACTCCCCCAGCGAGTAGTTCAAAAACTTCGCCAACAATGCCTGCCAAGCCCTCCGCGGCGAAACCTAGTTCCACAGTAGCCAAGAAACCGGCCGTCCTGGCGCTCAAAACGCAGAAAGACAAAGCCAGCTACGCTATCGGCTTGAATATCGGCAAGAGTATGCACAAGGATTCCGTTGACGTCGACACGTCCATTCTCCTGCGAGGCCTGAAAGATGGATTGGCCGGCGCCAAGCCGCTTATGACGGACGACGAGGCGCGAGCCGCGATGGTTACCTTGCAGACCGATTTGCGCAAAAAGCAGGAAGAGAAGATGCTCGTGCAGGGAGATGCCAACAAGAAAGAAGGCGAAGCATTTCTTGCCGAAAACAAAACCAAAGATGGTGTTGTCACCCTCCCTAGCGGACTGCAGTACAAAATCTTGACGGAAGGAGCAGGTCCAAAGCCCACAGCCACTGACACCGTTGTCTGCAACTACAAAGGCACGCTAATTGACAACACAGAATTCGATAGCTCCTACAAGCACGGCCAACCGGCGACATTTCCGGTGAGCGGCGTCATCAAAGGTTGGACGGAGGCCTTGCAACTCATGCCCGTCGGCTCGAAGTGGCAACTGTTTATTCCGTCGGAGCTTGCCTATGGCGCTCGTGGCGGTCCTGGCGGCGGCATCGGCCCCAACGCAACCCTCGTCTTCGAAGTTGAGCTGATGTCTATCCAGCCCAAGGCTGAAGTCCAGGCTCCCAAGCCGAGCCCAACTCCAAATCCAAATCAGCAATAAGCATTTCTGCATCGCAGGTCTCTTGGCCAGCGGAACAACCTCCTGGCGAGGAGACCGATGCCCGCGGTTCCGGCAGGAAAGCTAAATTCCTGCTCGGCGCTCTTCGCCAGTGTTGAACCGTTTGAAATACGCCGTTCGCGTGTTTTCTTACGCCGAAACGTTTATCATGGATACCCTCATGGCACGGTCGGAGGTACCGCGCATTTGGCTGATATCACGACGCTGTTCTGGGACATCGGCGGAGTCATTCTCACCAACGGCTGGGACCGTGGTTCACGCCGCGAGGCCGCCACTGCTTTCAACTTCGACTACGAAGAATTTCAAGACCGTCATGACTTGTCCTTTCCCGCGTTCGATACCGGCCACATCACGCTGAATGAATATCTCGAGCGCACCCTCTTTTACCGCGCGCGCCCCTTCACGCGTGAGGAGTTCACAGCCTTCATGTTCGCCCAGTCGAAAGAATATCCTGAAACCCGAGCGGTCCTCGCCGACGCCGCTCGCACCGGCAAATATTTCATCGGCTCGATCAACAACGAGCCCTTCGAGCTCAACCAGTACCGCATCGAAGCCTTCAACCTGCGCCGGGATTTTCTCGTCTTCTTCAGCTCTTGCTATGTCCGTTCGCGCAAGCCGGAAGAGACCATCTTCCGCGTCGCCCTCGAGGTCACGCAACGCCCGCCGGAGCAATGCGTTTTTATCGACGACCGGCCACTCAATCTTGAAAGTCCCCGCCGTCTTGGGTTTAACGTGATCCACCATCAAAATGCTGGGCAATTGCGTTCAGAGCTGCGAAAACATGGCGTTGAGGTATAGTTTCCTGCGCCCATTCTCAGGCGCAGCGGGTGCGGAAACGAGTTGAGGGAACCGATGGTTGAGGATACCAACCGATCTGGAAGTCTGTACGGCGGCACGGCTGAACCCTGTGCCGTGGTTTTGTTTGGCGCTTCCGGCGATTTGGCCAAGCGCAAAGTCATCCCCGCGATGTTCGACCTCGCCACTCACAATTCCCTCGGCTCCCGTTATGTCATCGTGGGTTTTGCCCGCACTCCCATGAGCGACGAAAATTTTCGCGCCGCCACTGGCGAAGCCGCGAAGACCATGTCCGAGCTCGGCGAGATTGACGCGAAGCAGTGGAGCGAGTTCGCTTCCTGCCTTCACTACTGCTCTGGCGATTACTCCGACCCGCAAGCCTACGCGCAACTTGTCAAGCGCCTCACTGAACTCGAAGCCGAAAAAAAGCTAGGCGGCAACCGCCTCTTCTACCTTTCCACTCCGCCGGAAGTCTATCCTCACATTGTCGAGCAACTCGGCCGCGCCGGTCTCTCCCGTCCAACCTCGCCCGACTCCTGGGTGCGCATTATCATTGAGAAGCCTTTTGGTCGCGATCTCGCCACCGCCAAGGAACTCAACAAGATCGTCCTAAACGTTTTCGAAGAACAGCAGGTCTACCGCATCGATCACTATCTCGGAAAAGACACCGTCCAGAATCTGCTCGTCCTTCGCTTTGGCAACGGCATTTTCGAGCCGCTATGGAATCGCAATTACGTTGACTGCGTCCAAATCACGGCAGCAGAAACGCTTGGCGTCGAGCGCCGCGGCGGCTTTTACGAGACCGCAGGCGCGCTTCGCGACATGATCCAGAGTCACGTCCTGCAGCTCACTTCTCTCGTTGCAGTCGAGCCGCCGGCTTCCTTCGACGCTACCTCTGTTCGCAACGAAAAACTAAAAGTCCTGCAGTCCATCCGTCCGTTTAATCTCGAGATGGTCGCGCAATCCGTCGTGCGCGGACAGTACGCGCCGGGCCAGATCGATGGCAAGCGCGTCCCAGGCTATCGCGAGGAGCCAGGGGTCAGCCCGACCTCTCGCACCGAAACTTTTGTCGCCGCCCGCTTGCTCATCGACAATTGGCGCTGGGCCGGTGTCCCTTTTTACCTCCGCACCGGCAAGCGCTTGGCCACGCGCAGTACCGAAATCATGATTCAGTTCCGCTGCGCCCCACATATCGTTTTTCGCGAACGTGAAATCGAGCCAAATCGCCTCATTCTGAATATCCAGCCTGAAGAGGGAATCTCTGTGTCCTTCGGCGCAAAGCGTCCCGGAACCGAGATGCGCATCGGCAACGTCACCATGAACTTCAGCTACAAAGAAGGCTTTGGTGAAGTGTCACGCAGCGCGTACGCCACGCTCGTCAATGATTGTCTCCGTGGCGACGCCACGCTTTTCGATCGTGGCGACAACGTCGAAGCCGCTTGGGCGCTTGTCGACCCCATTCTAGACGTCTGGAGCGCCGCGAGAACTGGCAAGGTCCCGGAGTACACCGCCGGAAGCTGGGGCCCGCGCGAATCCGATCTCTTGCTCGAACGTGACGACAGGCAGTGGTACAACCCATGATTTTTAACCCGGGCAGCGTTAGCGAACGGAAGCGAGACGGGGGGATTGGGTGATTCTTGCGGGCGACGTTGGCGGTACGAAATGCAATCTTGCGCTCTTCTCCGAAAAAGACGGCAAGCTCACTCCTGTCTACAAGCAGCGCTTTGCGAGCAAAGACTTTGCGCAGTTTGACCTGATCGTTCGAGAATTCTCACTACAAGCAGCGCCGCATCTCGCCATGGAACGCGTTCGCGCCGCGGGCTTTGGAGTCGCTGGCCCGGTCATCAACAATCGCGTTCGCGCCACCAATCTTCCTTGGACCGTCGACGCCGCAACTTTAGCCAGCGAACTAAAACTCTCCGACGTTGTGTTGATGAACGATCTCGGCGCCACCGGCCATAGCATCGAGCATCTCTCGCCCGAAGAATATTGCGTTTTGAATCCCGGCCAGCCAGAGCACGGCGGAACCCGCGCTCTCCTCGCTGCCGGCACTGGTCTCGGTCAGTCCATCCTGGTTTGGGACGGCGCCCGCTACCGCGTTGTGCCTTCCGAAGGCGGTCACTCCGACTTCGCGCCGCACACCGAACAACAAATCGAACTCCTCCGTTTCATGCGCCGCCGCTATCCGCAAGTTAGCTGGGAGCTTATCCTTTCCGGCCGCGGTTTCCGCACGATTCACGAGTTTCTCAATCCCAACGTAACGCATCACTCCTTTGAAGACCCCGGCATGGATCCCGCCCCCGAAATCACAAAGCTCGGCCTTTCAAAAGAGTGCCCTGTCTGCGCAGACACGCTGGATCTCTGGACCGCTATTTACGGCTCTGAAGCAGGCAACCTCGCTCTCAAAGTCCTCGCCCTCGGCGGCGTCTACGTTGCCGGCGGCATCGCCGTCAAAATCATCGAGAAAATTAAGGACGGAGCCTTCTTCGCGGCCTTCCGCGACAAATGGAAATTCGAGGGCCTGCTAAGCAACATCCCTGTCTCCGTCGTGCTCAACGAATCCGCCCCGCTCCTCGGCGCCGCCTACGAAGCGCTCGCCTCGCTCCCGAATCGTTAGGTCTCCTTCCGCAGTCGTGTTTGTGTCCCGAAGAATTCCGTAGGGCGGGATGCCCCTTCCGTTCCCCGTAGGTCCATGTGCTCAAGCGTCTCTCCAGCATTCGCGATTCGCAACTCCCCTGTCTCTCGACAGGAAACTTCAAATCGCAGCCGCCTTCTGCACCTAGAAAATGCTTGCTAGTCTGCAACCATGTCTCTCTTAGGCGACGATTTCCCCGATTGGAAGCCCGTCTCCCGGATCTCGGGTATCGCCTGGCTCGTCTTCTACCTCCTCTTCCTTCTCTACGCCGCCGCTGACCGCGCCGGTTTTCTGATCATCGACTACGTCAACCTCATCATCCACGAAGGTGGCCACTTTTTCTTCAGCTGGTTCGGCCACACCATCATGATTCTCGGCGGCACGCTCGGCGAACTCATCGTCCCCTTACTCTGCGCCGCCTATTTCTGGTGGAAACGGGAGACCACCGCCGTCGCCTTCTGCAGCTTCTGGTTCTTCGAAAACTTCCTCTATATCGGCACGTACATGTCCGACGCTCGCACCTCCGCATTGCCCCTCGTTGGCTCCGAGGACAGCGATTGGACAATTCTTTTCACCCAATGGGGCGTGCTTGCCCAGGATCAGAGGATCGGCTCAACCATGCGCACCCTCGGCTGGCTCGGCATGCTCGCCATGGTGGTCTGGCTCGCTTGGCGCATTTGGCGCAACCCCAAAGCTAACGACTAATCGCCTATGGCTTTGCGCCTTGCAACCAGCTTTCAACTCTCAACTTTGCAGTTATTTGGTAAACTGTGTAGACACGAATTTTTTGAAAGCTGGCGCCGCACATAACTTCTGTCCATTTCAAGCGCCAAGGAGCAAGTCATGAGCAGTGCAGTAACCACACGAGTCACCGAGATACAAAACTACATCAATGGCGCCTGGTGCCGTCCATCCTCCACCGACTTCATTGATGTCATCAATCCCGCGACGACCGAACTCCTTGCCCGCACCCCGATGTCCTCTCCCGCCGACGTCGATGCCGCTGTCCATGCCGCCGCCGACGCTTTTCCCGCCTGGCGCGGCACTCCCCCCGGCGAGCGCGTTCAATATCTTTTCAAGCTAAAAAACCTTCTCGAAGAACACCTCGACGAACTCTCTCGCCTCATCACTCTCGAAAACGGCAAGACCTTCGCCGAAGCCAAAGCTGAACTCCGCCGCGGCATCGAGAATGTCGAAGTCGCCTGCGGCATTCCCATGATGATGCAGGGCTACAACCTCGAAGACGTCACTCCCGGCGTCGATGAGATGCAAATTCGCCAGCCGCTCGGTGTCGTCGCTGCCATCGTCCCGTTTAATTTCCCCGCAATGATTTCCTACTGGTTTCTGCCCTACGCTATCGCGTGCGGCAATACATTCGTTCTCAAGCCCTCCGAGCGCGTCCCCCTCAGCATGATCCGCGCCTTCGAACTTCTAGAAAAAACCGGCCTCCCCAAGGGCGTCGTCAATCTGGTCAACGGCGGCAAAGACGTTGTCAACGCGCTTTGCGATCATCCGCAAGTCCGCGCCATCAGTTTTGTCGGGTCCACTCCCGTCGCCAAGCATGTCTACGCGCGCTCGGCCGCCAGCGGCAAACGCATGCAATGCCAGGGTGGTGCAAAAAATCACGTTATCGTTCTTCCCGACGCCGACATGGAACTCGCCACGCAGATCATCAGCGACAGCGCCTTCGGCTGCGCCGGCCAACGCTGCCTAGCCGTTTCTGTGGCCGTTACGATTGGCGACGCACAAAAATCGTTCCGCGATTCCATCGCCCACTCCGCCTCGACTCTCCGCGTCGGCAACGGCCTCGAACCCGGCGTGCAGATGGGCCCCGTAATTTCCAGCGAAAGCAAACACCGCATCGAGTCTCTAATTTCCGCAGGCGTCGGTGAAGGAGCCAAAGCCATTCTTGACGGCCGCAACAGCAAAATCCCCAATCACGAGTCCGGCAGCTTCCTCACTCCCACAGTCCTCGATGGCCTCCCGCCGACAAGCCAGCTAGCCAACACAGAAATCTTCGGCCCCGTCCTCAGCCTCATCCACGCCAATTCTATGGATGAAGCCATGGACTTCCTCCGCCGCAGCCCCTACGGCAATCAAGCCTCTCTCTTCACCACCAATGGCGCCGCCGCCCGCCGCTTCCGCTACGAAGCTCCAGCCGGAAACATCGGCATCAACATCGGCGTTGCCGCCCCTATGGCCTATTTTCCCTTCAGCGGCTGGAAAGAAAGTTTCTTCGGCATCCTTCACGGCCAAGGCCGCGACGCCGTCGAGTTCTACACCGAATCCAAAATCGTAGTCGAACGCTGGTCCCGCCAAGAAACCCGTAAATTCTAAGTGGCACAGACTTCAGTCGGTGCTCTCCATTCCTCCATGACCACTCAACCCATCAGGCTAGACGTCCACGAACAAATCGAATCCGCGCACACGCTCGCGTCAAAGTCCTACACCGATCCCTCGATCCTCGACGCCGAAAAATCCCGCATCTTCCGCCGCACATGGCAACTAGTCGGCACTCTCGCGCAACCTTAAGGTGAACTTAACGACGCAAAACGCACCATCGCCGACCCCGAAACCTTCTTCGCCGTCGATGTCATCGGCGAACCAGTTGTCATCGTGCGCGACAAGCAAGACACGCTCCGCGCCTTCAGCAACGTCTGCCGCCATCGCGCCGGCCCCATCACCCAAGGCAGCGGCTGCAAAAATGTTCTCCGCTGCGGCTACCACGGCTGGACGTACACGCTCGACGGCCGCCTCATTGGCACTCCCGACGTCGAAGGAGCCGAGTTCTTCGACCGCAGCACCATGGGCATGGTCCCTCTGAGACTTGAAACCTGGGAGCAGCTCATCTTCGTCAACTTAAATTCAACCGCCGAGCCCCTCTCCGCCTATCTCGGCAAAATTCCCGAGCAAGCGCGCGGCTTCCAATTCGAAGGCCTGCAATCCGTCGAGCGCCGTGACTACATCATCGTTTGCAACTGGAGGGTTTACGTCGACAACATCTCGATGGCTACCATCAAGCCGGAAGACGCCGCCGAACGCGAACGCTTCTACCCACCCGGCATCGGCCTTCTGGAAGCCCTCTATTTCTGGATTTTCCCCAACCTCATGCTCAACATTTATCCCGACAACCTTTCCACGAATCTAATCGTTCCTCTATCCCACGACAAAATCTTCACCATCTTCGAATGGTTTTTCCACGACGCCCACTCCGAAAAAGTTCGCGAACGCATCCAACGCGCCATAGCGTTTAGCGACGAAGTTCAGCAGGAAGATATCGATCTCTGCAGAAATGTCCAGCGTGGATTGAACTCTTCGACCTACGACCGCGGCCGCTACTCCGTAAAACGCGAAAACGGCGTCCACCACTTCCACATGCTTCTAAGTGAATTTCTCTCGAAGCCGTAGGCGGCATCGAAGTGTAATGACGCGCAAGCCTTCTTACTACCCACTATTCCCTACTCACTCTCTACTTGTTCCGTTTCTTGGTTGAGGCCTTTGCCTTTTTGTTGTACTCCAACGCCCGCCGAACCCAATACTCAAGCTCGCTCTTCGTTCTTACCGCTTCTGTGCCGACGTACACGTACCCTCGGTACTGTCGCCCCTTCATGACCACGGTCCGGCAGCCTTTGCGTTGCAGCGCGGCGTCGTGGATGGCAGGGTCGATCCGGCACATAATGCTGTCCTTGCCCACGCTGACACACATCTTTCCCCGGACCATGAACGTGATGCCGCCGAACATCCTTTTTTCTTCGATGGAGCGAATGCGTCCCAGCGCCTCTTTTATTCGGTTCGCTAATACATCATCGTAAGGCATGCGCTTCTCGCTGCTCACTGCCCACTACCCACCACTCACTCGAACTCTTCGCCTCTCCAACGCCGCTCTTGCCGTCGAATCACGAACCACGAACTCCGGCTCAATCGCGATCTCCGGAACATACTCCTCACGCTCCTCGATCTGACGAACCAACGTCTGCGCCGCAATTTCTCCCATCCGCAGCAGCGGCTGCCGCACCGTCGTCAACCCAGGATTCGCAAAAGCCGCGCCGGGAATGTCATCGAATCCCACCACCGACACATCTTGCGGCACGCGCAATCCCGCCTCGCGAAGCGCCCATATCGCCCCGATCGCCGAAATATCGTTATATGCAAACAGTGCTGTGAACGGCTCCTTCCTCGCGAGCAACTCCTTCGTCACGGGAAACCCCACTTCCGGGGTGGCAACAGAGATCTCGATCCGCACCGTCAGCTCAGGGCGAATTCGAATTCCCAGCTCTGCCGCCACTTCGTTGATCGCATTCCATCGATCTTCGGAGTCCGAGCTGAAAACCTGTCCTTTGATGAAAGCAATTTCTTCGTGCCCTAGCTCCTTCAGATGTTCCAAAGCGAACCGCGCCGCGCGTTTGTGATCGAGCACGATGTTCGTCACGCCCGCGGTTTGCCGATGCCCTGCGACAGCCACCGTTGGCAACGACGGCTCCTCCAAAATCGAGGTGTCCACTGTGATGAATCCCTCGACCCCTCGTTCCACCAGCATTTGCGAATACGTTTGCAGCAATTTGGGATCGTGTCGGTGTACCACCGTCAGGAAAAAATAGTTTTGCCCCGTCAGGTATTTCTCGATCCCGCTGATCACCTGCGAACCGTAAGCGTCCCCAATCTCTTCCGCAATCACTCCGATCGTAAACGTGCGCCTCATCCGCAACGTACGCGCAAAAAAATCCGGCCGGTAATTCAATTCCTGCGCCGCCGCAAGAATTCTCTTTTTCGTGTGTTCAGGGATCGACCGCGCCGCCGGGGAATTGTTCAGCGTAGCGGAAACCGTTCCGGCGGCGAGACCCAGATGCCTCGCCACTGTCTTCAGCGTTACTTTCTTCTTTTCTCTGCGCGGCCCGGCCTTCTTCTTATGCGTCGGTGTCATTTAGACGCCCTCGACAATCTCTTGTGTTCTTCGAATCGCGTTGCGGGAACCCCGGGATCTGCCGAGCCGCTTCCTGCTCCGCAGTGCACCGACATCTCGTGTCGCGAGTATAGCAGGGACCACTCCACTTCGCGCCGATACCCCCTCTGCGAGAACCTCTCCTCGTAGACGCACCCGCTCGCTTCCCGACTCTTCTAAAACGCAATGTTTGGGCCAAAAATTTCTTTGCCCTGGAATAAATCGAATGCTCCGCTACGTCCCTCGCCTTCCCGCCTTACCCATCCTTTCCATCCTCCTGCTACTTAGTTCCGCCTCGCCGCAATCCTCGCGTGCCCAAAGCACCGCCGTCCCGCCTCCACCCTCCGCAAAACTGCCAAAGCCAAAAGTCGACCGCCCCGGCTTCCCCCAATTCAGAGACATCGCCCAGGCCGTCGGCCTGACGGTCCCTCACATCTCCACCTGCGAAAAGCGCTACATCATCGAATCCATGAGCGGCGGCGCAGGCCTGTTCGATTGCGACGACGACGGCCGCCTCGACATCGTCACGGTCAATGGCTCCACAGGTCGATCGCTATCTAAAAGCTGGCGATCCCATGGTCACCCTCTATCATCAGGAGTCCGACGGCACCTTTGAAGAAGTCGTCCTCTTCAAAATAATCGGCAAAAAAGTAATCGCGCCGCCGTCGGCGCCCGTGTCACCATCCAGTCGGCCGGCACCCGCCAAATCGCCGAAGTCCGCGGCGGCAACAGCTTCCTCTCTCAAAACGATCTCCGCCTCGACTTCGGCCTAGGCAAATCCACAAAAATCGACTCAGTAGAAATCCGCTGGCCCAGCGGAAAACTCGAAACCCTAGAAAATGTTGCCGCCGATTCCAGGGTCGAAAGACGCAGGGCCGCAATATCATCTGATCTGAAAACAAAGGGGTTAACCCTGCAGGCCGCAATCTTTTCACTGCACGGCTTTCATGAGATTTCGCGGGGCCCCAGCCCCTAAAGGACACTTATGCAAAACCGGGGGAGGGGGCCGTTAGGCGCAATCCATCTGCTCTCCGCGTCTTGCGATCTAGGGCAAATGGGACACCACGGCGCCCACTACTTGTTTGCGTAGCTGTCGGCCCCGAGAAAATGTAGCGAGACATACGGTGCATCGCCCACCACCCAACTATCGTGACCGGGAGGTCCGGGTGGAATGTAAAAAAGCATGCCGGCGCTGAGTTCGTGAATTGTTCCGTCCTCCATCGCAGCCGTGGCGCAGCCCGAGAGCACCATCCCAACATGCTCGACGTTGCAGCGCGATGTCCCCACGCCAGGCCCGACGTGAACGGACCACTTCCATCCAGGCTGGTACGTGGCGCGGCCGATCGTCATGCCGCCGATGCGAACCAATTCGAATTTTCCTTTTTCAAACGTTCGCACCTCGTCGGGCTCTTCAAAACGCTTCAGGACTGTCTCAAGCATCTGCATAATCCCCTCGCAAGCCGGATAAGCGGAAACGCTGAGCACTAGAATAGTTGAAGTTTGAAAGACCCTCGCCGGGCGGAAGCCCCACGTGCCGGTGTCCGCGCGCCCATATTGGTCTGCAACATTTACTCCTGCATTTGTGGAATAGAAATCGCGCGCGCCGGCGACGATAAACTTTACTGCGTGGATTCTATTTCCAGCTGTGGACTCGGTCAAGAGTTACCGATCCTCGAAATCGACGCCGGCAAACCGCCAGCCCATTTCACCATCAGTTCGAGCTCGCCCGGATTTTCGCGCTAGCCGTGAGCCGCTCTAGCCACCGCCGCGCGGTAGATGCCTCGCGCCTGTCCCCATGCTCGCGCAGAAACTGGCGCAACACCTGCGCCGCATCTTCATATCGCCCCACCGCCGTCAGCGATTGCGCCAGCAGCAGCGCGATCTCCGGTGCCTTCCCATTCGACGCCGCCAGAGCCTCCTGCGACATTTTCAACGCCTCGTCATATTTTTCGCGTTGATAGGACGCTTTCGCCAGCGTCCAGCGCGTCTCCCACGCACCACCAGCATCCAATTGCAGCGACTTCTCCAGCGCTGCGATCGCCTCGTCATATTTCCCCTGATCGCAAAGCGCCATCCCCAGCGCCGCAAAAGCCCGCGCATGATTCGGATCAATTTGCGTGGCCCTTTCCAGTGCGTCCTGTGCCAGTGCCCAATTGCGTTGCTTCAGGCTCAACACTCCTTGCACGTACAATACGTCCGGATGCCCCGGCGCGAGCCGCATCGCTTCGCCCACATATTTCTCCGCCTCTTTCATTTTGTCCGCGCTTAGCGCTAGCAATCCCTTTCCGAGCGCTTCCTTTGCTTTCGGCGCGAGCAACGGTCTTCCTGGAACTGCCGCAGTATTTCCGCCGCTAGAAAGTCGCCGCAGATAAACATCCACCTGCGTTCTCCCAGTTACTCGGACTGATACCTCTTGTCGTGCGCTCTCGTATCCTGCCGCCTCCACAATCACCGTAAACTCGCCCAGAGTGTTCACTACCAGCAGGGCGCTCCCGCGCGACGTTTCTCCCTGCCTGCTTAGCATTGTTCCATTTCGATAGAGTTTCACCATCGCCGCGGAGGTGATGGGCTCTCCCGAACTGTCGTGCACTGTCACCGTGATTTCCGCTCCGCTTCCGTGGAACTCATTTACTTCGCTTCCGTTGTCCTGGCAGCAAGCGGGGAGGATAAACACCAAGCAAGAAATTAGCGGCAGCAAGAATCGCGCGATTCTTGGAGGCGTTCGAGCGATGCACAAAAACACGCAGCTCATGGCTCGAACAGGAGCCCGCACCTGCACGAATGGATGGGCCGCTCCGTAGGAACAACACATAAAGGCCCCCGACCAATTGCCGCGAGCCTAGTCCCCGACGCCTATCGCGTCAAGCGAAACGTTTTGATTTCATCAATCGCCCAAAAACGTAGCAAATAGCAGCCACTGGCCTCCTCCCGCGAGGGCCCTGTCCCCGCTCACAGATAAGAAAGGCGAGTCACGCCAGAAAGCGATATTTGAGCGGCGGGCTACGGCGTTATGGAGGTTTTCTTTCCTGAGTATTGAACAGTCTTGTCGGGAGACTCGGTGAGGGAACCGGCCGTGCCGTGATTTTCGGTGACGAAGACGATGCGGAAGGTGCGGGCTGTGAGCATGCCGGTGAAAGAGCCCGCACGATCACCGATAGTGAGGGTATGCGCGGCGTCATCCCAAGAGAAGGGAATTGTGGCGTAGGCGCCTTTTTCGTAATTGTAGGTGTCGTTTTCGTCTTCGTAGAGAGTGAAGGAACCGTTGGCGCCGCGGTAGATGCGAAGCTCGAGGGGATCAGCAGATTTCTCGGCGGCGTATTCAACATCTGGGCCGAGCGGGAGAATGGAGCCGGCGCGCACAAAGAGCGGGACGCAGTCGATAGGAGAAGGCGCATCATACGCGCGGCCGCCCTCGATGGTGGCGCCGGTCCAGAAGTCATACCACTTGGTGTTGGGAAGATAGAGATGGCGAGTGGTGGCGCCGGGCTCGGTGACGGGGTTTACAAGAATGGCGGGACCGAAAAGAAATTGGTCGCCGATGTTTTGTGCGCGCGTGTCTTCACGGAAGTCCATGACTAGCGGGCGCATGATGGTGTAGCCCTCGCTGGTGGTTTTCCATGCGAGAGAATAGATGTAGGGCATCAAGCGATAGCGGAGCTTGTCATAGGAGACGAGAATTTTCTGTGCGTCAGGGCCATAGGACCAGAGCTCGTTCTGGTTTGTTGTACGCGTGCCGTGCGCACGAAAGATGGGGCAGAACGTGCCGAACTGGAACCAGCGAATATACAGCTCGCGGTAAGCAGGGTTGTCGGGGTTTGCGGAAACGAAACCGCCAATGTCGGTGGTCCAGTAAGGGAGGCCGGATAGCGAATAGTTGAGGCCAGCGGGAATTTGGCGGCGAAACGTTTCCCAGTTGGGGTCGATGTCGCCGGACCAAGTCGTGACGGCATTGCGCTGAGCGCCTGCATAAGCGGAACGGGAAAGAATGAAGACCCGCTTTTTGTCGGAAGCTTCGCGCTGGCCCTCGTAGACGGCAGTGGTAGTGAGAAGAGGAAACTCGTTGGCGTAACGCGCACCGTTCTGGCCGTTGCTGATTTTGTTAGTGACAAGAATGTTGATCTCGCGACCTTCCGTTTCTGCTTCGGTGGTGTCGAGCCACCACGCATCGGCGCCTATCTTGAAGAGCGCGTTGTTCATGAGGTTCCAATAATATTTGCGGGCTTCGGGATTGAAGGGGTCGTAGAGCGCTTGGCCAACAGGATGAAAACTCGGCGCGATGGTACGGTCGATGAAGAAGCCGCGCTTGTCCATGTCATCGTAAACGGACGAGCCGGGGCGGAAATAGGGCCAAACAGAAATCATGAGGTGGACGTTGTTTTTGTGGAGCGCGTCGATCATGCCTTTGGGATCGGGATAATTTTTATTGAAGACCGGCTCGCCCATGGTATTCCACCAGAACCAGTCCTGAACGATGTTGTCCAACGGAATGTGCAAGTCGCGATATTTCTGAGCGATGGCGAGTAGCTCTTGCTGCGAGTCGTAGCGATTCTTGCATTGCCAGTAACCGTAGGCCCATTTTCCGAAGAGTGGGGCGGGGCCGGTGAGTTCGCGATAGGACGCGATGAGGCGGTCGAAGTCGGGACCGTAGAGGAAGTAATAGTCCATCGAATCGGAAACTTCGGAGCTCAAGTAAAAGGCGTGCACGAAGCGGTTGTTGAAACGGCTGCGCGAGCCGTTGTTCCAGAAAATGCCGTAACCGTTGCTGGAGAGCAAAAGAGGGATGGAGATATTTGTGTTGTCCTGCGAAATGTCGACGGCTTCGCCGCGATAGTTCCAGACACCTGCTTGGTGCTGGCCGAGGCCGTAGAAGGCTTCCTGTGTGTCCCACATATTGACGAATCGTTCCGAGTGATACGTTTTTTCGCCGTTGACTTCGGTCGGCGTCAGCGTTCGCGTGTTTTCCTGAGTGAGCTTGTGACCAGCGGAGTCGTAAAAGGTGATGGAGCTGTCGGCGCGCGCGACTTCGATTTTCAGGCGGGAGGTGGTCAAGGTAATGAGTTTAGGGTCGTCGGTGTGAAGAGAGAAGTCTGCCTTGGGCCAAGACTTCCTTGTGACCAGAAAGTCCGTGCGCTGGCGGACGTCTTTTTCCATGGAGTAGATGACATGTACGGTGGAGTCCGAGCAGACTTGGAATCGCAGGAACCCAGATTGAAGAACAAGAACGACGCCGTCAGGCTGCGGGTCGGCGGAGGCGACCGGGTTGAGGGGCACCCATTGCGCGAGGAGGGAGGGGGCGGTCAAAAGAGAAAATAGGAGGGAGATGAGAGCGAGGTGCTTATAAGGATGAAAAAACGAAATTGGTCGCATGAAATTTATGGAACTCCGTGTACGATAACGTTATTTAGGAGCGAACGACGAAGGGCACATTGGCACCGTAGCTCGGGGGTTGTCAATGGCTTCTACAAACGCCGAGGAGCGGCAGGCGAGGCAGGCCGGGTTCGGCAAGTCTAAGAAAAATAAGGGCAAGATTCGCGATTGATGAGTTTTTGTGATACAAGGCCTGGGGCAGAATCAATGCATCCGAAATGTTTTGGGGGTCGAGGAGGGTCGGAATGATACTCCGTGGGAGAGTGTGCGTGCTGGCGTTCTTGGTGATCTTGGGTCCGGACTTTGCGTCGTCATCGCTGGGCAGGGAGGCGCAGGTGGCTGAAAAAAAGGGGGCACATGTGGAGAAGGCGGCGTTTGGACAGATGCCGGACGGGACGGCGATTGAGTCTTATACGCTGCACAACTCGCAAGGAGCTTCCGCAAAGCTGATTACCTACGGGGCCACCGTGGCGGAGCTTCACGTTCCGGACAGAAACGGCAAGATAGGCGACGTGGTGTTGGGATTCGACAACCTTCAGGGGTATCTGGGACCACATCCGCACTTTGGTGGGGCGATTGGGCGGTACGGCAACCGGATCGCTAAGGGCAAGTTCACGCTGGACGGCAAGGAGTATCAACTGGCGATCAACAATCCGCCGAACAGCTTGCACGGCGGGCCTACGGGATTTGACAAGCGCGTCTGGAAGGCCGAGCCGGTCGAAGTGAAAGATGGAGCGGCGGTGCGGTTCACGTACTTTAGCAAGGACGGGGAGGAAAACTTTCCTGGGAATCTGACCGCGACTGTGACGTATACACTGACGAACACGAATGAGTTCAAGCTCGAATATACCTCGACGACGGACAAAGACACGGTTGTGAATTTGACGAACCATAGTTACTTCAATCTGGCTGGCTCGGGAGATGTTCTGAAGCATGTGCTTTATTTGAACGCGGACAAGTACACTCCGGTGGATTTGACGCTGATTCCAACGGGCGAAATCGCGAGTGTGGAGAATACGCCGCTCGATTTCCGGAAGCCTACGGAGATTGGGGCGCGCATTGGTGAAATCAAGGACATCGGCGGCTATGACCACAACTTCGTTTTGAATGGAAAGTCCGGAACGTTGCGGATTGCCGCGCGTGTGACGGAACCGACTTCCGGCAGGCAGATGGAAGTTTGGACGACAGAACCTGGAGTGCAGTTCTATTCGGCGATCGGCCTGAACGGAAGCATTACGGGGAAGGGCGGGATTGCCTATCCGAAATATGGGGCTTTGTGTCTCGAAACGCAGCACTTTCCGGACTCGCCGAACCGGCCAAATTTTCCGTCTACCGTTTTGAAGCCCGAAACAAAATTTCACTCGCAAACGATTTACAAGTTCTCGGCAAAGTGACGCTTAGCTCGAGTGTGCTTTTCGAAAACTAGGAAGATGTTTAGTGAGGAATCGTAAGACGCTCGCAAGGAGAAGCGAATCGGAACTTTATGACTATTCCTTACGCGTTTGTCGTGCCTGCTCGCCTCGTTCATCTCTCCGCTGTAGACGTCATCATCGTTGTTTTTTACTTCGCGTTGGTTCTGGCCATCGGTTTCTACCTCCGCGGACGCGCGAACACTGGCGAAGATTTCTTCATGGCCGGCCGCGAAATGACCGCATGGGTTGCGGGACTTAGTTTCCTCTCCGCAAATCTCGGCGCTTTGGAGCTGATGGGCTGGGCGGGATCGGCGTATCAATACGGAATTCTGGCGACGCATTGGTACTGGATTGGCGCCATTCCGGCGATGTTGTTCCTCGCGCTGGTGATGATGCCCTTCTACTACATTTCAAAGACCCACTCTGTTCCGGGCTACTTGAAATTGCGTTTTGGAGAGCCTGCGCGCGCTGTCTCCGCGGTTTCGTTCGCGTTCATGACCGTGTTGATGAGCGGCGTAAATATGTTCGCCATGGCCAAGGTCATGCAGATCGTGCTTGGTTGGGACATCAATTTCAGCATTTGGGTGTCGTCGCTGACCGTGGCCGTTTATGTGACGCTCGGCGGTTTAAGGTCGGCCATTTTCAATGAAGTGCTACAGTTCTTTTTGATCTGGGCAGGCGCGCTGCTGATTCCCATTCTTGGCCTGTATGAAGCCGGCGGCTGGAGCAATCTGAAATTGCAGATTGCTCAAAGGGCGTCGGATCAATACGTTCACCTGTGGTCGGGTTTGGGTTCTTTCACAAACAACCCAATGGGAATCAATTGGATCGGCATTGTGTTCGGGTTGGCGGCGGTTATTTCGATGGGCTACTGGACCACGGATTTTCTGGTCGTGCAACGCATTCTTGCTGCTAAAGACATTCGCAGCGCGGAGTTGGCGCCTATCATCGGGGCGGGGTTCAAGATGTTCGTTCCGCTCATCGTGATTTTGCCGGGACTGCTGGGCTTGGCCGTGCTTCCGGTGAAGCTCGTACCTGAATCGGTGGCCGCTGTCACCGGAGCGCACAGCTATAACGACGTGCTTCCGCTGATGCTAGCCCGCTACTGCGGACCTGGTTTGCTTGGCCTTGGGATTACGGCGTTGATTGCGGGCTTCATGTCGGGCATGGCGGGGAATGTGAGTGCTTTTACTACCGTCTGGACGTATGACATCTACCGGCCACTGATTAATAGCAAAGGCACGGACCACCACTACGTGAATATGGGCCGATGGACGACGGTGATCGGTGTGCTGATCAGTGTCGGCACCGCTTACTTGGTGATGCAGTTCGCTAGCATCATGGATTATGTGCAGGCGCTGTTTAGTTTCTTCATTGCTCCGCTGTTTGGCACAGTGATTCTCGGGATGCTTTGGAAGCGAGCGACGGGTCCTGGCGGCTTCTTGGGATTGCTCTGCGGCACTTTATCCTCGGTCGGCATGTGGGCTTGGGTGAAAGCAGATCCATCGGCGCTGCGTTATGTGGCGCTGTCGCCGCACGCTAAAGCTCTGGCGCAGGATATGTTTCAGGCACTGTGGTCTTTTCTCGTTTGCGTGATTGTGACGGTTGTGGTGAGTTTGGCGACGAAACCGAAGACGGACGCGGAATTGACTGGCTTGGTTTATGGTTTGACGCCGGTTCCGTCAGTCGGAAGTATTCCCGTGTATCAGAAGCCTATTTTTTGGGCCGGTGTGGTCGCTGTCGTGTTTTTTGCGCTGAATATTATTTTCTGGTAGTTCTGGCAGCTGGAGGTTGGCGGCATGGTTTCCATTTGGTTTTTTATCGGGATATCGTTGCTCTTCAACGGATTATTGATTTTGTGTGCTGGGCTCTACGAGGTGTGGCATCCTCCTGCGCTCGAAGGGCGGGTGCAGTTGTTCGAATTGCATGCGGGCGTGTGGTGGGGTGCGCTGATGACGGTGGTGGGGGCGGTGTATTGCTACTACTTCAAGCCGAGGCAGAAAAAAGCTTAGTGAGGGGCATGGCAGCGCTTGCTTTGGCTGGTTAAGCTTGTTGTGATTCGTCGTTTAGTTGGCGGTTGTCGATCGGTTCACGCGTTTCGCAACGCCCACTGCGGCGTCGCACGCTTCATCTACACTCTTCCAGTTGCCGGAACCCACGCCTGCAAGAATCGCAGCGCCATAGGCTGCGCCTTCTTCTACTTTCAGGATTTCGACTTCATGCGCGTAGACATCGGCCTGGATTTGCTGCCAAAGCGGCGAGCGGGCACCTCCGCCGCCGAGGCGGATACGCTCAACAGGAACTTGAATTTCGTCAAAGATGCTGAACGTGTCTTTCAAACTGTAGGCGACGCCTTCGAGGACTGAGCGGATGAGGTGGGAGCGGGTGTGTGAAGCAGAGAGGCCGACGAACGCAGCGCGTGCGAATGGATCAAGATGAGGAGTGCGCTCACCCATCAGGTACGGCGCCCAGAAAGCGCCTTCGGAGCCGGCGGGGACTGTGGCGGCTTCAGCGGACATGCGTTCGTAGGGATCGCGGCCGTCGTCGGGTCCGGCGCCAAAGCGATCGCGAAACCAGCGCAGGGAGAGTCCAGCGGATTGCGTCACGCCCATGACGTGCCAGCGACCGGGGATGGCATGACAGAAAGTGTGCAAGCGGCCTTTGGGATCGAGCGCAGGGCGATCGGTGGCGGCAAAAACTACGCCGGAAGTTCCGATGGTGGCGCTTACAACTCCGGCGCGCGTGATGCCCATACCAACGGCACCGGCAGCTTGATCGCCGGCACCGGCGACGGCAGGAGTTCCTGCGCGGAGACCGGTTGCATCTGCGCCAGCTTGTGAAAGTTTTCCGCAAATTTCCCGCGATTCGAAAAGTCTTGGGAGCAGCTTCACGTCGATGCCTGTTTTGTTGAGGACTTCATTTGACCAAGTGCGGCGAGCCACGTCGAGCATCAACGTTCCCGAGGCGTCAGCGACGTCGATGGCGGATTCGCCGGTGAGGCGCAAGCGGACGTAGTCTTTCGGCAGCATGATTTTGCGAACGCGTTGCCAGTTTTTCGGTTCGTGCTCCCGGACCCAGAGAAGTTTGGTGAGCGTGAAGTTTGTCAGCGGGGGATTGCAAGTCAATTGGATCAAGTGATCGAGGCCGATGGCGTGCTCGAGCTCTTTGCACTGGGCTTCAGTGCGCTGGTCGCACCAGATCAGAGCTGGACGGATGACTTCGTCGTTTTCGTCAAGCAGGACCGCGCCGTGCATCTGGCCGGAAAAACCGACTGCGGCAATGGATTCGGCTGCGAGGCTTGAAGCCTGGAGCGCTTTGCGAACCGCTAGCGTGGCGGCGCGCCACCAGTCGCACGGGTCTTGCTCGGCCCAACCTGGTTGCGGACTGGCGAAGTTGGCGTGCTCTTCCGTGCCTGAAGCTACTGCCTCCTTGATAAGCCGGACTCGCGCGAGACTTGCCCGAGACGCGGTTTCCGACACCTGTTCGGTTAGGGAGAGACTTACCCTGACAAACGGGACAAAAACGGTCTATGAATGGCTTCCGTGAACGTTCACGTTGGACATTTAAGACCAGCCCGCTAGGCTTGTCAACGCGGTGCGGCAGAGAAAGTCATCACGATGGCGGGGCAATTGACAAGGCCGAGAGTAGAACACACAATGCCTGCGAGGAAATATTCTTCGGGTTGGCGGACTGCCGCGATGAGGCCGAAAAATGAGTGACTCGGAAGAAAACATCGATCGCAGAAGATTTTTGGGCAAATCTGCAGCGCTGATTGCGGGCAGCGCGGCGCTGCCGAGCACTGCGCTTTCGTACGAGAGGATCGTGGGCGCGAACGACCGCATTTCGCTGGCGCATATCGGGACCGGGAGCCGCGGAAGTGATTTGGACTGGATCGTGGCGCAATTAAGGACGAGTCAGAACGCTGAGATGACCGTGATCTGCGATTTGTGGAAGTTGAACCGGGAGAAAGCGGCGGCAACCAATGCGAAATACCATGGCCGGGCGCCGCGAACTTTTCAGTATTTGGAGGATGTGCTTGCGCTGAAAGACGTAGACGGAGTGATTATTTCCACGCCGGAACATTCGCACTCGCCGATTCTCAAAATGACAGTGGAAGCGGGCAAGGACGCGTACGTTGAAAAGCCGATGGGCAACGTGTTGGCCGACGTGAAGGCGGCGCGGGACGTGGTTTTGAAGAGCGAGCGGATTGTGCAGGTCGGCACACAACATCGCAGCGAATCGTACCAAAGAGCGGCGCACGATTTGGTGCAGACAGGCGTGCTTGGGGAAATAAGCAAAGTCGAGATTGTTTGGAATTATCACGGACCGAGATGGCGAGGACGTGAGGAGACGAAGCTGATCCGCGAAGGAGACACGGACTGGCGCAAGTGGCTGCTGACGAAGCCACACCGGCCGTTTGACCCGAAGCTGTATTGCGAATTTCGATTGTACAAGGAATTTTCCAGCGGAATTCCGGATCAGTGGATGAGCCACGCGATTGATCTTGTGCACTGGTTTATGAAAGACAGCTTCCCTCGCTCGGCTGTGGCGCACGGTGGAATTTTTGCTTGGCGCGATGGCCGGGAGAACGCGGATACGTTTCAGGCATTGTTCGAATATCCGAAGGGCTTTCTGGTGAGCTATTCGACGAGTTTTGGAAATGATGCGCCGTCTTCGACGCGGTACATGGGAAAGAAAGCGACGCTGACCAACATTGGAGGCGAAGGCAGCCCGCGCTATCAATTAGTCGAAGAAAAAGGCAATCACGAAGACGACCCGGACATCGATAAAAAGAGACCAGCGAAGTTTGTTCAGCTAACGGGAGAAACGAAACTGCCGCCGCTGGGCATTGATGACCGCACACTGGAGCACATGGCGAATTGGTTCGAGTGCATGAGGTCGCGGCAGCAGCCACATTGCACGGTGCAGGATGGGTTTGCGCACTCGGTTGCGAACATGATGGCGACGGAGTCGTACTGGTCGGGCAAGAGGCAATACTGGGATGCGGCTAGCGAGACGTTTAGCGATCGGGCGCTCGGGAATTGAGCATCCGATATCTAAGTTGAACGATCGTCGTCCGGAGGGCACTCCTATAAGCGCTTGAATCAGGAAAGGTATTTGATCGTTGCTTCGATTAGCTTCGATGTCGGAGCGTAAGGATCGCCAGGGGCGTCGAATTCCATCGAACAATATCCTCGAAAGTTGCTGGCCTTCAGAATCTCGAACGATTTCTTCAAGTCCACGTTGAATTGTTTGTCGTCATCATTGGTTTCGCCGTCTTTCACATGGCAAATATTGTAAGCCCGCTGAAACATCGCTTGCAGAGCACGATAATTGAAATCAGCGTCACCGCTCAGCATGGAATTTGCAAAATCGGGAAGTGCGCGAAGGTAAGGATGGTTGACGGCCTCGATGACCTTGACAAGGAAGAAAGCGTCCTCGCTGACCAGATCATCATTCTCTAGCGTGACGACAACATTTTTGCTTGCGGCGTAATCTGCCAGGTAGCGCAGGCTCTCTCCAGCACGCTCCGGATTCGGAGGCGAGTTCTTTGCAGTTGCAATGTGTGTGCGTATGCCAGTCGATCCGATGCGAACGGCGACATCCACCCATTTCTTTGCGTAGTCTAATGCCTTCTCTCGGGCGGAAGCATCGGCATCGTAGAAGCTGTTGACTGCGCTGACAGCAATGTTTACAACGCGCCACTTTTACACTCTGCAGAATTTGGTGGAAACTATCGAGATAGTCCGTCTGCAATGAAGTGAAATGGCGGCTGTGGGGCTCAATGTTGTGAATGCCGAATCTCGCGACGACGTGAGCGGGGAACTCGAGCAGGTTTATTCCGGCAAGGCTGGTATCGCGATCCCGATTGTCCGGGCTCACAATATATGCGCGAAACGGGTACGACGCGATGGAGATACGCTCGCGGGAGTGGGTGGGGAAAAGAATGTGTGGTTCGGAATCGGGATTTGCAACAGCGCTGGAAAAGGCCGCCGAGACTCCACCAACGGTCAAAGCAGATAAGCGTTCGAGGAACCCGCGTCTGGTATGTGAGTCCATTTTCTGCGTCTATTCCGCCAGAAAGTCAGTGGCGGAGAGCAGCATATCATTTTGCGGAAGATGCTTGGCGCTCGCCCGGTTTACCTGGGCGGCAGTTTCAAGACCTGCGTTCGTTGGAAAAATTGTTGGCGGAGCTTTGGCCCCTGCGCTGGCCGGCTCGGCAGCAACTCGCTATGGACTCGCGGCGCCACTCTGGATCGCCAGTGCCGCAGCAGTATCGGTTTTGCTCGCCTCTCTGTTTATGACCGAAACGGCTCCATCCAAGACGGGGCAGCGGAAGATTGCCTGATCTGCAATCCAATACATCTTGAGTTCGCCGCGCTGTCTGCAGTTCAATGGCGCGCCCGGCCAGACTCGAACTGGCGACCCTCTGCTTAGAAGGTGCGCGGTCCAAAAATCTAAGTGCCGCTTCTGGTGTCGCTTATGAGGGAACGCGTCATTTATCTCGCTCTTGAACTGGGACCGACGTTGGACTGAAACTGCTTTGCAAACATCAGCGCTGCTTGCTGTCGTACCCCACACCGCGCGCCTCATCCAGCAACGAACGGTTACCGATTCGCGGACCGCAAGATTCATGCGAACGTAAGTCCATGTATCATTTTGAAATGAATCGCGGCTTTCTCGTTGGCTATCACCTCTAAACCAAGTCGGGTAGCTCGTCCCGCGAGATCAGTAATTGCTCACACGGCTAGCTGCGGCGGCGGCGTGCGCACCGGTCGTCGCCAGTCAATCCCTTCGAGCAACATCGAAAGCTGTGCCGGCATCCCGATAACGCGCTAATCGGAAACTTGTCCGGCTACGCGACTCGGGACTTACTCCGCTCTTAATGCACGATCAGGCTGCCCGCGCCCCCGAGCGAGAGTCTGTGGCTCTGCTCACGGTATAGACGGATTCTGGGTCCGTCTTCGGGCTGCCCAACTGTCTACGGCAGCAAATCCGGCCAAAGGTCCGCCGGTCGCGCCCTGCATAATAATCTCCAGCCAGACAGCCGTCGTTCGAGATTCTCAACATAGCAGTGCCATAGTGCATGTGCATCGTTTTCACCGCGTATGCCAGCGGCTGATTCTGGTACTGGTAGACCAACACGGCGCCTTCAGGGTCGTCCACTTGAATCACTGCGGTGGAACTGCTTGACATGGATGTGGGCGTGGTGAGGTACACGACGATTTGCGTCCAACTCTGGAAGATATGGATGATCAAATCGTGTCGCGTCGCA
>WNFP01000216.1_pt1 | contig 42745 bp, 27 predicted proteins | sample 5400201 | NCBI WGS metagenome assembly WNFP01 (sample SAMN13153355, study PRJNA577476) | soil metagenome | isolation source: 115 cm saprolite under Madrone tree | place: USA:California | collected 2016-06-14 | reverse complement strand
TTTCTGATGTGAGCAATATTGCTGTGCAACTGGGCGATTTTGGCTTTCGCCTTCTTCCAGTTGCTGGAGAACTTTTTCCTGCGCGCTAGCCGTCGTTGCAGTTTCGCTAACTTCGGCAACAACCTGCTAAGCGGCTGCACCTGCTCTTGGTACTCACCGTCGGACAGGGTATAGAAGCGAGCGACTCCCCGCTGTATGCTCGACGGCGAGGCGATTGAGAAATTGCGACCTATCTTCTCCCAGGTCTGCACCGACTTTGAGGCGGGGTTGGTGCAGATGGACGGGGAGGGCAATCCCGTACACTTGCGGGTGAACCACCCCCCGAAAGTGTCCGTCTCATCGCTGGTGAAAAGCTACGTTCTACGACCCCAGTTGCCTCGCATCACCAAGGGCTACTGGAACAATGTACTGTGGTCGCCTTCTTACTTCGCCGCATCCTGTGGCGGCGCACCGCTCGACCTCATCCAACGCTACATCGCGCAGCAAGCGACATCGTTATAGTCGCGGCTTACCCCGGCCTGCATTCCGGGGCTTGCGCCACTCGCTGGTCAACCCCTTCAGCTTCATAACTTCTGGCAAGAACTTCCCGCCTCTGCTCTGCGACACCTCTGAATGGGTGCCCGGATTGCGAATCTGTGTCCCGATGCAAATCTGTCCATGTCCTCGGCCCGATACCGATCCTGGTCCTGACACGAGCGCGGCATGATCGGAGCCGCACCCGTCGCAGGAACTGCAGCTCCGTCCCGAATCCTGACATCGTTTCTGCGTGCTAGACTCGGCGTTTCAATTTCTCAGGCGGGCCTTCTACATGAGTGATGTGCATTTTCTTTCGGCCCTGGAGATGGCGGGCGAGATCCGGCGGCGGAAGATTTCCCCGGTGGAATTGCTGGACGCGCACCTGGCCCGGATTGCGCAGTTGAATCCCCGGTTGCGTGCGTTTGTGCAGATGGATGAAGTGCGCGCGCCGCGGGATGCGCGGGCGCTGGAGGCAGCGGCGATGCGCGGCGAGTTTTGCGGGCCGTTGCATGGCGTGCCGATCAGCATCAAGAGTTCGGTGGACGTGGCGGGGGTGCGCTGCGAGTCGGGGACGCGGTTGCGCGAGGGACGCGTCGCCGCCCGGGATGCGGTGCTGGTTTCGCGATTGAGGGAGGCCGGAGCCATCGTGCTCGGAGTCACAAACACCTCCGAGCTTTTGATGGCGTGGGAGACCGACAATCTCCTTTATGGGAGGACGAACAGTCCTTGGGACGCGGCGCGGACGCCGGGCGGATCGAGTGGCGGGGAAGCGGCCGCGATCGCTTCGGGATGTTCGGCGGGCGGCGTGGGGAGTGACGGCGGCGGATCGATTCGCGTGCCGGCGCACTTCAGCGGGATCTGCGGGTTGAAACCCACGCCGGGCCGGGTGCCGGCGACCGGGCACTACCCGGTATCAACGGGTCCGTTTGCCTTGCTGGGCGTGGTGGGGCCGATGGCGCGCACGATCGCGGATTTGCAGGTTTTGTTTGAGGTGATGGCGGGGGCCGATGACGGCGATCCGTCGGCGGCACCGGTGCCGCTGCGCAAGGTCACACCGGATGATTTGAAGCACATACGAATTGCGTATTTTGAAGACGACGGGCGGACACCGGTGACGCCGGAGACGCGGGCCGCAGTACGGACGGCGGCGGAGGCGCTCGAGCGGGCGGGCTTGCAGGTGGTGCCGTTTCGTCCCGATGGACTGGAGCAGGCGCGGGATTTGTGGTGGAAGTGGTTTGGGATCGCGGGCGCAATGGTGTTGAAGCCGATGACCAAGGGCCACGAGGCGGACCTGTCGCCGTTGTTGAAGGAGTTTCTGGGTTGGGCGGCGGCGGAGCCTCCGCATACCGGGCATACGTTGCTCTACGCCTGGCTGCAGCGGGATGAGTTGCGGGCCCAGATCCTGGCGCAGATGCAGGTGTTCCCGATCTTGTTGTGTCCGGCGGCTGCGATTCCGGCGTTCCGGCACGGCGAGCGGAATTGGGTGATCGACGGGACGACAGTGAAATACCTGGACGCCTGGAGTTACACCGAGTGGTTCAATCTGCTTGGAAATCCGGCGGCAGTGGTGCCCGTGGGACAGTCGCCGGAGGGGCTGCCGATCGGGGTGCAGATTGTGGGGCGTCCCTGGGACGAAGAGTTGGTGCTGGCGGTGGCAGCAGAACTGGAGCGGGAATGCGGAGGCTACAGGAAGCCGCCGACGGGCGAACTGTAAGTGCGCGTCGGTCTTCGGACTTGGATCGATTGCAAAACATTTGTACAATCTCACCTCAGGCCGCGGCCAGCGCCTTTTTGTCGACAACTTCAGAGAGCGGATAGTTTTAGGGAGCAATCCGGGGGGCTCTGAAGGCCAGCCTTGTGAATGCGTTCGGGCGTCGCATATGACAAGAACAGAGCGTCTCGGACTGGTTGTACTTGCGATCGGCGGAGCCCTGGGTGTGATCGTTGGCGGCGGTCCGGTGGGGCTGATTTTCGCCGCCATCTGTCTGGTCGTGGGTTTTCTGTTGTTTGTGGCTTCCGAGGCCAGGGGCACCGGGAAAGCGCCGACACCTGGTCCAGCCCTGCAGAAAACCAGGATCCTGGTTCTGGTGAAAGAGATTCATGCCCGCCCGCTGAGGAGCGGGCGATTCACGGAGATTCGAGATTCAAGTGAACCGGATCTGGAGTTCGAGGTGTTTGCCAGCTGTTGGCTGGTGAATGAAACCGATCTCCTCTTGAAGGTCATCGAAGAACCGCAGCTGACGGTAAGGACGTCCGACGGGTCTACCCGGGTGGCAGAACCGATCAAGGCAGACTTGAAGAAATGGCGCCTCGGTAGCCTCGTGAAGGATCCCTGGGATACTGATATTGTTCGGGCCGCGCAGGAGCCAATGTCAGAGCTCGACACGGTTGAACCGCTGGAGTGCGGCGTTCCCCGCCAGGGATGGTTGCACTTTCGCATCCGTAATTTGAGCCCCTCGGAATTCATGACAGCGGTGATGGAACTGTCGATCAGGGACTCCCTGTTGTGCACCCACGTGGGCACGGCCAAGGGGCCCCGTCATCTGCCGGGAAGAGTCTGGCCGGCGGCTGCCGACAACGCTCGGTTTGGAGGGGACCAAGAAGCGATATCCCCCGCCTGAGCGCAGAGCGGATGGGTGCGGCGCTCGCCTCAAACCGGCGTGCGCCTAGTATTTTTATACTATTACCGCCCCGCGTCTCCAGCATTAAACTCTCCGGGATCACAGGCTTACGCTCGCTTGCGAATGGGGTGCGCGAGCGCGATCCCGGGTGAGTCCCTGCCATGTCATCTGCAACAAAATCTCTGGGTCAAAAGCTGTTGTCGGCGCTGGTCGTTTTGCTGACGACCTCAGCCGTGTACCTGTATGGGTTTCCCGAGACCAACGTCGAGTACGCCTGCGTCGTGCTGCTGCATGCGGTGGGCGGGGTGGTGGCGATGGTATGGGTGGTCGCCTCCCTGCGGCGACTGGTGCGCGCGGGGAGTGGGGTGTTCGCGGCGGGATGGGCGCTGTTTCTGGCGGGAGGCGGGATCGGGCTGTGGCTGATTCATACCGGGACGCTGCGGGCCGAGTGGAACTGGATGTATGCGCACATGGTGGTGTGCACGGCGGCCGTGGGGTTGCTGATCGCCGGGCGGATGAGCCGGCGCGGGTGGCTGGGGTCGGGTGCGGGAGCGGCGGCCGGTCAGGTAGCGGTTTGCCTGGTGGCGCTGGCAGGAGTAGGGGTAGTGCTGCGGTATACGCGGGAGGCGCGCTGGGCGAACCGGGGGAGAATCGAGAATCCGGAGATGCCGCCGGCGGACATGGCGCAAGAGGGTGACGGTCCGCAGGGGCCGTTCTTTCCGAGTTCGGCGCAGGTGTACGGGCACAGGAAAATTCCCAGCAAGTTCTTCATGGAGTCGGATTCGTGCAGGCGATGCCACCAGGACATCTACCAGCAGTGGTACAGCTCGGCCCATCATTTTTCTTCCTTCAACAACCAGTGGTACCGGAAGTCGATCGAGTACATGCAGGACACGATCGGGACCAGGCCTTCGAAGTGGTGCGGAGGGTGTCACGATCCGGCGGTGCTGTATGCAGGGTTGATGGACACGCCGATCAAACAGATCGTGCACACGCCTCCGGCGCAGGCTGGTCTGGGGTGCATGATGTGCCACTCGATCGCGGCGGTGAAGTCGACGATGGGGCAGGGCGATTTTTATCTCGAATATCCAGAATTGCATGAGCTGGCGGCGAGCCGGAACCCTTGGGTGCGGACCATGCACGACTTCCTGGTGAAGCTGAATCCGGAACCGCACCGGCGGGCCTTTCTGAAACCGTTCATGAAGGAGCAGACGGCGGAGTTCTGTTCTTCCTGCCATAAGGTGCATCTGGATGTTCCGGTGAACAGCTACCGGTGGTTCCGCGGATTCAACGAGTACGACAACTGGCAGGCGAGTGGGGTGTCGGGCCAGGGGGCGCGGTCTTTCTATTATCCGAAGAAGCCGCAGCAGTGCGCCGATTGTCATATGCCGCTGGAGCGCTCGACTGACATGGGCAACATCGCCGGAAACGTGCATTCGCACCGGTTCCCTGCGGCGAACACGGCTCTGCCCACGGCGAACGGGGATGCCGAGCAACTGAATGCGACCGAGAGTTTCCTGAAAGCCGGAATTTTGAGCGTCGATATTTTCGCGCTTTCTCCGGCGCAGGCCATCAGCCAGGCGGGGGCACAAGGCGAGTCGGAGCTGTCCACCACGTTTGCGGTGGGCGAGGAAGCGGAGTTGAAACTGACTCCGGGGGCAGGCGGAGAGGCTGCGCCGGTGGCGGCCCCGCTGAATCGCGTGCATCCGGTGGTGCGGCGCGGAGACACGGTGCGCGTGGATGTGGTGGTGCGCACGAAAAAGATTGGCCACTTCTTCCCGGGCGGGACGGTGGATGCCTACGACACCTGGCTTGAATTGAAGGGGACTGACGACAAGGGACAGATCCTGTTCTGGAGCGGCATGGTTGAGGCAAACGGCAAGGGTCCGGTGGAGAAGGGCGCGCACTTCTACCGATCGCTGCAGGTGGATGAGCACGGAAATCCGATCAACAAGCGGAACGCCTGGGCGACCCGGGCGGTGGTGTACGTGCGGCTGATCCCCCCGGGGGCGGCGGATACGGTGCATTACCGGGTGCATATTCCGGAAAACGCCGGGAACAGCATCCGGCTACACGCGCGGCTGTGCTACCGGAAGTTTGCCTGGTGGGGCACACAGTTTTCGTTTGTGGGGCAGCCCGACGCAGCGCATCCGGAGTTGGTGACGCCGAGCCATGACGATCGCCGGTTCACGCTGGATGCGCCGCTGACCGGAGTATCGGCCAAGGAGGAAAAGATCCCGGACGTGCCGATCGTGGCGCTGGCGGAGGACGAGGTGAGTTTGCAGGTGGCACCGCGGGGAACGGCCGCTCTGGCCCCGAACGTGGAGTTGAAGGGCGAGGACTGGCAGCGGTGGAACGATTACGGGATCGGGCTCTTCCTGCAGGGAGATCTGAAAGGGGCTGCGGCGGCATTCGAGAGAGTGACCGAGGTTGATCCGAAGAATGCGGACGGGTGGGTGAACATCGGGCGGGCGGCGGTGCAGGAGGGCGATATGGATCGTGCCCGGGTGGTGCTTGCAAAGGCCCTGGCGCTCAGTCCGGATCTGGCCCGGGCGCATTTCTTCTATGCGAAGGTGCTGCGGGCAGACGGGAACTATGAGGGGGCGGACGGGGAACTTCGCAAGGTGCTGGCGCAGTATCCGCGGGACCGGGTGGCGCTGAATGATCTGGGGCGGACCTTGTTTCTCGAGCGCAAGTACGCAGCTGCGGTGAAGGTGCTGGAGTCGGTGCTCGAGATCGATCCGGAGGACTTGCAGGCGCATTACAACCTGATGCTTTGCTACAACGGGCTGGGCAACGTGGCGCTGGCCAAGCAACACCAGGAGCGCTACATGCGGTTCAAGGCGGACGAGTCGTCGCAGACGATCACCGGGCACTACCGGCAGCTGCATCCGGAAGACAATAACGAGCGGCAGAATGTGCACGAGCACGTGTCGGTGGCGCTGCCGGGGCTTCGAAACAAAGCGGCGGCCCACCGGCGTCCCGCGCCCACGGCAACGGTTGCGGGCGCTTCCGAATAGCAGCATCTACGGGTCTCATGAGCAAAATCAGATTCTTCCTGTTTCTTCCCTGGCTGGCTGCGTTCGCGGCCGGCCCGGCCTGGGCGCAGGGCGTGACATTTCGCGATATCACGGCGCCGGCCGGAATTCATTTCATGCACAACAACGCGGCATTCGGCAAGAAGTACCTGCCGGAGACGATGGGGCCGGGGTGCGCGTTCATCGATTACGACGATGACGGGTATGCGGACATCCTGATCGTGAATGGCGAAGATTGGCCGGGGCATGCGAAGACGCCGTCGACCTTGAAGCTTTATCACAACAATCACGACGGCACGTTTACCGATGTGACGCACAAGGCGGGGCTGGCAGTCTCGATGTTCGGGATGGGCGTGGCGGTGGGGGACTATGACAACGACGGGCACGACGATATCTTCGTCACCGCGCTGGGGCAGAGCCACCTGTTCCACAACAACGGGAACGGGACGTTCCGTGATGTGACCAGGGCGGCCGGAATGTGGGGGCAGAACGAGTTTTCGACCAGCGCGGCCTGGGTGGATTACGACCGGGACGGCAATCTCGACCTGGTGGTTTCCAACTACGTGCAATGGTCGCAGGCGACCGACATCTACTGCACGCTCGATGGAGCGCACAAGTCGTATTGCACGCCGGAGTCCTACAAGGGAACCTCGGCGCGAGTGTGGCACAACCTGGGGAACGGCAGGTTTGAAGATGCGACGCAGAAGGCAGGGCTGGGCGATCCGACCTCGAAGAGCCTGGGAGTGGCGATTCTCGATTACAACGGGGATGGCTGGCCCGACATTCTGCTAGCGAACGACACCCAGCCGAACAAGCTTTACCTGAACAAGCAGAACGGAACGTTTGAGGAGAAAGCGGTGGCGGCGGGCATTGCGTTCAGCGAGGATGGCGTCGCGCGCGCGGGCATGGGCGTGGATGCGGCAGACTATGACCGGTCGGGGCGTCCCAGCCTGATCATCACCAATTTTGCGAACCAGATGCTGTCGCTGTATCACAACGAGGGGAACGGGTTGTTCGTCGATGAGGCTCCCAGTTCGGAGGTGGGCCGGAACACGCTGGTCACGCTGGGATTCGGCTGCTTTTTCTTCGACTACGACAACGACGGGTGGCCGGATATTTTTGTGGCCGACGGGCACATCGAGAACGAAATCGAGCGGGTACAGAAGCGGGTGTCGTATGCCGAGCCGCCGCATCTGTTTCGGAACCTGGGGGCCGGGAAATTTCAGGAAGTGACGGCGCTGGCGGGTGCGGCGTTTGCGAGTCCGAAAGTGGCGCGGGGAGCAGCTTATGCGGACATCGACAATGACGGGGCGCTCGATGTGCTGGTCACAACCAATGGCGGACGGGCGTGGTTGTTCCACAACGAGGGTGGGACCAATCACAGCTTGCGGGTGAAACTGGTGGGGACCAAGTCGAACCGGGATGGAATCGGCGCGGTGGTGCGGGTGATGTCCGGGGGCGCAAAGCAATGGCAGATGCTGCGCAGCGGGTCGAGTTACCTGTCGCAGAATGAACTGGTGCTGACGTTCGGCTTGGGTGGCGCAACCAAGGCCGATGCGGTCGAGGTGCAGTGGCCCAGCGGACAGGTTGACAAGCTTTCGGGCGTGGCGGGGGACGAGACGGTGATTGTGCTGGAGGGCAAGGGCGTGGCGGGGACGCATCCGTACGGAAAGCCAGCCAGGGGCGGGGCCGGGGCGGTGAAGCGGGCCAAGCGGTGAGGAGCGGAACGACGGCTTGGAAGGACCGGGCGGTGGACGCCGGCCCGGGCGATCTCTGCAACCGGTCTACCAATGGACCAGGTTCTCGGGATCGTCCACCAGCACGACGTCGTAGCTTTCGAGCATCGGCATCAGGATGTTCTCCAGTTCGCCCTTCCAGAGTTCTCCGTCATAAAACTTGGCTTTCATCGGCTCACGCGAGGCCAGATCGGGGAAGCCGCGCATGAAAAAGAAGGTGTCCGGGTCCTCGACGGAAAGAAACGGGCCCAGGATTTTCATCCCGATTTGCGCGTGCGCCGGCATGGATTTGGAGCGGAATACTCGAATGAACTCGGTGCGTTTGCCGGGCTTGGTTTTATAGGTGCGCATTTCGATGATCATGCAAAGCCTTCCGCCAGCAGACTTGCGCGGAGAGCGGAAAAAATCAAGCATGCCCTGGGGGTTGATCCGATTCCTCAAGGATCGGCTGGAAGCCCATCAAGAGACGGGGCATCGAGGCTTGCCCCGCTAGGCCAGTCCGTGGAAGCGGCGGAAAGCCCTTACCGCGTCGCGGCCCATGTAGCGCTCGAGCACGCCAGGCTCGGTGTGACGCAGGTCCACGACCACCAGGCCATCCAGCGCATCAGAGAACTTTGGATCTACATTGAATCCCAGCAGTTTTCCGCCAACCTTCGCGTATTGCTTTAACAGAATCGGCAGCCCCTTGCCATCGGTTTCGATGTCTTCGATCGGCTCCGACAGCTCGTCGAGATCGCGCAGCACGTGACAGACGGCGCGGCAATCCCAGCTCCAGATTCTTCCCGGACGAAAGGGCTTGCGCGGTGTCACCAGTCCGGCCAGTTCATCCCGGTGCTTGCGCTGTTCGAAGAAGGAGTAAATCATTTCGCGCGAAGCGCGGTTGTAGGCATTGCTGATGCTGACCGCTCCGAACAGCACCGGTGTTTCAGGACGCAGGACGAGGAAACGGGCGATGGCTTTCCATAGAAGGAGCAGGGGCGCGTACTGGCGCTGGTATTCGGGCCGCACAAAGGACCGTCCCAGCTCCAGCGCCGGTCCCAGCTTCTCGAGCAAGCGCTGGTCGTAGCGGAACAGCGTGTTGGTGTAGAGGCCGGCGACGCCACGCTCGGAGACAATCTGGGCGCTATTTCCGGCGCGGTAGGCTCCCACCAACTCGGCTCTGGCTTTGTTCCAGAGAAGCAGGTGCCAGTAGTAGCGGTCAAAGCGATCGAGGTCGGAGGGTTTGCCGGTTCCTTCGCCTGCTGCGCGGAACGTGACCTCGCGGAGTCGGCCGACCTCCTGGAGCAGGTGGGGGATTTCCTGGGCTTTGGCCGCGTACACGGCGAACTCGGCGTTTTCGATCAGGCAGCGTTTCTCGGGGAGCGCCTGAATGTCGGAACGCAGCAGTTCGCAGGGTAGCGAGGGGTTAGTGGCATGGCCGGATTTGAGCGGCAGCACGGATCGCAACGCCATCGGCAGTCTGATTTGTTTCTTGCCCCGTTGGGCAAGCAGGTAGGTCCGCCAGCGCAGGTACTCGGTGGCTTGGCGGTCGCCGGCGATATTGGCGATCGAGTCGGCGGGGATGGGGCTTCCGACCCGCAGCGAGACGCTCTTGCCGGACTGCTGGAGGAACTCCTGCAACAGGAAAGCCATGCGCAGGCGCGGATGAATTAATCCCATCACCTGGAAGCCCAGGCTGTTGCGTCCGCAGAAATATACCGGGAGTGCGGCTGCGCCGGTCTTCCGGATCAGGCGCGTCGCGGTGTCGTTCCACTGGGGATCGGCAATCGCGCCCTGCGGAAGTTGCCAGTGGGATACCTCCCCGGCGGGAAAGATGGCCAGCATGCCACCCTGCTCGAGCCATTCGATGGACTGCTTCAGCGCGCGCCGATTGCGTCCCGCTGATCGCGCGGTTTGCAGAGGATCCACGAAAATGCAGTGCTGCTCGAGCTCCGGCACGCCCTCCAGCAGGAAGTTGGTCATCACCCGCACGTCAGCCCGGACGCGGGCGAGAAGGACCCCCAGCACCGCGCCGTCGAGCATGCCGTAGGGATGATTGGCCACTACCACCACCGGGCCCTTCGGCGGAATGCGTTCCAGGTCGGTATCGCTGACCCGCAGGTCAACGTTCATCTCGCGCAGCAAGCCCTCGAGCACGAAGCCCTCGGCCGAGTTGCGCACGCGCTCGTACAGTTTGTGAGCCTGATCAAGGGGCAGCAGCTTGCCTGCAAAACCCGGCAGGCCCGCGAGCGCTGGAGCGTTGGCGAGAACTCCCGCTTCGCGGAGGGAATCCTCGACCGGGCGGAGAATGGACATAATGGCATTGGTAGCGCAGCCACTTTGCACACCGATGAAGCCCAAGTTAAATGTTGGTGAATCCGCCAGAGGGGGAAGCACGAAAGTCACCTGGCTTCGGGCACCGGGCCTGCGCCCGAGCCGGCCGGGCGAGTCTGGCGGCAAGCGTGCGGGGCTAGGTTTCCAGCCGGAAGCGGCTCTCGGCGAGATGGTACATGCGGCGCCAGAGCAAGCGGTTGACGGTCACGACGGCGGCCGCCATCAGGATGGTGGCGGCCAGCAGTTGATCGAAGTTTCCGCTGTCGGTGGCTTTGCTGATCACGGCTCCGAGGCCGGCCGTGGTGTAGGTTTGTCCCTTGAAGTGGAAATACTCGGCGACGATGCTGGCGTTCCACGCTCCGCCGGAAGCGGTCACCATGCCGGTGACCAGGAAGGGGAAAATTCCCGGCAGGATCAGCTTCTTCCAGCGTTCCCATCCGACGATGCCGAACGTGGAGCAGCACTCTTTCAGGTCGGTGGGGATGGCCATCGCTCCGGCGATGACATTGAACAGGATGTACCACTGGGTGCCCAGCAGCAGAAGCACGATCGATCCGAGGCCGAGGCCGCCGCCCACGCGGATCAGCAGGAGCAACACGACGGGGAACAGCGCGGTCGCCGGAACCGACGCGGCGATCTGGGCCAGGGGTTGCGCGATTGTTGCCAGCTTCGGATTCAGGCCGATGGCTGCGCCGGCGGGAATGGTCCAGGCCGCTCCTACCATCAGGGCCACGGTCACGCGCAGGAAGGTTGCGACCAGTCCCTGGCCGAGCTCGTGCAGTTCGGCCCGTTGCAGTCCGACCAGAGTCATCGCAACCCGGGAGACTGCGTAGGCCACCAGCCCCAGCGCCACCAGCGCTGCAACGCGCGCGGCCCAGACTCTCCAGGGTCTGGATTCCCGGGTGGCTTCGGCAGCAAGGTTCTGGCGCGAGAAGTGCATCATCAAGCGCTCGCGCAGCGGGCGCAGCGCTTTCTTTCTGATTTGGGCCAGCGCCCGCGAATGCTTGAACGTGTCGAGCACCCAGGAGCGGGCTACGTTTGTGCTCTCGACCTGCTCGACTTTGAACTTTTCGGCCCATGCGATCACCGGGCGCCAGACGAACTGGTCGAGCAGCACGATGAGGGCGATCATGGTACCGACGCCCCAGAGCATCGACTGCGTGTCTCCCGCGCTGGCGGCAGTTTGCAGATAGGACCCCAGGCCGGGCAGGCGGAAGTCGCGGGCGCCGAGCACGAACATCTCGCACGCCATCAGGAAGAACCATCCGCCGGCGACCGACATCATCGAGTTCCAGACCAGGCCGATGGCGGCAAAGGGAAGTTCCATCTCGGTGAAGCGCTGCCACCAGTTGAAGCGGTAGATTTTCGCCGCTTCGCGCATCTCGCGGGGAATGCTCTTCAACGAAGCGTAGAAGCTGAACGCCATGTTCCAGACCTGGCCGGTGAAAATCAGCAGAATCGCTCCCAGTTCCACCCCCAGCTGGCGTCCGGGGAACAATGCCACCATCGCCAGCATCACTCCGGGCAGGAAGCTCAGCACCGGGATGGACTGCAGCACGTCGAGCAGCGGGACCATGAACTTTTCCGCGCGCGGGTTGTAGGCCGCGATGTAGCCGTACACCAGAGTGAAGACCAGGCTCAGAAAGTAGGCGACCGAGATGCGCAGCAGGGAGTAGGCGGCATAGACGGGAAGCGCCCGGGGACTGCGCGAGATCTCGACCTGGGGCGTGAACGGGCCCAACCAGCTGCGCCCGACGACCAGGACTCCGTAGAAAATAGCCAGGCCGCTCGCGAACATCACCAGGTCGGGAAGATGCGACGCTTCCATGCGGGGCAGCTGCGACCACAGGCGATAGGGTGAGAACGAGCCTAGTCCCTGCGGCCTCTTCATGGCTTGGCCACGGGCGTCTGGGGATGGGCCTCCAGGGTTGGCTCGGCCAGCACGAGGCGGCCCCGCTCCGAGTCGTAGTCGAATATCTCGGCGTAGCGGCCCCAGTTCAGAGCCGTGTCGAGCTGGCGCTCGACTTCATCCGGGCTGAAGTGTTCGTCGAGAATGTCGTGGAAAAACTCTGCCGGGATCGAGTGATCGGTCTTGGCCTTGAGCACGCTCTCGATCTGCTGGAGGACCATCACGTTCTTCACGACCGCCTCGCGGAACAGGACTTTGCGGGCCTGGATGTCGGCATCCGCGAAGGCGACCCCCTGGGGCGTAATCCTGACCTCGCCTTCGTTCAGGGTGACGAATCCCAGCAGCACGCTGGCTTCGACAATCGGGAGCAGGTCCTCCACGTCCATGACCAGCTCCTCGGACAGCTTGTACAGATCTTCGGCGCCGCCGCGGTCGTGCAGAAGCTCGAGCAGGCCGGCGATCCCTCCCACGCGGGCGTGCGGCAGCATCTGGTATTTCTGGCGGACGCGCGCCGCAGGAGCGGGCGCCACGCGCAGCACGTGCTCGAGCTCGGGCTGGGTCATCACCTTGTAGATGTGATCGACCAGCTCGATAAATCGGGGATCCTTGCGGTCGCGCCACTGCGGGAGGCCGACCTCGAAGTCGGAGCGGATGCGCGCCGGATTTCGGCCCAGAACGATGATACGGTCGGCCAGCAGCACGGCTTCCTCGATGTTGTGGGTCACGATGAAGATGGCGCTGGTGGGCATCTTCTTGTTGATCCACAGTTCGAGGAGCTCGTTGCGGAGGTTCTCGGCGGTCAGCACGTCGAGCGCGGAGAACGGTTCGTCCATGAAGAGCAGTTCCGGCTCGACCACGAGCGCGCGCGCAAATCCGACGCGCTGCTTCATACCGCCGGAGAGTTCCTTGGGATAGGCGGTTTCGAAGCCGTCCAGGCCGACGGTGTCGAGGGTCTTGAGGGCGCGCTTGCGGCGTTCGACCGCGCCCACCCCGCGGGCTTCGAGCGGGGCCTCGACGTTTTCGAGCACCGTGAGCCAGGGGAACAGCGCGAAGCTCTGGAAGACGATGGCGACGTTGGGGGGCTGTTCTGAGAGGGGCTTGCCATGCCAGAACAATTCTCCGGAGGACGGCTTGGAAAGGCCGCTCAGGATCCGCAGCAGAGTCGACTTGCCACAACCGGAGGGGCCCAGGAGCGCAACGATCCGTCCCGGTTCAATCGACAGGTCGACGGGCGCGATTACCTGAATGCGCTTGCCATCGGGCTGAGGATAGAACTTTTCAATGCCGCGAGCCTGGATGATTGCTTCGCTCAACTGCGATTGTCCTCACTAGCTTCCATACAGGATGTGAAGCACGGGGCGGTAGTTTCTTTGCCCGCCTGTAACCGGATATTAACCATCGCAATCCAACCGCGATTCAGGCGGCGAATTCCTCCGGAGCAAGAGCAGGCGTGGGCTCCGGCATACGGTCGGTCAATTCCGCCAGAAGCGCCAGTTTTTCCGCCAGCTCCGGCGTCAGAACGTCGCCCTGGACGCGCCATCTCCAGTTGCCGGCGTTCTTGCTGGGGGTGTTCATGCGCGCCTCGCTGCCCAGGCCGAGAACGTCCTGCAGCGGAATGACTGCCAGACTGGCGACCGATCCTTGCGCCGCGCGAATGAAGGACCAATGAATGCCATCCTGGGCCCGTCCCAAATACGCTTCGGCATTGCGGCGCTCCTGCGGGGAAGCGCCCGTGGCCCACCAGCCCGCCAGGGTATCGTTGTCGTGCGTACCCGTGTATACGACCGTGTCGGGCGTCAATTGCTGCGGCAAGTAGATGTGAGCGCCCGCGTCAGCAAAGCCAAACTGGAGAACCGCCATTCCGGGAATCTGCAAACGCTGGCGCAACGCGTGCACCTCGGGAGTAATGTAGCCCAGGTCCTCGGCGAAGAAGGGAAGCCCGCCCAGGGCTGCGCGCACCCGGACGAACAGATCGTCCCTGGGACCGTCGACCCAGCGGCCGTGAATCGCGGTAGGCTCGCTGGCGGCGATTTCCCAGAACTGCTCAAAACCACGGAAATGGTCGAGTCGGATGTAGTCGCAATGCTGCGTGACCCAGCGCAGGCGCGACACCCACCATGCGTAACCGCGCTCCTTCATGACGTCCCAGCGGTAGAGAGGATTGCCCCAGCGCTGTCCGGTTTCGCTGAAAAAGTCCGGGGGGACACCGGAGACCACTTCGGGATTCCGGTTCGCATCCAGCCGGAACAGTTCGGGATGCATCCACACGTCGGCGCTGTCGTAATTGACGAAGATGGCGAGATCGCCGACCACCCGCACCGAGCGTTGCGCACAATAGTGGCGGAGGGCTCCCCATTGCTCGTGGAAGGCAAACTGCAGGGCTCTGCGAACCGCGAGTTCTTCCTGCAACTGCTGGCGCAGCTGCTCGATCGCCGCCGGATCGCGGTGAGCCAGTTCCCGCGGCCATTGATTCCAGTTTGTCAGCTTGTGGCGGGAGCGCAGCTCATCAAACAGAACGAAGTCGTCCAGCCATTCGGCGTTCTGGCTGCAGAAACGCTCGAAGCGCGCCCGCGCGTTGCCCGTCGCACTGGTTGCGAAGTGCCGCGCTGCTTGCGCGAGCAGGGGCATCTTCTGGGGGAACACCGCCGCGTAGTCGACCGGGCCGTCGGGCCGGGGCAGGTCGGCGAGCTGGGAGTGGTCGATCCAGCCCCGTTCGGCCAGACGCTCAAGGCTGATCAGCAGTGGATTGCCGGCGAACGCCGAAGTCGAGGAGTAGGGAGAGTTGCCGTAACCCAGAGGGCCCAGCGGCAGCACCTGCCACAAACCCTGACGCGCTGAGGCGAGGAAGTCGACAAACTGGTAAGCAGCCGGTCCAAAATCGCCGATGCCGCCGCGTGCAGGCAGCGAGGTCGGATGCAGGAGAATGCCTGTGGCGCGCGGAAAAGGCATGGAGATTCCATCGTCGAATCAGCGGCGGAACGAATCACCGGCGGGCGGAGGCGGTGGGCGTGAAGGGCAATCCTGGGAGCGAAGCGAGAAAAGATGATGCATGAAAAATTCAGGTGCGTAGGTCGCTTGCTTCGCTCAGGATGGCCGTGTGGATTTGCGCCGCAAAATCTGCGGAGCCACACTAGACGCCCTCTTCGCCTCCCCGGCCCCTGGTCAGGTTCTTCATCTCTTGCTGATTGATCTTGATCTTTCCTGACTTCTCCATCTGTTGACGGAGATTTGCCAGAAACAGCCCGAACAGGTCCTGCTGCTTTTGGCGGAGGAGTTGTTCGCGAATCTGATCCTTCTTCGCGGCAAAATCCTGCTCCGTGGGTTCCTGCTTTTCGAGCAGCTGCAGCACCACACCGTTGGTTCCGGTCGTGATCGGCCCGCTGATTTCTGCCGGCTTCATCGCAAACGCGACCGAGGCTTGCCCGGTCATGCTTCCGATGTCGGGGACCTGCCCGTCGGGAAGCACCAAGTCGCTGGTCTTGAGGGCGGCCCCCAGTTCCTTGGCGGCGCGCTTCAGATCGTGTTCGGACTTCGCCCGATCCGACAATTCCTGCGTCTTTTGGGACAGGAGAATCCCGGCGCGCTCGTTCCTGAACTGGTCTTCGACCTTCTGCCGAATTTCTTCGAAGGTGGGAGTTGCCGGGGGACGGACGCCCAGCACCTCGAACACGACTGCGCCCTGGGATAGCTGGGCCAGGTCCGGCGGGGCCTTCTCTTTCTCGGTGAAAACGGCATCCATGAACTGGGGAGTGACTCCCACACCCGGCACCACATCGGTGCGGCTCACGAAGTCGGTGGTGATGGGAGTCAAGCCCTGCGCGGCCGCGGCCTTCTCGATGCCCTGGGCCCGGGCCTGGGTCAGCAAGGCGTTGCCGGCGTTGTCGATCAGCTTGCTGACCTTATTCTGGCGGATGAGCGGCTCAATCTGGTCTTTGACTTCGTCGATGGTCTTCACGTGGGCCTGGTGCTTGTCAGACACGCGCATAATGTGGAACCCATAAGAGCTCTTCACCAGATCACTCAGCTGGCCGATGGGAAGCGCGAAGGCGGCTTTCTCGAACTCGGGCACCGTGCGTCCGCGGCCAATCCAGCCGAGGTCGCCACCCTGCTTGCCGCTGCCCGGGTCGTCGGAGTATTTCTTGGCCAGATCCTCGAATTTGGCTCCCGCCTTCAACTGCTTCAGAACGTCGTCGGCCTGGTTGCGCGCTTCCGCGACCGCTTTGTCGTCCACTTTGCCGTCGGCTCCAGGCGATGGGGTTTTGATCAGGATGTGGCTGACCTTGACCTCTTCGGGCACCCGGTACTGATCCTGATGCTCGTTGTAGTAGGTGCGCACGTCCTCGGGCGCGACCTGGACCTGGGCGAGCAGCCGGCTTTTGTCGAGCAACACGTACTCGATCTTGCGTTTCTCGGGAATGGTGTTGTTGTAGGTGGCCTTGTTGCGCTCGTAGAACACCTTCAGTTCGCTGTCGGTGGGATGAAGCCCCTTGCGAATGTCGTCCTGGGAAAGGACCGCGTATTCAAACTTCACCCGGGTGTTGTTCTTGACGAACTGATCCTTGATCTCGGCGGGAGACACCGAGGCGCTTCCGGTCACCAAAAGCACCAGTTTCTGCTGCAGGATGTCGTCTTTCACGTTCCGTTCGAACGTGGGAACGGTGAGGTTGTTCTGTTGCAACAGATTCTCGTAAGCTTGCTGGCCAATAAATTTGCCGCCCGGAAAAAGCGTGCTCGAGTAGCGGCCATGCTCCAGTTCGTCGCGCACATCGGCGTCGCTCGCTTTCAGGCCCATGCGTTCAGCCTCGGCCACAATGGCCTTGCCGGCAATCAGAGTTTCAACCGCGCGGGGCACGAACAGGGGCATCAACTGGTTCATCATCGTCGCTGCCTGTTGTCCCAGCTGCTGTTGGGCCATAACCCGGGCGCGCTCCTGGACGTCCTGGACGGAGATGTCCTGGCCTGCGACCTTGGCGATCACACCCTGGGCGGGTTGTCCCATCAGGTCCGATCCCAAGCCGCCGGGAATCAGGGTGATGACCATGCCACCACAAATAATGAGCAACAGGCCGCTCAAAATGATTTTCTTGAGCGGACCCGGGGTTTGTAAAAATCGAATCATGCGCTTGTCACTCCAGAGGTTGGGGAGGAATTCCTGATTATAAACTATGGGGGATGGTGGCAACCGGAGGCGTGCGAGGCCCGACCGAAACGTCGGCGGGCGACGTCCGGGATGGCGAAAACCGCCGAAAAACAGCTATTGAAACGAATCAATAAAACGTGTTATCAAGCTGCGCAGCCTTTTTCTGACCCCCAGGAGCGCGGCGTTCGCACGTCTCTGGTCCGCCGGGCGAGGTGAAACGCTCGCAGCCTTTATCGATCAAAGGGGCCCCAATCATGAAGATCCGCAATCTGTTTTGGGTGGTTTGTCTGGCAGTCGGGCAGCTCGTCGCCGCCCAGTCTGCCACCACGACCAGGGCTGGTAGCTCCAGGCTCCGGTTGGTCGACGGCTGGCGCCTGCAGTCTTCCGGCAAGGTGGATCAGCCCGGGGAGGTCATTTCCCGGCCTTCCTACCGGCCGAACAACTGGTATCAGGTGAGGGTGCCGACCACGGTGGTGAGCGCGCTGGTAAAAAACAAAGTGCTGGCCGACCCCTTCTTCGGAATGAATCTGCGGCAGTTCCCGGGCGTGACCTATCCGATCGGCGCCAATTTCTCGAACCTCCCGATGGATCCCGATAGTCCTTACGCGGCCTCCTGGTGGTATCGCAAGACCTTCACGGTTCCGGCTACCGACAAGGGCAAGACGATCTGGCTCCATTTCCGGGGCATCAACTACCGCGCCAATATCTGGCTGAACGGGAAACAGATCGCGAGCTCAGAGGAGGTCGCGGGCGCCTGGCGCACCTGGGAGTTCAACATCACCGACGGCGCCAGAGCGGGGGCCGAAAACGTGCTGGCCGTGCAGGTTTTCGCGCCCACCGACACCGACCTGGCGATCACCTTTGTGGACTGGAATCCTGCGCCTCCCGACAAGAACATGGGTCTGTGGCGTGAAGTCTACCTGACCACCAGCGGGCCGGTCGCGCTGCGCTATCCGGCCGTGGTCTCGCATGTGGACACCGCCGGCAACGCCCGCCTGACGGTGACCGCGCAGCTGAAGAACGCAACTCGCCAGCCGGTCAAGGGCACGCTGAAGGGACGCATCGACACGGTGGAGTTCTCCCAGCAGGTCGAACTTGCCGCGGGCGAGACGCAGGACGTGGCTTTCGAGCCGGAGAAATTTTCACAGCTTGACTTCACGGCGCCGCGACTGTGGTGGCCGGCGCAGATGGGCAAGCCGGAACTCTACCCGCTCAGCATGGAGTTCGACGTCGACGGCAAGGTGTCCGATCGCGCGGAAATTCAGTTCGGCATCCGCGAAGTGGTCTCGGAACTGGACCAGAACAAGAGCCGCGTGTTCTCCATCAATGGCCGGAAGATCCTGATTCGCGGCGGCGGCTGGTCGCCCGACATGATGCTGCGCGAGGATTCCCAGCGGCTGCACGACGAATTCCGCTACGTCGAGGACATGGGGCTGAACACGATTCGCCTCGAGGGCAAGCTTGAGACCGAAGAGTTCTTTGATCTGGCCGACCGCGAAGGCATTCTGGTCATGGCCGGCTGGTGTTGCTGCGACCACTGGGAGCACTGGACGAAGTGGAAGCCGCAGGACTTTGACATTGCGAAGGCTTCGCTGACCGACCAGCTATACCGCATGCGCAGCCATCCCAGCCTGGTGATGTGGCTCAATGGCAGCGACGGGCCGCCGCCGCCGGACGTCGAACAGACCTATCTGGACGTCGAGAAGCAGTTGCGCTTTCCCGATCCCACGATCTCATCGGCCTCGGGCGTGGTCACCTCGGTCAGTGGGGAAAGCGGTGTAAAGATGAGCGGCCCGTACGAGTATATCGCGCCTTCCTACTGGACCGAAGACGCGCTCGGCAGCGGCAACAAGTGCAAGCTCAACCAATGCGGCGGCGCGCACGGCTTCAACACCGAGACCAGCCCGGGGCCGGCGGTGCCCCCGATCGAGAGCCTGCGTGCGATGCTGCCGAAAGACCACCTCTGGCCGATCGATGACTGGTGGAATTTCCACGCCGGTGGCGGCCAGTTCAAGGACATGCACGTGTACACCGAAGCGCTCACCCTGCGCTATGGCAAGTCCGATACGCTCGAGGACTACACCCTCAAGGCCCAGGCAATGAACTACGAGGGCATCCGTGCGATGTTCGAGGCCTACAGCCGGAACAAGTACACCTCGACGGGCGTGATTCAGTGGATGCTGAATAACGCCTGGCCTTCGATGATCTGGCACCTGTACGACTACTACCTGCGTCCGGCGGGCGGATACTTCGGCGCCAAGCGAGCGCTCGAACCGCTCCATCCGGTCTACGGCTATGACGACCACAGCGTGTGGGTGGTCAGCAGCCAGTACGAGGATGCCAAAGGACTGAAGCTGATCACCAAGGTCTACAACCTGGATATGACGGAAGAGTTCTCGCAGGAATCATCGCTGGACGCGGCCGCCGACAGCACTCACAAAATGCTGACGCTTCCCGACCTCGAAGATGCGAGTGCGGTCTACTTCGTGGTGCTGCGACTCGAAGACGGCACCGGCAAGCTGGTCGGCTCAAACTTTTACTGGCTGTCGTCGAAGCCGGAAACGCTCGACTGGGAGAAATCCAACTGGTACATGACGCCGACGGCGTCGTTTGCCGATTACAGCGCGCTCAGCCAGCTGCCGAAGGTGAAGTTGAGAGTGGCCAGCCGGTCCGAGCAGAAAGGCGATCAGACGCTGACCCGCGTGACGCTCGAAAATCCCAGCAAGTCGCTCGCTTTCTTCGTGCGTCTCAAGGTGAACAAGGGAGCGGGAGGTGAGGAGATTCTCCCGGTGCTGTGGCAGGACAATTATGTCTCGCTGTTGCCAGGCGAGAAGCGCGAGCTGACGGCGAGCTACCGCAGTTCTGCCCTGGGCCAGGCAAAACCCTCATTGGAAGTGAGTGGCTGGAACCTGCAGTAGCGGACGGCGGCCGATGGTCCGGTCCTCGCTTGAGCGCAGGCGGCCAGAACCGATCTTGCGGGGCAAGTCCGGGAATGAGACAGGAGCGATTCTGGCAAGTCCTTGTCGGCCAGAAACTTCGGCCAGAAACTTCGGGCAGAAACTTCTTGCGCCTGCAGCGCGAGTTTGTTACTGTGCGCCAATCTCTCATCTGTTTCTATGCCAGTCGTTGCTGTGCTCCGAGAGGAGTAGCTCTCCCCCAAAAGCCCCATCGCCGCATCCAAGGTGATGGGGTTCTCTGTTAGCCTCTGAACTTTTATTGGCAGCGACGGAACCCGAGGATCAGCATGGCCACCAACCCGACCACCATGACGAGCAGCGCGCCGCGACTTCGGCGCACGCTCACGCTGTGGGACCTCATTCTCTATGGCGTGATCGTCATCCAGCCGGTCGCCCCGATGTCAGTGTTTGGCGTGCTCAGCGATCGTGGCCGCGGGCACGTGGTGACGACCATCCTGATCGCGATGGTGGCGATGCTGTTCACCGCGTTCAGCTATGGACGGATGGCGCGTGCTTATCCCAGTGCAGGCTCGGCCTTCACCTACGTGGGGCAGGAGATCAATCCGGCGCTTGGTTACGTTACGGGCTGGAGCATGGTGATGGATTACATGCTCAATCCGATGATTTGCATTATCTGGTGCAGCCAGCAGGCCCACGTCTTTGCGCCCGGGATTCGGTACTGGGCGTGGGCGCTGTTCTTCGGAGCGGTATTCACCTTCCTGAATATTCAGGGAATCAAGACCTCTGCGCGCGTGAACACTTTGCTGGCGGCCGGGATGGGCGCCGTCGTTGCCGTGTTCTTCATGACGGTGGCGCGCTACATCTTCCGCAATCCGCACGATGGCGGGGCGTTTTTCACGCGTCCTTTTTATGATCCGCAACTGTGGAATTCGAAGGCGGTGCTGGCGGCGACTTCGATTGCAGTGCTCAGCTACATCGGATTTGACGGCATCTCGACCCTGTCGGAAGAGGCCGAGAATCCTCGGCGGAACATTCTGCTCGCGACGGTACTCACCTGTTTCGTGATCGGTATTCTGTCGGCGCTCGAGGTCTACGGGGCGCAACTGCTCTGGCCGGCGACCGAGCCGTTTCCGAACGTGGACACGGCCTTCACGTTCGCGGCCGGCCGGGCATGGAAGCCGCTGTTTGCGATCGTGGGATTCACCCTGCTGGTGGCGAATTTCGGATCGGGCATGGGCTCGCAGATCGGCGCCGCCCGCCTGCTCTACGGCATGGGACGCAGCAAGGCGCTTCCGCAATCCTTCTTTGGAGTGGTCGATCCCAGGCGGCACGTGCCGCGCAATAACGTGTTCTTTGTCGGGGCGATTGCGCTGGCGGGGGCGCTGCTGGTGTCGGTGCATGTAGGCCACAGTGGGGCAGGCCTGTTTAGCTATGGGTTGGGCGCGGAAATGCTCAATTTCGGCGCGCTGATCGCCTTTATGGGTGTCAATGTCGCGGCGTTTGTTCGCTACTACGTGCGCGAAGGCGGGAACAGTCCCGTTTTGCCGCTGTTGCTTACTGCACTGGTGATCGCGCTGGTGCTGTGGCCCGGTTCAAATTGGACGGTCCTGGCGGTTGCCGGCGTTTGCCTGGCGATTCTGGCGGTCCTGGCTCCACCCCTGGCCGGCTTCACGATCTGCTTCTTTCTCTGGAAAAATCTGAGCTGGAAGGCCTGGATTGTGGGTGGAATCTGGATGGTGGTGGGCATTGCGTTCGGCGCTGTCAAGACGCGAGGCTTCCGCGGGGATTTGGTGGACTTCGAGTTGCCGCCGGAAGAGGCTTAGCTCGCAAGAAACTGCGGGCGCGGGGGATGGGTCGGCGAGGGAGCGCCTGCGCGCGTTCCGGCTTCATTCCGTCCGGCACGCCCTGAGCCGTGCCCGATACCGAATCCTGCTCCGCCGGCAACTCACCTGGGAGGAGACAACCATGCGCACTCTGACATCGCTGCGAATCTGCTTCTTGCTGGCAATTTGTGCTCCAGGGTTCGGTCAAGCTCCGCTCAGGGCCGTTCAGGAGCGGCTGGGCTATCCCTCGTCCGCCCGCCTGCTGATCATCCACGCCGATGACTTCGGGATGAACCACTCGGTCAATCGCGCCACTTCCGAGGCTCTCACCAACCACTGGATCACTTCCGCCAGCATGCTCGTCCCTTGTCCGTGGTTTCCCGAGGCGGCGGCCTTCGCCAAGGCTCATCCGGACCTTGACCTGGGGATTCACCAGGCTCTTAACAGCGAGTGGACGGGTTTCCGTTGGGGGCCGGTCACGTCGAGAGACCAGGTGCCGACCCTGCTCGATCGCGACGGCTATCTGCCGCTCGACACACCGCAGGTCATCAGGAACGCAAATCCGCTGCAGGTCGAAGCCGAACTGCGGTCGCAGATCAACCGTGCCCAGCAATTCGGAGTGCACATCACGCACCTCGACACGCACATGGCGGCGCTTTTCGGGTCAGCTGATCTGTACAAGGTTTATCTGAAGATGGGCTACGCGTACCAATTGCCGATACTGGAAGAGTGGCAGGGCACGCACGGACCGCTCGGCATCAACCCGCCCCAGGAAGAAATGCTGGTGCAGAAAGTGATTTCGATCGAGCCCGGAGTTGCCGCCAGCGATTGGACGGCGTGGTATGAAAAGCAGCTGACCCCGCTGAGCCCGGGCGTTTACGAACTGATCATCCACCTCGCTTACGACGATGACGAGATGCGGGGCGCAACCTTTGACCATGCCGATTGGGGCGCAGCCTGGCGCCAGCACGATTTGGACATGGTAAAGAGCGCCGAGTTCCAGAAATTCCTGAAGGACCAAGGATTCATTCTGGTGGGATGGAAGGATCTGGCGAAGGCGTTACCCAAGGATTACGGCAAGCGACCGTAGGAGGCGAGAAACCCGCGCAGCTTGCTCTCCGGGATTCCATCCTCTGAAACGCCGGGCATCACTGCGGGCCACCTCACGCCCGCAGCTTGCTACACTAAAATGGAGTTTGTTCTCCGAAGGGAATTCATTTATGCAGCGAGCGTTCGGACTGAAGATTCCGCAAACGCTAGAGGACGTTTGTGATCCCGCGTCTTTGGCCCTGGTGGTTTACGACATGCAGGTCGGAATCGTGAACCAGATCGAGACTGGTCGCCAGATCACCGAGCGAGTCGTTCAGGTTCTCGACGCAGCTCGCAAAGCCGGTGTTCGGGTGTTCTTCACCCGCCACATGTCGCTCCCGAAGGAATTGATGGGGATGTCTCAATTTCGCATGGCGATGACCTGGCAGCGGGTGAAATCGGCCGAGGAGGTCAAGCCCTGGTTCCTGCGCGACTCGCCGGGGTTTCACCTGGTTCCCGAGCTGAACCCCCAGCCCAGCGAAGCCATCTTCGACAAGATCACCATGTCGGCCTTTGAGGGCACGCCCCTGGACATCGCGCTGCGGGATTGCGGCATCCACGCCTTCGCAATTGCCGGCATCGCGATGGAAATCGGTATTGAGCCTACCGCCCGACAGGGTGCCGATCTTGGCTATATTCCAGTGGTGATCAAGGACGCCTGTGGTTTTGGTCATCGGGATGCAGCGGAGCGATCCGTGGCGAGCCTCGAATTCGCAGGGGATGCATTGCTGACAAGTGCCGCCGAGCTATGCGCCCATCTGGGACGCCAACCATCATCGGCGACTGCCTAGGGTCTCGGCGCAAGAGTCCTTCGTACGGGAACTGGTGCTACTCCTTCACCGGGTACTGATACCAATACGCGGGTGCCTCATTGCCTGAGACCTGGCGGGTGTTGTATTCGAGAATGTAGTCCAGGTGCTCTCGGTCCAACGGATACTGGTTCCCGGGATAGGGGTATCCTCCCATCGCCTGGAATGGCAGGGGACCGACCGTGAAGCCGTCCGCTGCATAGAAGTCCATATCTTTCTCGTAGCCCTTCACCAGGAAGAAATAATCCCGCGTCCATCCTGCGGGTAAGGACGGTAGCTTTACGGGATCAAATTCCAGTGCGATCTGGTCTCCGGTGCCAAACACCACGAAGCGGTCATCGAAGGCGGTCAGCAGCGGCAGCACGTCGCCGTAGCGCGTGTACTCGCCTGCCTGGCGCGCGAACGGACCGGTGGGGCTGACTTCCTCATACACATACTTCACGTTGCCGGGAGGGCGGTCTTCGATCTGGCGGGGATGTCCGTAGAAATCCAGTTTTGCGCTCTGGAGCGGGACCGGCGTCAGTCGGACCTGGCCTTTCTGGGCGCTGCGATCGATCAGAACACTGTCCCAATAAACCTGCAGATTGGTGGTGATGCGAATCCGCCTGGTTCCGGCTGGCAGCTTGCCGCTGAGATCGGGGGTCATGGTGCGCGGGCCGCCGGCGGGAAATCCCATGTCGTCGACCACCCGGACCCAGTTGCCGCCTGCGTCGAGCGCTTCGACGAAGGGGGCGATTGCTTCGACTTTGGCCTGGTGCGCGGCGTAGACGCTGGTGGCGGTGAAGTATTCGGTCTCGCCGTGCAGCAGCAGAACGAGCGGGCCGCCGCGGTAAGGCTCGCCCAGATCGAGTTCGAGCGAGTGTGTTTTCGTGAAGCCGTGGAAGGGCAATCGTTCGAAGTCCCCGAAATATTTGTGTGCACGCAGGTCGGGCATCAGGTCGTGGCCATGTTCATCCCGGGCGGCAGCCGGCAAGCGCGCGTTCTGGCTCTGAATCACGCGAAATGCCGGAAAGGGTGGGTTGCTAGCGAAATACTCGTTCGGCCAGACTTCAAAATCTCGGGGATGGTCCACGGCCAGAACCTTCACCTGGTCGAGGTAGACTGCCTCCTCCATCGGCTCCATGAGGCGGAAGCTCAGCCTGCCGTTCTTGAGATGGATCGTGTCGCGATCGACTTTTATGTATTCGGCGGGACGGGCCAGGTTGCGTTGGTTCGGGCCGACCCAGTGGCCGACCACACCTGCGCCGATCATGTCGCCGACCAGTTCGTAATGCTGGCCATCCCAGACAAACAGCGTGGGACAGGAACTGCCCCGGCGATCGAGCTCGAGGTAGGGCTTCTCGCGATTGGCGGCGACTTCGATTTCGTCTTGCAGCACGCCCGTCGGCCACAACATGCGGACCACGTCAGCCTGCTGGGCTTGGCCGAGGCCGACGACGATCTCGGTCGAGTTCTGGCCCAGGTATCCGGACGAACCGTAGATCTCGAACTTCTGCCGGTTGGCTCCGGCGAAGACCTCGACCTTGGTACCGATCGCGGACTTGTTGTCATTCAATCCGCGGAGATTGAGACGCAGCCAGTTGTTCTTGTTGCCCCCTTGGTTGCGGAGCAGGAGGGCAGGGCCGTGATTCTGCGTGATGAACAGGTCGGTGGCACCGTCGCTATCGTAGTCAGCGGTGAGGATGGCGCGGGGATCTTTCAGGGCGAGCTTGTCGAGGCCGACATCGGCAGTGACGTCCCGGAATCCATCCGGGCCGAGATTGCGAAACAGGCGGACTTCACCCTTGCCGTCCCGGGTTTCGCCGACGGCGACCAGATCGACCCAGCCGTCGTTGTCGTAGTCGATGGCGGCGACGCCGTAGGCGCGCACCCAGTCGAGTTTTGGCAGCGGAACCTGGTCGAAAGCCTTGCCTTGCCTGTTGCGGTAGAGAGAAAGGCCGGGAGGACCCCAGTGCGTGAATGCGACATCCATCCAGCCGTCGTGGTCAAAATCCAGGACGGCGATGCCCAGGGGAGCACCGGGCAGATCCGTGCTCCAGGGTTGATGGGGGTTGAATTTCCCCTCTCGCGGGTTCTCAAAAATGGTTGGGCCGATTTTTGGCAAGACCCGCCAACTGGACGTGACGATGTCGACCGCGCGATCGTTGTTGTAGTCGGTCCCCACGGCTCCGAAGCTTCGCCCCTGTCCTCCCAGTCCGGTACTGTCGGTCACGTCGGTGAAGGTGAGGTCCCCGTTGTTTCGCCACATCAGGTTGCCCGACGTTTCATCGAACTCTTCCTGGTCCCAGTCGCGCCGAGCTTTCGGATCAGGCTCGGGCCTTTTCTTCGGTTTATAACGCGTCACCAGCAGGTCGAGGTCTCCGTCATGGTCGTAGTCGATGAAGGTGAGTCCGAAGCCGAACCCGTCGCCTTTGATACCGGACGCGTTCGTCACATCCCGGAACGTTCCGTCCGTCTGGTTGTGCAAGAGCAGCACTTTGCCAGCTGCGGTGATCGCCAGGTCGGTTGCGCCGTCATTGTCGTAATCCCCGGCCGTGCATCCCATTCCATGCTGTGAGGGATCGAGCCCCGCCTTGCTGGTCACGTCCGCAAACTTGCCGTCACCCAGGTTGTGATAGAGGGCCATCCCGCCCCCGGGACCGCCGTCGGCCAGAAAGACATCAATTTTTCCATCGCCGTCAAAATCAAAAAAGCACGCGCCCGACCCGAGAAACGCCGCCCCGTCCGTCGCCTCCCCGGTGGGCTTACCCGCGAGTCCTGCAGCGGCGGTCACAGCCACGAACCTCACCGGAATTGCGGCCGGCACTTTCTCCGGAAACCCGGCCGACTCCTCCGCGCGCGAATACTGGCCCTGCTCTCCGTAGGTCAGGCTCATGGGCGAGCCGAGCTTGTTGTCCTTGATGTAGGCGAACTTTTTCAAATGCTCCCGGGCATGTTCGGAATCGCCGGACTGCTGGTAGGCGCGGGAAATGCCGAACTCGGCGGAGGCGTGCAGCGGATTCAGTTTCAGAGCCTGCTCGAAGGCGGCGATGGCGGGTGGATACTGCTTCGCCTGTGCGTAGGCCGCGCCCAGGAAATACCAGGTGTCGGCGTCGGTCGGATCGATTTCGATGACATGCTTGAAGGCCGCTATCGCCGTGTCGGAATCGTTGGTGTTCTTGGCATAGAGCCCGAGGTTGTACCAGGCGTGCGCATCTTTGGGATCCTGGCGGACCACATCTTCGAGAAGCGCCTTGGCCTCGTCGACGCGCTGCAGATTGAGCAGGGCCACGCCGCGATTCAGCTTTGCGACCGTCAGCTTCGGGTCCTGGGCGCTGGCGGCCTCGAACGAGCGCAGCGCCTTCTCGAACAACTGCTGGTTCATGTAGGCGACGCCGATGTTGTTCAGGCGGGCCGCTTCGTTCGCTTTGGCTCGAACATCGGTATCTGCGGCACGATACGGTAGCGCTGCAAACCACGCCCCTGCCAACCCCAGCACTGCTGCCATCAACACGACACGCATCGATCTCATGAATCGAATGGACTCCCTCGGGTTCGGCAAATCTGGACCGGAAGAGTGTACCCTTTCGCGCGCAGGTCTCACACGCCACCGTCTAGGCATGGGGTGATTTCATCGTGCTTTCGGTGGGCACGATGCATGCCTGAGGGAGGCGGGCGAAGGCCTCCTCGACTAGGGCGCCGATGCTGTGCAGTTCCTCAGGCGTCATCGCCGTTTGCAGGGCTTCAAACAGCTGACGTTCTTCCTTGCGGATGTGGGCGGAGAGGGTGTCCGCGAATTGACCGAGGGACCGACGGTCGAGAGCGCGGGCCGCCGCTTGTGCGAAATATTCGCGTAGCCGGGAGTGCTCAGCGAGGAGTTCATCGACCAATTGGACCAGGTCGGGATGTCGGCGGGCAGCCGGGAACAGATGAGCTTCTTCAGCAGTGAAGTGGTGCTGGATCTCCTGTTCGAAATGTTGCTGGATTTCCGACTGCCAGGCTGTACGTTCGGCCGCGGTCGACAAGGAAGCACGGTGGATGCGTACGCAGAGGGCGAGAGCGTGCTGGTGCTGGCGCGAGAGCGGGACGAGGTTCTTGTCGCGAAGCATCAGCTCGATTATCCGACATTTGGGCACTTCGAACCAATGGCGTCAAGCAAAGCAGTTGGCTCGCCGGCTGAAGCCGGTCCGGAAAGAGGGTCCGGAAAAGGTCAGCAGGCAAGCGCGACTTCGGCATTCGGCTCCGCTTTACTAATTTCCTTCGACGATTGAGAATGGACGGTTCGTTTGCGGCCGTTGCCGGTCTCCGTGTGTCTACGGTTGGGCGGCTGGACCTGAGCCGCACACGCAAGCGCAGGAGCCTTCATATGCCAGCAACCGGGGAACTTATCCGCCTCATGAATTACGTGGACGACATCAACGCCACCTTACGCAAGATCACCTCGACGATCGGCACCATGACGGACGAGGAGCGCAAGCGGCTTTCCGAGTACATGGGGTCGGCGGTGACGGGGCTCAAGGAAGTCCTCCAGCAACTCGAAAAGAGCGTGCGGTAGTGTCGGAGATCAACATCATTGCGGTGATCGGCGCCGGGACGATGGGACGCGGGATCGCGCACGCGGCCGCCCTGGGTGGATACCGCACCATTCTCGAAGACATCCTGCCGAACGCGCTGCGGCGGGCGGAGTCGGAGATCCGCGCGAACCTGGACAAGGCGGTCGAGATCGGCAAGGTGTCGGCCAGCGAGGCCAGCGCGGCGTTTGCCCGGCTGGAATACGCAGGTTCGGTGGACGAGGCGGCAAGGCAGGCCGACCTAGTGATCGAAGCGGTGCCCGAGGAGATGGAGTCGAAGATCGAGATTTTTACGCTGCTCGACAAGATCTGCCGGCCGACGACGATCCTCGCCTCCAATACCAGTTCGCTCAGCCTGACCGAGATTGCCAGCATCACCTATCGGGCGAACAAGATTGTCGGGATGCACTTCTTCAACCCCGTTCACAAGATGAAGCTGCTGGAGGTTGTGCGGGCCCTGGAGACCGATGACGACACGCTGGCGACGGCGGTCGACGTGGGCCAGCGCATGGGGAAGGAAGTGGTGGTGATCAAGGAGTCGCCGGGATTTGTCACCAGCCGGATCAACGCCATGATCGGCAATGAAGCCTTCTACATGCTTCAGGAGGGGGTGGCCAGCGCCGAAGATATCGATAAGGCGCTGAAGCTGGGATTGAATCATCCGATGGGGCCGTTTGAGCTGGTGGACCTGGTGGGACTGGATACGCGCTTGCACATCCTGGAGTACCTGCACAAGACGCTGGGAGAAAAGTTCCGGCCAGCGCCCTTGCTGGTGCAGTACGTGAAGGCGGGACGGCTGGGACGGAAGGCAGGACGGGGAGTGTTCGACTATCCCGAGCAAAACGCAGAGGCGGGTGTGCGGGAGACTTCGGGGGCGGGTAGCTCACGCTAGATTTCCGTACAGAGATTGCGCGACCAACAGAAGGGCGACCCCAGTTCCGCGGGCCGCCCTTGCTCTGCGCCTTCCGCCGAACTACTTGTTGATGTCGTCCTTGGCTTCGAGGCGCTTGATGTAGGCTTCGATCACAGGCTTGGTTCCTTCCGGGGCGCTGGCCTCGGCAATCTTCATTTCCTTGACAGCGTTCGCGAAATCCCCCTGCGAGGAATAAACGCGGGCCATACCCGAGTGCGTGAACCAGAGATCGGGATGGTCTTTTGCGTTCTTGCGCCACACCGCGTAGGCCTCGTCGTCCTTCTTTTGTCCCTTCAACTGGAAGGCGTACTGGTGAAGTTGCTGGGGCGAGGCGAGCGCGAGCGCTTTTTCGTGGGCGGCCTTGGCGTCGTCCTTCTTGCCCAGGGCGTCGAGGATTTGCGACTTGGTCTGGAAGTTGTCGTAGCGTTCCTCGACCTGGATGGAGCTGTCCTCGTACTGCAACGCCTCGTCAAGATGAACTTTGTGGGCGAGCAGGTAGTTGGCGGCGTCGTCCCAGGCGTCCCAGGTGTACTGGGTGAGCCCGCGCATCTGCCCGTGGAGGCTGGCTTCAACGATGTCGTTTACGTTGACCGAGACTTTGAAAGGCACGGCGACTTTTTCCCAGCGCAGGACGACGATGGCGGAATCTTCGGTGGGCGGGTCGATATCGAACGCGAGGGCTTCATGGAAGTCGCTTGCCTGCGGCTTCACATTGACGCGCAGCGCATCCTCGGACTCCTTGTAGGTAAAGCTTCCCCACGCGGTGTTCACCTTGGAGAAGATGACGGTCCATTGATCCTGGTTGGGGATCATGTGCAGGCCGTAGGTGCCTCTGTCGAGTGGCTGACCTTCGACGCTGACCGGATCGGTGAAGGTGATGAGGGTGTTTTCATTGGCTCCGGCGCGCCAGACCTGTCCGTAAGGCACGACTTTGCCCCAGATGGTGCGCCCTTTGACGAGTGGGCGGTGGTAGCTGACAGTGATGTCGGTGATGCCGACCCGCTGCGAAACCGAGGCACGCTGGCTGTCGCGAGGCAGGTTCAACTGAACCGACTGCGCGAACGAAGTGCTGACGGCGAGCGAGGCTGCAAGTCCTAACAGAACTGGAAGACGAGATTTGGGCACGGAACCCTCCTTGGTGCTGGGTGTGAAAGTGGTGGGCGCAATTTTGTGCGCGATCTTCAGATGTGAGACCCGGTACGAGAACCTTAGACTCGATCCTGGTGCTGAAGGTGAGCAGGGGCGTCGAGGGCGGTTTCCGGAATAGAGCCGGACAGTTTGTGGATGGTGTCGATCATGGTTGATCTGACCGTGGCGAGCGCGCGCCGAAGCCGGCTTTCGGGCGTGCAGTTTTGGCCCGAGCCCCGGCTAACCCTTTCTGCCACAAGGGAGTCTAACTAGCCGGCAATCTTTGAGATTGCGGGAACTTCCCGCAAGGCCGCTACGTATTTCAAGCAGATAGCAAAGGCCGGGACACGAGACCCCCGCCCGAAGCTTGCACCCGGGGCCCCCAGCCGCTGCCCGGCGGCGTGGGGGCGTAGCTCTATGCAAATGTTTCTCGACATTATCCGGCAGTCGCTGGCGACCTTGTGGGCGCACAAGCTGCGCTCATTTCTGACCATGTTCGGCATTGCGTGGGGTGTAGGGTCGCTGCTGTTGCTGGTTGGGCTGGGAGAGGGATTCAGGAGCGGGCAGGCGAAGCAGCTGGCGAACCTGGGGCAGGACATCATGTTCATCTTCCCGGGGCGCATTCCGGCAGTCGAGGGGAGCCTGCAATCGGGGCAGACCTATCACTTCACCTACGACGACTACCTGGCGCTGAAGAACGGGGCGCGGAGCCTGAAGACGATTTCGGCGGTGATCAACCGCGAGGATATCCGCGCGGTCAGCGATTACGGGTCGACCAACGGGCAGGTGTTTGGCGTGGCGCCATCCTACAACCAGATCCGCAACGTGCCCGTGGGGACGGGCCGCTGGCTGAACGACCAGGACAACAGCGAGCACCGAAGGGTGGCGGTGGTGGGGTGGGAATTGCTGAAGAACGTGTTTCCGGGGCGGCCGGCGGTGGGCGCGACCATGCTGCTCAACGGCGTGCGCTTCGACGTCATCGGTGTTCTCGCCAAGGTGGGCCAGGACGGCAACAACGGAACCAACGCCCGCATTTTTGTACCGATCGAAACCATGCGCGAGTTGTTCCCGCTCAAGGGCGACAACGTGGAGAATGCGGTTTCGTTCATCAACTACCGGCCTCTGGTCAAGTCCGAGCATCTGGCGTCGAAGAACGAAGTCCACGAAATCATCGCGCGGCGGCATAACTTTAATCCAAAACTTGAAGACGCCTTCGAAGATTGGGACACGATCGAGAATTCGCAAAAGGTGGACACGATCTTCAATGCGATGGACTATTTCCTGGGCGTGGTGGGCTTAGTGACGCTCGGGCTGGGCGCCATCGGGATCGTGAACATCATGCTGGTCTCGGTGGCCGAACGCACCCGGGAAATCGGATTGCGCAAGGCGCTGGGCGCCACCCATAGCAACATCATGACGCAGTTCTTCATAGAAGGTGCGTTTCTGACCGCCTTCAGCGGAGGGATCGGGCTGGCGATCACCGTGGCCTTGGTGACGGTGCTGGCGCTGTTGCCGGCGCCGGAAGGCTTCGATACGCCGCGGATCGTGCCTCTGTCCGCGGTGGCGGCCATTGTGTCGTTGACCGTCGCGGGCGTGAGTGCCGGGCTGTATCCCGCGCGCAAGGCGGCGTTGCTCCCACCCGTCGAAGCCCTGAGGCAGGAATAGCCATGATCTCCAACCTCTTCAACCAGGCTTACCAGGCATTGCGGCACAACCGTCGCCGCACCCTGCTCACCATGCTGGGCATGGCCTGGGGCATTGCGACCGTGGTGTTGCTGCTGGCTTATGGGGCCGGTTTTGAGCGCGGACTGTGGGCCGCGTTCCGGTCGTTTGGCACGAATCTGGTGTTCGTGTTTCCCGGGCGCACTTCCATGCAGGCGGGCGGTACCAAGGCCGGGGCCGAAGTGCGGCTGACCATGCAGGACTTCGAGCATGTGCGATCGGAAGTACCCCTGTTGAAGCGGATGTCGCCGGAGGTGTTCAAGCAGTGCAGCGTCTCCTATGGCACGCGTAGCGGAAACTATGCGGTCAGTGGCGTCTACGCCAACTACCCCAAGATGCGGCGCATGGAGTTTGCCGAAGGCAGCGCCTTCAGCGAAGCCGATGACTTCACCCACGCGCGCGTAGCGTTCATGGGCGCCGACATCAAGCAGAAGCTGTTCTCGGGGCAGAACGCGATCGGCGAGAGCGTCCGGGTGGACGGCATCTCCTACCAGGTGGTCGGCGTGCTCAGGCACGTGATCAACAACAGCGACGACAATCTCAACGAACACGTGTACGTGCCGTTCAGCGGGATCAGCGACATCAAGAACAGCCGCTACCTGAGCGCAATGGTGATGGAGTACGAAGGCGACCATGAGAAGGTCGTGAAGGCGTTGCGGAATTCGATGGCCTTCCACCACGAGTTCGACCCGAAGGACAAGCGGGCGGTGTTCGTCTTCGACGTGTTCGCGGATCTGCTGGATCTGCGCGTGATCACGACCGGAATCAAGATCCTGCTGGGATTTATCGGCCTACTGACGCTGGGGATCGGCGGTGTGGGGCTGATGAACATCATGCTGGTGTCGGTGACCCAGCGGACGCGCGAGATCGGCGTGGAAAAGGCTCTGGGCGCTCGCCGATGGCACATCCTGTTCCAGTTCCTGTCGGAGGCTCTTGTGATTACGTTCCTCGGCGGGCTGGCGGGAGTGGCTCTGGCTTATCTGGTATCGTGGACGGTCGGGTCGCTGACGTTGTGGAGCGCGTTTGAGAAGAACGCGAGCGAAGGCGACATTCACCTCAAGATCGAGGCGGGGACGCTGCTGGTGTCGACCCTGATTCTGAGCTTTGTGGGGATTGTCAGCGGGATGCTGCCGGCGATCAAGGCGGCGCGACTGGATCCCATTGAAGCGCTGCGTTACGAATGAGGGTCCAGCTTCCGGCGCAAAACATCGGAAATCATGCTGCTCGAATCTTTCTGACTTGTGACTGAGCCGATTCGCATCGTGCCCTTTGATCCGGGCTGGCCCGCAATGTTCGGGAGCGCCCGCGAGATTGCCAGGACCTAGTCTTTGAGCAGCTGCCTGGCGATCACCAGCCTCTGGATTTCGCTGGTCCCTTCGCCAATGGTGCACAGCTTTACGTCGCGATAGAACTTTTCCGCAGGGTAATCCTTGATGAAGCCGTAGCCGCCGTGGATCTGAACGCCTTCGTTGGCGCAGCGCACGGCGACTTCGCTGGCATAGAGCTTGGCCATGGAGGATTCGAGGGTGGTCTTCATGCCGGCGTCTTTCATGGCGGCGGCGCGCAGGGTCAGCAGCTTCGCGGCTTCGATCTCGGTGGCCATGTCGGCCAGTTTCCACTGAATGGCCTGGAAGTCGCTGATGGCTCTGCCGAACTGCTTGCGTTCTTTCGAGTATTTCAGCGCGGCCTCGTAGGCGCCTTCGGCCATGCCGAGCGAGAGCGCGGCGATCGAGATGCGGCCGCCGTCAAGGATTCGCATGGCGTCGATAAAGCCGTCGCCTTCCTTGCCGAGCAGATTTTCCCCCGGGACGAAGCAGTCTTCGAAGATGAGTTCGGCGGTATCGCTGGCGCGGAGGCCGAGCTTGTTTTCCTTTTTCCCCGGCCGGAAGCCTTTGGCGCCCTTTTCGACGATGAACGCGGACAGGCCGTGGGTGTGGGCGGCGCGGTCGGTGACCGCGATGACGACCAGCACGTCGGCGTAGTGGCCGTTGGTGCAGAACGTCTTCGTGCCGTTGAGAATCCAGCCGCCTTTTGTTTTCGTGGCGATCATGCGGGCGCTGCCGGCGTCGGAACCGGAGGAAGGCTCGGTCAGTCCCCAGGCGCCCAGGGATTCGCCGGTGGCGAGGCGGGGGATGTATTTCTTCTTCTGCGCCTGGTCGCCGGCGACAAAAATGTGATTGCAGCAAAGCGAGGTGTGAGCGGCGACGATGATGCCCACAGAGCCGTCCACCCGCGACAGCTCTTCGATGGCGGTGACGTACTCGACGTAGCCCATGCCGGCGCCGCTGTACTCGGCCGGGAAGATCGAGCCCAGCAGGCCAAGCTTGCCGATTTCCTTGATGGTGGCGAGCGGAAATTCGGAAGCCTCATCCCAGGTCATGACGTTGGGCAAGATTTCGCGTTGGGCGAATTCGCGGACGCTCTTTTTCAGGTGGAGCTGTTCTTCGTTGAGCTGGAAATCCAAAGTGCCTCCCAGGTCTGACGCGATCTGGTTGTTCGGGGAGCTGCGATGGCCGGTGGTTGCAACCGCAATCGCGGCGGAACCTCTGATTAAAGCATGATGGTGCGCGCGGGAAAAGTTACCTTGAGAGCCGCAGGACGAAATCGCTGCCGGCTGCATGGATGGCGGCCTTGGAGGGGATCGCGAGGCCGGGGCCAACCGACCGAACGGTTTGAGGAAACCATGCCACGGTCGAGGCTGTGTGTTAGATTCGCAATCGCCGGATGGAGACTCGGACCGAGACCCGGATGGAGACGCGGGACTATGGGCTGGTCTTCGGGGCGACCGGTTCGCGGGCAGCCGTGCCCGCGCCTGACGGGACACAGAGGAAGCGTTCGAAGACTTCGTTTGAGACCAGGCGGCCCTTGGCCGTCAGCCGGATGCGATCACCCTCCCGATCGATGAGACCGCCTTCTGCGAGTTCGGCGATGGTGGGAACGAGCGCGCTGACGACCAACGTTCCAAATTTGGCGCGAACTTTTCCGAGGTCTATCCCTTCGGCAAGCCGCAAGCCCAGAAAGAAATTTTCTTCGAGGGCGCCCTCCCGGCTCACCTCTGCTCTTTCGAGCGGTGCGCCGGCGACGTATTGATCGAGGGTGGCAGCGGTCCAGAAGCGCACGGCTTCGGGATCGTCGCCTGCCGAGCGCAGCATGGAATGGGCGTCTACGCCGAAGCCGAGGTATGGCTGCCGCGTCCAGTACTTCAGGTTGTGGCGCGAGCTGCATCCGTCACGAGCGAAGTTCGAGATCTCGTATTGCCAAATTCCAGCGGCCTGGAGTTGCGCGCAGGCGGTTTCGTAGAGTTCCGCGGTGAGTTCCTCGTCGGGCACGGAGTGAGCGTGATAGCGGGTGCCGCCGGCGATCAGCTCGCGGCCCAGCCGGGAATCCTGGTCGACTTCGAGCATGTAGACGCTGACGTGGGGAACCCCGAGCGCGATGGCCGAGGCGACCGACGTGCTCCAGCTTTCTGCGGTCTGGTGCGGCAGTCCCGCGATCAGATCGATGTTGATGTTGGAGATCCCGGCGCGCCGGAGGCGCTCGATGTCGTCGAGCACGGTGGATTGCCGGTGCAGGCGGCCGACCGAGGCGGCTTCCTGGTCGACCAAGGATTGCACACCCAGGCTGACCCGATTCACGCCGCACTTCCGGAGAGTATCAAGGACGGGCGGGGTCAGAGTGCCCGGGGCGCACTCCACGGTGACTTCGGTCTCCGGATGCAGGCGAAAATCCTGCTTTACGGCGGAAAAAAGGCGCTCGAGTTGTTGGCACTCCAGTACGGTGGGCGTTCCGCCGCCCAGGTAGACCGAGTCGACCTCGGTTTCGAGCCGGCCACCCATCCGTTCCACCGTCTTTGGCGTAGTATGTATGTCCGCGCAGATGCGGTCGAGGTAGCGCTCGAAGACGGCGCGCGAGAAGACGTCCGAGGCGAAGTTGCAGTAGGTGCACTTCGTGCGGCAGAAGGGAACGGAAAGATAGAGGCCGAGAGGCATCCTGCTTGATTATCCCACTACGGTCCTGCCTACTGGCGTCTTTTGCAACATTTGAGGTCGACGCCACATCGGATTAACACTCGCATGGTTCCTCGTGTCGTGATCACCGGATTGGGCGTGGTCAGCCCGAACGGCATCGGCCAAGATGCCTTCACGCGTGCCATTCTGGCGGGCACGTCGGGAGTGAAACGCATTTCGCGCTTCGATCCCTGCACGTTGCCGGTCAAGATTGCCGGCGAAATCCCGGAGTTCGACGAGCTGGCCTGGGTGGATGCGCGCGAGCGCAAGCATGTGTCCCGGGTCGTGCCACTGGCGGTTGCTGCCTCGGCGGAGGCTCTCGAGAATGCCGGACTGGATGCGCCCAAGATGTCGCTGGCGGAGCAGCGTGAGATCGGCATTATCCTGGGATCCGGAGGCGGGGCGCAGGAATTCTCCGAAGAGCAGTACCGATTGTGGCACTCGGGACACGTGAAGCAGGTCAGCCTGTTCTGTATTCCGAGCGGCACCATGGGGACGATTTCGAGCGAAGTCTCGATGCGGTTCGGATTTCGCGGCTACAGCCACGTGGTAACGGCCGGCTGTACGTCGTCGAGCGACGCTCTGGGATTTGCCTACCAGCACATTCAGGCGGGAGTGCAGCCGATGTTTCTGGTGGGCGGCGTGGATGCGCCGATCACGCCCGGCATCATCAAGGGATATTCGCTGCTGCGGGCCCTGACGCAATCCTGGAACGACGAGCCGCAGCGGGCGTCAAGGCCGTTCTCGGCAGACCGCGACGGGTTCGTGCTGGCCGAAGGCGCGTGGATGTTTGTGCTGGAAGAGTACGAACATGCACGGGCGCGAGGGGCGCGGATCTGGGCGGAACTTTCCGGCTATGCGGCGACCTGCGAGGCGTTTCACCGAGTGCGCATGAGCGACTCTCCCGAGGAGCCGGCGCGGGCGATTACGCTAGCGCTCGAGGAAGCCAAGCTCACGCCCGACGACATTCAATACGTGAACCTGCACGGGACCTCCACCGAGATGAATGACCGGGTGGAGACGCAAGCGCTCAAGCTGGCGCTGGGAGAGCGGGCCTGGAAGATTCCGATGTCGGGCCTGAAGTCGCAGATCGGGCACGCTCAGGGGGCGTGTGGCGCGGCGGGTGTGGCGGCCACGCTGATCGCGATGCGCGCAGGCCAGATTCCGCCCACCATCAATCTGGAAAGACCCGACCCCCACTGCGATCTGGATTACGTACCGGACGCCGGGCGCAAAGCCATGATCGAGAATGCGATCTGCAACTGCGTAGGGTTTGGGTCGAAGAACTCGGCGCTGGTGCTGCGGCGGATTGCCGCCTAGGGTCCCCCCTTGGCCTTCATTCGCGGGTCCCACTAAAATGCGTGCATTGTGAGGATCGGTTTCTTCGTTTGGGTGGCGGCTCTGGTCCTGGGGACGGTCGTGCCGGTTGCGCGCGCACAGGAGGATCCCGCCGGCACGCCTGCCTACCTGTTGCGACTGGAGCGCATGTATGTGGAGGACAGCGTCTGCGTGCTGGTTCGCAGCGACGGGCAATACCATCTGGAACGCACCGACTGGGATAAGACCGAGGTCTTTGAGGGAGACCTTTCCGACAGTGAACTGCACCGGCTGGAACACTGGGTCGGAGAAAACGAGCTGTTCGATCTCACGCAGGAAAGGATCGTTGCTCCCATTTTCACCGGGCCAAAGGACCAGCTGTCGCTGGGAGTAAACCGTCCCGGCTACTGGCAGAACCTGATCTTTCCTGCCCCCTCGAACTGGCAGCGCTATAGGCAGAGCGTGGTTCCGCTGGTGCAATGGCTCGACGAGTTGCGAAAAAGCAAGCACCGCGTCAAGCTGCGCGAGGAACAGGGCCGCACCAATTGCAAGCCGCCTTTTCGACCGGTGCTGTCGACCCGCTCAGCGCAGAAGAAATCCGAGACCGTGAAGCCTTTCGTCTTTTTTGTGCAAACCACAAGTTTCAAGGGGAAACAGGGGGAGAAGCGCTGCGCGGTGGTTTATCCCGATGGCCGGTACCATCGCGAAACAAAATCCCAGCACAACGGGAGCGACGAGGTTGCGACCGCGGTCTATGAGGGTTCGGTGAAGGCTGACAGCATGCGGGAACTGGGTGCGATTTTGACCAGTCCGGAACTACGGAACCGCCGGGAGCCACAGCTTCCGTGGGGAATGTTCCAGACAGACGGGGAGATCACGGGCCTCACCTTTGCGCAGGAGGGACGGGCGCGGACCACGTTTTTCTGGAAATATGCGCCCATCCCAGGACTGGTCGGTGCCGGACGCGTCGAGGAGAGCGGCATGCAGGCGCTCGAACCGCTGCGCGAATGGCTCAAGGCGAATGTGGAGGATGCCGGCATCGCCCCGGCCGCAAACCTGCCGCTGAGCGATTGCGTGCCTCCGCGGGTGCCTTGAGGCGCAAGCTTTTCCATCTTTGCCACCTTCCGGGCCATCTATTACCCTTAAGCCTGCGTTCGGTATGGCCAATCAGGAAGAAGAGGTCCTCGGGAAAGCCTACGACGGCCGCCTCATGCGGCGGTTGCTCAAATACCTCGGTCCCTACAGGTGGCAGGTGACGGTGGCTCTGGTCGCCATCATCTTCAAGTCCGGGCTCGATGTTCTCGGGCCATTCCTGACGAAAATAGCGATCGACAAGTACTTGGCCCATTCGGTCGGGACGCACGCCCTTCTGGACGGGTGGCTGAGTAGGCAGCCGATGCGCGGCATTGCCGAGATCGCCATCCTGTATTTGGGCACGTTGGTCTTGGGCTTCTTCTGCGACTTTCTGCAGACCTACTACATGCAGTGGAGCGGGCAGATGGTGATGTTCGATCTGCGCAGCCAGATCTTCCGGCACCTGCAGTACATGCACATCGGCTTTTACGACCGGAATCCGGTGGGGCGGCTGGTAACGCGCGTGACCACCGACGTGGATGCGCTGAACGAAATGTTCACGGCGGGGGTGGTATCGATCTTCGAGGATGTGTTCGTCCTGCTCGGCATCTTGGCCATCATGCTGTGCATGGACTGGAAACTGGCGCTCATCACGTTCGCGGTCCTCCCGCTCATCTTCTGGGCCACGATGATCTTTCGCGTCAAGGTGCGGGACTCGTACCGGCGCATTCGAGTGGCTATTGCGCGCATCAATTCCTACCTGCAGGAAGCGGTGTCGGGCATGCTGGTCCTGCAGCTGTTCAACCGCGAAAAGCGAGCGTTCCGGCAGTTCTCAGACATCAATGCCAGCCACATGGAGGCGTTCAAGGACGCCATCATGGCGTACGCCGTGTACTATCCGGTGGTGGAAATTTTGTCGGCGGTGGCCGTAGCCGCGATCATCTGGTTCGGCGGCATCCATGTGGTCCAAAACATCACGATCCAGACGATAGGGATTCAGCGAACGTCTCACTTTATCGCTTTCCGGGTAGTCCCCACGGTCACGACCGTCGGGGTGTTATTCGCCTTCACGCAGTATGCTCAGCGCTTCTTCCGGCCGATTCAGGATCTGAGCGACAAGTACAACATCCTGCAGTCTGCGATGGCGTCGGCTGAGCGCGTCTTCAAGCTGCTCGATACGCCGGTCGACATTCAGTCGCCGGCCGTCACGAAAAGGCCCGAGGGACCGGGGCGCATCGAGTTCGACCAGGTCTGGTTCGGCTACGGAGCGCGCGGGACAACATCCGATTCGCTGGTGCACAGGACAAGACAGGCGGCCTCCGCGGAGCCGGATTGGGTGCTGCGCGATGTTTCGTTTGCGATCGAACCGGGACAGACGGTGGCGATCGTGGGACATACCGGCGCGGGCAAGACGACCCTGATTTCGCTGTTGCTGCGTTTTTATGATGTCCAGAAGGGCGCGATCCGGATCGATGGAGTGGATATCCGGGAGATGGATTTGAACGATCTGCGACGGCGCTTTGGGGTGGTGCTGCAGGATCCGTTTCTGTTCAGCGGGACCGTAGGCGGCAACATCCGCCTGGGTTCGGAGTGGATCGCCGACAAGGACGTGGAGCGGGCAGCCGAAGAGGTCAACCTCGCCGATTTTATCCGCACGCTGCCGGGCGGATTTGGGGAAGAAGTCCGGGAACGCGGGTCGACGCTTTCGACCGGGCAGAAGCAACTCATCTCGTTTGCGCGGGCGCTGGCGCACAATCCCCAGATCCTGATCCTGGATGAGGCGACTTCGAGCGTCGATACCGAGACCGAGTTCCGGGTACGGGACGCGCTCTCGCGCATGGTGGAAGGACGGACGTCGCTGGTGATTGCGCATCGGCTGTCAACCGTGCAAAGGGCCGACAGGATCATCGTGATGCACAAAGGCAAGGTGCGCGAGATGGGCACGCACCAGCAGCTGCTGGCGCAGCGCGGCGTCTACTACAAGCTTTACCAGCTCCAGTATAAGGACCAGGAGATCGCGGTGGCGCTCCCGCAGCCCACGGTGGGTGCTGACGACTGGGTTGGCGACCGTGCCGGGTCGCCGCAAGTTGGGGACACCCTCCGGAAGTCATAGCCCGGCAGAGTCTCCATTGACCGGGTCGGGCAACCCTTCCATTTGAAACAGTCCTCCAAGCTCCGGAGGTGCAGCGTTGCGTCTGAGTGGCAGCCGGGGGGCCGTCAATTTTGTCGGCTGGAGTGATCCAGTGCGCAGCGGGGCAGCTCCGCTGGGGCTGTTGCTGGTTCTCAGCGGGATTGCCTGCCTTTTGGTGCTCAACAGCTGCGGCAGCAGTCCAGGAACGAACAGTCCAGGAACGAACCCGCCGTCGACCGGGAAAATCAGGCATGTGGTGGTGATTGTTCAGGAAAATCGAACTCCGGACAATCTGTTTCAGGACCCGGTGCTGATCTCGCGGGGTGCTGACATTGCCCAGAGCGGCGTGAATTCCAAAGGGCAGGCGATTCAGTTAAAGCCGATCCCCCTGGCGACTGCCTACGACCTCGACCACAGCCCCAGCGCCTTTCGGACAATGTATGCCGGCGGCAAGATGAACGGGGCTGACAAGATCAGGCTGTTTTGTCCGGCCAGCAACCCCAATTGCGCTCCACCCAATCCCCAGTTCCAGTACGTGCAGAGCTCGGATGTGCAGCCTTATTTTCAGCTGGCGGAGCGCTACACCTTCGGCGACCGGATGTTCCAGACCAACGAAGGCCCAAGTTTTCCGGCGCATCAGTTCCTGATTGCGGGAACTTCAGCACCAACCGCCACCAGCAATCTGTTTGCAGCTTCGAATCCCTCGCTTGGGCCAGCCGGTTGCCTTGGACCTCCGAATGAATTGGTCACTGTTGTCGACCCGAGCGGCCGGGAATCCTCGAGAATGTACCCCTGCTTTGAGCACCCCACCCTCACCGATTTACTGAACAGCGCGGGCATCAGCTGGCGTTACTACACGCCTTCGGGAGGCTCGATCTGGACCGGTCCGGATGCGATTCAGCACATGTGCCAACCGCAGACGGTGGGGGGAGTGCTGACCTGTACGGGGGCTGACTGGAGCCACGTGATCGTTCCGGAGCAGGCGGTGTTGACCGACATTGCCAATCGCCAGCTGGCGCAGGTCTCATGGGTGATTCCCGATGGCCACGCGTCCGATCATGCCGGGCAGAACGACGGCTCGGGGCCGTCCTGGGTCGCGTCGGTGGTGAACGCGATCGGCAACAGCCCCTACTGGGCCGACACCGCGATCTTTATCACCTGGGACGATTGGGGTGGCTGGTACGATCACGTTGCTCCGACGGTTGTGTTGGACGGCACCAGCTGGGGATCGGGATATGTGTACGGCTTCCGGGTGCCGCTGATTGTGGTGTCGCCCTATGCGAAAGCGGCCTACATCTCCCACGTAACTCACGATTTTGGCAGCACCCTGAAATTCATTGAGCGAGCGTTTGGTCTCGGCTCTCTGAACTATGCGGACGCCCGGGCGGACGATCTCTCCGACTGTTTCGACCTCACGCAAATGCCGGTCTCCTTTCACACCATCGCCGCGCCCTTAGACGCCCAACATTTCCTGACTGACACCCGACCGAAGACCGCTCCGGACGACGAATAGGATGCCGGACCACACTGGATTGACCGTGCCGGGGATGCCATCTTCCGGGGCCGCCGACCGCTGAAACACCCAGCCTTTACCGAAAAGTGCCGTAAAGCCCCTTTGCCTTCCGGCATGGGGATGTAAGTCGTATTTGCGAAGCGCAGTTTTGCTTGCATTCGATTGCTGCCTGTGGCCATATTCTTGGTAGGGCGCTCGAAGGATATCAATCGAACCACAACGTCGTGTATTGCAGCAAGTATCCTTGCGTGTGGATGCCCAAATATCGGCGCTCGGTACTGGTGGGACCGATTGCAATCCGTTGCGAACAGATCATTCGACAAGTCGCAGCCAAATATCAGGCAGAAATCCTCGCTTTAGAAATCATGCCCGACCCTACGCATGTTCGGGTCGAAGTGGACCCTCAGTCCGGTATGCATCAGTTCGGTATTCATCGGCTCGTCAAAAATCTCAAAGGGGTTTGGTCGCACAGCTTGCG
>WNFP01000227.1_pt1 | contig 42908 bp, 26 predicted proteins | sample 5400201 | NCBI WGS metagenome assembly WNFP01 (sample SAMN13153355, study PRJNA577476) | soil metagenome | isolation source: 115 cm saprolite under Madrone tree | place: USA:California | collected 2016-06-14 | reverse complement strand
CCCAGTTCCTTGAGCCGGCCGCGCACTGCGCTCATGTTGGCCGGATTCGCGCCCGCCTCGATGATGGAGGAGACGAAGGCCGCAAATCCCGGCGCCGCCCAACCCGATTCGGTCGACAATTCCGGGTGAACGAAGTCGAGACCGTAAAACGCGTGCCTGTCGTTCTCGATACGGCCGTACATGTGCGTGCCGCACACCTTGCAGGCATGACGCTGAATGGTCTTCGACGGATCGACGATGCCGAGCTTGTCGCCGTTCTGCGTGACCTTCACCTTATCCTTCGACACGACCGCGATCATCGAGAACAGCACGCCCTTGGGTCTCCAGCACAGGGTGCAGCCGCAGACATGGTTGTGTGCGACCTGCGCGCCGATCGATACCTTCACGGGCCTGTCCGTGCATTTGCAGGTCAGGGTCCCTCCCGCGAAATCCTTGGACCCTTGCTTGACGCCGTTGTCGACCGACGGATGAATTGAAACTGCCATGACTCGTCCTCCCACTTTGGTTCACATGCATCGTTGATGCGGCATCTCTCGATCAATACTCGATCACCGAACGAATAACCTTGCCCGCGTGCATGCTCGCCCCCGAATGCCGAGCCGCGCCGGACGCGACCGGTGACCAATTGAAACGGACGAGTCGATATTGCCTGACCTGCACCTGCGACGCCGATGATAACCCCATCGGATCGAACGCGACTTCGCCCTGTACGGCGACCTGGTATATATAATCACAGTGTAAACCACCTGGAAATGTCCATGAACGGGACCACAAACTGCTGACGCCCTCAATGAACGCCCTAGATACGTTTCACCCCGCCGTCGCCGCCTGGTTCGCGCGGACTTTCGATGCGCCGACCCCGGCGCAGGAGAGGGCGTGGCCGGCGCTGCAGGCGGGGCGGCACGTGCTGGTGGCGGCACCGACGGGCTCGGGCAAGACCTTTGCGGCTTTCCTCGCCGCGATCGACCAGCTCGTCAAGGAGGGGCTTGCGGGACCGCTGCCGGACGAGACCCGCATCGTTTACGTGTCGCCGCTCAAGGCTCTGTCGAATGACATCCAGCGCAATCTCGAGGCGCCGCTCGAAGGCATTCGCGAAGAACTGGCGGTGTTGAATCTGCCCGAGGTGGCCATTCGTGCAGTGGTGCGCACCGGCGACACTTCGCAGGCGGAGCGCGCCGGGATGAGGCGCAAGGCACCGCACATCGTCGTGACCACGCCTGAATCGCTGTACATTCTGTTGGGTTCGCAGTCGGGACGCGAGATGCTTGCCACCTGCCGCACGGTGATCGTGGATGAGATTCACGCGATTGCGGGCAACAAGCGCGGCGCCCATTTGGCGCTGTCGCTGGAACGGCTGCAGGCGCTGACCGGGCGCGGGCTGGCGCGCATAGGATTGTCGGCGACGCAGAAGCCCATCGAAGAGGTGGCGAGGTTCCTGATGGGCAGCCGTGCTGCGGCGGGCGAAGACTGCGTCATCATCGACAGCGGCCACGTGCGCAGCCGCGATCTCAAACTGGAGCTGCCGCCGGCGCCGCTCGAAGCAGTCATGTCGGGCGAGGTGTGGACGCAGGTCTATGATCGGCTGGCCGAGCTCATCCGCGAGCACCGCACCACACTGGTTTTCGTGAACACGCGCAGGCTGGCCGAGCGCGTGGCGCGGCATCTTTCCGAACGGCTGGGCGAGGAAAACGTCACGGCCCATCACGGCAGCCTGTCCAGGGAACGACGCCTCGACGCGGAACAGCGCTTGAAGCGCGGCGAGTTGAAAGTGCTGGTGGCGACCGCCTCTCTCGAGCTCGGCATCGACATCGGAGATGTGGACCTCGTCTGTCAGCTGGGCTCGACCCGCTCCATCAATGCCCTTCTGCAGCGGGTGGGCCGCGCCGGGCACTCGGTGGGCGGTACATCAAAGGGCCGGCTGTTTCCGCTTTCCCGCGACGAACTGGTGGAATGCGCGGCGCTGCTCGACGCGGTACGGCGCGGCGAACTGGACCGCTTGGAGGTTCCGACGGCACCTCTCGACGTGCTCGCTCAGCAGATAACCGCCGAAGTGTCGGCGCGCGAATGGGCCGAGCGGGAGTTGTTCGATCTCATGCGCGGAGCGTATCCCTACCGGGAGCTGCGCCGCGAGGAATTCGACGAGTGTGTGCGCATGCTGGCAGACGGGTTCAGCACCCGCCGCGGGCGCCGCGGCGCCTTGCTGCATCATGATTCCGTCAACCAGATGCTGCGTCCTCGCAAAGGCGCCCGGCTGACGGCGCTCACCTCCGGCGGCGCCATCCCCGACAACGCCGATTACAGGGTAATGCTGGAGCCCGAAGGTCATCTCGTCGGCACCGTCAATGAGGACTTTGCGGTCGAGAGCCTGCAGGGCGACGTATTCCAGTTGGGCAATACCTCGTATCGCATATTGCGGGTGGAGCGGGGCACCGTGCGCGTCGAGGATGCGCACGGCCAACCGCCGTCGATACCGTTCTGGCTGGGCGAGGCGCCGGGCCGCACCGAGGAGCTGTCGGCGGCCGTGTCGAGACTGAGAAAGGAGATCGAGCAGCGTCTGGATGGCGGGCGAGCGGCGGACGACGGGCGAGCGGCACAGGGCGCGCCCGGCGAAGCCATGCCGTGGCTGATCGAGGCCGTCGGACTCGACGAGGCGGCGGCTTTACAGATCATTCAGTACTTGAGCGCCGGCCGCGCCGCGCTCGGCTGCCTGCCGACATTCGACACGGTCGTCTTCGAGCGCTTCTTCGACGAATCCGGCGGCATGCAGCTGGTCATTCATTCCCCTTTCGGCAGCCGCGTGAATCGCGCGTGGGGACTGTCCCTGCGCAAGCGCTTCTGCCGGACATTCAATTTCGAGTTGCAGGCCGCCGCGACCGAAGATCACATCGTGCTGTCGCTGACTCATGCGCATAGCTTCGAGCTGGCCGAGGCCGCGCGGTATCTGCACTCGAACTCGGTTCGTCAGGTGCTCGTGCAGGCATTGTGCGCGGCGCCGATGTTCGAGGTGCGCTGGCGCTGGGACGCCGGCATTGCGCTGGCCCTGCCGCGCTTTCGCGGCGGCAAGAAAATCCCGCCGCAAATCGCGCGCATGAACGCGGAAGACCTGCTGGCGTCGGTGTTCCCGGATCAAGTGGCCTGCGCCGAAAATCTGCCGGGCGAGATCGAGATACCCGATCACCCGCTGGTGCGGCAAACGATTCGCGATTGCCTCGAAGACGCGATGGATATTCAGCGCTTCGAGGGCGTGCTGCGCGGTCTCGAAGCGGGCGACATCCGCGTCGTCGCGCGCGATCTGACCGAACCTTCGCCGCTCGCGCTCGAGGCTCTGAACGCGCGCCCCTATGCCTACCTCGACGATGCACCGCTCGAGGAGCGGCGCACCCAGGCCGTGATGAGCCGCCGCTGGATCGACCCCGAGTCCGCCGCCGACATCGGCAAGCTCGACCAGCAAGCGATCGAGCGTGTTCGCGCCGAGGCGTGGCCCGATGCGGCGACGCCCGATGAGCTGCACGACGCATTGTTGTGGCTGACATTCCTGACCGACGAGGAGCGGCAGCGCAATGCGGCCTGGCCGCGATTGATGGATGAGCTCGCCGCTTCGGGGCGGGTGGCGCGCCTATCGGCTGCCGGGCTCTCGGCAGCGGAAGGCGACGCGCGGCGAGCGATCGTATGGGTAGCGACCGAAAGACGGGCGCTATTCGAGCCCTTGCCGATATCGGATGAATCTTTGGTCGAGATCGTGCGCGGCCGGCTCGAGGGGTTGGGGCCGGTCACGGCATCGGCCATTGCCGATTCACTGGCTCTGCCTGCATCGAGGATCAAGATCGCTTTGGCTGCGCTCGAGGCCGAAGGCTTTGCCATGCGCGGCCGCTTCGGCTCGGGCTCCGTGCAAGGGGCGGCCATTGCCCCGGGGTTGGGCATCGCCGAAGAGGAGTGGTGCGAACGCCGGCTGCTGGCCCGTGTTCATCGGTACACCGTCAAACGTCTGCGCGCCGAGATTGAGCCCGTGCAAGCCCGCGACTTCCTGCGCTTTCTCTGCGAATGGCAGCGCGTGCTGCCGGAGTCGCGCATGCAGGGGTCCGATGCGCTGGCGGCGGTGCTCACGCAGCTCGAGGGCTACGAAGCCCCGGCCGGTGCGTGGGAGACGGAGATCCTTCCGTCGCGCATGGCCGAATATGAGCCTCAATGGCTGGATGAGCATTGCCGCGCAGGGCGAGTCGTCTGGACCCGGCTTGCCGCGCGCGGGACCGCGCGCCCCGCCGTGGCTATCTCTGCCAACGCTGCGCAAGCTGCCGAGCCCGAACGCGGCCGAGGCGCTTCCCCGGTTCGTTCCACTCCCATCACCTTGCTGGCGAGGCGCAATGTGCCGCTCTGGTCGGCGCTGACCGACCAGACCGATCCGGCCCAGCTCACATCAAGAGCCGCCTCGGTGGCCGAATTCATCCGAGAACATGGCGCGTCGTTCTTCGACGAGATCGCGGAGCGCGTCGGCATGCTGCCGGTTGAGGTGGAGGATGCGCTCGCCGAGCTCGTGGCGCTCGGTGTGGTGAATTCCGATAGTTTCGCAGGCCTCCGCGTGCTGCTGCTGCCGAGCGGCCGCCGCAGCAGGTCGACTTCGACTTCCTACGCTTCGCGCCGCAAGCGTCGCCTGGCGCTGTTTGGAATGGCGGATGCGGGGCGCTGGGCGCTGGTGCGGCGGCCCATCGCAGTCGCGTCCAGTCGTGGAGACGAGGCGGTCGAACAAATAGTGCGCACGCTGCTGCGCCGATGGGGTGTGATCTTCTGGAAGCTCCTCGGTCGCGAGGCCAATTGGCTGCCGCCATGGCGCGACATGCTCATGTGTTGCCGCCGCTTGGAGGCGCGGGGCGAGATTCGCGGCGGCCGGTTCGTCGCAGGCTTCTCGGGCGAGCAGTACGCGGCGCCGGAGGCGGTTGGTCTTTTGCGCGACGTGCGCCGCAAGCCGCACACGCAGCAGTACGTGTCGCTGTCGGCTGCCGATCCGCTGAATTTGATCGGCATCATTACACCGGGGGCAAGGCTGGCCTCGCTTGCCGGCAATCGGCTGCTGTACCGCGACGGGTTGCCGATCGCGACGTATGCCGCGGAAGAAGTTCAGTACCTCGTAGACCTTCCGGAGAAGGAGCAGTGGGAGGCGCAGACCGCGCTATTGCGCCGTCACACTCCTCTCGTGCTGGACGACTTGGCGTAGCGGCGGTTGCACGCGGCGCGTACCACCGCCCTGCGAAGGTGCGCCGCGGCTTTACGCAGCATCGGCACCTTCAAAGACGAAGCACCGGTCCGGGCGCACAACGACCTGTATGTTCCCGCAGGTACAAGCATTTGTTCTGGTTGGGTCCAGCCGGGCGCGCCGAAGCGTATAAGTTGTCCGCTTGTTCAGCGGGGATAGTCAATGCCTAGCAAGATTCATCCGAAGCTGCGGGTGGCGGTAGTACAAGCTGCTCCGGCTTTCCTCAACGTGGATGGGACTGTCGACAAGACGATCAAACTCATGCAAGACGCGGCTACGCAGGGAGCCCAGCTGATCGCATTCCCCGAGACCTGGATTCCCGGCTACCCGTGGTGGATCTGGCTCGGCTCACCGGCCGTGGGCATGCAGTACGTGCAGCGCTACCACGACAACTCGCTCGTCGTCGGTTCGGCCGAGTTTACCCGTTTGGCGCAGGCTGCCGGCGACCTCGGCATCTGGGCGGCGGTCGGCTTCAGCGAGCGGGCCGGTGGGAGCCTCTACATGGCGCAAGCGCTGTTCGACGACCAGGGCCGCGTGATCAAGACGCGCCGCAAGCTCAAACCCACCCATGTAGAACGTACCGTGTTCGGCGAAGGTGATGGGGCGGATCTGGCCGTCATGGACACCGCAATAGGCCAGATCGGCATGCTATGTTGTTGGGAACATTTACAGCCGCTGAGCAAGTACGCGATGTATGCGCAAAACGAGCAAATTCACGTCGCCGCATGGCCCAGTTTCTCTCTCTATCGCGGCGCCGCCTATGCGCTCGGCGCGGAACTCAACAACGCAGCCAGTCAGCTCTATGCCGCCGAAGGGCAGTGCTTCGTGCTTGCGCCTTGCGCCATCGTCTCGAAAGAGATGCACGAGCTGCTATGCACCGACGACTTGCAGCGCCAATTGCTGCTGCAGGGCGGCGGTTTCGCGCGGATCTACGGTCCCGATGGCGCTCCGCTGGGCAACACGCTGCCCGAGAACGAGGAGGGTATTATCTATGCGGACATCGACCTCGGAATGATCTCGCTATCCAAGTCTGCCGCCGATCCGGCCGGCCACTATGCGCGGCCTGATGTCACCCGTCTATTGTTGAACAAGACGCCCGGCGACCGTGTCGTTTCGCATGCGCTGCCCGGGATGATTGTTGGTGAAGGTGCGATTGCGGTCGAACCTCACGCGGCCGCCACCGATTAACCGAGCACGGGCGATCCCATGGAATCCGCAATTCCGAGACATCTGCAATGCCCGCGCACGCGCAATCGTCGAGCGGACGAGAACTACGCGCCGCCGTACCCGGCATATGCGGCGCGGGCGCATCCGTCGACCAAACAGGTTGTCATGGGGTATTTTGGCGTGCAATCGCTCGGCACGGACATGCAGGGAAAGGCGTGTGCGGCGCTGCGCAATATCGTGCGGGGCTTCGGGACGACCGACGGACCGGGACATCATGATCTGGCGCACTATGTGGATGCGGCGGGATACGACAACATGGTGGCGATTGCCTATTGGAGCGATCCGGCAAGCTTTGCGCGCTGGCGGGTCGACCCGGTGGCCGACGCGTGGTGGAATGCCGACGAGCGGTTTAGCGATGGTCTCGGCTACTTTCGCGAGATCGCTTGCCCTCGCGTCGAGCGTTATGAAACCCTGTTCAATACCCCCGACCGTCCCGAGGGTGTGAGCGTCGTCATGGGCGGCATGAGCGAGGATATCCAAGAGCATGCCTATTGGGGTGCGGCACGCGACCGCATCCCGCTATCGCAGACCGACGCGATGCAGCCAGCTGGTGCGCTTGCGACAATTCACGCATCAGCCGGCATCGGTCGATCGGTGCGTATTGCAGGACATGAAAATGTCGCGCTAATTCGTTCGGGACAGGAATGGACCGAAACCGAAGGCAAGGAGCGCGAACTATATCTGAAGAACATGGAGCCTGTGCTGCTCGAGGGAATGAACTTCCTCCGTGACGAGGGGGCCGCCATCGGTTGTTACAATAACCGCTACATGCACCATATTGACGCGAATGGTCAGGTGCTTCAAAAAACGTTCGGCCTGAGCTATTGGCGTTCGCTTTCCGACATGGAGGGCTGGTCGGAGTCGCACCCGACTCATGTCGCAATATTTGGCACTTTCATGCGCATCGTGCAGGAACTCGAATTTAAGCTCAAGCTGCGCCTTTATCACGAGGTGTCGGTTCTGAAGGCGGACGAGCAAGAATACGAGTATATAAACTGTCACCCGAAAACCGGAATGATGAACGGAGTTGCACCGTAAACCCGGATTCGTGCCGAAGTCGTCAGTACTTGTAACCGCACCGCGGATGCCACTATAGTCACTCGAGGTAGGCCGCTTCGGGCATTTTGCGTGTAGCCGTGGGGTTCAGCCCATGAATTCGAATGCACACCATGCAACCTTGATCAAGACATCCAGCGTCGAGGTGCCACGGCGTTTGGATTATTGGCGCGACATGATTTCTTCAACCTTCGTGGCGCTCGATTGCGATGCACCGGCAAAACGGGACTTCTCGGGTTCGCTCGAAACGAACGCTCTCAAAGACGTGCAATTTTCGAGGGTCGTGTCCGATGCGCAACATGTCGTCCGCTCGCGGCGCAGGATACGGCAGTCGCCGGACGATTTCTTTCTGGTCAGTATTCAACATCGCGGCATCGGTTCTGTCGCCCAAGAGGACCGGGTTGCAAGTCTCTCGGTCGGCGACTTTGCGCTCTACGACGCGTCTCAGCCTTATGAGCTCGATTTCAAGAATCCCTTCGAACAACTCGTATTGCGACTGCCGCGCCAATACTTGTCGCGTCGCATCGCTTGTCCGGAACGGCTGACGGCTATCACCTTTCGGGCCTCGCAAGGATCGACTGCAATCGTTTCCAACTTCATATCGCATCTATACCGCCAGCTGGACAGCCTGGAAACCGGCAGTCTGACCGTCATGCACCAGGCCCTGGTGGACCTGCTGGTGGCGGCTCTTTCGGGAACGACGGTGGAGGGCTTGCCCACACCAAATCGCTTGATCACGCGGCAACGAATAAAGAGCTTCATCGAGGCGCATCTCTCCGACAGCCTCCTCAACTGTAAACAGATTGCCGAAGCACACGGAATCTCCCTGCGTTATTTGCATAAGTTGTTCGAAGACGACGAAATCCCATTATCTGAGTGGATATGGGCGCGCCGTTTGGAGAGGGCACGAGTAGCGATCGAGTGTTCTCAGGCAACGGGGCAGTCGATCACGCAGATCGCGTACGACTGGGGGTTCAAAGATCCCGCTCATTTCAGCCGCGCCTTCAGAGCGCGCTACGGCGAGACGCCGTCGGCATCTCGGCAGGTACCCAAGTAGACAAGCGATAGTGCCTGTCCAATCAAGCCTGGGGTTCCGGGCCTGACTAATATCTCCCACGGTCTTGTACCACTGCACTCTCGTTGTCCAACGAGGGAAAAGTCCACTCGATGCGGGTGGCTCCCGACGGCGGTGCAAAAAAGACAGGGGATGGCATGCCTTCCGGAAGCGTGTATCGATATTCGAGATCACTCATCGTCGTGCTGCGGGCGACGCTCGCCGTCGCCGCCGCCGTTTGCTACAGCCATCGCGTTGCTGCTCAAGATGCTACCGGCACGTCGCTGCCACCTGATTACGTCAGGGCGATCGAAGCGCCGGGCGCACTCGAGGAGATAACGGTCACTGCGCAGCGACGCGAAGCGCGTCTCCAAGACACGCCGATTTCCATCACCGCATTTACTGCGTCGGCCATCGACAAGCTCGGAGTCACCAACGTGGAGCAGTTGGCGAATTTAGCGCCCAATGTCAGATTCGATTTCACTGCACCAATCAGCGGTGCGTCGGATGCCGCGGGAATTTTCATCCGTGGAGTCGGTCAGGCCGACTTTGCGCTGACCACGGAGGCCGGTGTCGGAACCTACGTCGACGGGGTGTATATGTCTCGATCCATCGGCGGGGTGCTGGACGTACTCGACATCGATCGCATGGAAATATTGCGCGGGCCTCAGGGCACGCTGTTCGGCCGCAACACGATCGGAGGTGTCATCAATATTGTCAGCGCCAAGCCCACCGATGAATTCGGCGGCGCCGGCGAGTTGGAGCTCGGTTCGTTCAGTCGGCGCTATCTGCGCGGGACATTGAATATCCCCGTCTCGGACTCATTGAAAATCAGGCTAACCGCGTCCTCGAAAGAGGAGGACGGATACGTACATTCACGTCTCGTACCCCAATCGCCGGCCACTTCGCCGGTGCCGCCCGGGTCGAATCTTCCGGGAAGCGGCAGTCAGATTGACTATGGAAACGAGAATCGCCAAGCGGTGCGGCTCATTGCGACGTATGACCCGCATAACAATTTCACCGCAGATTTCTCCGTTGATGGTGAGCGGGTTCGCGAAAACAATGCGCCGGCCGTGCTCGTCGGGGTGACCGGAGGAAACAACCCGGCACTTGGCCCGATCGCGTTCTTCTACAACCTGGTCCAGGCGCCTGGTACCCAGTTGGCAGGATTCCCGAATGCGCAGTACAGCTGTGCCAATTTTTGTACCGGCAGCCCGAATAGCACCTATGCGACGGGTCCCAACGGAACCAGCATCAATGCGTGGGGCCCGGCGCTGACCTTAAGCTGGCATCCAAGGCCGAATCTGGAGCTGAAATCGATCTCCGCTCATCACGAGGAAAGCGGGTTCTTCAATCGCGACGCAGACGGATCGCCCATTGACCTTACTCATACGTCCAACTACGACTACCAACATCGGCAATTCAGCCAGGAGCTACAGTTGAACGGCAGTACGTTTGACGATCGGCTCAAGTTTGCGATGGGCGTCTACTACTTCGTTGAAACCGGCTCGGATCCTCTGTTGGTCACGTTCCCGTCGTCGTTCGGAACCTTGTATCAGGACGAAGACCATGTCGATAACAACAGCGTCGCGGGCTATGCACAAGCCACGTTCTCGCTCACGCAACGATTTTCGATCACCGCAGGCGGGCGCTACACGAGAGATTCCAAGACTTTCGACACGGATCAATACTTGATCACCGGCACGAGTGCCTTGGTGGGCAATGCCGTGTTTGGTGGCGCACCCCCCGGCACTCTGATCCCGCTGGTGCCGAGGCACTCTCACGTCAACAGCACCTTTACCAATACCTCACCTCGGGTGAGCCTCGATTACAAGATCATGGATCAAGCGCTGGTCTATGTGTCGTACAACGAAGGATACAAGGGCGGCGGCTTCAACCTTCGGTACGTAGCGCCGGTGCCGGCGGTGGTGCCGTTTGGCGCCGAGAAGGTGACAACCTGGGAAGCCGGCCTCAAGACCGAATTCTTGGATCGGCGGGTCAGGGCCAATTTGGCGCTATTCACGACAAACTACAATGACATGCAGCTGACCGAGTACCAGGAGCTCGGGGCGCCGCTCACGGTCAATGCCGGTAATTCGAAGATCAAGGGCGGGGAACTGGAACTGGTGGCGGCTCCGCTTGAAGGGCTTGAACTGTCTTACAGCCTGGGGGTGCTCAGCGCACACTATGTTTCGCTGGTCCCGAATCCCGCGCTCAACTTGCCGCCACAGGTGCAAATTACGCGTGGCTCGAAACTGCAGAAAACTCCTCCCAACGAAAGCGTTATCGGCATCGACTACCGCTTGGCGCATATTCTGCCGGGCGGTGCAGTGGCGCTGCATGCGGACTGGCGCTTCACCGCCGACACGTATAACGACGCACAGAACTCGATATTTCTGTATCAGCCGGCATACAACATCGGCAATGCATCGATCGCATGGGAACCCGTTTTGGCGAAGTGGTCGATTCGAGTGTTCGTCCATAACGCTACCGACAGGCGCTACATCGTCAGCGGCGACAGCAACTATGGTATCGGCTTTCACGAAGCGGAATTCAACCGACCGCGTGAATGGGGGCTTGCCGGCAAGATGTCGTTCTAGTCTGCCCTTGTCGGGCGGATTCTCGCGCCGCTACGGCAGCGGCAGCTGCGACGCGTTCCAGCCGCCGCCCACGGCCTCGATCAGCGCCACGCTGGCTTGCAGGCGGTTCGACAGCACGGCGAGCGCCGTCTGTTCCGCGCTCAGGCGCGTGGTCTGCGCCGTGATCACACTGCTATAAGGCACGGTTCCGGCCTTGTACTGGTTGAGCGTGAGCTTTTCCGCTTCTCTGGCGGCGGCCACCGCGGCGTCCTCGATGACCGCCTGCTGTTCCAGCACGCGCAGGGTGACGATGTCGTCCTCGACCTGCTCAAAGCCGGTCAGCACCGTCTGCCGATAATTGTCGACGCTCACGTCGTAGGCCGCGCGTGCCTGGGCCACCTGCGCGCTGCGCAGTCCGCCGTCGAACAAAGTGTCCGCGAGCGTGGGACCCAACGACCAGATGCGATTCGGCACGTTGAACAGCCGCGACCAGGTACGGCCCGTGTAATCGTCCGACCCGGACAAGGTGAGACTCGGAAAGAACGCCGACTTCGCCACGCCGATCTGCGCATTGGCCGCCGCGACTCTGCGTTCCGCTTCTGCCACGTCGGGCCGGCGTTCGAGCAGCGTGGAGGGAATGCCCGCGGGCACGGTGGGCACATCGGCTCGCATGGGGGAGGGGCTCACGGAGAACGATGCCGGCTGCTGGCCCGTGAGTACGGCGATGGCATGTTCGAGCACGGCACGTTGGATCTTGGCGTTCACCTGCTGCGACTGGCTCGACAGCAGTTGCGCCTCGGCGCTCACGACATCGGCTCTGGCCGCCACTCCGAAGCGGTAGCGGCTCTCCGCGATTTTGAGGGAGAGCTGCTCGGCCACCACGGTGTCGTCCAGCAGCTTCTGCAATTGATCCTGCGCGCGCAACTCGAAATAATCGGTCGCCAGCGCGGCCTGGGCCGACAGACGCGCCGCGGCCAGCGCCGCCGCGCTGGCTTGCGCCGACGCCCGGTCACCCTCGACCGTGCGGCGGATCTGACCCCAGATATCCAAGGCCCAATTTCCGGAAATTCCCGCGCTGGTGGTGGTATGCGCGGGTGCGGTGCCGACCGCCCCACGCTGCTGCCCGGCGCTGACGCCGACGGTGGGCCAAAAACCCGCGCGCGCCTGCGCCACCAGCGCCCGCGCCTGATCGTAGGCAGCCGCGGCGGCCTTGACGTTCTCGTTCGAAATGTCGATGCGAACTTCCAGCTGGTTCAATGCATCATCTTTGAATATTTCCCACCAGGGCCCTCTGCTGAGCGCGTCGTTGGGCTCGCTGGGTTTCCAATCTCCGGCTTCCTTGTAATCGGGGGCGACGTCGAGCTTCGGGCGATGGTAATCGGGACCGACCGCGCACGCGGCGGCGAGGCTGAGCCCTGCGGCCACGCTCAACCATCGGGTGAACCGCAGACCCCAGCTGCAGTGGCGGAGCCGCATCAGATGCCGGCTCCCACGGGGTCGAATCCCTGACCGCCCCGATCCGGGTGGGCGGACGCCGGCGGCGGGTTGTACTTGCCTTGTCTCAAATGCTTCCAGTAGCGATGGATGTACAGGTAGACCACCGGCGTCGTATAGAGCGTGAGGAGCTGGCTGACCACCAGGCCGCCGACTATCGCGATCCCTAAGGGCCGCCGCATCTCGGTGCCGTCGCCGTACGCGATGGCCAGGGGCAGTGCGCCCGCAATGGCGGCACAGGTGGTCATCATGATGGGCCGAAAGCGCAGGCTGCAGGCGTGCGCGATGGCGGCCCGCGGGTCCATCCCCAGAGTGCGCTCGGCCTCGAGCGCAAAATCCACCATCATGATGGCGTTCTTCTTGACGATGCCGATCAGCAGCAGGATACCCAAGAAGGCGATGAGACTGAATTCAGTGCCGGTGGCCATCAGCGCCAGCAGCGCGCCCACCCCGGCGGACGGCAGCGTGGAGAGAATGGTCAGCGGTTGGCTGTAGCTTTCATACAGCACGCCCAGCACCACGTAGATCGCGATCAGCGCGGCCACCAGCATCAGCGGCGTATTGCTGTTGCTCTGTTGAAACAGGCGGGCTGTTCCATAGGTTCCGCCGCGAATGCTGATGGGCACGTGGATGTCGTTCATTTTGCGGTTGATCGCGGCGAGCGCGACATCCAGCGATTCTCCCACCGGTAAATTGAATGCGATGGCCGTCGACACTGAGGTGCCGGTGTGATTCACGCTCACCGGCGTCGTGCCGGTGGTGAAGTGGCTGAACGCCGCAAACGGCACGACGGTTTCCTGGGCGACGCTGACGGCGGTGCCGGTGGATGTATTGCCGCGGCCGGCGTTCGCCAGAGAATTCGCGGCCAGATTGCGTGCCGCATCCTGGGCGACCGCGGCGCTGGATGAACTCGTCGACGACGCCTTTGACGCCGTGGGCGATGCCGATTTGAGCGAGACGGTGCCGGCGACCGCCTGCGTGGCCTGTGTCCCCGTGACGGCGGCGCCGGAGGTGCTCACGTACAATTCCTTGAGCACTTCCGGGTTCTGCCAGAACTCGGGCGCCACTTCCATGACCACGTGGTACTGCTGCGGGCTGAACGGGTTGTAGATATTCGACACCTGCGCCTGAGCGAACGCGTCACCCAGCGCATTGTCGATCTGAACTTCCGTGAGCCCGAGCTTCGAGGCGCTGTCGCGGTCCACGATCAGGTCGGCCTCGAGGCCGCCCGGCTGCATGTCCGTGTCCACATCGGTGATTTCCGGCATATCCTGCAATGCCGTCCGAAGCTTCTGCGACCAGCTACGCAACTCCGTCAAGTCGTCGCCGAGCAGCGTCCATTGGTACTGCGAGTTGGCCGATCGTCCGCCGCCGCCGCCGATGTCCTGTACGGCCTGCAGAAAGGTCGCAACCCCCGTGACTTTGTTCAACTTCGGCCGCAATCGGGCGATCACCTGATCCGCGGCGATCCGGCGCACCGCAAGCGGCTTGAGCGCGATGGTGACGTTGGCGTTCGCGCCGCCGCCGCCGAAGGGCCCGAAGCCGCCGCCTCCCACCGAGCCTGTCACCGTATTGACCGCGGGATCGGCCTTGATGATGGCCGCGACCTCCTGCAGCTTGCGCTTCATCATTTGAAACGAGCTCTGCGCATCGCCGCGAATGCCTCCCTGCAGCTGGCCGGTATCCTGTTGCGGGAAAAATCCCTTGGGTATCGCGATGTACAGATAAACATTGAGTCCAATGGTCGCGCACAGCAGCAGCATCATGGCGCGCGGATGATGCAAGGCCGAGTCGAGGGATCTTTCGTAGCCGCGGCGCAGGCGCCCGAAACTGCGCTCGAATGCCTGCCCGAAGCGGGAGGGTTTGCGCATGTTTTCGCGCTCGAGCAGCAGCGAACACATCATGGGCGTCGTCGTCAGGGAAATCACCAGAGAGATGAGGATGGATACCGACAAGGTGACGGTGAACTCGCGGAATATCCGCCCGACGATGCCTCCCGCAAACATGAAGGGAATGAACACCGCGACCAACGACAGACTCATGGACACGACGGTGAAGCCCACTTCGCGGGCGCCCAGCAGGGCGGCGCTCATGCGCGACATGCCCGCTTCGATATGGCGCGTGGTATTTTCCATGACGACGATGGCGTCATCCACCACGAAGCCGGTGGCCACGGTGAGCGCCATCAGGGAAAAATTGTCGAGGGTATAGCCGAGCAGATACATCGCGCCGAAAGTTCCGATCAACGACACCGGCACGACCAGGGCGGGAATCAGCGCCGCGCGATAGCTGTTCAGAAAGATGTACACCACCAGGATGACGAACGCCACGGCCAATATCAGAGTCTGCTCGACCTGGCGCAGCGAGGCGCGAATCGTGATGGAGCGGTCGAAGGTGACCACCAGATCGATCTTCGAGTCGATCGAACTCTTGAGGAGGGGAAGTTCAGCCTTGACGGCATCGATCATTTCAATGACGTTGGCGCCGGGCTGCTGAAAAACCGTGACGAACACGGCGGGTTTGCCGTTGTAGAGGCCATAGGTGCGGATGTTCTCGGTCGCGCCATCCTGCATGTCCAGGACTCTGGCCACATCGCCGAGCCGTACCGTTGCGCCGTTGCGGTTCGCGATGATCAGATTGCGGTAGGGTCCCGCCTCGCGGGCATTGTCATTGGTGTAGATCTGATAATGCAGCCGGTCGGACTCGATCGCGCCCTTGGGCGCATTGGCGTTGGCATTGGAGATGGCGGCGCGGACATCCTGCAGACCGATGCCGTACTTGGACAGCGACAGCGGATTGATCTCGACCCGCACGGCGGGCAGCGCGCTGCCGTTGACGTTCACCCCGCCGACGCCCGGAAGCTGGGACAGGCGCTGCAAGATCACGGCGTCCGCTGCATCGTAGATCTGGCCCTGCGTGAGCACGTCCGAAGTCATGGCGATGGCCATGACCGGAAACAAGGAGCTGTTGAGCTTGCGGTAGGTGGGGTTGCGCGTCAGCGAGCTGGGCAGGTCGGCATGCGCGGCGACGATGGCCGCCTGCACGTCGCGCGCCGCGCCGTCGATGTCGCGGTCGACCCCGAAAGTCAGTTGAACGTTCGAGGTGCCCACGCCGCTCGTGGAGGTCATGTCGTCGACGTCGGCGATCGCGCCGAGATGCCGCTCCAGCGGAGTGGCCACCGTGCTCGCCATGACCTCGGGGCTGGCTCCGGGCAGCTGCGCCGAAACGAAGATCGCCGGCACATCGATGCGCGGCAGCGGCGCCACGGGCAGCAGCATGAAGGCCGCGGCGCCGCACAGTGCGACGCCGGCCGTCAGCAGTATGGTCGCCACCGGTCTATGAATGAAAGGAGCGGAAATGTTCACGCGGAACCGTCCGCCGCCAATGCGTCGCCCGCGGCGGCGCGCGCGGGCCCGCGCAGGCGGGACGCCAGGCGGTCGAACGCCAGATAGATCACCGGGGTCGTGAACAAGGTCAGCACCTGGCTCACCAAGAGGCCGCCCACGATGCTGACGCCGAGCGGGTGGCGCAGTTCGGAGCCCGTGCCCGTACCGAACATGAGCGGCAAGGCGCCGAATATCGCGGCAACCGTCGTCATGAGTATGGGTCGAAAGCGCAGCAGGCAGGCTTTGTAAATCGCCTCACGCGGCGCAAGGCCCTCATCGCGCTGCGCCACCACCGCAAAGTCGATCATCAGAATCGCGTTCTTCTTCACGATGCCGATGAGCAGGATGATGCCGATCAGCGCAATGATGGTCAGATCGTCCCCGGCCAGCATCAGGGCGAGCAGCGCGCCGATGCCGGCCGACGGCAGCGTCGATAGAATCGTGATGGGATGGATGAAGCTCTCGTATAGAACGCCGAGAACGATGTACATGACGAGCACGGCGGCCACCAGCAACAGAAGCTCGTTGGTCAAGTTGCTGCGGAAGGCGAGCGCCGCTCCCTGGAAGGTCGTTCGAATGCTGTTCGGCAACCCGGCGGCGCGTTCGGCATGCTCGATGGCCGAAACGGCGGCGCCGAGCGAAGCGTTCTCGCTCAAGTTGAAGGATACGGTGGTCGCCGGAAATTGCGCCAGGTGATTGATGAGAAGCGGCCGAGTTTCCACATCCACTTTGGCGATCGCGGACAGCGGTACCTGACCGCCGCCCGCCGACGGTACGTAGATGGACGCGAGCGAGTCCACGGACCGGTAGTAGGCCGGATCCGCCTCCATGATGACGCGATACTGATTCGACTGAGTGAAGATCGTGGACACGATGCGCTGGCCGAATGCGTCGTACAAGGCGTTGTCGACGGTGCCCACGCTGATGCCGAGACGCGCCGCGCTGTCGCGGTCGATGGTGATGTAGGCCGCAAGGCCGTTGTCTTCCTGGTTGCTGACGACGTCCGCGAGCTCGGGCTGCTGACGAAGCGCCGCCAGCAGCTGGGGAGTCCACGTGGACAACACCGCGGCGTCCGCGCTTTCCAGCGTGAATTGGTATTGGGTGCGGCTCACCGTGTTGTCGAGGGTAAGATCCTGCACCGGTTGCATGTACAGCGTGATGCCCGCGATGTCGGCCGTTTCGGCCCGCAGCCGGCGGATGGCATCGGCGACGTTCGTGCTGCGTTCGCCCCGCGGCTTCAAATTGATCAGGAAGCGGCCGCTGTTCAGGGTGACATTGTTGCCGTCGACACCGATGAAGGAGGACAGGCTGAGCACATCCGGATCCTCGAGTATCGCGGCCGCGAGCGCTTGTTGCCGATCGGCCATGGCGGCGTAGGAAATCGACTCGGTCGCCTCGGAGACGCCCTGAATCAATCCGGTGTCCTGTGCGGGAAAGAAGCCCTTCGGAATCAGAATATAGAGAATCGCAGTCAGCGCCAGGGTGGCCATCGCGACATACAGGGTCAACCGCTGATGATCGAGCACCCAGGTGAGCCTCCGGCCGTACCACTCGACCACGGCGCTGAACCACCGTCCCGACTCGAGCTGCGCGTGTTCGCCCGGCGGCCGTTGTTTCAGGAGCTTGGCGCACATCATCGGCACGAGGGTCAGGGACACCACGGCCGAGATGAGAATCGTGACGGCGAGTGTAACCGCGAATTCGCGGAACAAACGCCCGACCACATCCTGCATGAAGAGCAGCGGAATGAGCACCGCGATCAGCGACACCGTCAGCGATATGATGGTGAAGCCGATCTGTCCGGCACCCTTGAGCGCAGCTTCGAGCGGCGTCTCCCCGAGCTCGATGTAGCGCGAGATGTTTTCGATCATCACGATGGCGTCGTCGACGACGAAACCCGTCGCGATGGTCAACGCCATCAACGATAGATTATTGAGGCTGAAATTCGCCAGATACATCACCGCAAAGGTGCCGATGAGCGACAGCGGCACCGAAAGGCTGGGGATGATGGTGGCCGGAACATTGCGCAGGAACACGTAGATCACCAGCACGACCAGCACGACGGCGAGCACGAGTTCGAATTCGACGTCGGCGACCGAGGCTCTGATGGTCGTCGTTCGATCGGTGAGGATGGCGAGATCGACTCCCGCGGGCAGCGCGGCCTGCAGCGAAGGCAAGAGATCGTGGATTCGGTTGACGACGTCGACGACGTTGGCGCCCGGCTGGCGCTGCACGTTGAGGATCAAGGCCGGGACCCTGTTCATCCAGCCGCCGAGCTTGGCGTTCTCCGCGCCCGAGACCAATTCGGCCACATCCTTGAGCCTGACCGGGGCGCCGTTCTTGTAGGCCACCACGACGCTGCCGTAGTCCTCCGCGTTGCGGATCTGATCGTTGGTATTGACCGTGTAGGCGACGCTGGGGCCGTCCAGCGTGCCCTTCGGACCGTTCTGGTTGGCGTTGTTGATGGTGGTGCGCAGATCGTCGAGATTCAATCCGTAGGCCGCCAAGGCGCGCGGGTTCGCCACCACGCGGACCGCCGGCCGCTGGCCGCCGCTGATGCTGACGACACCGACCCCCTTGATCTGCGAGATCTTTTGCGCAATGCGCGTATCAGCCATGTCCTCCACTTCGGTGAGCGGCATCACTTTCGAGGTGAGCCCCAGGGCCAGCACCGGCGCATCGGCGGGATTGACCTTGGCATAGATCGGCGGCGCGGGCAGATCCTGCGGCAGCAGGTTTTGCGCGGCGCTGATGGCCGCTTGCACCTGTTGTTCAGCCACGTCGATGGCGAGGGTCAGATTGAACTGCAGGGTGATCACCGACGCGCCGGCCGAACTCGTCGAGGACATTTGACTGAGGCCCGGCATCTGGCCGAATTGCTTCTCCAGCGGCGCGGTGATGGCCGATGTGATGACCTCGGGGCTGGCGCCGGGGTAGAACGTCTGCACCTGGATCGTGGGGTAGGCCACTTCGGGAAGCGCCGACAAGGGCAGCTGCAGGTAGGCGATCGCGCCGACGATCAATATTGCAACCATCAGCAGGGTGGTTGCGACCGGACGCAGGATGAATATGCGCGACGGATTCATACGGGCGCGGCCGCGGAAGCGGCTGCAAGTGCGGCGTGGGCGGTTAGCGTGTCCGCGATCGACATCATGGCGATGGTTTGGGGCGGTTTCGCGGGCGGTGAGGGCCGGGCGAACCCGGAGCGCCGGGCTGTGCATTGCCGGGCGGCTGCGCGGTGGCCGCGGGCGCCGCCGTGCCCGGCAGCTGCACCTCCGCGCCATCGCGCAGGCGGTCGCCGCCCTCCGTCACCACGACTTCGCCTGCGCGGAGGCCTTGGGCGACGGCGACGCGCTCGCCGTCGACCACACCGAGGGTCACCGGACGCACTTTGACCGTCCGGTCGGAATTCACGACGTAGACAAAAGTGCTCACCACCCCGTTGGGCGCACCGCGGCGCACCGCCGAGTTGGGCATGATGACTTGATTCTGCAGCAGCTCTTGGAGCAGCTGAATGTTGACGAACTGGTTCGGAAACAGCAGGCCGTCGGCATTCTCGAATTGCGCGCGCAGCTTGACCGTCCCGGTCGTGACGTCAATTTCATTGTCCACGGTGAGCAGCTTCCCGACCGCGAGCTTGGCGCTGTTGGTGCGATCGTAGGCCTCCACGGTCATCGGGGCGCCGTGCAAGCGCCGCATCAGCGCCGATACATAGTCCTCGGGGATGGAAAAGATGACGGTGATGGGCTGCACCTGGTTGATCACGACGATGCCGTTCGTATCGCCCGGTGTGACGTAGTTGCCCTGATCGACTTGGCGCAATCCGACGCGGCCGGTGACCGGCGAGACGATGTGCGTGTACAAGAGATTGACCCGCGCGGTTTTCACCTGCCCCTCGTCCGATTGAACCGTGCCGGTGTCTTGGTCCACCAATGCCCGCTGGGTGTCGAGCTGCTGTTGGGCGATCGAGTCCTCCTTGACCAAGCCTTCATAGCGTCTCAGATCCAGCTTCGCATCCGCCAGCAGCGCCTGGTCGCGGCGTAAATTTCCCTCCATTTGCTGCAGGGCCGCTTCGTAAGGGCGGGGATCGATCTGTGCCACAGAGTCGCCCTGGTGCACGAGCTGCCCCTCCGTGAACAAGATCTTTTGCATGATTCCGCTGATTTGCGTCCTGACGGTCACGGTGGCGAGCGGCGTGACCGTGCCCAACGCGGGAATGCGCAGTTGGATATCGCCGGATGTGACGGTCGCCACCGACACGGCTACCGGCCCGCTCGGCCCGCCCCGCCCGGGACCTCCCGCCGCCGGCACCGGTTGCTTGTGCTGGATATATCGGACCAGCGCAACCAACAGCAGCAAGGCGACGACCACGACCAGCAAGGCCACCCAGTGGCGACGGATGAACGCCAGGGGTCCGCGCTCGGGTGCCGGAGTCGTTACATCGTCTTGGTCTTGGATCACTAATTCACCGCATGCACCCACGCCCGGGCCAACCGAGGACGTACGGGCGATTCCTGAGACTATGACTAGATTACACGGAGGGCGGCCACCCTCGGCAGTTTCGCATGCGCGAGTGTCGGTTTCTCATCACGATTGTTACGAAATGTAAAGACATTGACACGCAAAGTCGTCCCCGCCCAAGGGTGGGGTCGCGTAGCGGCCCGTACCCGTGCAAAATGAGGCTCGGAGCGCAGATGGGATACGGGTAAAGGAGCTTTGATGAAACCATTGAATTGCGCCGCTTTGGCGGCGGTGCTTGCGTTGAGTATTGGCGCGCCTGCGCGAAGTGCGCCCGCGTGGGTCGAAGGCGTCAACTATTTCTTGATCCAGCCGGCGCGGGCGACGTCGATGCCGGCCGGTAAGGTCGAGGTCACCGAGGTGTTCTCGTACGCCTGTCCGGCGTGCAATTTATTCGTGCCCACCATGCACAAGTTGAAGGCGAGTCTGCCGCCGAATGCGGTGTTCGATTTCCTGCCTGCGTCCTTCAATCCCAGCGAGGACTGGCCCATGTTTCAGCTCGCGTACCTGACCGCCCAGACACTCGGTGTCGCGGACCAGACCCACGATGCGATGTTCAACGCGGTCTGGCAAAGCGGCGAGCTCGCCGTGATCGATCCTGCGACCCGGGGCATCAAGAGCCGGCTGCCGACCATCGAAGATGCCGCAAAGTTCTACAAGGCCAATGCCGGCGTGCCCATCGACAAATTCCTCGAGACCTCGAAGAGTTTCGCGGTGGACAACAAGGTGCGCGCCGCCGAGGATTTGATCCAGAGGTATCGCGTCGATCGCACGCCGACCATTGTCGTGAACGGCAAGTATCGACTGCAGACTGAATCGGCCGGCGGCAACGACCAGCTGGTCGAGCTCGTGAAATGGTTGGTCGCGAAGGAGACCAAGTAGGGTTGGAGCCCGCCGGCGGCGCCGCGTCGCGCGCGTGCCGTACCCCATGAACAAGCTGTTCCTCTACCACCCCAGAATCTGGATCGCCGCGGCGGCCGGGACCGCGGCTTTTTTCTTGCTTCCGATTCAGGCGTCGACCTTGAGCCGGGTGCTCGTCGCCTGGAATTGCGGCGTCGATCTGTATCTGATCTTGATCTACTGGTGGATGAAGAGCTTGAACGCCGTGCAGATTTGCCAGCGGTACATAGAGGAAGACGAGACCGCCCCATTCATTCTCGCCGCCGTCACCCTTGCCGCATTGTTGAGCGTGGTGGCGATCGTCGAGCCGCTGACCGCCGTGAAGCAAGTATCGGGCGGTGCGCGGGCTGCGCACTTCGCGCTTGCCGCGCTGACCTTGATCAACTCGTGGCTGTTGGTTCCGACCATGTTCACGACCTGCTACGCCGATATGTTCTACAGTGCTCCGGAAGAAGAGCGTCCGCTGTTGTTTCCCAAAACGCCCATGCCCGTATTCTGGGACTTTGCCTATTTTTCCTTCACCATTGCAGCGGCGTGCCAAACGTCGGACGTGTCCACGACCCAGCGCTCGATTCGCAAGGTGGTCATTGCCCACACGCTGGTTTCATTTTTCTTCAACGCCTCGATTCTCGGGTTTGCGATCAACGTCACGGCGGGACTCATCTCCGGAAATTGAGGCTCCCCGGTGACGTCACCACGTGACCGGCGCCGCAGGCTCCACGGCCGGCATCAGCGCGTCGAGATGCGGCGGATCGGCGCCGCTTACGTAGGCGAGCGCGACAATGTGCTCGAAGATGTGCTGCACGTAGCCGCGAGTCTCGGCGTAGGGGATATTGTCGATCCAAATGTCGGCATCCATCGAATTGGGAGGCAGCCAGCGGGCGACCGTCGCCGCGCCGGCATTGTAGGCGGCGAGGCTCACATCGAGGCGGCCCGCGTAGCGGTTGAGCAATTCGCGGAGGTAGGCCGCGCCGAGCGGTACCGCCACGGCCGGATCGAACAAGGCGTCCCTGTGGGGCGAGGGCAGGTGCCACCGTCGCGCGACGGCCGCGGCGGTGGCCGGCAGCATCTGCATGAGGCCGCGCGCATCCGCGCGCGACACCGCGTCTTTGCGATACAAGCTCTCCTGGCGCATGACGCCCAATATCCAGTCCGCGGGTACGCCCGCAAGTTCGCTGGCCGCGGCGACCTCGTCCGGATACGGCCGCGGATAACGCAGCGGGAGATCGTCCCATTCGCCGGCCTGCGCCAGGGTGGTGATGGACTCGGCATACCAACCCCAGCGCGCAGCCAGATGCGCGGCCTGAACCTTGACGGCGGGTTCGGCTCCGCCCAGCACCGTCGTCCACTCGAGGGCGGCTTCATCCGCCATGTCGCAGGCGAATAGTTCGTGCGCCCGGATCAGGCCGGCTTCGGCTGCGATTGCGGTCTGCGCCTTGGTGTCGTCCCGTGACGGCCGCACATTCAAGTTGTAGCGTCGATGCAGGCGGTCCGCCGCGAGGTAGCCGTAGTAGTCCCGCATGCCGGCGATTTCGTCGAACAGCGGCACCGCGGCATCCGCACCGGCGACGGCAGCCACTGCGCGCGCGCGCCAGTAGCGCCAGCGAGGCTGCGTCGAGAGACTGGCGGGCATGTGCTCGATTTGTTTGAGCGCCCCGCCGTAGTCGCCCATCCACAACGCGGCGCGCGCGTGCCATTCCTCAACCTGGCTGTCGACGGCGTCCGGCGTCAAGCCATCGAACGCGGCGAGAGCTCTGGGATCATGGTCGTAGGCTGCGCCGAGCGCGGCCGCGCGCTTGAGCCGAGCTTGCAATGCGGGCGTCAAGCCATCGCGGGCGAGAAGCGCGGGCAGCAGGTTCGACGCGCCGGTGGAATCGGTGTGAGCAAGCTTCTCGAAGCCGGCGGCAAGCGCGTCGGGTTCCACGGATAGGGCGGGGTGAGTGGCCAGCACGGTCAGCGCCGCCTTGGGCGCCTCCAGCAGGTCGGACCATTGGGGGAGTGCCGCGGCGCGCGCGATGGGCACGTCGCCCATGGATTCACGCGCCAGGCGCGGGTTGTCTACGCTAAGCGCTGCGCGCACCCGACTCTCCGCCAGCGCCGGCGTCACCAGATTCTGCTGCCGGAGCCACGCAAACACATCGTTGCATTCGGCCGGTTGCTTCTGAGGCAGGCTCCAGCGCGCGATCGCCGCCAGCCCAAGGCCTTCGGTGTCGCCGGTGGCGAGCCGACCCTCGAGCCGGTCGCAGACCAGCGAAGGATCGGCGACATCGGCAGAGCGCGGCAGAAACCAGTCCCAGCGGCGGCGCTGCGCAAGGCTCGCCAACCAATCGCGCCTTAGCGCGCGCGTGACCGGTTGACCCGCATGGGTTTGCATGAACTGATCGACTGCCGCGTCCAGACCCTCGTCGGGCTTTTTGATCAGATCGCGCCGGAATCTGGCCGCAACGAGATAGCCGTGGATTGCGTAGGCCTCGAGCGCGCGGGAATCCGGCGTTTCCGGCAGGTTCAGGCGAATGCGTTGCATGGCCGCGACGAATTCCTGACGGGCGCCGTTCGGATCGGCGGCGGGGGCCGCGGGGCCGGCGGCTGAAGCGGACTGCACGCAGAGCATGGAGAGCGACAGGGCCTGCAGCCAATTTGAGTGGATCAACATCGGTGCATTTTACGGACTCACCGCGAGCGGTGCGATTCGCACTGCATTCGGCGCGCCCACGTGGTTGAATAGCGGTGTATGAAATCCAAAGTCGTCGCGATTCTCGAGACGCGCACCGGAGCGCGTTTGGGCGAAATGATCGAGCGCCGAGGCTGGATACCCATGCTGGCACCGGCGCTCGAAGAGGTGCCGGATGTCGAGCCCCAAGCCGTGGCCTCGCTGCTGGCGCAATGGCGAACCGATCCCTTCAAGATCGTCATTTTTCAAACCGGGGTGGGTACTCGAGCCTTGTTTCAGGCCACCGATGCGGCGGGGCTCACGGGCGAACTGCTGCAGCGCTTGAATTCCTCCGTGGTCGTGGTCCGCGGACCGAAACCTGTCGGAGAACTGAACGCGCGCCGGGTGCGCATCGACATACGCGCGGTCACTCCGTTCACCACCGAAATGGTCTTGGCAGCGATGTCGGAGATACCGGTGCACGCCGAGCGAGTGTTGGTGCAGCGCTACGGCGCGGCGAATCAACTGCTGCGCGCGGCGCTGGAAAAGCGCGGCGCCGGCGTGCACGAGATCGCGACCTATCGGTGGGCATTGCCGGCGGACATACAGCCGCTCAACCGGCTTCTGGAAGCACTGGTGGGCTCGGGCGTCGACGCCGTGGTGTTCACCAGCGCGGTGCAGATTCACAATCTCTACGCGGTCGCGGAAAAGGCCGGCCGGGCTTCGGATCTCGCGAACCAACTGAATCGCTTGGTCGTCGCGTCCATCGGACCGGTGTGCTCGCGTGCGCTGCGGGAACATGGAGTGACGCCGTCGTTCGAAGCGGACCCGCCCAAGCTGGGACCGCTGGTCGCGGCTCTCGATGGAGCTTTGTCGGTGACCCGCTGACGGGGATTTGCGCGGTCGGCTGACGGCGCGCGCAGCCATGCTCCCCGGCTAGTTCGCTCCGCCCACCGCCGGCGAGTCGCTGGCGGGAAAGGACTCGTCCAGCGCTTCGTCCAATAGTTCGTCGATATGCTGCTTGTCGGTCCCTTGCGCATGCGTCGACCCCTGCGGGTGCTTTTCCAAATACGCTTTGGCGTACGAGCACGCCGGATTCACCGACCAACCCGCCACGCTCGCCGCGCTCAAGGCCGCTTCCATCAACAGCGCGGCGATGCCGCGGCCGCCGATTGCCGGCGGAACCTGCGTATGGGTAATGGTCATGACCCCGTCGGCCAGCGTGTAGTCGAGTTCGGCGTGGCTCCCGTCCACTTCCGTGGTGAACCGGTGTGCGCCGGTGTCGTGGTGAATGGTGCTCATTTCTCTCAGTGCTCGGGAGGATGCTCTCCGGGTCTCGGTGCCTGCCTGGGTTCAGGCCGTGGCGGCTCAGGGCGCGGAGGCGCGCTCTGCCGCGGCGGTTGAGCTTGCTCCGGCGGACGCCGCTGTTCAACCTGGGGACGCTGTTGCTCGACCGGGGGCCGATACTGCGGTTGGGCGGGCGCGCGCTGTTGTTCGACCGGGGGCCGATATTGCGGTTGGGCGGGCGAGCGCTGTTGTTCGACCGGGGGCCGATACTGCGGCTGGGCCGGGGGACGCTGCTGCTCGACCGGTGGGCGCCGCTGCTGCTCTTGCTGCACAGGCGGGCGCTGCTGAGGCACGCGCGTCTCTGACTGCGCGCCTCGGGACTGGGTCTCGGTTCGCGACTGAGGTTGGGGTTGGGAGTGAACCACGCTCGTGCTGCCTCCCCTTGCCGGCACCACCCCGGCGCCAGAGAATGCTCCGGGCCGTGGCGTCGCCGCAATCGGCGGGCGGCCCTGATTCTGGCTGGCGTGCAGCTCCGGGTTGGTGCGCGCCGTCTGGTCGTGCTGGCGTTGCACCGGTGTGACGGGGATGTGTCGCTCACGTGTCGCCGCTTCTTCCACCGAGGTTGGCCGGGCTGGAACGCCGCCATTGCCGCCGTTGTAGCTGACCCGGTTCACGGTGACGTTATTGATCACGGTCTTGTTGTAGACATTGGTGATGTTCGTGTTGGATATGTTGTTCACTGAGCGGTTGTAGTACATACGGCCGCCTTCCCAGTAGCCGCCTTCGTAACCCCTACCACCGTAGCCGTAGCCGTAATTAACCCCACCGTAGAACCCAACGTGCGGGCCCCAGTAGCCGAGATGCCAGATAAATAAGCCGCCTTCCGCACCCCAATAACCTGGGGTCCACAGGTACTCCGGCTGTGGGGCAAGCACCCACGTGCCCGGCACCCAGTAATAGTCTTGGTCATCGTCGCTCCACGCCCAATAACCCGGGGTCCAAATGTATCCTTCGCCGGGAATCGGCGGTTGATCGTAGACCGGCAGTTCGGGCGGTGGAACGCCGACTGAAATACCCACCGACACTTGCGCCATGGACAGAGCGGGCAGTGCCAGCAAAAGCAGCGTCGGAAATATGAACCGGCTCAAGGCTTTGAGTAGCATTTTTCTGCTCCGGATTCGAGCGTGGGAGACCGCCGTGATCGGGAAAGTTCTTTAGGTGAAAGCCACTATACAGAGCGTCCAGCCCCCCTTCATCAGTGGCCCTCCGCCGTCCTTGTAGGATAACACCGACGACTTGCGCAGCGGTTGAGCGGCCGCCTTATTTGGCCCCTTCGACACCCATCCGCCGGCCGAGGAATGCTCACTGGCCCAGAGCGCAGGGCCAGAGGGGAGAGGCAGCGTCAAGGCAACTGCTTCTTCGTTGCCTTGACGCTACCTCTCCCCTCTGACCCCGCGCTGGGAGCCTTGGTTGAGGTCCTAACTTTAAGGGGGGCTAATGCGCCGCTTGTTTGGCGGGGGCGGGTTGAACGGTGCTGGCCTGCGCGGCTGGTTGCGCAGCCAAGCGCCGCAGCGCCTCACGCGGCAACTCGTCGAGGCCGGCGTCGCCGTCGCGTTTGATTTGGGCGGTGAGCTTGTCGCGCATGCGCTTGGTCCAGAATTTCGCGATGTGATTGGCGATGCCGGCGATGGCGTCCTCGCGCTCAGGCTCTGCGCCGAAGAAGTGGCCGATGTCGTTCGCCATCTTTACCAGATGCTCCGACGTGCCGTGTCCTTCGCTGCCGTGTCCGGCGCCGGCTGAATCTTTGCCGGCGACCGCATCATTGCTCATGGGTCCATTCATCCTATTTGTCGACGAACATGACATCGGCGCTCTTCAGCAGGGTTTCCTGGGTCTCGCTGAACTCGCGGAAGCGCTTCTGCCACTCGGAGGGCTGGCTCACCCGGACGGCCTGCACGGCGGTCACCTTGTACTCGGGGCAATTCGTGGCCCAGTCGGAATTATCCGTGGTGATCACATTGGCTCCGGATTCGGGAAAATGAAAAGTCGTATAAACCACTCCGGGCTGAACCCGCTCGGTCACCCGGGCGCGCAGCACCGTGTCGCCGGCGCGGCTCTCGATGCCCACCCAGTCCCCTTCGGCAATGCCGCGGTCCTCCGCATCCTGCGGATGGATCTCCAGACGATCTTCGTCATGCCACGCATTGTTCTCGGTGCGCCGGGTCTGCGCACCCACGTTGTACTGGCTCAAGATGCGTCCGGTCGTCAGGATCAGGGGGTAGCGAGCGTTGACTTTCTCCGAGGTGGGCACGTACTCGGTCACCAAGAATTTGCCCTTGCCCCGCACGAACTCGCCGATGTGCATGGTCGGCGTGCCCTCGGGGTGCTCGGCATTGCACGGCCACTGGATGCTGCCGAGCTCATCGATGCGGTCGAAGCTCACGCCCGTGAAGGTCGGGGTCAGGCGTGCGATCTCATCCATGATCTCGGAGGGATGCCTGTAATTCATCGCGTAGCCGACGGCGTTCGAGAGCAACTGAGTGATCTCCCAATCCGCGTAGCCGGACTTCGGCTTCATCACTTTGCGAACCCGTGAAATGCGCCGCTCGGCGTTGGTGAAGGTGCCGTCCTTCTCCAAGAAGGACGAGCCGGGCAGGAACACATGAGCGAACTTCGCGGACTCGTTCAAGAACAAGTCCTGCACGATGATGCACTCCATCGAGGTCAGGGCCGCGGTGACGTGCTGAGTGTTGGGGTCGGACTGTGCGATGTCCTCGCCCTCGATGTACAGGCCCTTGAACTCGCCGTCGAGCGCGGCCTCGAACATGTTAGGAATGCGCAGGCCAGGTTCGCCGAGCAGCTTCATGCCCCAGGCATCCTCGAACAGGGCGCGCACCGAGTCATCCGAGACATGCCGATAACCAGGGAATTCGTGCGGGAAGGAGCCCATGTCGCAGGAGCCCTGCACATTGTTCTGGCCGCGCAGGGGGTTCACACCCACGCCTTCTCTGCCGACATTGCCGGTGGCCATGGCGAGATTCGCAATGCCCATCACCATGGTGGAACCCTGGCTGTGCTCGGTGACGCCGAGGCCGTAATAGATGGCGCCGTTGCCGCCGGTGGCGTACAGGCGGGCGGCGGCGCGCACATCGGCGGCCGGCACCCCCGTCACCGCTTCCATCGCTTCCGGAGAGTTTCTCTCCTGGGCAACGAAGTTGCGCCACTTCTCGAAGGAAGGCATTTCGCAGCGCGCGCGCACGAAGTCCTCTTTGACCAAGCCTTCGGCGACGACGACGTGGGCCAGGGAGTTGATGAGCGCCACATTGGTGCCGGGCCGGAGCTTGAGGTGCTGCTCGGCCTCGATGTGCGGCGTGCGCACGAGATCGATGCGCCGCGGGTCGGCGACGATCAGCTTCGCCCCCTGGCGCAGGCGCCGCTTCATCTGCGATGCGAACACCGGATGGCCGTCGGTGGGATTCGCACCGATCACGAAGATGACGTCGGACTTCATCACCGAGTCGAAGTTCTGGGTGCCGGCCGATTCGCCGAGCGTGTTCTTGAGGCCGTAGCCCGTGGGTGAATGGCACACGCGGGCGCAAGTGTCGACATTGTTGTTGCCGAAGCCCGCGCGCACCAGCTTCTGTACGACGTAGGTCTCCTCGTTGGTGCAGCGCGAAGAGGTGATGCCGCCGATCGAGTCGCGGCCATACTTCGCTTGAATGCGCTTGAGTTCCGAGGCCGCGTAGCCGATCGCTTCTTCCCACGAGACTTCGCGCCAGGGATCGGTGATCTTCGAGCGGATCATGGGCTTGACGATGCGGTCCGAATGGGTAGCGTACCCAATCGCAAAGCGTCCCTTGACGCAGGAGTGCCCGTGGTTGGCATGGCCGTCCATGTTCGGCACCATGCGTACCACTTCCTCGCCCTTCATTTCGGCGCGGAACGAGCAGCCCACTCCGCAGTAGGCGCAGGTCGTGGTGATGCTGTGCTCGGCCTGACCCTTCTCGATCAGGGATTTCTCGGAAAGAGTTGCGGTGGGGCAAGCCTGCACGCAGGCGCCGCAGGAAACGCACTCCGAATCCATGAAGGATACGTTCTGGCTGGCGGACACCGTGGACTCGAAGCCGCGATTCTGGATGGTCAGCGCGAACGTGCCTTGCTGCTCATCGCAGGCACGGACGCAGCGCGAGCAGACGATGCACTTGCTGGCATCGAAGGTAAAATAGGGATTGCTCGTGTCCTTCTCGACGGTGAGGTGATTGGCTCCCTCGTAGCCGTAGCGCACCTCGCGAAGGCCCACCACCCCCGCCATGTCCTGCAGCTCGCAGTGCCCGTTGGCCGGACAGGTCAGGCAGTCCAAGGGGTGATCGGAGATGTAGAGCTCCATCACGCCGCGGCGGATGTCGGCGAGCTGTTTGTTCTGGGTGGTGACTTTCATCCCCGGGGCGACGGGGGTCGTGCAGGAGGCGGGCAATCCCTTCATGCCCTCGATCTGCACCAGGCACAGGCGGCAGGAGCCGAAGGCCTCGAGCTGTTCCGTTGCGCAGAGCTTGGGGATCTTCACGTCGGACAGCGCCGCCGCGCGCATCACCGAGGTGCCGGCGGGCACCGTGACTTCCTGGCCATCGATGGTGAGCGTCACGAGCTGGGCGCTCTCGCGCTTGGGAGTGCCTAAGTCTTTCTCGGCAATGGATAGCATGGATCAGTCCTCGTGTAATCAACCGGCGGCGCTGGACGCCCTTGACGGTTTGACGAAATCTTGGGGGAAATGGTTCAACGCAGAGATCACGGGATAAGGAGTCAACCCCCCGAGCGCGCACAGCGAGCCGTAAGTCAGGGTTTCGCACAGATCGCGCAAAATCGCCTCCTGCTGGGCTGAGTTCTCACCGGCGATCAGCCGATCGATGACTTCCACTCCGCGGGTCGAGCCGATGCGGCAGGGCGTGCACTTGCCGCAGGACTCGATGGCGCAGAATTCCATCGCATAACGCGCTTGGGCCGCCATATCGACGCTGTCGTCGAAGGCCACGATGCCGCCGTGCCCGAGCATTCCCTTGATCGCGGCGAAGGCTTCGTAGTCCAAGGGGGTGTCGAACTGGGATTCCGGATGATAGGCCCCCAAAGGGCCTCCGACTTGGACCGCGCGGATGGGACGGCCGCTGAAACTACCGCCGCCGAAATCGTACAGCAGCTCGCGCAACGTCATGCCGAACGCGATCTCCACCAGGCCGCCCTGCTTGATATTGCCGGCGAGCTGCATCGGCAGCGTGCCGCGCGAGCGGCCCATGCCGAAGTGCTGATAGTACTCGGCGCCGCGATCCATGATGATGGGCACCGAGGCGAACGTGATCACATTGTTGATCACCGTGGGCTTGCCCCACAGCCCTTCGATGGCGGGAAGCGGAGGTTTGAAGCGTACCTGGCCGCGCTTGCCCTCCAAGGATTCCAACAGCGAGGTCTCCTCGCCGCAGATGTAGGCGCCGGCTCCCATGCGCACTTCCAATTCAAAGGCCTTGCCGCTGCCTTGGATGTTCTGTCCCAGAAACCCCGCAGTGGCGGCGGCGGCAATCGCGGCCTCGAGCGCCGCCTTCGCCTGTGGGTACTCCCAGCGCAGATAAATGTAGCCCTGGGTGGCGCCCGTGGCCAACCCGGCGATGGTCATGCCCTCGATCAGGACGAAGGGGTCGCCCTCCATCAGCATCCGATCGGAGAAGGTTCCGGAGTCGCCCTCATCGGCGTTGCAGACGATGTACTTTTGCGCGCCCGGCGTGCTGAGGACGGTCTTCCACTTGATCCCGGCCGGAAAGGCCGCTCCGCCGCGGCCGCGCAGGCCGGATGCGGTGACGCTCGCGACGATGTCCGCGGGCTTCTGCGTGAGGGCAGCGGCGAGGCCGCGGTAGCCGCCGTGCTCTTTGTAGTCTTCCAGGCTGCGGGGATCCGTGATCCCGACACGAGCAAAGGTGAGGCGTTCTTGCTTCTTCAGGTACGGGATCTTCGCCGTGGCGCCGTGGCTCAGGGCATGCGGCTTGCCGGACGCGAAGTCCGCGTCAAATAAGCCGGCCACATCCTGGGCCTGCACCGGGCCGTAGGCCATGCGCGTGCCGCCGACATCAACCTCGACCAAGGGCTCCAGCCACAAAAGGCCGCGCGAGCCGTTGCGGATGAGCTCGATGGCGATTCCGCGCCGCCGCGCCTCGGCCACGATGCCCTCGGCGGTCTGATCGGCGCCGACACCCAGCGCCGCCGCATCGCGTGGCACGTAGATCTTCACGTCCGCTCCCGGCTTTGCGTCATCAGCGCGTCAAAGCGATCGGGCGTGATACGCCCGTGCAATTGTTCGTCGATCATGAGCGACGGGCCCAGGGCGCAGTTGCCCAGGCAGTACACGGGTTCCAGCGTGATCGCGCCGTCCCTCGTCGTGCCATGAAAATCAACGCCCAGACTCGCCTTGGCATGCGCCTCCAGCGCCACGCTGCCAAGCGCCTGGCAGGCCTCCGCCCGGCAGAAGTGCACTACGTGGCGCCCCGGACGCTCCGAGAGAAAATAATGATAGAAGGTCACTACGCCATGAACCTCGGCCACCGAGAGGTTGAGTTCCTGGGCGATCAGCGGCACGGCGTCCTTGGGTACAAATCTAAGCGCTTCCTGCACCGCGTGCAGAATCGGCAACAGGGCTCCCGGCAGCTTCTTCAGCCGCGCGCAGGCCTCGAGCACTGTCGACCGCTCTGCCGCACTCAAGCTGGACGGCGGCTCGACTTTAATCGGTATCACTCGCCGGGGAGCTTGGTTACTCATGGTACCTGGTGCCGCAATAGATATATCAGATACTACTCCCGCGCGAAACTGCCGCCAAGCCGCCATCCAGTGTGGATCGAAGCGAGAAAATCTTCTAATCGTTCCCACCAATGATTTGATAAGTGCGATGTATCAACCAACGGTGGGATCGCCATTGTCGCAACCCTAACCGCGGGCAAACCAAAACCGGGCGCGCACTTACGCCAACATGCGATATTGTCCGCCATGACATCACGGCCGTCCACCATCACCCAGAACGCCGACGTTCGATTTCTCGGCAAGCTTCTAGGCGACATAATTCGCACCTATGGCGGCCAGGCTCTGTTTCAACGCATCGAAGCCATACGGGCGGCGTCCGTGGACCGCTATCGCGGCATCGCCAACCCCCGCGGCTTGGCCGCCGGATTGGAGACTCTGTCGCTCGACGAGACCGTTGCCTTCGTACGCAGCTTCATGCTGTTTTCCATGCTGGCCAATCTTGCCGAAGACCGGCAAGGAGCGGCCGCGGAAGAAGGCAACACATTAGCATCGGCCCTGCAGTTTCTGGCCGCGCAAGGCATAGAGACCCGAGAAGTCGCCGAGCTGCTGGACCGAGCATTGATCACTCCGGTGCTGACGGCGCATCCCACCGAAGTGATGCGCAAGAGCATGCTGGATCACCGCAACCGGATCGCCGCATTGATGCGGCAGCGCGACGCCGGCCACACCGAAACTCCGGAAGGGGAATTGATCGAGCAGGGGATAGCGGCAGAGATCGCGTTGCTGTGGCAAACCCGGGCGCTGCGCCGGGAAAGACTGTATGTGGCGGATGAGGTCGATATCGCGCTGACCTATTTGAGAGACATCTTTCTGCCGACGGTGCCGGTGCTCTACGCCCGGTGGGCGCGATTGATCGGGCGGCGTCCGGCAAGTTTCCTGCGGCTCGGCAGCTGGATCGGCGGCGATCGCGACGGCAATCCGCACGTCACCGCCGACTCGTTGCGCCTGGCGCTGAGCCGGGCGGCACAAGCGCTTTTGGCCGGGTATCTGGAGGAACTCAATGCGCTGGGCGCCGAACTTTCGGTGTCGAGCGAGCTCGCCGGAGTGTCCGCCGACTTGAATGCGCTGGCACAACGGAGCGGCGATCTCAACGCTGCCCGAGCGGATGAACCTTATCGACGCGCCATCACGGGCATCTATGGGCGGCTCGCAGCGACCTATCAGCAGTTGACCGGACGAGCGCCGTCGCGGCCGGCGTCGGTCAGCGCCGAGCCGTACGCCGATGCTGAGAGCCTGAGCGCGGACCTCAATATACTCGAGCGGTCCCTGATGTCCGAGAGCAAGCTGGGCCGGAATGCCGGCGGCGCGCTGGCTCGATTATCCCGCGCCGTGGAGACTTTCGGCTTCCACCTGGCGACCCTGGACTTGAGGCAAAACGCGGACGTGCACGCGCGCGTGGTGGCGGAACTGCTCAAGGTTGCGGGGGTATCGCCGGATTATCAAGCGCTGGAGGAGCCGGAGCGGGTTCTCTTGCTGCGGCGTGAACTTGCCAGCGAGCGGCTTCTGGCAAGCCCGTACGCGAGCTACTCGCCGGAGACCCTGTCGGAGCTGGGAGTCGTGCGTGCCGCCGCCGAAGCGCATCGCCGCTATGGTTGCGGCTGCATGACCACCTACATCGTGTCCAAGTGCGAGAGTGTCTCGGATCTCCTGGAGGTGAATATCCTGCTGAAGGAGGCGGGGCTGTATCGAGGGCAGGGGAATCCCCGCGCAGCGATCATGGCTGTGCCGCTTTTCGAAACCATCGACGATTTGGCAAAGTCCTCCGGCGTGATGACGGCCTGGTTGCAGCTGCCCGAGGTCGCGGCCATCACGTCGGCGCATGGCTTTCAAGAGGTGATGGTCGGATATTCGGATTCGAACAAGGATGGCGGTTATCTCACGTCGGTTTGGAGCCTGCACCAAGCGACCCGTTCGCTAGCGGCGGTATTCGAGAAATTCGGCACGGGGATGCAGGTCTTCCACGGGCGCGGCGGGGCCGTGGGCCGGGGAGGGGGCTCCTCGTTCGCGGCGATCCGCGCCCAGCCGCACGGCACGGTGCGAGGCCGCATACGAATTACCGAGCAGGGAGAAATCATTGCCGCCAAGTACGGTACCCGTGAAAGCGCGGCCGCGAATCTCGAGGCCATCACCGCGGCGACCGTGCTGGCGTCGCTCGAGAACGATTCGCTGTCGGGCGAGAGCCGTTCGCGCTTCGCATCGGCCATGGACGGCCTTTCCACGCAGGCATTCCGCGCTTATCGCTCCCTGGTGTACGAGACCCCTGGATTTTCCACTTTCTTCCGGCAGATGACGCCTTTGCTGGAAATTTCCGAGCTCAAGATCGGATCGCGCCCGGCGTCGCGCACGAGCTCACAGCGCATCGAAGACCTGCGTGCGATCCCGTGGGTGTTCAGTTGGGCCCAAGCCCGGGTCATGCTGCCCGGCTGGTACGGCGTGGGGCAGGCGCTGCGATCGGCCGACACGGCGCTGCTGCGCGAGATGCTCGAGGCGTGGCCGTTTTTTCGCTCCACCGTCGATAACCTGGAGATGGTGCTGTCGAAATCCGATATGGGGCTGGCCGCCCGGTACGCCACCTTGGTCGGGGATCGCGCGCTCGCCGATGCCCTGTTCGGCCGCATTCGGGATACCTGGCTGATGACACAGGAGAGTCTGCTCGCCATCACCGGACAAACGCGCTTGCTCGAAAAGCATCCGGCCTTGGATGCCTCCATCCGGCTGCGGCTACCCTACATCGAACCGTTGAATCTGCTGCAGGTGGAATTGCTCAAGCGTCACCGGGCCGGCGAGAACGATCCGCGCGTCAGGGAAGGAATTCAGCTGTCGATCAATGCCATTGCGACAGCGCTGCGCAACAGCGGATAGGAGCCTGTCTGACTCATGGGCGCCGTAGGCTCCTAATTCCATGCCGGCCGAGACCGAACCCTTGGTTGAAGCAGCGTACTCGCGCCTGGCGGCCTGCGCCGACCATGACAGCCGTACTCGCGCGGCGGCGGCGCTGATACTGGCGATTTACGATGATTTCTACAGGCAACTCTGCGAGTACCCGCATCGGGCGCAGCGCGCCTTCGAGACCATGGATCCGCACGCCTCCATCCGGATCAGTCAGGAGCGCCTGGGGCTGTACAGCCGATACATCGCGGAACATGGACCCCGGATGCTCGCGGCATTTCCCGCGCTTGCCGCCGATCCGGCGGTTTGGGACGCGCTCGATCGCCTGTTCATGGCCATGATCGTGGTTCGCTACGATGCCGACATCGCCTTCAGTTTCGCCCATTCGATACGGCGCAACATCGGCCGGGGACTGTGGCGTCCGGTCGCCTATTCGTTCCCGCCTCCGAGCAGGCTGCGCGCCGACTCGATGGCATCGGTGTATCGCCGGCTGCGGGTCCCGGGCCGCATCGACGCCGAGATCGTGAGCACGGCCTTGCGACTGCCCAATTTCTCGGTTCCGTTCCGAGATCTGCAGGGCGACGCCGAGAAAATCCGGGTACGAGTCGAACAGTTGATGCGCGATGCCCTCGATGGACCGCCTCCCGTGGCCTTGGACGTCGTCGAGGCCGGATTTTTCCGGGATCGGAGCGCCTTCATCGTCGGCCGTTGGTTATTGACCGATGACCGCATCGTGCCGTTCGTCGTGGCGCTGCTGAACAGCCCGGAGGGCATCTATGCCGATGCCGTTCTGCATCGCGTCTCGGATATCCATGATCTCTTCAGCTCGGCGCTGGCCAATTTTCACGTGACCACGCGGCTCTACTATCAAACATGCGTATTTCTCTTCAGCCTCATGCCGCGCCGCCCGTTCGGGCATCAGTATTCGACCATCGGATTCAATCACGTCGGCAAGGTCGCCATATTGAATGAGATCAACGAGCAGGTTCGCCGCGGACACAGATTCCAACGTTCGCCCGGCGCGGCGGGCACGGTCGCGCTCGGGTTCACCTTTGACGAGTGCGCTTATCACTTGAAGGTGATTCGCGACAAGCCGACCAATTCCTACAAGTGGGGCGCCTTTCCCGGAGTGGCGGCAGTCTCCGATAAATACCGCGCCGTGCACGAGATCAATCGAGCCGGCAGCATGTTGGACAATGTCATGTATTTCAACCTGCGGTTGGACCGCAGCATGTTCGACCCCGCACTGTTGGATGAAATCTGCCGCGAGGCGGCCGGCAGCGTGCAGGTGGATCAGGACGGCGTTTACCTGCGCCAGTTGATCGTGCAGCTGAAAATCGTGCCGTTGCCGGTGTTTCTCGAGACCGCCGATGAAGATGCGACCCGCGCCGTGATGGTGAGCCTCGGACATTGCATTCGCAACAATGCCGCCACCAATATATTCAACAAGGACTTGGACTCGAGAAACTACGGAGTCGGAAGATACGGCCGGGTGTTCCTGTTCGACTATGACGCGGTCGAAAAACTGACCGATGTAAAGATCCGCACCAATGCCGGGCGTGAGCCCGGCGAGGAAGCGGTGCCGGAATGGTTTTTCGAGGACGGAGTGATCTTCCTGCCCGAAGAGCTCGAGCACGGCATGCAGCTCAAGAGCTCGTACGCGCGCCGCTGTTTCCGCGAAGAAAATTGCGATCTGCTGGGCGTCGAGTACTGGCAGGACGTGCAGCAGAAACTCGAGCGCGGCGAAGTCCCGGCCCTTCGAGTGTATCCCGACAACACGAAACTCGACGCGAAGTAGGGAACTACTTGAGCACGTACGCTGCGAGCTTGCTGTGAGTGCGGCTCGCATCGTCCTCGGTGAAGACATCGGCCGGTTGCGATTCGCGGACGAGGCGTTCGAAATCCGCCGCGGGCAAGGGGCGGCTGAAATGATAGCCCTGGTATTCATCGCAGCCGGCCGTTTTCAAGAAGTCGAGCTGCGCGGGCGTTTCCACCCCCTCGGCGACGACTTTGAGGCGCAGGCTGTGCGCGAGCGAGACGATGGCGCGGACGATCGATGCGTCCTCCTGGCGGCTCACGATTTCGTCGATGAACACTCGGTCGATCTTGAGTTTGTCGATCGGGAATAGGCGCAGGTAACTCATGCTCGAGTAGCCGGTGCCGAAATCGTCCACCGACACGAGAACTCCCATGGCGCTCAGCTGCTCGAGGATCGCGATCGATTTCTCGGGATCGCTCATCACGGCGCTTTCCGTGAGCTCGACCTCGAGATAGCGCGCCTGAAGGTCCGCGTCATCGAGCGCGCTGCGTATGCTGTCGACCAGCCCGCCGTCGCGGAACTGCGATGCCGACAGGTTCACCGACACTCGGAGCGTCGGGACGCCGCGCAACTGCCAAGCCCGTGTCTGCCGGCATGCTTCCCGGATCACCCATCCGCCGATTGCGCCGATGAGGCCGCACTCTTCAGCCAGCGGGATGAATTCCGCGGGGGAAACGATCCCGCGTGTGGGGTGCGCCCAGCGGATCAGCGCCTCCGCGCTGCGCACCTCGCCCGTTTGGGTATCGACCTTGGGTTGATAGTAGAGCTCGAACTGGTTATGCGTCACCGCGCTGTGAAGGTCGCTCTCGAGCTGAACGCGATCCTCGGTCCCCGCATCCATTCCCGGCGCGTAGCGCCGAAAGTTGCCGCGGCCGTGCTGTTTGGCCGAATACATGGCGGCATCTGCGTGCGCGAGCAGCGCCTGCATGGATACGCCGTCATCGGGATACATGGCGATGCCGATGCTGGGCGAGGTATGAATATCGATGGCCGCGATTCGCACCGGGGCGTGCAGCGCGTCCATGACGCGGGCCGCAAGGGCCTCGGCATCCTCGGCGTCGCCGATGGAGGTGGCGATCAGCACGAACTCATCGCCGCCGAAGCGGGCCACCGTGTCGGTGGTTCGCACCACGGTCAACAGCCGGCGCGCGACCTCTTGAAGCAGTTCATCGCCCGCGCGGTGCCCGAGGGAATCGTTGATGAGCTTGAAGCGGTCGAGATCGCATACCAGCAGCGCGAAAGACCGCATGTCGCGGTCGGCATGCGCCATGGCCTGCTGCAGTCGATCGTCCAGCAAGACGCGATTCGGAAGACCGGTCAATGCATCATGGGTGGCCAGATGCCGCAGTTGCTGATTCGCCGCTTCCAATCCTCGCGTGCGCGTCGTGATCACTTCTTCGAGGCGCAGCACATGTTCTTTGACCAGCTTGTCGTTTTCCCACTTGCGGCTGAGCGCCGTGGCGCACTGCAGAACCTCGATGGGTTCGGCGGGTTTGCGCAGCACCAGCAGCTTGTCGGAGTGGCCCAGTCTCGCCACGACCTCCGTCCAATCGTAGTCGGTGTGGGCCGAACAGATGACGACCTGCACGTCGGGATCCGTCGCCCACAGGCGCTCGATGGTCTTGAGGCCATCCCAGCCCGGGGGCATGCGCATGTCGACGAAGGCCATGGTGTAAGGACGCCCTTCGACGAGCGCCTGGTGCGCCATCGCCACGCCTTCCTGCCCTTGATGCGCGGAGTCGATGTCGAAGTTCGGGCGCGCCGCGGCGACGACGGCGTCGCCGAACAGATTCGCTTCCAGCACATCGAGCGCGGCTTGCGCGGTGTGCTCGGCCTGGACGCCCAACACTTTGCGAAAATCCAGATGGATGGCCGCATTGTCATCGATGATCAGAATCCGCCGGTTGGCGCGCGCAGCGGAATCAGGCACGGGCATACTCCGGCGGGCTGCACGGCAGCTCGAGCATGAATGTCGCGCCGCATCCCGGCCCGTCGCTCGTCACGAGCAGCGAGCCGCCGAGCTCCTGGGCCGCGAGCGCCCCGCTGTGCAAGCCGAAGCCGTGCCCGTCCACGCGAGTCGTGAAGCCGTGCGTGAATATCCGGGACATGTTTTCCGCGGGAATTCCCACGCCATTGTCGATGACGCAAATACGCACACCGGCCGGCGCACCTTCTATGCGCAGGGTGAGAAGCTTGTCGGCCCTGCCCGATTCATCGCACGCATACTTGGCGTTGCGCACGAGATTCACCAGAATCTGCAACACCTTGTGCTTATCGACGGTGATCGGCGGCACCTCGTTGAATTCGCGGCGCAGCGTCACGCCGTGACGTACGAAGGCGCCGGCGTTCAAGCGCAGGCTGTCCTCCACCAGATCCGCCACCGCGACGGTTTCGGTCACGCCGCACAGCTTGGCGTAGCTCTGCTGCATCGCCACCGTGTCCTTGATGTGTTCCAGGTTGTCGCGCAGCGATGCGAGCTCTTCGAGCGCCATTTTCTGATCGCTCACGAGCTGATCGCCGAGCGAGGTCAGATACTCCGGTATGCGCTTGCCGCGCTCGTCATTGGCGAGGAATTCGCCGACCGCCGTGCCTTTCTCCTGAAGCAGCGCGGCGAGGCGGGATATCCCCGGAGCTTTCGACTGCTTCACGCGCTCGGTCACGAGGCTGGCCGAGATATTGACGCTGTTCAAGATATTGCCGACATTGTGCAGCACATTGGTCGCGACTTCGGCCATGCCTGCCTGGCGCGAAGCGATCATGAGTTGCTTGTGCACCCGTTCGAGCTCTTCCGCCGATTCCTTGCGGGCGCTGATGTCGCGCAGGAACTCGACCGAGTACTCGGGCTTGCCGTCGCCTTCGCGAACCAGCGCCGTCGTTATCCGAACCCAGTGGAAGCTCCCGTCCTTGCGGACGTGGCGTTTTTCGAGATCGACGGATTGGACCTCGCCGCTCCACAGGCGCTCGAGTTCGGCCGATACGCGTGCGATATCGTCGCGGTGCGTGAGGTCGCCGATGGTCATGTCCGCGAGTTCGCCGGAGTCGAATCCCAGCATCGTGGAGAACGCGTGGTTGTAGCGCAGCAGTCTGCCGCGGCGATCCGCGTGGGCAACGCCGATCGGTGCCTGGTCGAAGGTATTGCGGAACATGCTTTCCGCCTTTCGCAGGTGATCGCGGGCGTTGACCAGATCCGTGACGTCGGTAATCGTGCCGATCCAGCCGGAGACGCCGTCCGCGGCGACCACCTGCTCCGAAAAATGGCGAACCTCGCCGTCATCCAGGGTGCGATAGGCGAATCGGCAGGGGCCGGGCTGGCGGCAGAAATCCGCCCAGGCCTGCTGCATGCGCGCCCGATCGTCAGGATGCACACGACGGGCCCAATCGTCGGGACTATGCACGGGCTCGAGCCCGAATATGCGGCGGTACTCGGCGTTGCTATAAACCATGTTCCCGGCCGCGTCCGCGTGATAAATGGCGACCGGTGCGCCGTCGAGCAGGGCTCCCGCTGATATGGCGCGGGGGTCCGGCGCCGGCGGCACGGTTTCGGCGGCCCGCGCGGCGGCCGGGGCCTGTGCCTGCCCCGCGAGCGTTCTTCCGATGGTTCGTAAGGTCATTGGCCTGGAATTCCCGCCGCGGTCTTCTTGGTCGAGCGCGCCCGCGCCGACAGTCAATTTATCGGCGTATTTTGGTATGTGGACATCCTCACAGGTGGCGAATGCATCACACGATGGGGCGCGAGACAGCGAATTGCGTCTCAACTATGAGGTTCCGCCGGGCGCCGGCGGGATGGGTATGATCTCCAGCATGCGAAACGTGAATGCAAAGACCCCGGGCGGCGCATGAATACCGCCGACGGCTCGCCGGTGCACGGACCATGGAACCCGGGCATTCAGTCGCAAATCCCCCGGGAACTGCTGCACCTGTCGACGATCTTTCGGCCCGAGAATGTCTTCACCAGCATTGCCGCGGTCAGTGAGATGCACGGTCTCACCGGTTTCTCGCCGAGCGAGCTGGTCGCCTTTCGGCCGCAAAGACTCGCCCTGCACGAGCTTCTCATACGCGTCACCGCCGACTTCGCCGTGCCTGACGGCACCCGAATCGGCGACTTGGGGATCAACTTTCGCGAGATTGCGAGCCTCTTGTTCGAGCGATATCTCCTTCCGGAGATGGATGCGATCGCCGCGGTGTATGAGCGCGCCCGGCGTGAGCTGCGCGATGCGATGGATGCCGCCCTGGCGGGCGTAATGCCCGAACATTCTCCGCTCGACTCCGCCACGAAGCGGCCGGGATCCCGGCTGTTTGCACGCATCGCGCGGCGCCGCCGCGCGGCGCCGATTCCGGTCGACCGCGGCTGGGGTCGGCGCTGTTTGCGACGCAAGGCCACGCGTGGGGCACGCGAGAGCTCATCGCGTCGGTGGCGACCGACCTGGCGTGCAACGATTGCGGCAGCGATTCCATCGGCCGGACGATCGAACCCCTGCTGCTGCGCGCGGCGCACAGCGAAGGCTATCAGTTGCTGCCGCGCCAGGAGCGGCCGGTCGTCATCAACACCAAAGGGGCGTCCGCGTCGGGCAAGAGCACGTTGCGGCCGCTGCAGAAGAAACTAGCGGGTGACATCGGCGCGCAATGGAGTGATTTCGCGCTGATCAGTCCGGACATCTGGCGCAAACAGCTCCTCGACTACGGGGTGCTCGGTACGGCTTACAAATATGCAGGCGCGTTCACCGCCGAGGAACTGCAGATCGTCGACCAGAAACTCGACCGCTACATGGCGCGCAAACACCGGCGCGGCGACATGACGCACCTGCTGATCGATCGGTTTCGTTTTGACAGCTTTGCAGCGGATTCGGACGAGGCGGGCAGCAATCTGTTGACGCGCTTCGGCCAGACGGTCTACTTGTTCTTCGTGATCACGCCGCCCGAATTGTTGGTCGAGCGGGCCTGGAAGCGCGGCCTCGAGTTCGGCCGCTACAAAGCCGTGGACGACACGCTGGCGCACGCCGTGGAGGCGTACACGGGGATCCCCGATGTGTTCTTCACGTGGGTCCGCCGCAGCGACAAGCGCATTCAATTCGAGTTTCTGGACAACACGGTGCCCCTGGGAGAGCGTCCGCGAACCGTTGCCTTCGGCGACAACGACACGTTCAATGTGCTGGACGCCAAAGGGATGCTGGACATCCAGCGGTACGGACGCGTCAACGTCGATGCCCCAGCACCCGAATCCCTCTATGCGGATCGCAGGTTGCTCGAGCCTGCGCACAACACCGGATTCCTGCGACGCTGCATGGACGGATTTCCGGTGGTCAATTTCGCCGACCGGGCGACCGGGCGAATCTATCTGCGCATCGAGTCCCGAACGCCCGTATGGATGGATGGAGCCCTGATGCAATCCGCAATTTCGGACCCCGACACCCTGAGCGGGATCAGGGCCGTTGCGCCGAGTGCGCTATCCGGCGGAGTGCCGGAAGCCGCCGCTCCGCAGTCTCTGCAAGGCCAGCAGAGCGCCCGCGCCGCGCCGACGCTTGGCCAATGGGGCGCCTAACTTCACGTCAATCGCCCTGGACCGGTTGCCCCAGGGCGCATTGCACTAGGCGGATTGCCCGAGCAGGGTATTGAACTTGGACACCGCCGCGCGGCCGGACGGGGTTTGGCCCATTCCATCCCGCGTCCCGAGGCCCGCAAAGCGGCCATGACGTCCTGCACGCTCCAACATCGACGCCGGCAGCGATAGATAGAACGCGGCAGGCAACCCAAAAACCAGCGCGACACCGACAACGGTCAATACAACAAGTGCGAGTGTTTGCATTAATACTTCCCAGTTAAGCACCATTTTGGTGCGTCACAATCGTTAGTTACCTAGATGGACCTTCCAACGCGTTGCTCTCATGAGCAATCGCGACACAGATATATTATATATCAGAAGCTTTTTTCCCTAATGATTTAATCTAACCAGGCGTGTGATTTCTCTCA
>WNFP01000286.1_pt1 | contig 43134 bp, 42 predicted proteins | sample 5400201 | NCBI WGS metagenome assembly WNFP01 (sample SAMN13153355, study PRJNA577476) | soil metagenome | isolation source: 115 cm saprolite under Madrone tree | place: USA:California | collected 2016-06-14 | reverse complement strand
GGGCCGAACATGGTGACCGGCGGCGCCGAGTCCGCGCCGGGCTTCGTGGGTGAGGTCGGTACGGGGGCGGTCATGATCGTTGCCTTGGGCGTAACGGGAGACGGAGCGGGCCGCAAGATCGCGGCTGGCGCCTATCTTGCCTGTCCGACGTCAGGGATGTCACTATCGCCGGAAACGGCAACAGCAGGAGGCGAGCGGATGATCATTGAATATACCGTCGGCCTGAGGTTGGGACAGCGCTCCGAAGCTTTGACGATCGAGGCCGAGGATGCGCTCATCGCCGCCCTCAAGGTCAAGTGCCAAAGCCCGGAGGCGATGATCACCTATGTACGGAAGTCGAACCGCCGGGGCGATCGCCGCCACCCCCATCACGGCCTTGCGGGCGGCCCGACGAAATAGATTCCCTCGCCGCGGTTGGTCGCGGCCTGAAAATTGGCGACTGCGAAAGGAGAAGGCGGTCGGCACCTTCCGCCGCAGATCGCCGAAAACACCTTACCGTCGCCGAAATATCGTTGACGTCTTTTCCTGAGGCGATTGACTTCACGATAATTCGATGATACTGGAAATATAGAAATTACCTGCGAGGGATGCGGGCCATGAACTCGAAACGAGCGATTCCGGCCTTGGCGGCTCTGGCCCAGGAGACTCGGTTGGCCATTTTCCGCCTTCTGGTCGAACGCGGACCTGAGGGGCTCGCGGCCGGCGACATCGCCGAGAGGCTCGGTCTGCCGCCCTCCTCGCTTTCCTTCCATCTGGCCCAGCTCAGCCATGCCGGCATGATCCTGCAACAGCGGCAGAGCCGCTCGCTGATCTATTCGGTCGATTTTTCGGCGATGAACGCCTTGATGGGGTTCCTGACCGAGAACTGCTGCGCCAGCGGCGCGGCCGACTGCGCACCCGTCTGCAAGCCGGCCGCTTCCCCGAAACAGAACGTCAAAACAAGGAGGATCGCATGAAGCGTTTCCATGTGCATGTCACGGTCGAGGATCTCGACCAGTCGATCCGGTTCTATTCCACGCTGTTTGCCGTCGAGCCGACCGTCGTCAAATCCGACTACGCCAAATGGATGCTCGACGATCCGCGCGTGAATTTCGCCATCTCCCATCGAGGCAAGACCACCGGCGTCGATCATCTGGGATTGCAGGTCGACAGTCGGGAGGAATTGAAAGAGATCGGCGATCGGCTCGATGCCGCGGGTCGCGAGATGTTCGACCGAGGCGAAGCCCATTGCTGCTATGCGCGTTCCGACAAGGCCTGGGTTGCCGATCCGCAAGGCGTAAGTTGGGAAACCTTCTTTTCCTTCGGCCAGGAAACCCTCTACGGCGAGGGTATTGCACGGGCGGAAAGTGGCGAGGCCGTCTCGGCCTGCTGCAGCGATACCACTTGCGGCACAACGAAGGCCGTGGCCGAGGCCGCCGACGCCTGCTGTGCCGCATAGGGAGCAGGCAAATGTCGAACAAGGTCTACAACGTTCTCTTCCTCTGCACGGGCAACTCGACGCGCAGCGTCATCGCAGAAACCCTGCTAAACCGTTGGGGCAAGGGCCGGTTCCAGGCGTTCAGCGCCGGCAGCCACCCGGCCGGCAAGATCAACCCCTTCACGCTGGATCTGCTGACTCTCGTCAAACTCCCGACCGAAGGTCTGCGAAGCAAGAGTTGGGACGAATTTGCCGCCGCAGGCGCGCCGGCGATGGATTTTGTCTTCACTGTCTGCGATCAGGCCGCGGGAGAAGTCTGTCCGACCTGGCCGGGCCAACCCATCACCGCCCATTGGGGCTTTCCCGATCCCGCGGCCTTCGCCGGCCCGGATGTTGAAAAGCGCGCCTTCTTCGCCGATGTGTTTCGCCAGATCGAAACCCGGATCAAGATCTTCACGGCCCTGCCGCTCGAGAAGCTCGGTCGCCTCGCCATCCAGCACGAGGTGGACAGGCTCGGCGAACATCGCCTGCAGAAAGCGTGAGGTCGCCAATGGCGGCGGGGATCTGGCGGCGTCTGGCAGCCGAGGGTTTGGGTACGGCCCTTCTCGTCGCCGTCGTCATCGGCTCGGGCATCATGGCGGAACGACTTGCCGGGGGGAACGCGGCCGTCGCGCTGCTGGGCAACACCCTGGCGACAGGTGCGGTGCTCGTCGTACTGATCACGATCTTCGGACCCATTTCGGGTGCCCATTTCAACCCGGCCGTGACGCTTTATGTCACTCTCAGCCGCGAATTTCATCTGCGGGAACTGCCGGCCTATGTCGCGGTTCAGATTCTGGGCGGGCTCGCCGGCGCGCTGCTGGCGCATCTCATGTTCGAGCTTCCCCTCATTCAGATTTCGACCCATATGCGCAGCGGCTATGGCCAATGGGTCGGCGAGTTCGTCGCCACGCTCGCCCTTCTCGCCGCGATCGTGGGCAGCAAGCGAAACCCGGCCGCCACACCTTTTATGGTGGGCCTTGTCATCATGGCGGGCTACTGGTTCACCTCCTCCACCTCTTTCGCCAATCCGGCGGTCACCATCGCGCGATCGATCAGCGATACCTTCGCCGGCATCAGACCAATCGACGCGCCGGGATTTATCGTCACCCAACTGATCGCCACCGCGCTGGCGGTTCCCCTTCTCGCCTGGCTGTTGGGATCGGCCGCAAGCCGCCCGGCAAAGCAGCCCGACACTCCGACGATGGCGCCCTCGCCCATGAAGGAGCAGGCATGATGACCGCTGACGACGGGATTGCGGCAGGGCCGGACGATCTTCCCATCGCCATCATCGGCGCCGGGCCGATCGGCCTGGCGATGGCGGCCAATCTCGTGGGTTGCGGCAAGCCCTTCCTTGTTCTGGAAGCCGGCCCCGAAGCAGGTCATGCCATTCGCCAATGGCAGCATGTGCGCCTGTTCACCGAGTGGGAGAGCAATATCGACGAGGAGGCACAGCGGCTGCTTCTGAGCGCCGGTTGGCAGGTGCCGGCTGGCGGCACAATTCCGACAGGCGGGGAACTGCTCCGAGATTATCTGGTGCCCCTATCGTTGCTTCCGGCAATCCAACTGCATCTGAGATTTCGAAGTCGCGTTACCGCCGTCACGCGCCGCGGCCTCGACAAGGTCAAGACGGAGAAGCGCGGCGAGCGGCCATTTCTCCTCCAGGTCGAAACGGCGGACGGGGAGCATCTCATCGAAGCGCGCGCCGTCATCGATGCGAGCGGCACCTGGTTCGCCAACAATCCACTTCATTCGGCGGGCATCTGGACCGCCGCCGAGCTGGCGGCGGCCGGCCGCATGCGCTATGGCCTGCCTAACGTTCTGGGTTCGGAGTGCGAGCGTTACGCCGGTCGGACCACGGCGGTGGTCGGCAGTGGTTATTCCGCCATCAATGTCATTCTCGATCTCGCGGAACTTCGGTCAGCCGAGCCGAAAACCAAAATCAAATGGGTCGTGCGGCGCGACAGCGTCGATAGCGTCCTCCATGGCACCGGCCAGGATCTGTTGCTGGCGCAGGGTTGGCTGGGCCAGCGCCTGCGCGCCCTTGTCACGCGGGGCGATATCGAGGTGGTCACCTCATTCCGGGTCGCAAAAATCGAAGCGACGGCGGAGCATGTCGTCCTGACCGACGCAACAGACACCACCCTGATGGCCGATATGGTTGTTGCCGCGACCGGCTTTCGCCCCGATCTTTCCCTGTTCCGCGAGCTGCGGGTCGACATCGAACCGGTGAGCGAGGCCGTGCGCGGCCTGGGCGCCCTCATCGATCCCAATCTGCATAGTTGCTACACGGTCCCCATTCATGGCCTGGCCGAGCTGACCCACCCGGAGCCGGATTTCTACGTCATCGGCATGAAGAGCTATGGGCGCGCGCCGACATTCCTTCTGAAGACGGGCTACGAGCAGGCGCGTGCGATCGCGGCCGCTCTCTGCGGCACGGCGGCAACCAGGCGCGCCGTGTCGGTTTGCGCGGCTGAATGACCCCGCGCGACATCGCGCTTGCGAGCCTGCCGCCGGCCCTCTGGGCCATCACCTATGTCATCGCCAAACCGGCGACGGCGCATTTCCCGCCCATGTTCCTCGTCGCCATGGTCTATGCGCTGACCGCCGCGATGCTGGTTCGGCCGGGCAGGAGCGGTTGAATCTCCGGCGCCTGGCTGGCATCGCGGTCGCCGTGGCGGGTATCGCGCTCGTGGTCGGCCTGCCGGATGCCGTGGGGGAAACCTGGGGCCTGATTCTCATTATCCTCGGCACGGCCTCCTGGGGCGCGGCGCAGGGCATGATTCGGGCGGGCTCGCGGGATTCCGGCGGCGAGCTGATGGGGGCGATCGCGCTATTGGCTGCCCCGCAGCTTTTCGTCTTTTCCCTCATCCTGGAGTCCGGGCAGATCGAGGCCGTGGCCGGCGCCGGGTGGATCGAGTGGAGCATGGTGCTGGTGCTCGCCTTCGCCGGCTATGCGCTGCCCTACAGCATCTGGTATGGCCTCATGCGACGCTATCGGGTCGATCAGGTAGCGCCCTTCGCGCTTCTGATGCCGATCACCGGCGTTCTCGCCAGCGCGGCATTTCTCGGCGAACGGCCTTCGCTCCTCTCCCTCCTCGGCGGCGTTATCATTTTGTTCGGATTGGCCCTCGTCGTCGGGATGCCGGAGGGTCGAGGGGCGACGGCGGACCTCGCATCCGGTCGACTTGACCCGACGATAGCGCGAACGAGAGACTGAGGGTTCGCTACGCGACCCCGGCACGGCTGTGCTGGCATCGCGGTTTGACACGCGCTGCGTTATATTCCTGGCGTTAAAGCGTAGCGGGGTAACCATGTTGAGCGCTATCCACTGCCGCTTCTTCCGTCAGGCGTTCGCTTATAGTATCCCCATCGGGGGTCTCGCCGGCCTCATCGGCTTGGGCGGCGGCGAGTTTCGTCTTCCCGTTCTCATGCAGGTGGTCGGCTTCGACGCCAAATCCGCCGTGCCGCTGAACCTGATGGTAAGCATGGTGACCCTGGCCTTCGCACTGGCAACCCGCAGCCACGCAGCGCCGCTTGCGGCCGTTGCGCCGCATCTGCCCGAAATAGCCGGGCTCGTCCTCGGCGGCATGGCAAGCGCTTTCCATGGCGCGCGCCTGGTGCGCCTGCTGAGCGATGAACGGCTGACGACAATAATCGCTGGCCTGCTCGCCGGCATCGGGATCCTGCTGTTGATCGAGGCCAAATTTCCCTTTCAGGAGGCTGGTCTGTTGCCCGACGGCGGTGGCCTGCATCTGCTGGTTGGAGTCGTGATCGGGCTGGGTATCGGTCTGGTCAGCAGCGTCCTCGGCGTCGCCGGTGGCGAGCTATTGATACCGAGCTTGGTATTCATTTTTGGCGTCGACATTAAGACCGCCGGATCGGCCAGTATCCTGATCTCGCTGGCCATCGTCGGCATCGGTCTATGGCGCTATCGGCAAATGGGCGCGTTCCCCCGCGGTCGGGGCGCACAGCGCATCACGTTGGCGATGAGCGGCGGCTCCCTCATCGGTGCCGCCCTTGGCGGCCTTGCCGTCGCCGTGGCCCCCGTGGTGGTCCTCAAGTTGCTGCTCGGCGGCGTACTGATCGCCGCGGCGGGAAAGACGATCTTGCGCCAGCGGTGACGGCTAAGAACCGGCTTTAGCGCCGCGATTCGCTTCAGAGTCCCACCGTAGGCTGACCGTCGCGGCACCCCTCGCCGCGACGATCTCGCGCCCTTGCCAAAGCGACTAATTCAAAGCTTCCATGGGCACATAACCACTAAAGCCACCCGATTGAACATGGCACCAGAATCCGTTCGCCGTCCTGTCGAGAAGAGCCACCTTCGTGCCGGCGTTGAGGATGCCCACATCGCGGCTGGATGAAATGGGCTCCGCCTTCAACTGAGTTTCGGCTTTGACCATCTTTATCTTCGATTGGGTCTCCGCGGCGACACAATCCCGATACGCGGGTGTCCCCGATTGAAGCGCCGCGCAGGCCGGGGGGCCAGAGAGGTTCTGATGGGGCCTGCCGCCGCCCGCCTTCGCTTCAAAACTGCCGGCAGCACTCAAAGCCAGACTGAATACGACGAGTGCGGCACAGTAGGCCGAGATCCTGCATGTCTTGAACATTCTCATCTCCATGTTGCATGTTCGCAGAATGCAAAATGGAGATTGTTTGTTACGCCGGAGCGTCCGGCCGGCGAATGGTTTGTGAAGGGTGTGTATACTTTGTAAACAATCCGGACTGCCGAACGAGCCTCAAAAGTGGGCACCCGAGATGCGTTGGAATTTGTTGCCGATAGGCGTGTGCCATTCGCCGCATCTGCCCCCACAGACAGCCGTTCCTTCCTCGAAAGCGCGCCAAATGGTTTTTGAGTTAACCTGACAGCTACCGAAGGCGACCTTGAGAAACTTGCAACCTCGACGATTTAGAAGGTCTCGCCCTGTCGCTCGTGTTCCACCCAGATTACTACGGCGCGCTGGCCGTCTGCGGCACGCGGCTATTGGATGCTTTTTTCAGCGCCTTGCTTTCCGGATCGATCTGGCGACCGTCCACCAGCAGTTCGTAATAAAGATGGGGGCCGGTGGCCACGCCGGTCATGCCGACATAGCCGATGACATCGCCGCGATGAACCGGCATGCCGATGTCGAGTGTCGGCCAGAAGCCCGAAAGATGGGCATAAGCCGTCTCGAGCCGTGCCGAATGCCTGATGCGGATGTAATTCCCATAGGTGCCGCGCCGACCGAAGTCTTCGACGACGCCATCGGCCGCGGCGATCACCGGCGTGCCCATGGCCGCCGCATAATCCACGCCCTTGTGAAAAAGCCTTGCATGCAACACCGGATGAATGCGCCAGCCATAGGGCGAACTGATGCGAGCCCCCGGCAGGGGCTGCCACAGACTGACCATGGTGGCCGGCGTCAGATCGACATGCTTCTGGGGGGCAGGCGTCGCCAGGGCCGGGTACCGGAAAACATGCTGCTTGCCGTCGCGGCCGGCATAGGCGGCATAGCTTAGCTGCGGGGCCGGCCCCGTCGCCGAATTCACAGGGATCTGATAGACGATTGTCACCATCTCATCATGGACCGGGGGCCGCCGGGCTTGGGAGAGCGCCATGACCACCTGTTCGCACACTTCCGGCGGCAGGCCGGATTTCGTCAGCAGCCGTGGCAAAGCGGGGCTGCCATGCAGGGCCATGGTCTTCAAGACCATGCCCACATCGGCCTTCGGAGTCTCAGCCGCCGAAGCGGCGGCCAAAAGAACGGCGCCTGCGTTTCCGACGCGCTTGCCGCTCCAGGCAATCGAGGCCAGGCGCCGGCGATTGGCCTCGCCAACGAATGCCAAGGTCAACCGATCGCCCGGTTGCAATCTTTTGGCATCGATCTGACCCTTGAGCTTGGCGAGATCGCGATCGACCTCCGATGCCGGCACGCCGGCGCTCGTCAAAACGCTAGGAAGCGTATCGCCGGGTTTCATCGTGACGACCGTCCGGCCGGTCGATTGCCTGGCCACGGAGTCGCCGGATGGTTCGCCGGCTGCCCTTGCGGTCGCGGCGCTTGCCGGTTTCAGCGCCGGCAAAAACTCGTCGGTCGGGGCATTGATGGCGAGAGCGTTGGGCGCGGACGCTAGAGCGATCATGGCGCCGAGCAGGGTTGAAGCAGAAAAGCAGATCCTCGGCCTGCTTGGCCGACGCTTACGGTCCGTTCGATGCAATGGTCGTGTCCCCTGGAACGAGTTGGTAAGACGCACTTACTCGGTCGACATTCTTCCGATGACGGGAAAGAATCGCTGGCCGGCAATACCGGACGGAATTCGATTCCGACGATCCGCAAACACACAGGAAGCTATCGAGGGGCCCCCTTCGCTGTCTTGGCCCAACCGACGCCGAAAGCATCGACGATCGATCGACTACCCGTATAGCCGGCCACCCAGGGTCGAGTCATGGGCTTTTTCTGTCGGCCGAATATTGCCTTTTTGCTGCTTCAAAGAGGCCACCAACCCTGCTATCGCTTTACGGCGCCTCTGATCCGCGATCCGCGGCCGCCGACTCGTCGACGGCAGTCATTCTCCTTCCATCGCTCGCCAATGCCGGGACCCGAATGAAAGCCATGCGGCATATCAAGATAAGATCGATGCCTGAAGAAAACTCGTCGGCCGATCCAGCCGTCGTGGCCGGCCGTCGTGGAATGACGATGGGCGATGCATAGCCAAGGCCTCGCGCCCGAGGCGCCGCCGCGTCGGCAGGCCTTCGCCACCGCGACCGCGGTTGTCGCGCTGATCGCGGTTGCCACGCTTCTTCGCCTGGCACTCGCCACCGCCGGCCTCGGGGAAGACGAGACCTATATGGTCTCGATGGCCCGGCATTTTTCCTGGAGCTATTTCGATCACCCGCCGCTGCATGTCTGGCTGGTCGGTGGCTGGGCGCGTCTCCTGGGCAGCGAAGACCCCTGGGTCGTGCGCCTGCCGTTCATCGCGCTGTTCGTCGGCTCATCCTGGCTGATGTACCGCTTGACCGCCGCCTTGTTCGGGGAGCGCGCGGGGTTTTGGGCCACCCTGGCCTTCAATCTCGCCCCGCTGTTCACGCTCTCCACTGGCAGTTGGGTATTGCCCGACGGGCCGCTCGTCTTCTTCTTGCTCGCGGCCGGTCGCGCCCTTGCAGACTTGCTCATCGCCACGGAAAGCCCGACGAGGCCCGTTCTTCGCTGGCTCGGCGTTGGCCTCCCGGCCGGACTCGCGTTGCTGTCGAAATACACGGCGATCTTTTTCATTGCCGGCGCTTTCGTGTTTCTGGTCAGCGATGCACGCTCGCGGCACTGGTTCAAGACGCCTGGCCCCTGGCTGGGACTGCTGGCCGCGGTGGCGGTCTTTTTGCCCGTCGTTTACTGGAACATGACCCATCGCTGGATCTCGTTTGCATTCCAGGCCGGGCGCGGCGCGCCGGCGGAATTCAACTTAAATTGGCTGCTGCAATATCTGGGCGGCGAGATTCTCTACCTCCTGCCCTGGATCCTCGTCCCCCTGATCGTGGCCTGGCTCGGCGCGCTCCGCCGGGGGCCAAAGGACAGGGCTTCGTGGCTGCTGGCCTGCCTTGCAAGCGGACCGATCGTCATATTCACGCTTGCCGCTTTCTGGTCCCATGTCCTGCCCCATTGGCCCCTGGCGGGTTGGCTTTTCGTCTTCCCGCTCCTCGGCGTCAGGATGGTCGGCCTCAGCCAACGTCACCCCCGCCTGGTTTGGCATTCCAGCCTCGCGGCCGTTCTCGTGCTCGTCGGCGGGCTGACCGTCGTCGCCAGCCAAGCGGCCACCGGCTGGATAACGCGGCTCGAGCCCGGTCTCGCCGGCAGGCGCGATCCCACGATATCCCTCGTCGATTGGCGAGAGCTGCGGGCGGAACTCGCCAACCGTGGCGACCTGAAAGATGTCGGCTTCCTCGCGGGTCTCAATTGGATTCACGCCGCCCGCTTGGACTATGCGCTCGGCCGGGATATTCCTGTCCTCTGCCTTTGCGCCGAACCGCATCATTTCGCCATCGAGCACGATCCGCGCCTGTTCGAAGGCCGCGACGGCCTGGTCATCGGAACGACCGGTTCGCTCTACGATCCCCTGGGCTTCCTGGCCGGCCGGTTCCAGCGCGTTGAATTATTGGCGCCCGTGAGCCTGACGCGTGCCGGCCAGCCCGTCATCGAAATCTGGATCGTGCGAGGTTTCGGATTCAAATCCGCGACGCCTTGAGCGGATTTGCTCGCCGTCCCGATCGGTCGAGGGACTATCACACCCGCTCGGGCGGCGGCAGCGTCATCGAACTGGTGCTGTCGCCCTTGGGACGAACGGCATCGAGGGGCTCGCCCACCACCATGTAATAGACGGTCTCGGCGATGTTCGTAGCGTGATCGCCGATGCGCTCGATGTTCTTGGCGATGAACAGCATATGGGTGCAGGCGCCGATATTGCGTGGATCTTCCATCATATGGGTCAGCAGCTCGCGGAACAGGCCGCTGTAGGTCTCGTCGACCTCCTCGTCGCTCTGCCAGGCGGCAAGGGCCTTCTCGGCGTCGCGATCGTTATAGGCGCCGAGCACGTCCTTGATGATCTTCTGCGCCAGCCAGCCCATGCGCGGGATGCCGGCCGGCAGTTTGAAAGGGGCCGTCTGGGCCAAGGCGATCACTCGCTTGCCGATATTGGCGGCATAGTCGCCGATACGTTCCAGATCGCTGGAAATTTTCAAGGCTGCCACGACCTCGCGCAGATCCTGGGCGACAGGCTGGCGCAACGCCAGCAGGCGGACCGCCAGCGCGCTCACCTGATGCTCCAGATCGTCGATGCGGGCATCGGCCTGAACCACCTGATGGCCGATTTCGCCATCGCGGCGCACCAGCGCCTGGATCGCGCTCTGCAACTGGGCCTCGGCCAGATCGCCCATGCGGGTAATGGTCTGGTCGAGCGCTTTCAACTCGTCGTCGTAGGAGCGGACCGTATGGTGAAGCGTGGTCTCCTGGGCCATGGGGCTTGCCTCGCGCTGGATCGATCGCTCAGCCGAAACGGCCGGTGATGTATTGCTGAGTCTTCTCGTTAGCGGGATTTGTGAATATCTGCTCCGTCACGCCATATTCAATGAGCTCGCCCAGATACATGAAGGCGGTGAAATCCGCGGCGCGGGCTGCCTGCTGCATGTTGTGGGTGACGATGACGATGCAGTAGTCGCTCTTCAACTCGTCGATCAACTCCTCGACCTTGGAAGTCGAGATCGGGTCCAGCGCCGAACAGGGCTCGTCGAGCAACAGCACCGCCGGCTTCACGGCAACCCCACGCGCGATGCACAACCGCTGCTGCTGGCCGCCCGAGAGGCTGAGGCCGCTCTGCTTCAACTTGTCCTTGACCTCGGTCCATAGCGCCGCCCGGCGCAGCGCCGCTTCGACGCGCGCGTCCATCTCCGATTGCGACAGCTTCTCATAGAGCCGTACCCCGAAGGCGACATTGTCGTAGATTGACATGGGAAAGGGCGTGGGCTTCTGGAACACCATGCCGATGCGCGCACGCAGCAGGTTCAGATCCTGCTTGGGCGAGAGAATGTTATGGCCGTCCAGCAGCACCTCGCCCGTCGCCCGCTGCTTGGGATAGAGGTCGTAGATGCGATTCAACACCCGTAGCAGGGTGGATTTGCCGCAGCCCGAGGGCCCGATGAAGGCGGTGACCTGCTTGTCGTAGAGCGGCAGGCTGATGTCCTTCAGCGCCCTGTTCTGATCGTAAAAGAAGGACAGGTGGCGAATCGCGACCTTTTCCATCAGCGCCACCTGCTCGGATGATGCGGGCATGGCCTGGGCGGGCATTTCGACAGGCTGGCGCTGGGCTTTTTCCGACATGGCGGTGGTCATGGTCATCCTCTCGACGAACCAAGCGCGGCAAGCGCGCGGGCGACGATGTTCAGGATCAGGATCGTGATGGTGATCAGCAGCGCCCCGCCCCAGGCGAGATGCTGCCAATCGTCATAGGGGCTGAGCGCGAACTGGAAGATGGTCACCGGCAGGCTCGCCATGGGGGCGTTCATGTCGGTGCTCCAGAACTGGTTGTTGAGCGCCGTGAACAGCAGGGGCGCGGTCTCGCCGCTCACGCGCGCAATGGCCAGCAGGATGCCGGTAATGATGCCATTGCGGGCCGCGCGATAGGCGATCATGGTGACCACCTTCCACATGGGCGTGCCCAGCGCCGAAGCGGCCTCGCGCAGGCCGTTGGGCACCAGGTTCAGCATGTCTTCGGTGGTCCGCACGATCACCGGAATGCCGATCACGGCCAGCACGATGACGCCGGCCCAGGCGGAGAAGTGGCCCATGGGCACCACCACCACTTCATAAATGAACAGGCCGACGACGATCGAGGGCGCGCTCAACAGGATGTCGTTGATGAAACGCACGGTCTCGGCGAAGGCGCCCTTCTTGCCGTATTCGGCCAGATATGTCCCGGCCAGCATGCCGATGGGGGTGCTGAGCAGGGTGGCGCCGATGGTCAGCACCACGCTGCCGAAAATGGCATTCAGCAGCCCGCCGGTATTGCCCGGTGGCGGCGTCATTTCGGTGAAGATCGAAAGATTGATCGCGCTGAAGCCGTTGTAGAACAGGGTCCACAGGATAGCGATCAGCCAGAACAGGCCGAAAACGGCGGCCGCCATGGCCACCGTGAGCGAAACGGCATTGACGAGGCGGCGACGGGCATAGATTTCCATGGCTTATTTCTTGACCTGCCGCTCGAGCCGCATGAGCAGCAGCTTGGCGAAAGCGAGCACGATGAAGGTTATGACGAAAAGAATAAGGCCAAGGGCGATCAGCGAGGAGGTGTAGAGGTCGCCCACCGCCTCGGTGAATTCGTTGGCGATGGTGGCCGAAATCGTCGTGCCCGGCGCCAGAATCGAAGCGGCGATTCGGTGGGCATTGCCGATGACGAAGGTGACCGCCATGGTCTCGCCAAGCGCGCGGCCCAGGCCCAGCATGACGGCGCCGATCACCCCGACGCGGGTATAGGGCAGCACCACGTTCCACACCACTTCGGTCGTCGTGGCCCCCAAGCCATAGGCTGACTCTTTCAACATCGGCGGCACGGTCTCGAAGACGTCGCGGGTGATGGAGGTGATGAAGGGCAGCACCATGATTGCCAGGATGATCGAGGCGGTCAGCACGCCGATGCCGTAAGGCGGGCCGGCGAAGAGGCGACCGATCACCGGCGCATGGCCGATGGTGGCAATCAGAAAGGGTTGCACCGTCAGCTGCAGGAACGGCGCCAGCACGAACAGGCCCCAGATGCCGTAAATGATGCTGGGAATGCCGGCCAGAAGCTCGATGGCGATGCCCAACGGCCGCTTCAGCACGGCGGGGCATAGCTCGGTTATGAAGACCGCGATGCCGAAACTGACGGGAACCCCGATGATCATGGCGAGGAGCGAGGTGATGATGGTGCCGTACACCGGCGCCAGTGCGCCGAACCTGTCCGTCACGGGATTCCAAACTTCGGTTGTAAGGAAACCGAAGCCGAAGGTGCGAAGCGCCGGCCAGGCCCCGAAGATCAGCGCGATAATGACGCCGCCCAACAGCAGCAACACCATCAGCGCGAAGAACAGCGTGCTGGAGCGGAAGAAGCTGTCCTGCAGGCGCTGGCGGCGGCCCTGATCCTGGGCGTTCACCGGCAACGGATCGTCGAGGGTGATGTTGGCCATGATCGGATCGCAAATTTAGCGGGGATGGACCGCTTACGGCGGCCCACCCCCTCGGGTTACGCGCTGTCGATTGGCGGTCGCCTATTGATCGGCTTGCCAAAGCTGCTTGCCGATCGAATCCTTGATCGAGCTCGCCCAGGTCTGGCGGACCAGGTCCACCACGTTGGCTGGCATCGGCACATAGGCCAGTTCCTGCGCCATGTCGCCGCCGTTCTTGTAGGCCCAGTCGAAGAACTTGAGGGCGGTGAGCGTGGCCGGCGGATCGATGGGGTGCTTGTAGACCAGAATGAAGCTGGCGCCTGAGATCGGCCAGGAATCTGCACCCGGCTGGTTCGTCAGGATCAGGTAAAAGCCCGGCGCGCCGGCCCAATCCGCCCCGGCGGCGGCGGCCTGGAAGGCCTTGATGCTCGGCTCCACCACCTTGCCGTCCTTGTTGATCATCTTGGTGTAGGTCAGGTTGTTCTGCTTGGCATAGGCATATTCGACATAGCCGATGGAGCCGTCGGTCTGTTTGCCCATATTGGCCACGCCCTCATTGCCCTTGGCGCCGATGCCGACCGGCCACTCGACCGCGCTGTTGGCGCCGATCTTGCCGGACCAATCCGAGCTCGCCTGCGACAGGTAAGTCGTGAAAAGGAATGTCGTGCCGGAGCCGTCCGATCGATGGACCACGGCGATCGCCTTGCTGGGCAGATCGACGCCGGGATTGAGGGCCTTGATCTTGGGATCGTCCCAGCTGGTGACGGTGCCTTGGAAGATATCGGCCAAGGTCTGCCCGTCGAGGGTGAGCTGCCCCGGCTGGATGCCCGGCAGATTCACGACCGGCACGATGCCGCCCATGATCATGGGGAATTGGATGAGGCCGGAGGCTTCGAGTTCGTCGAGCTTAAGGGGCTTGTCGGAAGCGCCGAAGGTGACCGTCTTGGCCTTGATCTGCTTGATGCCGCCGCCGGAGCCGATCGACTGATAGTTCAAGCCGACCCCCGTTACCTTCTTATAGGCGTCCGCCCATTTGGCGTAGATCGGGTAGGGGAAAGTTGCCCCGGCGCCCGAGATATCGGCCGCTTGCGCGCTCGTCCAGGCGAGTGCGGCAAACAATGCCATCGCGAGTATGCGTTTCATTTCCATGTCCCTCTTATTGCTCCGTGATTAAACCGCGATACCAATGAGTTCCCGATATGGCCCGGCGAGCCCGCCTCCGGCCCTGGCGGGACTGTAGGGAGAGAGGACGGCAACGATGTTGCAGATATGTGAAATTAATATGACGCCCGTCGCGATACTTGGCGGATTCTCTGGGGGCGACGGCCACATCGGACGACGACGCCGGCCCTGTCCCCCTGCCGGGCCGGCCGATATGATCGCCCGCCGTTTAGCAGGAGTTAACGACATGGATATCGAAGAAGCGGGTCTGGGCCCCAAAATTGCCTGGTCCCCCGCCAAGCCGCCTAGTCGCGAGGCGATCGTCGGCCGCTATGTCCGTCTGGAGCCGGTCGACCCGGCGCGTCATGCTGGCAACCTGTTCGAACTCTCCCACGGAGGCCAGGGCGACCCGGCGATCTGGACCTATATGGGCTATGGGCCCTTTGCCGATTTCGCGTCCTTTGAAACCTGGCTCGTCGAACGCGCCGCCTCGAAGGATCCTCTGTTCTATGCGGTGATCGACTCTGCCACGGGACGGGCGGCGGGCATGGCGAGTTATCTGCGCATGGCGCCGGCCGACGGCGTGATCGAGACGGGCCATATCTGGTTCACCCCGCTCCTGCAGCGCACCCGCCAGGCAACCGAAGCCATCTTCCTCATGGCCAAATATGCCTTCGACACGCTGGGCAATCGGCGCTTCGAGTGGAAGTGCAACGCCCGCAACGCGCCCTCGCGCCGTGCCGCCCAGCGCTTCGGCTTCACCTTCGAGGGCATCTTTCGCCAGCACATGGTCGTCAAAGGCCGCAACCGCGACACCGCCTGGTATGCCATGATCGATCGCGACTGGCCGGGCATCAAAGCCGCCTTCGAAGCCTGGTTGGACCCGGCGAATTTCGATGCCGGTGGACGAGAGAAGAAAAAGTTGAATGCCGAAGCGCTGGCCGGTCCTCAGCCGTTCTGAGGCAGGCGCACGCAGATTCATTAAATCTGCGCAGGAGTCCTGTATCACGCGCGTGAGAATATCGTCGGCCCGGACGGAGGGAGGCGGCCAGCCTCCCTGTCGCTTGCCTCCGCCCGGAGCCGGCGCTTTCTAGCTGCCGACCAGCGGCAGAGGCTTGCGTTGCAGGCCCGGCAGAATGAGGACCGTGACCAACGAGGCCAATACCAGCGCCAATGCGGCGATCTCGGTCAGGCCGATGGGCTCTCCCAGCATGGCGGCGCTGCTCCACACGCCCACGACGGGAATGCCCAGGGTCCCGATCGCCGCGACCGTGGCCGGATAGATCTCGACGATGCGAAACCAGGCCCAGTAGCAAAACACGGTGCAGACCACCGAGGAATAGAGTGTCGCCGCCCAGGCATACCAGCTCACGCCCGCCAGCGAGGCATCGTGATCGACGACGAGGGCGCCCAGGATCACCGGCACGACACCGAATACGAATTGCCAGGCCGTCACCGTCGTGATCGGCGCCGACCAGCGATGAAGCTTGAATCCCACCGTGCCCAGCGCCCAGACAATCGCAGCAGCCAGCATGTAGATCGGCCCGAGAGGATCGACCGCGAGATGGGCCATATCGGGCAATATCAACATCGCCATTCCGGCCAGCCCGAGCATCAGGCCGACGATGCGGATCAGCGTCATCCGCTCCTTCAGGAGCGGCACCGCCAGCAACGCCGCCCAGAGCGGCATGGTGAAGGCCAGGATGGACGCGCGACCAGGCGCCATATGCTGCAGCCCGTATGTGGAGGCCACATTCCATCCCGTGATGTTGAACATTGCGACATAAAAACACGGCATCAGATCGCGTCGCGGCAGGCGCCAGGGCTTGCCTTCCAGCCAGCAGACGAAGAACATGCCGACGAGGCCGATAACCAGGCAGAGGCTGCGAAAGGTGAAGACCGGGATCTCGCCCAGAGCGATTTTCAATACCGGCCAATTGAAGCCCCACAGCAGCGTGATGGAGGCCAATAAAGCCAACCCCGCCCACGGCGCGCGCGCGGACGCCGCGCCTGGTGAAATCTCAGGCATCTGTCCGTCGCTCTTCCGGGGTTAACGTCGCCTCGGCAAGGCATCCAGCACGCGCTGGCGCTCGTCGGGCGGCATGATCATCCACTCGCGGATTTCGTCAATGGTGCGCCTGCAGCCCAGGCACCAGCCCGTCGCATCGTCCATCTGACAGACGCTGATGCAGGGCGAGGGCGGCCCGCTGGCCAATAGCCTCAGCCGCTCGGCACGGCGCTGTTCGCGGTGCCGGCGGCGGATGTCGGGATCGATCGCCTCATTCATGCCGCCCGCACCTCGCCGGCGGCGCGGCCGACGATCTGTCGATAGAGCACAGGGTCCGTATCCCCTTCGCTGCCGAACAGGAGCACGCGGGCCGATTCATCGAGGCCAAGTCCGCTGCCTACGTGCGGGTCGGCCGATGCCGCCAGCAGTCCGGCAAGACCGCCCACGCCGGATTCGCCGCCCACGATGGGGACGTCGCCGCCGATTCCCTCGGCCAGTGCCTGCATCGCCGAAATGGCCGCACTATCGGGGACGGCCAAGGCATCGCTGGTCGCGCCGCGCAGGACCTCCCAGGCGATGGTCGACACCTCGCCGCAGGCAAGCCCGGCCATGATCGTGTCCAGATCGCCCGCTACCTGGACCCGGGTATCGGCCTCGATGCTGCGATAGACGCAGTCGGCGCGCTCGGGCTCCACGACGATCAGGCGCGGGCGCGACGGTCCCCAGGTTTCCCAAAAATAAGCGATGACGGATGCAGCGAGCCCGCCGCAGCCTGCCTGAACAAAGATATGGGTCGGCCGCTCGCCAGCCAACTGGCGCGCCGCCTCTTCCGCCATCACGCAATAGCCCTGCATCACCCGGCGCGGCACGTCGACGTAATCGCCATAGGAGGTATCGGAAATAACCTGCCAACCCGACGCCTTCGCATCGGCGGCGCAGCGGTGGACCGAATCGTCGTAATTGCCGGCGACGCGGCGAACCTCGGCACCATAGGCAGCGATGGCCGCGCGCCGGCCCTCGCTCACCGTGGCATGGATATAGATGATGGCTCGCGCACCGAACAGCGAGGCGCCCCATGCAACGGAGCGGCCGTGATTGCCGTCGGTCGCGGTGGCGACGGTGAGATTTCCGGTGATGTCGCGATGTTCGCCGGCGATCAGGGCCGCGGCACTCGGCAGGCTGCCCCGTTGGGCGTGCACCGCCTCGGCCAGATACCGATAGACGGCGTAGGCGCCGCCCAAGGCCTTGAAACTGCCGAGCCCGAAGCGCCCGCTTTCATCCTTGTACCAGAGCCGGCCGATGCCGAGACGGTGGGCCAATCCGGGCAGTTCGTGGAGAGCCGTCGGACGATAGCCCGGCCAGCTCTCGATCTCAGCCAACGCCGCCAAGCCTTCGTCCCGGGAGAGGATGGCGCGCAGTTCCGTCGGATAACCCGCGGCCGCGGGTCGCATCCGCGGGTTGGCGAGATGGCGCAATCCAAAGCGCTCCAGTTTCCAACCGGTCATGGCCGGGTCTATTATCACAGAAGCGGCGAACCGACAGCTTCGCCCGCCGCGCTTTCGACAACGGGCAGCCATGCAAAACACGGCGTATCTGCGGCGGATAAGGCTGGCCAGCGGACTGGTCCTGTTCGCCTATGTAACGACGCATTTTCTCAATCATGCCCTCGGCCTGATCTCGCATCAGACGCTGGCCGACGGCCGCGCGATCTTCCTTCTGATCTGGCGCAACCCGGTCGGGACATCCGTCCTATACGGCGCCGTCATCCTTCATCTGTCGCTGGCGCTCTGGTCCTTCTATCAGCGCCGCAGCCTGCGCGGGCTGTCGCACGCCGATTGGGCCCAGCTGGTGTTGGGCCTGGCGATCCCGCCGCTCATCCTGCTGCATCTGCTGGGCACGCGGGGAGCCCATCAGTTCTTCGGTACCGAGGACAACTACGATTACGTCCTGCTGGTCATCTGGGTCTTCCAGCCCATGGAGGGCCTGCTGCAATTGACCGCCCTGGTGGTAGCCTGGATGCATGGCTGCATCGGGTTGCGCGGCTGGCTGCGGTTGAAGCCTTGGTACCCGACGGCACAGCCTTATCTTTTCGGCGGCGTCCTGCTGGTGCCCACTTTGGCCATTCTCGGCACCGTGTCCGCCGGGCGCGAGGTGGCGGCGCTTTATCTTCAGCCCGGCTGGTACGACCGGGCCGCGGCGATCATTCACTTCGCCGATGCTCCCCAATTGGCGAGCCTCTATGAGGCGCGGCGAATCCTGCTGGCCGCCTATGCCGTCATTCTGATGGCGGCGATCTCGGCGCGCTTCATTCGCAATGAGATGATCCGGCGCCAATCGGTCAGCGTCACATATTCCGATGGCCGGGTCGTCGAGCTGCATCGGGGATCCACCATCCTGGAGGCAAGCCGCCAGGCCGGCATTCCCCATGCCTCGGTCTGCGGCGGACGCGGGCGCTGTTCCACCTGCCGGGTGCGCATCACTGCCGGGCTCGAAGACTTGCCGCCGGCCAGTGCCGCGGAGCGACGCGTGTTGGATCGGGTCGGCGCTCCGCCCAGCGTGCGGCTTGCCTGCCAGACCCGGCCGACCAAACCGGTGGAGATCGTCCTGCTGCTGCCCGCCAATGCCACGCCGCGCGATGCCGCGGCCCGACCCGGCTATCTGCAGGGCCACGAGCAGGAGATCGCGATCCTGTTTGCCGATCTCAGGGCCTTCACCCAGCTGACGCAAAAGAAACTGCCTTACGATACGGTGTTCCTGCTCAATCGGTATTTCCGCGCCATGGGCATGGCGGTGGATGCCTGCGGTGGCCATCTGGACAAATTCATCGGCGATGGCGTCATGGCGTTGTTCGGCATTGGCGAGACGCCGGCCCAGGGCAGCCGGCGGGCACTCGCCGCCGCACGCCAGATGTCGCTGAACCTGGTGGAACTCAACCGCTCGCTGGCGCCGGAATTGAGCGAGCCTTTGCGCATCGGCATCGGCATTCATGCGGGCCCGGCCATCGTCGGCGAAATGGGTTATGCCCGGGCGACGACGCTGACCGCCATCGGCGATGCGGTGAATACCGCCAGCCGGCTCGAGACGCTGACCAAGGACTATGGCGCCGAACTGGTGCTGTCCCAGGCGGCCGCCGATCACGCGGGCCTCGCCATCGACGCCTATGAACGCCACGAGGTCATGTTGCGCGGGCGCGATCAGCCATTGACGGTGATCGTCGTGAAGCGGGGCGCCGATCTGCCGAACATCGCCGAAGGGCCGGCGCAAAAGAGGGGCCGCGGCGAAGCCCCTCAGGCATCGCCACGGCCGGCGGCTTAGATCGAGGTCGGTGTTACGACTTGAACTGCCCGATCTTTGACGGTTGAACAATCGGTCCGGGCGAAAGGATCCCTCATGCAGGCGCGATCCGGCGAAGGCGACGCAACGGGCCCAGGCGCCGGCGGGGCTTGCCGTCGGCGTCCAGCCTGAAGACCAGGCGGCGCCACGCGAAGTGGGCGGTCAGGCCGCGAACCGTCAACAAGGCAACCAGCACACTGGCCGTCACATCGCCCAGGTGATGCACGTCGAGAACAACCCGCGAGGCGGCCACGGCGACCGCAAGAGCCAAAAGCGGCCAGCGCCAGCGGGGCCAGAGCGCCATGCCAGCGAAAGCGAGCGCGAAGGCGACCGCCGCGTGGCCCGAGGGAAAGGATTGGTTGTCGTAACTGAAACTGAAGGGATGCAGGCCCCGCGCCTCGACCAACGGACGCGCTCGGCCGACGAGAAGCTTGATCAGATCGTTGGCGAGACCCGAGAGCGCGACCGCGAGAAAAAGATACAAGGCGGCCCAGGACCAGGCCTGGGCGAGCAGGCGCGCGCGGCGGACGGGTGCAAACCGGCCGGCGAGAGCAAGCGCTACGACCGCGATCCCCAAGGTCACAAGGTAACTAGTCGAACGACCGAACCAGGTCACCCGCTGGGCGATCGCATCGATCCGCGGATCGACGCCGGCAAGCGCCCCCGCCAGCGGCCGATCGATGAACAGTACCGATAGCGCAACCGCCGCCAGTAAAATGGCGATCGCCCAAAGAAAACGCGGCTCATTGAAACGCATTAAGGATCGACCATTCCCATCGGCCATGGCGCAGGACGCGGCGTAAGCGGACAGGATAGCCCGCGGAAACCGGCGGTTTATACCGCCGGTGCCGACAATAGGACAGGGTTATCAGGGGGTCGAGGCAACGAGCCGGGCGCTTGCCAGCCGCGGCCCGTGGCACTACCTTGCCCGGCTCATGCAATCCGCCCTCTGTCCCGTCCCGCGCCAACTCGGCGCCGTCAACTGGCTCGGCCTTGGCACCCTCTATCTCAAGGAAGTCCGCCGCTTTTCCAAGGTGGCGACCCAGACCATCATCTCCCCCCTGGTCACCACGCTACTCTATCTGGTGATCTTCAGCCTGGCGCTGGGGCGCAGCCTGCCGCAGCTGGGCGGGGTGACCTATGCCCAGTTCCTGATGCCGGGCTTGATCATGATGGCCATGGTGCAGAATTCCTTCGCCAACACTTCCTCCTCCCTCGTCATCTCCAAGGTCCAGGGCAATATCGTCGATCTGCTCATGCCGCCCTTGAGCGCGGCGGAGCTGACGCTGGGGTTGGCCGCCGGCGGCTTGACCAGGGGGCTCGCGGTGGGTTTTACCTCCAGCGTGATCTTGCGGATCTTCCTGCCCTTCGGCATCCATGACTGGTTCTTTGTCCTGTTCAACGCCGTCGCCGCCTCCCTGATGCTCTCCTTTATCGGCATTCTGGCGGGGCTCTGGGCGGATAAGTTCGACCAGATGGCGGCGGTGACGAATTTCATCATCACGCCGCTGTCGTTTCTGTCCGGCGCGTTCTATTCCACGGATCGGCTCCCCGATGTCTGGCGTCAGGTCGCCCATCTCAATCCTTTTTTCTACATGATCGACGGCTTTCGCTATGGCTTCATCGGTCATGCGGACGGTTCGCTGGCTGCAGGGTCAGCCGTGCTTGCCGCCGCCGATTTGCTGTTGGGGCTCGCCACATGGCGCTTGATAGCCCGCGGCTACAAGCTCAGGCCCTGAGAACTCAGGTCTTCAGCCTGGGGCCGCGCCGCTTCGGCCGGGTCAATTGGCTCGGCCTGGCGACGCTCTATCGGCGCGAGATGCGGCGCCTGCAGAAGGATTATATCGACAGCCTGCTAGGCCCGGCGCTGACCAACCTTCTATTCATGCTGATCTTCAAGCTCGCTGCCGGCGGCCAGGATGCGCGCGCCGGCGGCTTGCCGTTGGCCGATTTCGTCGCCCCGGGCCTGCTCATGTATGCAGCCGGCGAGCGGGCATTCTCCGGGGCTTGCAGCTCCCTCATCTTCGACAAGCTCGAAGGGATCATCAGCGACATCATCATGGCGCCGCTCAACGCGGGAGAGCGTCTGGCAGCATTCGCCGCGGCAGCCGTCTCCGCCGGGCTAGTCAGCGCCCTTGCCACCGCGGCGGTGCTGTGGCCCTTCGCCCATCTCGCCTTCGCCGCGCCGGCCGCGCTTGCATATTTCTTCATAGCCGGGACGCTTCTGCTGGCGCTGCTGGGCATTCTGGCGGGACTCTGGTCCCAGCGATGGGACCATTACGCAGCACTGCTCGCCTATTTCCTCATCCCCTTTTCCTATCTCTCGGGAATGTTTTATTCGACCGATGGCTTGCCGGCGCTGGGCCACTGGCTCATCGCCGCCAATCCGCTCTATTACATCATTGACGGCCTGCGCTTCGGCCTCACCGGCGTGGCCGAGACGGAAGTCTGGCCTGGGGCTCTGCTCATCCTAGTCCTGGACCTGTTGCTGGGGGTCCTGCTCTACCGGCTCTTCCGCCGCGGCTGGCGAATCAAGTCTTGATGCCCACTCGTTGACAGCCGGGCTCTAAATACCGATAGTCTCGGCCTTTTTTGGCGGAGATGCGCCCATGATCCCGGCGGTGATGCCCACATATGCCCGCGCCGACATCGCCTTCGAGCGCGGCGAGGGCGCCTATCTCTTTGCCAGCGACGGCGGCCGCTATCTCGACTTCGCCTCGGGCATCGCGGTGACGGCCCTGGGCCATGCCCATCCCCATCTGGTGGCGGCATTGACCGAACAGGCCGGCAAGCTCTGGCACACATCCAACCTGTTCCAGATTCCGGGCCAGACCCGCCTGGCCGAACGCCTGATTGCCAACAGTTTCGCCGACAGCGTCTTCTTCACCAACTCCGGCGCCGAGGCCATCGAATGCGGCCTCAAGATGCTGCGCAAATACCAGGACGACTTCGGCGATCCCAGGCGCTATCGCGTCATCTGCTGCCATGGCGCCTTCCATGGCCGGACGCTCGCCACGATCGCCGCCGGCGGGCAGGAAAAACATCTGGCGGGATTCGGTCCCGCGGTCGACGGCTTCGACCATGTGGCTTATGGCAATATGAACGAGCTGCGCAACGCCATCACCGCCGAGACGGCGGCGATCCTGATCGAGCCGGTTCAGGGCGAGGGCGGCATGAAGAAGGCCTCCATCGATTATCTGCGGGCCCTACGCGCGGTGGCCGACGAATTCGGGCTGTTGCTGTTCTTCGACGAAGTGCAATGCGGCATGGGGCGCACGGGCAAACTCTTCGCCCATCAATGGGCAGAGGTCGAACCCGACATCGTGGCCACGGCCAAGGGGCTGGGCGGCGGGTTTCCCATAGGCGCTTGTCTGGCCAAGGAGAAGGCGGCCCGCGCGCTGACCGCGGGAAGCCATGGCAGCACCTTCGGCGGCAATCCGCTGGCCGTGGCGGTAGGCAATGCGGTGCTGGACGTACTGCTGGCCGACGGGTTCCTGGAACAGGTTCAGCGCGTGGCGGGCAGACTGCGCGCCAAGCTGGAGGAATTTGCCCGACGCCATCCCGATCTGATCGAGGAGGTGCGCGGCGAGGGCCTGATGATCGGCCTCAAATGCCGCGTGCCCAATACCGATGTCGTCGCGCGACTGCGCGCCAACCGGATGCTGGCCGCCGGCGCCGGGGACAATGTGGTGCGCCTGCTGCCGCCGCTCATCATCGACGACAGCCATATCGAGGAAGGCCTTGGCATTCTCGAGCACACCGTGGCGGCCTGGCAGGTGGCGTGAATGGCGCCGCGCCACTTCCTCGACCTGGATCGGCTGCCCAACGAAGAGTTACGCAAGATCCTCGATCTCGGCGTCGCCTTCAAGGCACACCGCCCGCCGGCCGGCGACGCCAAGCCGCTCGCCGGCAAGGCGCTGGCCATGATCTTCGAGAAGCCCTCGACCCGCACCCGCGTCTCCTTCGAGGTCGGCATGCGCCAGCTGGGCGGCGAGGTCATCGTGCTGGAGCGCGAGAGCTCGCAACTCGGGCGCGGCGAAACCGTGGCCGATACGGCCCGCGTGCTCTCCCGCTATGTCGACGTCATCATGCTGCGCACCACCAACGAGGAGAAGCTGCGCGAGCTGACCGAGCATGCAACCGTGCCGGTCATCAACGGGCTCACCGATCGCACCCATCCCTGCCAGTTGATGGCCGATGTGATGACCTTCGAGGAGCATCGCGGCCCCATCCTGGGACGCAAGGTGACCTGGAGCGGCGACGGCAACAACATGGCCACATCCTGGATTCATGCCGCCGAACGCTTCGGCTTCGCTCTTCACCTTGCCTGTCCGGCGGAACTGAGCCCTCCCAGGGGCGTGGTCGATTGGGCGCGCTCGCGCGGCGCCACAATACAAGTGACCAGCGATGTCGATGCCGCGGTATCCGATGCCGATTGCGTGGTCACCGACACCTGGATCTCGATGGGCGACAAGGACAGCGGCGGCCGGCACAATCTGTTGAAATCCTATCAGGTGGATGAGCGGGTGATGTCGCTCGCCAAGCGCGACGCCATTTTCATGCATTGCCTGCCGGCCCATCGGGGCGAGGAGGTGACGGCGAGCGTCATCGACGGACCGCAATCCGTCGTCTGGGACGAGGCGGAAAACCGCCTGCATGCGCAGAAGGGCATCCTCTATTGGTGCCTGGCCGGCCACTGATCGATTCCATGATCGCCGACGACCTGATACTGCCCTTCCAGATCGAGGCGCAGGGCCTGCGCGGGCGGCTGGTCCGCCTGGGATCGCTGGCCGACGAGATCCTGCATCGCCACGATTACCCCGCACCCGTCGCCCGCATGCTGGCCGAAATGCTGACGCTGGCCGCGCTTCTGGCCGGGGCCCTTAAATACGAGGGCGTCTTCACCCTGCAGACTTCCGGCGACGGACCGATCCGCCTGATGGTGGCCGATGTCACCAGCGCCGGCGCCATGCGCGCCTATGCCCAGTTCGATGCCGAGCGGTTGCCGGCCGAGACCGAGGCTTCCGTGCCCCGCCTGCTGGGCGCCGGACATCTGGCCTTTACCGTCGACCAGGGCGATTTCACCGATCGCTATCAGGGCATCGTCGATCTGGCCGGCGCCACATTGGCCGATTGCGTCCATCACTACTTCCGCCAGTCGGAGCAGCTCCAATGTGCGCTGCGCTTGGCCGTCAGCGAAACCGGCGGGCATTGGCGCGCCGGCGCCCTGATGCTGCAGCGCCTGCCGCCGCCCGAGGACAGTATGGAAGCCGAGGCGGCCGATGACGGTTGGCGCCGGGCGCTGGCCTTCATGGCCAGCGTGCGCAGTGCCGAGTTGACCGATGCCGCGCTCGCCCCCGATGCCCTGCTCTATCGCCTGTTCCATGAGGACGGCGTGCGGGTCTTCCGCGATCAGGCGTTGAAGGCGGGTTGCCGCTGTTCGCGCGAACGGGTCGAATTGGTGCTGCGGTCCATGCCGGTCGATGAGCTGACTGCGCTTCAGGCGGAGGGCGAAGCGGTAATCACCTGCGAATTCTGCAACCGCAGATACCGCTTCGATCGCGAGAGTCTGGCAAGCTTCGCCGCTTGACCGAGGCATCGCGCGGCACCACTTTTAGCGTTGCTTGAATTCGCCGCCAGGCTCGACGAGGTAGCACCGATGATTCGCAAATCCGTGACATTGCTGCTGCTGTTCGCGCTTTGCGGCCTCAGCGCCTGCGACACGCCGCCCTCGCGCGAACCCTTCCCCAAGCTGACCTACGGCCACCTGCCGCCCTTCCGGCTCGCAGTTGCCCGCGTCGATGTTGTCGATGAATATCGCCCGCCGCTGGCCCCGCCCAACGTCGAACAGAATTTTCCGGTATCCCCCGCCGCCACGGCCGAACAATGGGGCCACGACCGGTTGCAGGCCCTCGGCGGTACGGGGCGCGCCGTCTATACGGTGCTGCGCGCCGATGCGGTGGAGGTTCACCTTGCGGGCGATCAGGGCAGCGGCCTCTTCGGCGACTTCACCATACCGCAGTCGGAGCGCTATGACTTGAACATCGCCTTGCGCCTGCAGATCATCGATCCGGCGGGCCAGGTGACGGCGACCGTCAGAGCCAATGCCACGCGCAGCCGCACCGTGGCCGCTGATGCGACGCTCAACGACCGCGAACGCGTCTGGTTCGACATGAACGAGCAGGCGATGAACGATCTCAACGCCTCGCTGGAAAAAAGCATCCCCCTCTACATGGGTGCCTATCTACATTAGCGAATCGCCGAGTCACCGCTCAGGTTGCTGGTTTTCTCTGCTGTCATGCCCTGGGCGGCCGTAGGCCGAGCCCGAGTATCCACGCCTCCTTTGGAGCAAGCCGGAAGACTTGGAGTGCATGGTGGTTTTCCCATCGGTGAGATGGGGACATCGGCGGCCCCTTCGATGGCGGGTTGGGCCGTCAGCCCGCCGTCGCCCAATCGATCAGGCGGCGCAAAAAGGCTTCGCCCTCGGCGAATTGGGATAGCTCGATGAATTCGTCGGGCTGGTGGGCCTGCTCGATGCTGCCGGGCCCGCAGACGATGGCATCGATGCCGATCTCCTGGAATTGGCCGGCCTCGGTGCCGAAAGCCAGCCCGATCGTGTCGTTGGCACCGGTCAGGCGGCGGGCAAGCGCTTCGGCGGGCGAACCCGGCCGGGCGACGAGCGGCGGCACGACACAGTTTTCGCTCAAGACCGCCGCCGCCTCCGGCGCGCGGGCCCGCATGCGGGGCAGCAGATCCTGGCTCAGGTAGCGCTCGACCTCGGCGATCACCGTTTTCGGATTCACTGCCGGAATGGGGCGAAACTCCCAGGCCACCTTGCAGGCGCGCGCGATGATGTTGACCGCGGTGCCGCCGGCGATCTCGCCGACGTTGACGGTGGTATAAGGCGGGTCGAAACCGGGATCGAAGGGACCCTCGCGGCGGAAGCGCTGCGCCAGATCGTCCAGATATCCGATTGCCTCGGCGGCATGACTGATGGCGTTGACGCCGCGCTGGGTGGCGCTGGAATGCCCGTCGCGGCCGGTGATCGCCAGATCGAAGCCGTAGCAACCCTTGTGCCGATTGCCGAGCTTGAGGCGCGTCGGCTCGCCGACGATGGCGATCTCGGGCAGGGGCAGATTGGCCCGGATATCGGCAAGGAGACGAGGCGCGCCGAGGCAACCCAGCTCCTCGTCGTAACTCAGCGCGATATGGATTGGACGCTTCAGGCCCTTAGCTTGCATCTCCGGCACCCGGCAAAGCGCCAGCGCGATGAAGCCCTTCATGTCGCAAGTGCCGCGGCCGTAGAGGCGCCCGTCGGATTCTCGCAGGGCGAAGGGATCGCTGGACCAGGGCTGGCCCGCCACCGGCACGACGTCCGTATGGCCGGAAAGCACGACGCCGCCTGGCCCGCCGGGGCCAAGGCTGGCATAGAGATTGGCCTTGTCGCGCTGGTCGTCGAAAACCAGCCGGCTCTCGACGCCATGGGCGCCGAGGTAATCGCGCACGAAATCGATGAGCGCCAGATTGGATTTGGCCGAGGTGGTGTCGAACGCGACGAGGCGCGCCAGCATCTCGCGCGCGGTGAAGTGCGGGCCCTTCGCCGATCCCACCTTTGCGCGCTCCACCTTCGCCGGTGGGCTCGCCACGCTCATACGTTGCCGAGCTGCACGGTGGCAGGGCTGGAGATGATGGCCAGAAACTCCCGTCGCGTACGCGGGTCGGAGCGGAAAGTGCCCAGCATATGGCTTGTGACCATGCTCATTCCCGGCCTGTGGACGCCGCGCGTCGTCATGCATTGATGGGATGCGTCCATGACGACGCCCACGCCCTTGGGCTGGAGCACGTCATTGATGGTATTGGCGATCTGGGCCGTCAGCTTTTCCTGGATCTGGAGCCGGTGGCTGTAGACCTCCAGCACGCGGGCGAGTTTGGAAATGCCGATCACGCGCCGGCGGGGCAGATAGGCGATATGGGCGCGGCCGATGATGGGCACCATGTGGTGTTCGCAATGCGACTCGAAGCGGATGTCGCGCAGCACCACCATCTCATCATAGCCGTCCGTTTCCTCGAATGTGCGCTGCAGCAGGGCCACGGGGTCTTCGTCGTAGCCGGCAAAGAATTCCTCAAAGGCGCGGGCCACCCGGCCGGGAGTGCCAACCAGCCCCTCTCGCATTGGGTCGTCGCCGGCCCACCGGATGAGCGTGCGCACCGCCTCTTCCGCCTCGCTGCGCGAGGGCTTTTTCTTGGCGGCACGGGCGGGCTGCTTTTCCACCAATGCCATGGTACGAGGCTTGGGTTTGCCGGTTTTTGACTTGGCCGATTCGAGCTTGCGGGCGGAAGCCATCAATTCAACCTGCTAGGCTGGTGGGGACTATCGAGGGAGAAGCTGGGGATTGTGACTTCGAAGCGCTCACCCGTCTCGCTCGCTTCCATCTGATACGTGCCGCCCATGATGCCCGAGGGCGTGGGCAGCGGCGTGCCGCTGGTATATTCGAAACTGTCGCCGGGGCGCAGCGTCGGCTGCTCCCCCACTACGCCGGCGCCGCGAACTTCCTGCACGCGGCCGAGGGAATCGGTGATGCGCCAGTAGCGATTGCGCAGCTGCACCGTGCGCTCGCCGTTGTTTTCGATGCGCACGTGATAGGCCCAGACATAATGGGATTGATCGGGCGAGGATTGATCCTCGAGATAATAGGGCTTCACCGTGATGGTGATGTCGTTCGTGGTCTCGCGGTACATAGGGCCATTCTAGCCTGCGTCGGCGGACTGTCCAGCCGAGCGATCCTCCGACGGGCTCACCATGAGGTCCATGGACGAACCCTCATGGTGAGTTTGTCGAACCATGAGAGCGGGATGACCGACCGGCCCAGCGAGATGAAATTCGCCGCGAAAGAAAAGCGGCGCCGACAGGGTCGGCGCCGCTTCTTGGGTTAGGCTTCTCGTCGTATCAGGCTGCGATTACGGCTGCAGGATGATTTCGACGCGACGATTCTTCGCGTTGCGAACACCAAGTGCGGTCGGCACTGCAGGCTCGCTCATGCCACGGCCCGCTACCGTGATCTTGTCGGCGGGGATGCCACCGGTGATCAGGGCAGAACGAACCGCATCGGCACGACGCAGCGAGAGAGCCATGTTGTAATCGGCCGGACCGGCGAGATCGGTGTGACCGGTAGCCGATATGGACGATGGCGCATGCTTGGCCGCGTCGGCGAGCACGTCGTTGATGACCGCCTGGCCGGCCGGGTTGATCACGGACTTGTCGAAGTCGAAGTAGACCGTGTAGTTGGCCGGCGCGGCCGGCGCCGCGGCCATCTCCTTCTTCTCGAGAGCGTCCATGGCCGCCATGAAGTCGTTCTTGCAGGCCGCGATCTTGTCGTCTTCCCAATTCTCGTCCTGCTCCTCAACCCAGCAATCGAAACGAGCCTGGGCCCTCGCCGCATCCTGCGGCTTTGCGTCGCGGGCACCGCTGTTCAGCGCCGTCATCAGGCGCGTGCGGGCCGCAGCCAGCTCAGACAGCTTGTCGGCCGGGATGCCATGGCCAAGAAGGGAGCCAGGAAAACCATCGCCCCAGTTGGCCGGATCTTCCGGCTCGACATTGGCGCCCCCGGCTGCCAACAGGCCCTTCTGAGCGAAGTGATCGGCATTGCCCCAATCGTATTCGCTTTTCTCTTCTGCGACATAGGCTTGGTACTCAGTGGTCAACGCCTGGGTGAACGGAGACCCCGTACCCTTTGTCGCCGCCACATTGTCGATATTGCTGGTGCAGCCGGCCAACAGGGCAAGGGCCGCAACGGCGCCGAGAACCTTCATATTCATCATCATGACCCCTCTTAAATTAACTTGAAATCACCGTTGCCGGCGAACTATCGAGCACTGCCCCGCGACAGTCCTCATGGAAAATCCCGGCGAGCCCCCCGCCGAGCCCTGAACCCGAAACTTATATGCATCCGCGAGCCCAGATAGAAAGGATATTAGGCACGGCCCCCCCCAAAGTCAAAGTAGGCAAGCTATTCCGTGGACTTGTACGCTAAGTCCTCTCCAACTGTGACAATTTTGCCACGAGCTTCTTGGGCATCTTCCCGATCATGGGTAACCATCAGCACGGGCAGACGCCGGGCCCGAGCCCGATCGAAGACCAATTGGCGGAACTGGTCGCGCAGCCGCGAATCGAGACGGCCGAAAGGCTCGTCCAGCAGCAAGCCTCTGGGCGCGGACAACAGCATGCGCATAAGGGCCGCCCGGGCCCGCTGCCCGCCGGAGAGCGTCGCCGGGTCGCGATCGACGAATCCGGCCAGGCCCGCCTCGGCCAGGGCCGCCATGATCTGGGCCCGGCGTTCGCGACTCGACAAGCCAGGCGGAAGGCCGAAGGCGAGATTCCCGCCGACGGAAAGATGGGGAAACATAAGATCGTCCTGAAACAGGATTCCCAACCGCCGGCGCTCGGGCGCCAGATCGCCGATGTCGACCCCGCCCAGTCGGATTTGTCCCTGGGCACGGAAGGCCGGATCGAGAGCGCCGCAGATGAAGGCGAGCAGGCTCGACTTGCCGCTGCCCGAGGGGCCCATGAGGGTGGCGACCTCGCCGGGTCCGATTGCCAGATCGAGCGGTCCGATCAGCCGGCGCCCGCCGAGCCAGAGCTCGACGCCGTCGAGCACGAGGCCCTCCTCCATCATCGCCGCTCCACCACGCGCATGCCGCGACGATGGCGAAAGACGAACCCCGGCAGGACGAGGGCAAGGGCAAATCCCGCCAGGGGCAATGCGGCCTGCAGGAAGCCATAGACGCCCGAGAGGCGGCGATCGCCGCCGGCACTGGCCGCCACCGCCTCGGTGGTCAGGCTGTCGAAACGTCCGGCACCGGCAAACAGCGTCGGCAGATACAACGCGATGCTGACGGAAAAGCCGACTGCCGCGGCAATCAGAATCGGCCGCAGCAGCATCGGCAGCATCACGGCATAGAACAGGCGCCCGTGCCCGGCACCCAGGCAGAGCCCGGCGCGCAGATAGCGCTCGTCCAACGAGCGATAGGGATCGGCCAGCATCAAAAAGACATAAGGCAGCACGAACAACAGATGACTCCAGACCAACGCCACGGCGCTTGCCTCGATGCCGAGCCAGGCAAACAGCGCCTGCGTCCCGAAGAGAAACGAGATCTGGGGCGTCAGCAGCGGCAGATAGATGAGCCAAAGGATGCGGCCCGAGGGATGCAACCCGTGGCGACGCTCGTTCTCCAGGCAACCCAGCGCCAGCAGCAAGGCGATTGCCGTGGCGCCGACGCCGAGCCACAGGCTGGTGGCGATGGGCCGCGCGATATCCAGGCCCGGTCGAGTCCAATTGCTCAAAGTCCAGGTTTGAGGCAGAAGCGCCGGGAAACGCCAAAGCGCCGCCAGAGACCAGATCGCAAGGGCCAGAATCGCCAGCGCCGCCAGGACCACCAATAAGCCGGCGACGCCCGCGCCCAGCCAACGAGCGCCGCGGCCCAGATAACCGCGCCTGCCGCCGGCAAGCCAGCCGGCGCCCAGGTACCCGACCAGCCGCTCCCCCGCCCACCACAGCAGGATGGCGGCGGCAACCAGCAGGATCTGCAAGGCGGCACCGGCCGTCGCCGGGAATATGGTTTCGAGATCGGCGGCGTTGAACCAGCGAAGCAGCAAGGGCGCCAGCGGCGCCGGCGTGCTCGGCCCCAGGATCAAGGCCATGTCGACGACGGAGAGCGAGAAGGCGAGCACGGCGTATATGGGCAGGCGAAGCTGGCGATAGAGCTGGGGAAGAATCGTCTTCAGCCAGGCCGTGGCCGGCCGATAACCCAGCGCGCGCGCCGTGACCAGCGCCGCATCGCCGGAAAGCTGGCCCAGCCCACCGATGATGGCCAGCAGCAGGAAGGGCGTTTCTTTCAATACCATCCCGGCCGCCAGCGCCAAACCCCAGCGATCGCCCAGGAGCGAGACCGCCGGCGGCAGGCCGTCGGGCGCCACGAGGGGCGCCAGCAGGCGCATCAGCCAACCGCTGGGCGCGATGACGAAGGCGAAGCCCAGCGCGACCGCTGCGTGGGGCATGGCCAGAAGCGGCGCCAAGAGGCGGCGCAACAAGGCAAATAGCCGCGTGCCATGGAGCGTGGCGGCGATCGCGACGGCCAGGACAAAGGAGACGAATGTCGCGAGAAGCCCGCTGATCAATGTCACGGCCAGCGCCGCCGGCAGTTCGGGCGCCGCCATCAGCATGCGCCAGGCATCGAGGGACAGCGACCGGCCGCCAAGTTCCGGCAGATATCCCAGGCTGGGCAGCAAGGTGCCCAGCAAGCCGGCGACGACCGGCAACAAGAAGATCGCCACCGTCACGGCGGGCAGCAGGCGAAGCCAGCCGCCGCCCGCAAAGCCGCCCCTCATCCTGCCCTCGCCCTTCGGCGAACGGCCGCATCGGCGGGGCGCGGGCGAAAACTCATCGGCGGCTCGTCTCCCTGGGGACGCTCGCAACATAGCGGCGGAAGCCCAGCCCGGCCAGCGGGCCGCCGCCCTTTCACGCCATGTTGAACCGCCGCGCCAGCTCGCCTATAACCGGGGACCACGCGGGTGTAGCTCAATGGTAGAGCAGAAGCTTCCCAAGCTTACGACGAGGGTTCGATTCCCTTCACCCGCTCCAGCCGCTCAAATGTCCGACCCGGAGACATAGGTAACGAAACGCCACCTATGTCTCGGGTCGGTCACGTCACGGCATGACGACCGCTTGATATCAAGGTCGAATTTGAGCGCTTTCTTGGACAGGCATGCGCGCTGGCGCCACCACGCCCGAATGGAATCGGGTCTGCAGATCGGGCCAGTCCCGCGCCTTGCACCAAATCTGAACAAAGCAGATAGCGACATGCCTCACGTCCCCGGCGCGGCGTTTCCATTACCCCATTATTGCCATGATCCAGCCATCCGAAGAGGCATTAGACTGCGATCACTCCCACGGTTTTGAACGACAGTCAGGCGGCACTCGCAGCCCTGTGCGTTCTTTCGGTCAAGCTCTTCGACCGGTCACGCGCTTCCGGCGGCCAGACGCTTCGGATCGTGACCCTGCGAAACACGAAACAGTGGGCAAAAAGGGACGGGTGCGAGGCAGCCTTCGGGAACTGTTGTCCCGGGGTTGCATTGGTCCTCGAGTCACAATGGAGGAAGAGATGAAAATACGCGAACTCATGACGTCGAACGTCGAGCTGATCAGCCCGGAGGCGAAGCTCCCCGAAGCGGCGAAGAAAATGGCCGATGCCGATATCGGCATTTTGCCGGTGGGCGAAAACGATCGATTGGTCGGCATGGTCACCGATCGCGACATCGCAATACGGGGTGTCGCGCAAGGAAAGAACCCGGCGCGGACCAAGGTCCGCGATGTCATGACCGAGAGGGTGCTCTATTGCTACGACGACGAGGATGTCGAGCACATCGCCGACAGCATTGCCAAGCTCCAGGTGCGACGGCTTCCCGTCGTCGACCGCAAGAAACAGCTCGTCGGCGTCGTCTCCCTGGCCGATATCGCCCTCAAGCATGACATGAGCATGGCGGGAATTGCTCTCGGCGGCATTTGCATGACGGAAGAGCAAAAGCTCGAAGAAAATCTGGCATAGCCCCGATCCCATGGCGATGCCGTCACGCAACGCTGGCATGACCAGCATCTGGTCGCAGACCCCACCAGCGTCTTGACGGCGTCGCCATGCGGGCCTTTGAGGCAGGCCTTAGGCCGACCCTGGCCTGCAAGGCCGTACTCGCCTGGCCGCAAACAGGCCGTCATCAGCGCGACGCGCGGGTGCTCCCCCGGTCGCGGCCGGCATTGTGCCCGCGAGAGTCCCGTCCGAACAATTTCTTCAGCTCACCCTTGGCCCTTTCGAGGGTCCGCTTGCGGCTTGCCGGCAAATTCCTTCCAGCCCTGTTGATGTAGAAGACGAGCATCGAAAGCGCCGAGCGGTATGGCTCCGCCTTGCGACGGCGACTGCGCTGAGCCGATTGTTTGAGGGAGGCGGCGATTTTCTTGGGATCGCGCAGATTGAAGACACCCTTGTCGAGATCGAGGGCGTTGCTTTCCCGGGTGACTCGCCCGGACCAATAATGCGGTGACGTGATCCTGCCCGACCGCGTTCCGGACGGTCGCGATTTTTGCTTCGGACGACGCTTGGCGGCGGTGTTGCGCTTGGCCACGGGCGATCCCATCCTGCTTCTGGATTCCACCAACAACCAATGGAACGCGCCGAAGGTTCCGGAAGCGTGGCATATCGCTCCCGACGAGGGTTCGATTCCTGCCGCTGCGCGGAGGTATTCATTGATGTCCGTCGACGTCACATCGTGAATCAGCCCTCGGCGTCCTCGTATTGAAACAGCCCCTGGCCCGGCAACTCCTGGCAGGCCCTCACGACTTTGGCGACGTGGCGGCTCTTCAGCTTGACGCGCCAAATCCGCCCGCCTTTGCCGGCAAAACGGAAGCGCAGCTCGGCGCCCGCGGTCTTGATGTGCTGGCTGTTGAGCGTGGTGAGCCCATAACTTGGACTGGTAGCGATATTGTTTGCGGCCGCGGGCGCCGCGGCCCGTTGCTTGAATATGGCCACGCGGGCTGGCACGGTTCCACACAACCGTCCATGCGGGAGGCACGGCCAATTTCCTGATTCGCTCCAAATGGAGTCGATAGACGACCCTCTGCCCTTGGCGAGAGTGAAAGCCGCCTACTTCCTCTTCTTGCGTCGCTTGTTCTTTTGCCAGGATTGTCCCGATTCCGACATGGCGATGGCGATGGCTTGTTTTCGGCTCTTGACCTTCTTCCCCGAGCCGCTTCGCAGTGTGCCGCGCTTTTTCTCGCCCATGACTTTGTGAACTTTTCGCTTTTGAGCGGCGGTTGCCATTGCGATTTCCTCCCTTCGATTAAGGAGCGATATCAACAACAACGCCTCGGCGGCGCCCTTGGTTCCGGCGCCGCTGAAGGGCAAGCTTGTTGTACTCGACGTATCGCTGCTGGCAGTGCCGGCGCGAAATCAGCGCTCCCGCTATTCGCGCTTGCTGTCCTTGGCCAGAGGGGCGAGGGAGACATCACGACATCGTGACATCATGATGTAATGCCGTCAGGCTCCCTTACATGGGGACGAACTACTAGCGAGAAGTTGATGGGTATGAAAACGACAAGCTATGTCCGGAGACTGCCGTCAACGTGGCGCGACCTTCCCATTGATCTGATCAGCAGATCTCCGATCGCCCGCTGGGCCCCGATCCCACTGCGACTGATCGTCGGGTATGGCTTCATGGAGCACGGCTTCGCCAAGCTGGCCAGGGGCCTGGATGCGTTCCCCGCAATTTTGCAGGCACTTGGCGTGCCCGCACCGCATTTCATGGGACTGCTTACGATCGTGGTCGAGATCGTTGGTGGCTTGGCCGTGCTTTTGGGTGCGCTGGTGCCGCTCGCCAGCATACCGATGGCGGCGGTTCTCCTGGTTGCCATGATCACCGTGCATCTGCCTTACGGTTTCAGCTCGATCAAGCTCCTGGCCGTCACGCCCGCCGGCGCGCAGTTCGGGCCGCCGGGCCTTGAAACCGATCTCCTTTACCTCGCCTGCCTTGCGGCCCTCGTCCTGGGCGGTTCAGGACCGTTGGCGATCGACGGCCTTCTGGCAAGGCGCAGCGAAGTCAAGCGTCCTGACAGAACGCTTTCAGATCCAACTCAACGCATCAGCACCGGAGAAACGCGCCATCGGCAGTAATCAAGTCCCGTGGCGTCCGATTGGGTCCATAAACGTTGTCGGTCGATGCTCGATTGCGCTACTGTTTCCGGCGCCTGGGGGAGTCATCTGGGAAATCCCGGTTGAGTGGCGAATGGCGGATGGGCCTTCCGTGGCGGGCGCTTCCATGGATACATAGCACCTAGCTGCACAAGCGGGGTCGGGTCAGGAGATTTGAGATGAGCGACAATCTTGCAAAACGCATCGACCGCCTGGAATCGATCGAGGCGATCAAGAAACTGAAGCATCTTTACATGAACTACTGTGACCTCGGCTATCCGCCGGAGAAGCTCGGACCGCTTTTTGCGGACAACGCGGTTTGGACCAGCAGGGATTTCGGTCACCATCCGGGACGCCCCACGATCGAAGCCTTCTTCAGCGGGATCTCCGCGCAGATCGTCTTTGCCGCGCATCTTGCCATGAATTTCATCATCGACGTGGATGGCGATAGCGGGATCGGCAAGTGGCGCATTCTCATGCCCTGTACCATGGTGGAAGAGGGCAAAAGGGTGAGCCGCTGGCTACTCGGGGACTACGACGAAGAGTACGTTCGTATCAACGGAGCATGGCTGTTCAAGAAGATCGACTTTCTGGTCAATTACAACGTGCCCTTCGATCAATCCTGGGCCGAATCCGCGGTTGTACGCCCGAGTTGAGTTGTGACCTGCTCCCATGCAGCGCAGCCGATTTGAGAGGAACAATCGGCAGGGAAGACCATTGTGGTGAAGCCGACAATACCTCTCCATGAAGGTCAGGTCCTGGCACAAATGCCGCGGCGAGAGCAGATCTTCCAGGCCTATGCGTCAGAACATCTCCGCCCGAACACCCCACAAGAGACCGAGATGTGTCGGCATTGTGGGCGTGGAGGGCCGGCCTTTGCCGACACGGCTCCAGTTGGCTAGCCTCGGCGATGCGAACCGCTGAACAAGGGCGGTGCGCAATTGAGCAGCTTCTCGCCAGCTGATATCTGGCTAGTCCGACATTTCCCGAAAAATGGTGAAATCTTGCACTGACGGCTTGATGACCCGCGGCCTGAAGGCTCCTTCTGCACGCCAGTCTTCTAGCTCGATAAGGCGATCAATCGTTGCCCCATCGCTCGACAGCGGAAATACGCCAACATCGACGACTAAAGCATCCTTCGGGCTCATTGACACTTTGTACTGCGCGAAGCAGGGTCCCTGTCGTTCGACAAATTCACGGTAAACACCCAGCCACGCCGCTGTTTCGAGATCGTGCTTAGGCAGGCGAAGGGTCTCCCAAGTGAAGTCATAGCCAAAGGCTTCAACGACGGCGGTTCCTACAATTCGATATCGAACATCGAAGGGCAGCTCCAGGACCTCTACAACCATGATGTAGGGAAGAAGAGATTTGATGTCTCCCGGCTGAACATCGGACCATAAGGGGGCGATCCGACCTGCCCGGATGCGGTTCCAATACGCAAAGAGGGAAATTACGAGCGGCGAACGGATCTGCGGAGGGGATTCCATAATCGATATTCTGGCGCAAGACGAAGTCGAGCGATACCGCTCACGTCAGAAAACGGCCTCCGGCAGCTGACAAGCAGCGGTGGTTCTCGCGGCAGGGACACTACCAAGCTCGCATCCCGGCGAATGTCCGATTGCCGAAGGTGGCACTGTCGCTATCGTGCGCCCGGATAGACGCATTGCCAATGAAGTGCTACCGATCTCGTCAAGCCGAACTTTGTTATGTAGGGTGATGCCGCGGGGGGATGCGGTCATGTCAGTAGCGTCGGTTGTCGAGTTGGGCCGGCGGTTCTCAAGGTCTTGGCGAACACGCGGGCCGAGGGGAGCCGTGCGCCATGCAGCGCTCTTCGTCGCCGGGCAATTGCGACTGTGGTCGGCGCTTCCTGCGCAAATCGCACTTAGGCGCAGACCGGTGCGGAGCCGCCGACATCCAGATAGTCTGCCATCGGTTTCGATCATCATGGCAACCTGGAATCGCGCGGCCATGCTACCCCGCGCGATCGACAGTGTTTTGGCACAGGGCTATGAGGATTGGGAGCTCATCGTTGTTGACGATGGTAGTGACGACGACACGCCCAGCGTTCTAGTTACCTACTCCCGCGATCCGCGAATTCGCGTATTTCGTTGTAAGCGGTCCGGCCCGAGCACGGCACGGAATTTCGCCTTTGGGCAGAGCCGCGGGGAAATCATCGCCTACATCGACAGCGACAACGAATGGTGCCCCGACTATCTGACAACGATGCTCCCGATCTTTCGTCACCGGCCGGACGTGCAGTCAGCCTACAGTGCCATTCGGCGTGTCGAGGCGAACGGCATGAGCTTCGTGCATCTAACCACTTTTGATGCCGCACTTCTCGCCGAGCGGAATTTTATTGACCTAAACGTCTATTGCCACCGCCGCTGGTTATGGACGGAATTCGGCGGGTTCGACACCGACCTGCCGCGGCTAAACGATTGGGATCTCATACGCCGTTATTCCCGCCACAGCCCGCCCGTCGCCGTCCCTGTTGTGGGCGCCGAGTATCACGAAGGCGCTTGGCCTCGCCTTAGCAATACCGAGAGCAAAGCCTATGCCGAGCATATGATCTTGCGCAAAGACGAGGGAGCCGTAAATCGGCACTTCAAAGTGCTCTATGCTCTTTGGCACTATCCGCAATTGTCCGAGAGCTACATCGAGACCGAGATCGCTTATATGCAGAGGCTCGGCATCGAGGTCGAAGCATGGTCCGAAATCGATCCGGCGGCGCCCTACCCCACGAATATTCCCGTCCACCGGGGCTCTCTGAAAGATGCATTGGCCAAGGTCAATCCAGATATCGTGCATGTCCACTGGCTCGGCTGTTTCGACGATCACAAGGGAGTCCTGCGCCGGGCCGGCTTGCCAGTTACCGTGCGGGCCCATTCTTTCGAGTTTACACCTGAACTTGCCCGCCAATTGGAAGCGGATCCCTTGGTGCGCAAAGTCTTCGTCTTTCCGCACCAAAAGGCGGCTACGCCGAAGTTGAAGAAATTGCAAACGGTTTGCTCCGCATTCGACCCCAATCTCTATCGACCGTCGACACTCGAGAAAGACCGCCGGTTGGTTCTTCGCGTCGCGGCAGGTCTACCGACAAAGGATCTACCCAGCCTGTTTCGACTGGCCAAGCGCCTTCCGGAGTTTCGCTTTGTCCTGTCGGTTGTGACCTGCAATCTGCGGGAGGCCTATGTAGCGGAACTTCTGCGCCAGAACGAAGATCTTGGCCACCCGGTCGATCTTCGAATCGATATGTCCCACCCGGCTGTCTCGGCGCTGGCGCAGAAAGCGGGAATTTATCTGCACACTTTTGATCCCGCTGGACCGCCCTACGGGATGCCCGTGTCGATCGCCGAGGCCATGGCCTGCGGGGCCTATCTCATCGCTCGAAGACTGCCCTCTACAACCGCCTACATCGGTGAGGCCGGCGACGCCTACGACAACGAGGCCGAGGCAGAGATGCTTCTGCGTGCAACCCTCGACTGGAGTGAGGACCGCTGGCGCAGCGCCGCGCTGCGCTCCATCGATCGGGCATTTCGCCTCTATGTCGATCGTGTCGCGCTGAAGCCCATCCTCAACTGTTGGCAGCATCTAGGCCCAGCACGTGCCGGACCGCTAAGTTGAGATCCGGCTGGCTAGCGAGCGCAGGAAGGGCGGCGACCGCCTGCTATGTCCGGTATCAGAGTGATACCGGACATAGCAGGCGGCCTCGCCAAATGGCTGAGTTTGGCCCGAAGCGGACCTCGCTGCCTTAGATGAGGCCGTCATCAGATCACTGAACGGGCCCAACTCAAGAATGCTTTGATTAGTGGCTCTTTGGGGTGACCGGATCGATAGACGCCATAGAAGCCGTACCCCGGCAGGCTGATCTCCGACATACGGATCAGCGTGCCATCGGCAAGCTCGCGACCTACCAAGAGGTCGCTGCAGATTGCGAGGCCCTGTCCGGCAATGACGGCCTCTATGGCGTGCAGCTCCTCTCTGAAGCTCAGGCTGACCAAGCTCGAGAGTGGCGGCACGGCGCCGTAGCCTTCTCGTGCCATGGCTTCCCAGCGCTGCCACGTGGGCGGCCAAGGATCCGTCGGCAGCCACTCGTATTCGATCAGCGGGAAGCGGGTGAGGTCGGCCGGTGTCGTGGTCGCGGACGCCGGCCCGACAAGAGACGGATTGGCAACGACATGGAATCTATCGCGGATGAGTTCGACCGAGACGACATCGGGGGGCGCCGAGCGAGCGTACCGGATGGCGACATCCGCCTCTGCCGCCTTCAAGTTCAGTACGGTGTCGGTACCGACAATGTTGAGATGCAGCCGTGGGTGGGCTTGCCGCCATAACGGCAGCCGAGGAACGAGCCAGCGTGCGGCGAAGGCATTGGTGGCGGTCACGCGCAGGCGGCCGCCTGCCGAGCCCGCTCGAAGGCGAGCCAACGCGTCAGCAAAGTCTTCGAGCCCATCGCGGACGACCGGAAACAACTGCTCACCCGCCCAGGTCAACGCCAAAGGACGCGGCCGGCGCCGAAAAAGGAGCTGCCCACAGTGCTGCTCCAAGAGGCGGATTTGATGGCTGATAGCCGTTGGCGTGACGCCCAACTCGGCGGCCGCCTTCTTGAAGCTCAAGTGGCGCGCGGCGGCGTCGAAAACTCGCAGCTCACTCAATGGCGGTAGCTGTTCCATGTTAAGATTGTAGATGAATTTATTTCATCTGCAGCTGAATTCTTCGACCTTGCATGCCGGAGAGTCGTTCTCGGACAGTGGGGACGTAAAATTGGTACAGGCTTGCAATGGAATCACACCCGATGATCGCTCGCGATCCGAAGTGCGTCGACGGCCTTTTGGAGAAGATCTGGAGTCTGGCGCCCCTCGTGGAACAGCATCGCGACGCGCTGGACCGCGAGCGCCGCCTACCTAAGCCGATCTTCGATGCCGTGGTTGACGCCGACCTGCTGCGATTGTGGGTACCCAAGGGCCTAGGTGGCCCGGAGCTTTCGCCGCTCGACTTCATGCAGGTCGTCGAGGCGGTATCGGAACTTGACGCGTCTATCGGTTGGATCGTGGGCAATGGCGCAGGCATGAGCCGGGTTGCCGGCTACCTGCCAGAGAGTGTTTCGCGGGCTTGGTTTGCTGACCCGCGCGCATTTGTCGCCAGCGCGACTGGTGCCGTCGGCACCGCCATTCCAGTAGAGGGAGGATATCGTGTCACCGGTCGTTGGCCGTTCGGCAGTGGCATCCACCATGCAACAAGGATCATGGGTCTATGCAGCATTACCCGTCCCGACAACCCGAACTCGCCGGAAGTCATTAGCTGCCATTTCGCGCCAGAGCACGTTTCCGTCACGGACAACTGGTACGTGTCGGGTCTGCGCGGAACGGGAAGCTGTGATTTCGAGGTTCGGGAGGTCTTCGTTTCCGCCGAGCACACACACGATTTCCTCGCTCCGAGGCCGACGCAACCGGGGCTGCTTTACCGCATGCCGCCCGTGTCTGTGTTCGCCATGACGGTATCGGTCGTGCCGTTGGGAATTGCTCGCTCGGCGATTTCGAGTTTCATCACTTCGGCCAGCCGAAAAGCGCGCGCAGGCACCACGCTGATTCTCCGCGACCGGGAGACCATACAGTCTGAGGTGGGACGCGCAGAAGCTATTCAGATGGCCGCGCGCGCCTTCCTGGCGGAGGCCATCGACGAGCTTATGAAGGCGACGGAAATTGGCGGTGAAAGACTTGTTCACGCACGCGCCTTCTTTCGGATGGCTTGCTCGCACGCCGCCGAAAGCGCTGTGCGCATAGTCGACATGATGGCGGCCGCTGCCGGAGCCGTGGCTATCTTCGAAACGTGTGCGTTGGAGCGGTGCGTCCGCACGCTGCCGTCAAGCATGTAGCGATGTCGCCTAACAACTACATCGTTGCGGGACGCATTCGCCTGGGGCTTGAGCCTGGAACGGCGAGGTTTTGATAGATCAGCGGCTCCATCCGGCTTCGAGATGCCCACTTCGGCCAGCGCGCAACCTTTCTGAGATCGTGCAGCCAGTTCGGCTCCTGGCACCGTCCGGTTAATCATCCCTGACCACGCCTTGGGGCTTCCCGTGTTGCCTGCGTTTTCCTTGTGTACACGCTGTCGCCACTACCCCGGCGCAGCGACGGGGGCACTCTTCGCTCATCTACCCCCGTCGTGTCAGCCTTCCCCGATCCGTTTCGAGATCCTATGGGGAGTGGATAGCGATCGACACTCTGGCAGAGTGAGGTTGCTTACCGACCCACTCTGGAGGTGACCATGCAAATTGCAGCCGACCGACCCCAAGCATCGACCGCTATCCGCACCGATCTTGGCGCGATATTCGTCTCACTGGAACTCAGTCGTTCGACCTGGCTGATTACGTCACTGTCGCCTGGCGGCGGAGAGAAGATGTCGAAGCATTCGGTGCGCGGCTGCGATGTCGCCGGACTGCTGGAGCGCTTCGCTCACCTCCGGGAGAAGGCGCGAGCACGGACGGGGCAGCGCTTTCCGATCATTGTGATCCAGGAGGCTGGACTCGACGGATTCTGGATCCATCGGATGCTCAATGCTGAAGGGATCGAAAGCCACGTCGTCGATCCGGCCTCAATCGCGACATCGCGCCGACGTCGGCGGGCGAAGACGGACCGGATCGATGGCGAGGCTTTGGTTCGCACTCTGCTCGCCTATAAGCGCGGCGAACCTCGGGTGTGTTCGATGGTCAAGGCGCCGACTCCCGAGGAGGAAGACCGCCGCCGTCTTTGCCGCGAGCGCAAGGTGCTGACTGCCGAGCGTGTTCTTCACGTCAATCGTATCAAGGGGCTGCTATTCTCCCAGGGGATAACCGGATACGAGCCGCTCCGCCGCGATCGACGGGAGCGGCTGGAACAACTCCAGACCGGTGATGGGCATACGCTGCCGGATCATCTGAAGGGGCAGGTTCGCCGTGAGCTCGATCGACTTGAACTGTTGCTCAATCAGATCAAGGCGGTGGAGGCCGAGCGGGATGCCCTGCTTGCCGCGGAACGAGCCGCCGCGCGAACGCCGGCGGCGATGTTGCTCGACATCAAGGGCGTCGGGCCCGAGTTCGCCGCCATTCTCTGGTCGGAAGGGCTGTTCCGGCACTTCGACAACCGACGACAGGTTGCGGCTTATGCGGGCCTGGCACCAACACCCTGGCAGAGTGGATCCGTTGATCGCGAACAAGGCGTGTCGAAAGCCGGCAATCCGCGACTGCGAACAACATTGATCCAGCTGACGTGGCTCTGGCTACGCAATCAACCTCACTCGGCGCTGACCCTATGGTTCCACGAACGGGTCAGGCGCAATGGGGGTCGTCTGCGCAAGACGACGATCGTGGCAGTGGCGCGAAAGCTGCTGGTCGCATTGTGGAAATACGTGACCGCAGGCGTCGTCATCGAAGGCGCCGTTATGAAGCCAACTTGACGATACTCATTGATCGAATTCCGTAATCTACCAGGACCTGATCAGTCCTGGCGGATCCAGGTGGACGAACCGAAGCAAGCCATGGCCCTCAAAAGCCGTTTTCGAGAATGGTTCTCGTCTTCCTGAGCCCTGCCCGCCGCAAGCGGGATGTTGGTGCAGCCGTTACGAACGGCGACCGAATATAAGGTTGATCGTGCTCGGAAGCGGGCCACGTCAGGCAGTCGGGCTCAGACCTTGGATACCGACTTTAACAATCGGGGATCAACAAATGCCCCCTGATACTACCCTCTTGACTTTGCCTTCCTCATATAAGGCTTGCTCGGCGTTCACTCGCGTTGCGGCCTGCACACT
>WNFP01000214.1_pt1 | contig 43201 bp, 41 predicted proteins | sample 5400201 | NCBI WGS metagenome assembly WNFP01 (sample SAMN13153355, study PRJNA577476) | soil metagenome | isolation source: 115 cm saprolite under Madrone tree | place: USA:California | collected 2016-06-14 | reverse complement strand
CGAAGACACCATACGAGCGATGGCGTCATCGAAGGAGGCGTGGCCATCGAGGTAGGGCTGCCAAAATTTTTGCAGCAGCTTGAAATAGTCATTCCAGCCGCGTTGATAGAGGCCCTCGCGCAGCGCGTAGGGAGTGTAGCCGCCGCCCGGGATGCTGCCATCTTGGTCGCCGGCGGTCGCGCCGGAGGAGCCAAGCACGGGACGAAGCACTTCACCGGTGGTGTAGAAAACCAGAGCATGCCAGAGGTCGCGAGGGATGGCTTTGTCGCGCTGGTGGCATTCGCGGATGATGGCGGCCTGCACGGGCTCGGCGATACCGTGCGAACCTTCGTGGAACAGAACTTCCAGAGCCGCTGCGCCCTGATTGCGAGAGTCCAGGCTGGAGATCGTGACGCGCAAGGGATCGGCAGTGGTATAAGCACCGCTCCAATTCGCATAGCCTGTTAGGTCGACGCGGATTTTCTCGCGCGGCCAACGCGCCTGGTAAATGTCCGCAAGCCGTTCCGAGAGGCCCACGCCCTGTTCGCGCACAAGCGGGGCGGCGCGCATGATCCAGCGGCGGTTGGCGCGGTCGTGCTCCGGCCAAAGATGAGCGCGGTAGACCGGTGCGGCGGATTCCAGAACTTGCGTCAGCTTTGCGGGCAAGCCTGCATCGCAGAACTTTCGTTTTCTTCCAGAGAGTTCATCGCAATCCTCGAAATCGCCGAGCTGGTCTTTCAACTGGATAAGCTCGGTGGAAAAGAGCAGATCCTTGGAGGCGTAGTTCGCGACGTAATACGCAACGGCATCATCCCAAACGTGCTGTTCCGAGGAAGTGAGAGCGGGTCTCGCATCCGGCGCTGTGTTCAGAATTGCACCGGAGGTCCTGGGGCCTTTGTCCGGTTGGGCGGAGGCCGATCGCAATTTGGCTTCGTGATAGAGCGTGTGATGAAGATTGATCCAGAAGCCACTGTGAAGTTCGAAGACGGGCAGCGGTCCGTAAGTGAAATTGCTTTGCGGCTGGGCTACCGCGCGAACGGGAGCAAGCAGGGAAAGAGCGGAGAGAAAAAGAAGGAATCGCGCTGGACATCTTCGAGGCATAAGGAATCGCACGATAGTAGCGCCAAGTTTCCCGGCGCACAAATCCGTAGAAGTGCTACGCACCGCTGCGTCAATGGGACGATCTGGCGGAAGTTCTATTCCACTTTGGGGTCCGTCTCGCCGCCGACCGCACCATGCCGGTCGGCGGCGTGCATAGCACCGTTCGAATCGCGGAAGAATGAACGGCGTCCGGTGCGTCCGTATCTGAGGGGAGTTGCCGCCAGCTCGTATTTGGCCGGAGCGCCTAGCGTACTTGCGCCGACAATCACGTAGCGAACGGTGTAGCCGTTTCTCATTCCGTTCGCGAGATCGGAATCGAGAAGCCCGGCAGCTTCGCCATTCGCTGCACCGTGGAGCGGCGGCCCCAGCTTGGCTAGCGATTCGGGCAGGTGCAAATATTTATTGCGGTAAGCTTCGACGGCGCCGGCAACTTTGTTCAGAGTTTCCAGGGCGCTTTTTTCCGTTTCTTCCACCTCGGCTGCATCCCATTCCACTTCCAATGCAGGAAGATCCAGCAGAAGAAGACCGAGCGAAAGCAGCTTCCATTCCCCATCCTCGCGGACCAGTCCTAGGGTAATTTGATGAACGCTCGCGCCTGTCGTGTCCGCGGCATCGCGGAGCTCCACCGGGAAAAACACAATATTGTCGCGGAGGTCGGCGCCACCGATCTGCATTTCCGTGGTGACATCCGGCGTTTCGCAGCGAAGGATGGGGCGCCCGGCGGGATTTGCCGACACTGTGGGTTTGCCCGGCTCATTCAACAGCACGAAGCGCTTCATAAACCCGATGCGGGCGGGCGGCGTCATGCGCGAAAACGCCTCCTTGTTGCGAGCAGTGAGAAAACGAACAAACTCGGTTTGATTCTGGGAGCAACCCGCAGAGAGGACAGTTCTCAACGCGGCGCTGGGCCCGCCATTATTCATCGTCTCGCTTGGCGCACTCGCAGAGCCGCCGCGGGGCTGGCTGCCGCTGTCCTGTGCAGGTGCGCCGGCGGTGGCCAGCAGAATAGCGCAGCTCAAAAAAGAGACCTGTACGAGAGCCTTCGATCTAGCCGATTCCACGTCAATCCTTTGCCACGCTCAATATCGCAGCCAAATTCTGCGTGAAGCTCGAACGCGGCAAAACTTCATCGCATCCAGCAGCCTGCGCTTGAGCGGCAAGATCTCTTTGCACGTGCGACAGAAAGCCGACGACACGAACGTCCTTCCGCAACTGACGCAACTTTTCGATAGCGGCGATGGGCTGGCTCCGTGCGTTCAAGTCCACGATGACCAGTTTTGGCTCGCTCGCCAGCAGTCCCATCAAGGCTTCGCCGCTCGCCGCCACTTTCACTTCCACGCCAACCTGCTTCGCGGTTTCCGCCAGCTTCATCTGGAAAAACAAATCGTCCATCAGCGCTACGACTCTTCCCATTCGCTCCGCCTCTTCTCAAAACGCTTCGCACCATCTGCCTTGCTAGTATGCGCTAGTCCTTCCCAACGGTGCTGGCTGCCCGGTAAGATGCAGGTTCGCACTTAAACAATGAGCGCTCATCCCGAAGATGTTCGCCTTGCTGCGTGCGGGCCCCGCGACGTTACTCTCTACACGCGTCCCGGATGCCACCTCTGCGGCGAAGCCAAGTCTGCCATCGCGCCGCTCTTGCGTGAATTCGGCGTCTCCCTCCGGGAAGTGAACATAGATGCTGATCCTGTGCTAAAGGAACGTTACGGTTGGGATGTTCCTGTGATCTTCATCGGGCACAAGAAAGCCGCGAAGCATCGCGTGGATCTGGAACAGTTCCGGAGGCAACTTCAGGATGCCGGAGCAGGCTGAAATCCCAAGGTGGAATTTCGCGTCAGAAAATCGGTGATCCTAGTGTCCGCCGCCCGCTTCGTGCGCGCCCACAGTTTCGTCTGGGACGTCGCCTTTGCGACCCTTAACCCGGTCATAAACGCTGAGTTGGCTGACGGAACCGAGTGCTTCGTTGTAAAAAGTCGGAATGCCCAATGCCGTGCGCAATTCTTCATTGAACTTTCGAAGGTTTTGCAGATGTGTCGCGAGCGCCGGCAATTTTTGTCCGTCGTCCGTGAGCAAAAACTTCTGGTAGCCCGCGTCCCACAGCCGCGTGAACTTGCCCTTCAGCATGATCGTGGGAGTTACGGTCATCTGATAAAGATCGTCGGGGCCTTTGCGGAACTCAGCGCCGCAACCGTACTTTTCGACGCGCACAACACCGCGCGTGCTGCCCACGGCAAATCCTAGCGCCGCGAGACTCTCAATCGCTTTGGGTGAGAACCGCTCTTCGACATTCCACATGGTTCATCCAGACTAATGAATAGCTGGCAGTCTGTAAAGTGACCAGGTCACGCCATATCTCCGGGCTAGGCTGCCGCATCTAATTCGGAGTAAAATGGTCGGATATCCCGTAGCCCCTGGGCCGGGAGGAGCGTCTCGAAACCACGCACATGGCTACCACTGGCCACATCGCCGCATCTACCCGCGAAGCAAAGGGCCACGAGGGGGCTCCACCGGGTCGCGCGGGGGAATCCCTACTGGACCGCATTGGGCATACGCCCTTGCTGCGGCTGGAGCATGTTGGTCAAGAGTTCCCGAATGTCAAGTTCTGCGCCAAAGCGGAGTGGTTCAACCCTGGGGGATCGGTGAAAGACCGACCGGCGCTCAGCATGATTCAAGCCGGTCTCACCAGCGGAGCGCTACAACCCGGCAAGACCATCATTGACGCGACCAGCGGCAACACCGGCATTGCTTATGCGATGGTTGGAGCTGCCCTAGGTTTTCCCGTTGAACTCTGCCTGCCGGATAGCGCGTCACAAGAGCGGAAGCGCATCCTCGCGGCGCTCGGCGCGGAGCTGGTGATCACTGCCGGTGATGAGGGCACCGATGGCGCGATTCGTAAAGTGCGCGAAATCGTTGAGCAGAATCCTGAGAAATATTTCTACCCTGACCAGTACAGCAATCCCGCGAATTGGCAGGCGCACTATCGCACGACGGCCAACGAGGTTTGGCAACAAACGTCCGGCCGTGTCACGCATTTTGTCGCGGCGCTCGGTACCAGCGGCACTTTCGTGGGAGCGACGCGGCGGCTCAAAGAGCTGAATCCGGCAATCCGCTGCGTGAGTCTCCAGCCGGACGCATCCTTCCATGGCCTGGAGGGGTGGAAGCATATGCCAACGGCCATTCGACCAGCGATTTATGATGACAGTCTCGCGGACGAGAATTTGGACGTGTCCACGGAAGAGGCTTACCGGCTGGTGAAACGGCTGGCGCGCGAAGAAGGGCTACTTGTGAGCCCGAGCGCCGCGGCGGCCCTATTGGGGTGCTTTAAGGTTGCGGCTGGAATCCCAAGGGATGAGCATGCCCTGATCGTCACTGTTTTTGCGGACTCCGCGTCGAAGTATCTGAACGAACGTTTTTGGGACGAAGAATAAGCATGGCGGACGCAGGGACACTCTGGATTAGTGGACATTTAGCGGAGAAAATTCGCGCCCACGGCGCGGAGACTTACCCGCACGAATGCTGCGGAGCGCTACTCGGGCGTGATTCGGGCCTGGTCTTGGAGGGTGATCCACGGCAGGGTTTGCAAGCGCCCCAGCGGGAGATTCTGCAGCTCTTTCCTCTCGTCAACCGGCGAGACGATTCGCCGCGCAACCGCTTTTCGGTGACCCCCGAAGACGTTATGGCGGCAGAAAAAGCGGCACGCGACCAGGGCCTCGAAGTGGTCGGCTGGTATCATTCGCATCCGGACCATCCGGCGCGGCCAAGCGAATATGACCGCGATCACGCCTGGCCGTGGTACAGCTACATCATCGTGAGCGTGCAGCACGGCGCGCCCCAGGACATGACTTCTTGGCGTTTGAACGACGACCGCAAGGAGTTTTCGCCTGAAGGGATTGAGATTCGCCATCACGCCGCAGTGCAGGCGTAGATTTCAGCAGGCCCAATGGAGAAATAGAAATGCCCGTGAAAGTAATGATTCCATCACCGCTTCGATCCTATGCGGGGAAGCGCGATTCAGCGGAGTTCAATGCCCGGACAGTCGGAGAAGCCCTCGGCCATTTGACTACGGAATTTGGCGACTTGCGCAAGCATCTCTTTACCGAAGACGGCAAGCTGCGCAGCTTCGTGAATGTGTACGTAAACGACGAGGACATTCGCTATCTGGCGAAAGAGGACACTCCCACGAAGGACGGCGACACCATCAGCATCATTCCGTCCATCGCCGGCGGCGTTCCGGCAATGGATAGCATCGTAGATAGCAAAGGACAACAAATGGCCACCGTACAGCCGCAGACCGGTGCAAAACCGGCTGTGAGCCTTTCCAACGAAGAAATTCTGCGCTACAGCCGCCACCTCATCATGCCGGAAGTCGGCATGGAGGGGCAGCTCAAGCTGAAGAACGCCAAGGTTCTGCTCATTGGTACGGGTGGGCTCGGAGCGCCGCTCGGTTTATATCTTGCTGCCGCGGGTGTCGGCAAACTCGGGCTGGTTGATTTTGACGTTGTCGACTTCACCAATCTGCAGCGCCAGGTCACGTTTGGCACCAGCGACGTCGGCAAGCCAAAGAGCCAAGCCGCGCGCGCGCGCCTTGCGAACCTCAATCCGGACATTCAGATTCAGTCGTTTGAGACACAGTTGACCAGCGCCAACGCGCTCGAGCTTTTCAAAGACTTTGATGTCATCGTCGACGGGACCGACAATTTCCCGACACGGTATCTCGTCAACGATGCTTGCATCCTTCTTGGAAAGCCAAACGTGTATGGCTCCATTTTCCGGTTTGAAGGGCAAGCTACCGTTTTCGGCATGCCCGATGGACCTTGCTACCGCTGCCTCTATCCGGAGCCGCCTCCGCCGGGGCTTGTGCCTTCGTGCGCGGAAGGCGGTGTGCTCGGCGTTTTGCCCGGAATTGTTGGTTCCATCCAGGCGATGGAAACGATCAAGCTGATTCTTGGCCGCGGGGATAATCTTGTGGGGCGGCTGTTGCTCTTTGACGCGCTGGGGATGAAGTTCCGCGAGCTCAAGCTCCGCAAGAACCCGAATTGCCCGATGTGCGGGACGCATCGTACGATCACCAAGCTGATCGACTATTACCAATTCTGCGGTATGCGTGGCGAAGAAGCTCCCGGCCCGACTGTGCAGGTGCCGGAAATTACTCCGCGCGAACTCAAAGCCCGCCTCGATCGAGGAGATGATTTGTTCATTCTCGACGTGCGCGAGCCCCATGAATACCAGATCTGCAATTTGAAGGGGCATCTGCTTCCGCTCGGGGAGCTGACGCGGCGCGTCCACGAACTGGATTCCTCGCGGGAGATCGTGGCGCACTGCCGCAGCGGAAAGCGGTCCGCCGAAGCCGTGGACTTCCTGCGAAAAGCAGGCTTCCGCAAGATTCTCAACCTGAAAGGCGGCATCCTCGCCTGGTCCGATGAGGTTGATCCGTCCGTTGCAAAATACTGACTCTCTTTCATGGAATTCGGCTGCCTGACAGGAGCGCCTCGGTCCGGCCGGGGCCGCTCCTCATTAAGGCTTGTCGCTGCGTGGCAGAGTCTGCATACTCTTGCTGCAGGAGAAAAAATGGCGGCTACGAAAATTACGATCAATCACAATGGATCCATCCGCGTCGAAGGCGACTTTGAGATCGTCGATCCTGAAGGAAAGCCCTTTGGCTTGGCAGGACGGACCACGATTGGGCTCTGCCGTTGCGGACACTCCGCAAACAAGCCTTTCTGCGATGGTTCGCATAAAACCAGTGGGTTCGCCGACACCGTGGCTGCCCGGGAGTTGCCTCCGCCAAAGCCCAAGTTCTAGCAAAGCCTAGGTCGACCTCCTCACGGTTTCAAACGTTGAGAATGTCTCAGACTGAGACAGTCCACAACTTCTTCGTGATACTGGCCATGTGCCCGGTAACTCTAACGAAACAAAAATGATAGCGCCTTAATCTGCGAAATTGTGGGCCCTTAGCGGTGTCTCGATGTATTCTCAAACTCCCTTCGTCGTAAACCATAGCTCTAAGCTATTTAATATCAATAAGTTGCGAGCATGAGTTTTCAGCCAGAAAAGGGCACCAACTTGCAGTCCTCGCTAGTTGGCAGTTTTTTGTCTGCATTTGGGGGATTTCGTGGGTGTTGGGGACACAATCATCGGGTTTCTCCGCAGTGGCCGAGATGCTGTTGCCACGCAGAATCTTCATAAGCGTGTTTTGGTCGCGTCCGGCGTCCTTTCCTTTGCCCTTTTTCTTGCCGTTACCTTCTACCTACGGCAAATCAGCGTCGCAGGTTCCCCACAAGGCTATCTGTATCTGGAGGTCGGCGGTACGCTCGTCAGCTTTTGCTACGCGGCCAATGCCCTGGTTCGCTTCCGCGGTACCCACGATCGCACGGCATTGATCCTTGCATTTGGATTCGTGCTCTCAGGGATCATCGAAACCGTCGGCTGTTTTGGCCTGAACGATTGGCTCATTTCCGGCGCCCTTTCGCTCTCCCGCATACCTATGGGCTGGATGGTCGGCCGCACGTTGCTCGCCGTCCTATTACTCGCGGCCATCGCTGTTGAGCGCTATATGCCCACGGCTCGGCAACCCAGCAAGGAAACGGCCGCCGCGCTGCTGGTTGTCGCTCTGGCTGCCTACACGACGAGCGCCGCGTTTCTTGCTGCTCCTGCCGCTCCCATCTCGCATGCCGCAAACTTTCTGTCTCGTCCCTGGGATTTGCTTCCCGCTGCGCTATTCTTGATCGCCGCAATCTGTTTTCGTGAGCGCCTCAAGAACGACAGGGAAAGGAAGAGCGCCGCCACGCTTTTCGATCACTCTCTCTTTATCGTGGCTTCGCTCAATGTCGTCTGCCATGCATCCGCGGCGTTTTCACGGCAGCTGTTCGATGGCCCGTTTTTCCTGGCAGAGATAAGCAAGACGATTAGCTACGTCGTCATGCTTTCGGGCGCGTTGCTGGATCAGGCTCGCCTTTTCGAACAAGTGCGCTCGATGGCAGTCACCGATCCGCTGACCGGATTGTCGAATTACCGGCGGCTTATCAGCGTTCTCGAGGCGGAGCTGGACCGTTCTCGCCGCACGCAGCGCCCGTTCAGTGTTGTGCTTCTCGACATGGACGGACTCAAGATCATCAACGATCAGTATGGGCACCTGACCGGCAGCCGAGCCCTGGTGCGCATCTCCAAGATTCTACGCAATCATTCCCGGGCGATCGACACAGCAGCGCGATATGGCGGCGACGAATTCGCACTGGTTCTGCCAGAGGCCGGCAAGGACATTGCCTCGCGCGTCGTCTCTCGAATCCGCGAGCGTCTCTCATCTGAGCCGGAGCACCCCAAGCTGTCTGTCAGTGCGGGTGTTGCGGCTTTCCCGGAAGATGGCGACTCGCCGGAGAAACTTCTTGGCGCTGCCGATCGAGCGCTCTATGCCATGAAGCACCATGGCAAGAGCAGCGTTCAAAATCTCACGCGCATCGCCGCGTGCCTGTGAGGATGAGCAAGAGCATGCCTCACGCGAAGAGATTTGCGTTTCACAGAGCTGAAAGCCGCATCCCGATGGAAATCCCCGTTCTGATTGACGGCCATCGCGAGGCGCCAGGCTCGGAATCGACTTTTACTGAGAATGTGAGTGCGCGTGGCGCTCGCGTAGTAAGTGTGCGCCGCTGGGAACAAGGCGAACCGCTGCTATTCGCCTCGCGCACTGGAGAGTTTCGCTCCTCGGGCCGTGTTGCATACTGCCAGCCATTGCAAGGCGACGGCTTTGCGATTGGCGTGGAGTTCCTCGAGCCAAAGGGGCGATGGGTAGTTCAATCCCCAAGATAGCTTGACGTATATAACGGCGAGCGGATAGGAGGGAAACGCCTGGAACAAAAAGAGAAGACAGAAAACTGGTGCAAAATTTACAAGAAGGCTTGAAGCGCTTAGCGGAGTTCAAAAGATCTGCCAAGCGCTTCATGGTTTTCACCGTACCCCGGCAGGTTATCAAAAGTGATGGAACTTGAACGGACTGTATCCCTGGAAAAAAGTATCCTTCAACGCTCGGCTTGAACTGCTCAGCCTTTCTTCATTTCTTGCAAGACATCTTCGTACATGTGAATAGTGTTTTCGACCATGCGCCCCGCTGAAAACCGTTCTGCGATGGTGTCCCGCGCCCTCTGGCCAAGTGTGATCCCCAATGATTCATCATTCAGAATCCTCATTATTCCAGCCGAGAATAGATTCTGATCGGGCCCCGCCGCTAACATTCCGTTGTCACCGTCTTTCACATACTCCGCAACGCCCCCGCTCGCTACAGCCACCACTGGAAGTCCCCAAGCCATGGCTGCCAGGAGGGAAGTGCCGAGCGGTTCCGCCAGGGACGGAAACACAAAAGCATCGAGCGCGACGTACACCTGCGACACGTCCTCTACAAACCCAGCGAAGATCACTTCATCCCGCAGCCCCAGTTGTTGCACGAGTGCCTCCAGGGCGGGGCGACCGGGCCCGTCACCAGCCAACAGCAAACGCGCGCCCGAGACCTTTGTGCGTAACGCAGAAAGCGCCAGTATGGCGATTTCCTGACCCTTTTCAGGCAGCAGGTACCCGATGCAGCCAAGAAGCTTTTCGTCCCCGGTCATGCCCCAACGTTGCCGTGCCTTTCGGCGCGCTTCCGGAGTCGGTAAAGATGGAACCTCCACCCCTTCGTAGACAACCGTCACTTTCTCGGGCGGCACGCCCGATTCCAGGATACTTTTCTCCACGAAATGGGAAATGGCCACGATTCGCTGCGCTATCTGGTAGCGCATCCTTGCCAGTCTACTGCTCGAGAGCGGATACGCCACTCTTCGTGAGACCACCACGCGAGCGCGTCCTGCCGCTCCAGCCAGCCACGCGGCGGACAGAGCATGTGGTTCATTGGTATGGAGAACGTCGTAGTTCTGCCGCGAAAGCATTTTACGCAAGAGAAGGGCAGCGCTGATTCGCCGAGCCTTTTTGCCGACGTCATGCACGGGGATGCCTGCAGCCGCCGCGCGGCGAGCGAGCGGCGATTCCCGCACAGAAAGCAGTTGGGCGTCGTGCCCGAGTGCGCGGAGCCCCTTCACCGTCAGCAACGCTTGGCTCTGTCCACCGCGCCATTCCCGATCGAGGTCCACATACAGGATCCTCATGATGATTCCGTTCCGTCGGCCCGCCATCCCGATTCAATGAGCTCTCCCAGCTTCTTGAACTTCAACCACGTGCTTCGCGCCGCCATTCGCGAGATGAGCCATCCGCGATATCCATCGAGAAACCCGAGGTGCAACACATAACTGTTGAACCAGTTCCAGGGCGTTGCCAGCCACATTGCCGCACGCCAATTCCGCTTCCCGGTAACGCACATCTGCTGCGCTGCAAGCGTGGTGTACCGCTCGACCTTCTCCTCGTGTTCGGAAAGAGAGCGAATCGTGTAATGAAGCAAGTCGCCGTCAAGCCGTCCGGGCTCGCCCTGGAATCGCAGCGCCTCATGAACGATCCCTGAAAAACGTGCCGCATCGCGCCGATATAGCCGCCGTTGACGGTCCGGATACCATCCCGAGTGATTGATCCAGCCTCCAACGTACCAGGCGCGCCGCGCGAATTCGTAGACCGCAAATCCAGGTTCTTTCTCCTTCCAGGCGAGCAATGAGTCGCGCAATGCACGGCTCAGCTCCTCATCACCATCCAGGGAGAGGATCCAATCGTTGTTTGCGGCCGCCGCAGCGACATTTTTCTGCTCCGCAAAATTTGTCCAGGCGTTTGTAATTACTTTCGCGCCGTACTCCCGCGCAATATCCGGAGTGCGGTCCTGGCTTCTACAATCTACAACCACAATCTCATCGGCAACTCCCCGGATCGATTCCAGGGCGCGCGCCAAGTTGTGTTCCTCATTGAAGGTAATCATGCAAACGGAGAGGTGAATCATCGGACTCCGGATTGTCTTGAACTCGGCGCTAGTATCTCACAATGCTAATCGGAGGAATCCCGCTCGAAGGAACTATCCCAAGGAGAATGGAAGCCCGGTTACTTCTTCTGGAAATTCACGCGAATCACGCTGCCGCCGATTCGAAACTCCGTACCGTCCCGCAGCATGGCCGCGCGAACGCGCTCTTCGTCGAGGAAAGTCCCATTGGTCGAATCCAGGTCCTTGAGATTGATGTACGTTTCGCGCACTTCCAGCAAGCAGTGATGCCGCGAAATTTCAGGATCATTCAGCGGAATGTCCGCGCCTCTGCGGCCCAACATGACGCGCGGCTTTGTCAGCGTGTGACTTTCACCCTTCGACGGCCCTGACAAAATGTTGAGCACGACTGTTGCTTCTAGAGGAAGCCGAAGCCCGGGATCGGCGGGCGGCAAATTCAGATTTGAACTTGTGGCGTTAGCCCTTGCAAACGAGGGAAGCGGAGACATCACGACGGTCGAATCCACGCGCCGCTTGATCTCCACAATCGTGGTCTTCCCGCAACTCGAGCATTTGAACTGCACTTTTGCGTGGCCGCCGAATTGACCTTCCTTCAGCAAATGCTGCGCACCACAGTGAATGCAAGCCGTCTGCATCCTTCAAAACTAGCACCATTCGATGAACACTGGAGCACGCCCGGCATTTTGCGAGCGGAAAGGTAAAATCTGCGCCGCGCCCGTGGTCCGCCTTCAAGGCCCGCCGGTAATCCGATGGGATGAGAAGGCTCTTGTGTTACGATTACATATTCCAAACCAATCAGGAGAGTCTGTGTGTCCGAACATATTTCGCGCAAAGAGCTCAAGCAGGACAAAATCAAGGAAACCATCGAGCACGGCGCCGAAGCCGTAATCTCGCACGGACAGTTTACGCTCATCGTCGTGCTGGTTGCTCTGTTTGTGGCGCTCGGCTACGGGGGCTGGAAGTTTTATATCGAACGGCAGACTGTGGAAGCGTCTTCCGCCTTCGATACGGCGACGAAGGCTTACCAGGGCCGCATTGCGTCGGCTCCTGACCCCGCCGATCCCAACCAGCCTTTCTTCCGCGACGAAGCCGCTCGCTCCCAGGACGCCATGCAAAAGTTCATCAAAGTCGCCGACAAATATCCCAGCACGAATCCTGGTAAACTCGCGCGCTATTACTCGGCGCTTTGTCTTGAGGACCTCGAGCGCCACAATCAGGCACTCGAAGAACTGAAGAAAATCAGCGGGGGTCGCGACAAGGAACTTGCGGCCATGGCGCAGTATCAGATGGCCATCATTTACTCCCGTACGAGCAAGCCCGATGACGCGATAAAAATCTTTCGCGCTTTGGCCGACAAGCAGAGCGCTCTGGTGCCGCGGCCACTGGTCCTTCTGGAACTTGCCGGCATCCTTCGCAATTCCAATCCAAAAGAGGCCGCCGGCATCTACCAGCAAATCAAGAAGGAATTTCCGGACACCACGATTGCGGATCAAGCCGACCGCGGCTTGGATACACTTTCGCCGAAATCCTGATTTGCTCCACGCCTGAGATTCACGCGGTTCAGCCGGAATATGATGGAGCGGCCCATCGAACCAGTCACCACTTCTGCTCCCTGGGCGATGCCCGCGGAGGAGTCCCGCGGCCGGCGTTATCCCGAACCGTCCCATCCCTACCGTAGTGACTACGCGCGTGACCGCGACCGCATCATCCATTCCCGCGCGTTTCGCCGTCTCGAGGCCAAGACGCAAGTATTCACCACGCGTTACTCGGATCATTTCCGCAATCGCCTCACGCATACGCTGGAAGTCGCCCAGATTGCCCGCACCGTTGCTTCGACGCTGGGACTGAACACGGAGCTTGCCGAAGCCCTCGCTCTTGTCCATGACATCGGCCATCCGCCGTTTGGTCACGCCGGTGAACGCAAGCTCGACGAGTTAATGCGCGCGCAGGGCGCTTGTTTCAATCACAATTTGCATGCATTGCGCATCGTGGAAAAGTTCGAGCAGCGTTATCTCGATTTTCCGGGTTTGAATCTCACCTTTGAAGTTCGTGAAGGCATCATCAAGCATTCGCGCGATTATTCCGCGGCGGATTTTCCGCAGCTTGCAGAATACCTTCTGGATCTGCGTCCTCCCCTTGAGGCGCAACTCATCGACTGGGTCGATGAAATTGCTTACAACACAGCTGATATTGACGACGCGCTCGAGGCCGACGTTCTTGATCTCACCGTTTTGCGCAAGGAAGTTCCGTTTTTTGGCGAAGTCTACGCGCAAGTCGACTCCGCGCATCGCGGCGCCCGTCAAAAGCTCATCTTCAACGAAGCCCTCAAACGCGTTTTGGATGCGCTGGCCACTAATCTTATTGAGACTACCCGGCATCGCGTCCTGGCCTCCCGCGCTTCATCCGTGGAAGACATACGCCGCAGGCCAAATCGCCTCGCTGGCTTCGGCGAGCCTGCGGCTGCTCAAAATGGCGAGCTTAAGCGTTTCCTTTTCAAACACATTTACAACCATCCTGCCATCGCGGAGGACCGCGACCGCTCCGTGAAGTGTTTGGAAGAGCTTTTCATTTACTATGCAGACCGTCGAGGCGCGATGCCCGCATTCTATGAAGAACTCGCGCAAACGGAATCGCGGCACGTCATCGTTTGCGATTACATTGCCGGTATGACCGACCAATTCCTTCTTCGCCAGCATCATGAGCATTTGGGCGGCTCTCTCAGCGACAAACCTGCTGCCTCGCGTTGACATCAGGAGAAATCATCTGCCAAACCTGAACGAAGTCTTGGATACGCTGGAGACGTTGTACGGGCCGCAGAAAGCCGTGGGCCCGGCCGAACCCTACGAAATGATTCTTTATTGGAATTGCGGATATCCCGCCACGGATGGGACTTGCTCAAAGGGATTCGTTGCGCTCAAGCTCGAAGTGGGATTGAAACCTGGGAATATTCTCGCGGCGCCCCGTCCAAAGTTGGCGAAGTGTTTGCGAATGGGCGGGATCGTGCCGGAGCTACGCGCGAAGAAACTGAAAGAAATCGCTCGGATAGTGAACAGCGAGTTTGAGGGGGATTTAAAAGCCGTACTGAACAAATGCATGGAAGAGGAAAAGAAACAGCGGGGCCAGGGTGTTCGCGCCGCTAAAAAAGTACTTCAGAAATTTCCCGTGATCGGAGAACCGAGCGCGGACAAAATTCTGCTCTTTGCAAAGCTGGCTCCTGTTGCGGCTGTGCCGTCGGCGTCCCTCGGGGTGCCGGTGCGGATCTGGTTTGGCCAAGAAGGGAAAAATTACGCCGCGGATTATCGTAAAGTGCGGGACAAGCTGAACGGGGAGCTCCCAGAAACGTTCGAAGCACGGCAAAGGGCATATCTGCTGCTGAAGAGGCATGGCCACGAAATCTGCAAGAGGGCAGCGCCGAAATGCCGGATTTGTCCGTTGACGGCGCAGTGTGCATATATTCAGATTAAAGCCGCAGACAGTAATGTTCAGTGAGGCGAGTGCAATTGAGATGCGCCCGTACTTCATTCTTGAAGGTACGGGGGCGGTCCCGACGAGGGAGTTCGATCTTAGAATCGAAGAAACGGTCCGAAGGCTATACGTGGATTATGATGCGCGCTGCCCGCGAAGTACATTTCATCGCCCGCTTCAAGTCGCAGACCCACCGGACCAATATGCCCTTCCAGTCCGGCGCCGGGATAAAGCGTTCCGCTCACGTTGTCCGCTCGCAAATTGTTTACGGAGCTTACAAATCCCGCGAAGCTGGGGTTTCTGGAATCCAGCCGGAAATTAATAAACCCTCCCTTCACCGTCAGGAAGGGACGAATCGCACCGTGGCCAGCCACAATCTTGGGGCCAAAGAGTCCATGCAGGACTCTGAGATTGCTGGGCACAAACGTGACGCTGCTGGGATTGCTCGGGTTCGTAAAACCCTCCGCAAAAGCCTGTTCGAAGTCGTAGCTCATCTCGCCTTCAAGCATGACGTGCGAAAACGCCTTATAACCCACTCGTGCTCCCAGCCCCGCCATGTTGGTTTTTGTTTGTGAGATACGGAAATAATCGCCGTAGCCACCCACTTGATAGTGATCTTGCGCCTTGGCCAGCGGCACCAGCCAACCTGCCAGAAATAGCAGAAGTGCGACACGCTTCATTCGTGTTCTCCTTGCACAGATGTAACAGGATTGCAAAAAGCAGGGCTGGCTTCGGCTGGATGAAGCTTCCGCCTCTCCTTCTTAGATGAGGCTCCGGAACATAGAGTTGCCGCGGGCCCACGGGATTTTCACGATCTCCGGGCAAGCGTCAGAAGAAGCGTCAGATACCGCTTCAGTTTTTGCGTGATAAGGAAATTCTCCTTCACGTGTTCGTGCCCGTGCTCCCCCAGCTTCGCGGCAATTTCCGGATGCGACAGCAAAAAGCGAATCTGGTACGCCGTGCCTTCCACCGAATGCGCCAGCAATCCCGTGTGCTTGTGAATGATTTGGACGGGAATCCCACCCACGGCCGAAGCCACTACCGGCTTTTTTTTCCACAGCGCTTCCGAGACCGTGAGCCCGAATCCTTCGCGCAAGCTTTTCTGGAGCACCACGGTCGATGCGCGCTGCAAGGCATTCACTTCCAGCGGCGCCCATGCCGGAAGTTCCAGCACTTTGATGTCGGGGTCCCCATCCGCTTCTCGCAAAACCTCTTTTAACACCACTGTACCTTCGGGATCGTCCGAAGCGCTGCCCCCCGCGAGGACCAGTTGACAATCGAAATATCGCTTCACGATACGGTAGGCGCGAATTACGCCCACGGGGTCCTTTAGCCGGTCGAACCGCGATATTTGCGTAAGGATTGTGCGCTGGGGATCGATCCCGTAGCGGGCAAGCACTTGGGAGATAAATTCCCTCTCCAATTCGCAATTCTTTTCAGAAAGCGGATCGATGGCCGGATAAAAAAGGTACTGCGAAATTGGAAGCTGCCGCGAGAATTCCGGCGAAGAAAACATCGCGCCGTCATACTTCGAGACGAATTGCTCGAGAAAATCCCAGACCGCTCGGTTAGGATGCGAAAGATCGATATGGCAGCGCCACACCCAATGATTCGTGCCCGGCTTGCGTGCCTCAATGAGCGCTGCCGGTTGGGGATCATGGATTACCACGAATTCGGCATCCAGCGGCAGCTTCTCGCGATTCCTTTGGTTGTAAGACAGGAAAATATCAAAGTCTCTTTGACTCGCATGGTACGGCGCACCGTGCAATGCGTTATGAAATGCCTTGGTTACCTCAAAGAAATCTTCGCCGCCGCTCATTACGTCCCACTTGATGTTCAGGTCCAGCTCTTCCGCCAGCGGCACCAGACGAGTGAGGATTTCCGCCACGCCGCCGCCAACGGCCGTCGAATTGACCATCTGGATGCTCCGCCCGCGCAACGGACTCGCCAGCGCGCGCAGCTCCTCGATTTCACCGGCGCCAAGCAACTCGGCATAGTCATCCAGCGGAATGCGGCCGAGGGCCAGGGTCTCACTCATGCTTTTCTCCTTTCACGGTCGATGAGCCGGAGCAGTTTGGCGCGCGCGCTGTCCAGCGTGTTCGTGTAGATATCGATGTGGTTTACGCTCTCACCGAGCGTTCGCAATCCCAGCCCGTCAGCAAGCCAATGCGAGAAGTCGTTGGTTCGCAGCTGGAGCCTTAGCCGGGAAGAGATGAAATGAAAGTAGAAGCCCGAATGGCTGAGATGCGCGATCCCATGGCGAAATTCATCCAGCGTTCGGGCGTTCCGGCCTAGAGGGACGGTGACTTCCACGCTCTCGCAAAAATAAAATCGTTCTAGCGCGGACTGGCCCGCAAAGTGCGGATAGGTTGTGCAATAGTCGGCGACCACCCGGCACAAATCACTTCGCAACGCGGCGATCGAAACGTAGTCGCGAACGTCCAGCACGGCAAGCTGTTCGGCAAGATCGTTCCGGTTCGTGTCCGAAAGCACCCATTGGGCGAAGTCGTTCGAAAAACCCTCGGTCAGAAAGTGATGGCTGCCCAGCGTTTGAAACGTGTGGTGAAAAATGGACGCGTCGCTGCAGTGCTCTAGCCCCGTCAAAAGCTCGGCGAGCGTGCCTGCCGACTGATTGCCGATTCGCGTGAGATAGGAGACGGTGACGAATTCGAATGGGGTTTCCGCCGCATTCACTTGAAAGACTCCTTTTCGCTGAACAATGCGGAATCGCTCTTGCAGCGCGGCAAAATCATGGACGTAACTCGATCTGGCTGGATCATGTTGCCTGGGGCGCTTCCATTCGCTCTGTCAATTCGACGCGAATCTCCGTGAGGTCAGAGAGGAGATTCGCCGCCCAGCGATAAATGTTATGTTCGCGCACCGTGTGTCGCATCCGCTGCATCCGCCGGGCCTGCTCCTCTTCGGACATCTCCAGCGCCCGATGGATGGAATCGGCGAGTTGCGAAACGTCGTAGGGATTGACCAGTAGCGCGTCCGAAAGCTCGTGCGCCGCTCCTGCAAAAGTGCTGAGGATCAGCACTCCTTGCTCGTCTTCTCGCGAGGCTACATATTCCTTGGATACAAGATTCATTCCGTCGTGGAGCGAGGTCACCATGCAGAAAGACGAAGCGCGATAAAAGCGCGCGATCTCTTCGTGTGAATGGTGTTTTTTGCGAAACACGATGGGCTTCCAGCGTGCTGTCTGGAAACGTACGTTGATGCGCTCCGCTTCGACGCTGACTTCGTCGAGGAAATTTTTGTAGCGTTCAATGTCCGTCCGGCTGGGTGCGCCGATCTGCACAAACGTCAACCGCTGCTGGTAGGCGGGGTTCATCTCGAAAAAACGCTCCAGCGCGCGGAAGCGCTCGAGGATTCCCTTGGTGTAGTCAACGCGATCGACGCCCACGCCGAGGAGGGAGGCCTCCACGCGCATCTCGTCGCAGAGCGCCGCGCGTTCTTCGCCCGAACTGCGCGACGCTCTGACCTCGTGCGAATTCTCCGGGAACGCCACGCTGATGGGATAGGGCCGAACCCGAGTGATGTGGCCCTGACGGTTTACCGCGAAGCGGTCCCACTCGGTGAGCGCTTCGACCGCACGGTCCACGGTCTCCAGGAAATTGTTGCAGTGCGATTGAACGTGAAAACCGATTAGATCAGCGCCGAGGAGACCATCGACGAGCTCGCGTTGCCACGGACAGATTCCAAAAACCTCTGCGTTTGGCCACGGAATATGCCAGAAGATCGCCACGCGGGCGTCGGGCCGCGCGTCCTTGACCATTCGCGGCAACAGCGCGAAGTGATAATCCTGCGCAAGAAGTATCGGCGATTCGGTGCCCTCCATTTCTTCCAGAACGACGTCCGCAAACCGCCGGTTGATTTTTTGGTACTGCAGCCAGTCCTCGGGACGGAAGATCGGGCGCGTGTGCGCTATATGCGAGAGCGGCCACAACCCTTCATTCGAAAAACCTTCGTAGTACCCTTTGTCTTCCTCGTCGCTGAGCCATACACGGCGCAGCGTATAACTCGGCCGATCGGGCGGAACGCGCAGGTGATCGCGAGCATCCACCACCTCGCGGTCGGCGCTGCCGGAGCCGTTGGCAATCCACGTTCCGTTGCATGCCAGGAGGATAGGCTCGAGCGCGGTAACTACGCCGCTAGCGGGTACAATCATGTCAATCGATTTGTCCTTCTCATTGAACACGTGCATGTACGGTTCGCGGTTTGAGACCAGGAAGAGCGGCTTCTCCTGAAGTTTGTTTCGCAGGCTGACCCGCAGGCGTTCGGCCGTCCAAATCGAGGCATTCGAATCGCGCAAGCGTGCCTCGACCTCCGCAACCGCGCGAGCCGTGTGCAGATCATTCGCGAGGTGTGTCACTTCGCGATGTATTTCATCGAGGATCTCGCCTTTCGGAAGCTCTGACGTTGCGGTTGGCTGCCCCGTTCGAAGCGTCCGCAGCCAATTGGCCGTCCGCGCGAGCGGTTCCGTGAATGTCCAGCGGACGAGAACCAGCGCGAGTCCCGAGATAAGAAGTGTTTGGAGCAATGCGCTGAGCAGGGAATCGCGTAGCGTGCGGGAAACCTGCTTGTCGATGTAACTTGTGTCATGGAAGAGGGCCAGCACTCCGACGATTTCTCCGTTACGGTGAAGCGGCAAAGCATAGATGTGGATGGGGACCGCATCCTCCGGACTCAGTGAGGGATTTTGCTCCGGGCTCAGAAACTCGCCTGCTCCCGTGTTCTTCTGGAAAGCGCGAGTCGCCGTCGGTGGCCGCAATCTAAAGACTGCTGATAATCCCGAAGTGATCGCCAGCGCACCGCCCGCACTGCTGTATACCGCGACGCCCTTCAAGTGCTCGCGCTGGCCGAAGCGGTCGACGAGACGTTGCAAGCTCTTGTCCGTCGCGCGATCGAGCAGCGGCTCGACGCTTTCCTGCAGACTTTCGCCAAGAATCTCCGCCCGGCGCGATAGGTCGTTGCGCAGTAGGCGTTTTTCCGTACGGACCTGGTAGGCTGCAAAAAACAATGACACTGCGGCGACGCTGACGATCAGGGGTATGACGACTTTTAAAGTTGTGCGCATGTGGGGCCCCCGACTAGGGATGCACAGAAAAAAGGCCGCGGGGCTGGGTGCCGACGGCTACAAGTCGTTCGTGACTATGAGTGACCGGTCCGATTATGGGCACGAAATGAACCAAAACGATATGTATTTCCACATCTTTCGTTAAGATTCGCCAAATCAACGTGATACGTGGAACGATGGGCTAGACCCGTGAACAAAGAGCTCGTACTAGTTCTATGAAATTCTTGCCCGTCGCGCCTGTTCCAGTACAGGATTGACCCTCACCGCGCTTAAAAGTAGGATTTGGCTGCAATTTTGAGAGTTCGCAGAGCAGCGGGAATTGTAGCGAGGAGACCCCGTGTACTGTTCCAAGTGTGGTGTGTCGACGGCGGAGGGCGCCGCGTTTTGCTCGAATTGCGGTCAAGCCTTTGCAGTTGCCACCATGCCACCGCACTCGTCGGCGCTGGCCGCATCCGTTGCGGCACCACTAGGAGCCAGCGCAGCGGCCATTCCTGCTCACGCTGGGTACGCCGCCGTACCGCGCGCGGAGTACGCGGGGTTCTGGCTCCGGTTTTTGGCGCTTCTCATTGACAATGTGGTGATGGGAATTGGTTTTGTCTTGATCCTCATCCCGCTGATTTTTCTGACTGGATTGGGCGGCTTTCTAAGCCAGATCCATCCAGACGAAGAACTTAATGATGCCGGCATCTTCGTGCTCATCGGACTCCTCTTTCTTGTCGCCACAGTCAGCCTGGTGTTTACGTGGTTGTATCACGCGTTGATGGAAAGCTCGGAATGGCAGGCCACCGTCGGCAAAAAAGCCCTCGGTCTCGTGGTAACGGATATGGCGGGACAGCGCGTCAGCTTCGCCCGCTCGACGGGAAGGCACTTTGGCAAGATCATCACGAATATGGTGCCTTTCTTTATCGGATACATCATTGCCGGGTTCACCGCGAGAAAGCAGGCGCTTCATGACATGCTGGCCGGATGTTTGGTGCTGCGGCGAAACGGTTGAAGCCGGCTTCTGAAACGGCGGTTCTGATCATAATTTGTCCCGGGGACAGTCATCCGCAATTTGCTTTTTTTCCTTGTCTGCTAGTCTAGAAGCCGCTGCCGATGGAAGCCTCTGCAAAGCCGTCCACGCTGCGAAGCCTTCTGCAACAGCGCTGTCCACGCTGCCGCATTGGCGGAATTTTTCATTCCTCCATCTTCCGTGGATTTCCGAAGATGTGCGAGCGCTGTTCCATTTGCGGTCTCAAGTTCGAGCGGGAACCTGGCTATTTTCTAGGCGCCATGTATTTCAGTTTTGCTTTGGGCGTCTTGATCATGGCGCCCATCGCCGCGCTGCTTTGGTTTCTTACCGGTTGGTGGATCACCAAAGTCACCATCTGGGCCGTCGTGTTGTTCTTGCCGTTCGCGCCGACGATCACGCTCTTTGCCCGCGTACTGTGGATCTATCTTGACCAGACCGTCGATCCTGAACGACTGCGCTGAGAACTCCCTCAGCTCGATGGAAAATTAGGTGCCTTCTTTCGCGTTTGCCACCTTTCGCTGAACAACCTCGCGAGCTTGGCTAATAAGCTTGCGATCCGGTCCGTCGCGCGCCAGTTTGAGATAGGCATCCAAGTCGTGTAGTTGCATCGTAAACTCGTGCCTGCGCCCATGAACGTCCGCCAGCGCCAGATAAGCCGACGCAAGGCGGGGATTCCGCAGCAGGGCTTCGCGGGCGCTTTGTTCCGCCTCCCCAAGACGGTTCAAGCCAAAGAACACAATACTCAGCATGACTTGGCCTATGGCCGAATTGCCATCCACCTCCAATCCTCGGTCGATGACGCTTTTTGCTTCCGCGTAATCCCCAAGCCGGCATAGCACGAAGCCCAAGGAGAATTGTGCCCACGGGTATCTGCCGCCGCTGAGATCGATGGCTTTTTGGAAAGCCTCCGCCGCCTTCTTGTCGTTGCCCAGCCTTAGCTCCGCAACGCCCAGGTGGTAATATGCTTCGTAATACTCCGGAAACACTGCGATCGCCCGTGCGAACTGCGTTCGTCCGCCGGCAGCATCAAACTTCTCTAGGCGCTCCAATCCGCTGTCGAACGCTTTGCGTGCCCTGCCGGGTACCTTCAGCTCGCGCACGGATACCGCGTAATGCGCATTCCTTCTTGGGGACAGGTTGCTGACCCTAAGATAAAGCTCTACTGGCTGCTTCGGTCGATGCAACTGCAGGCGCGCCTGAGTTGGCTCATAGCCCGCCTCTTCCAGCATTATTTCGTAATTTCCGGGCGTAAGGTCCCGCATCTCAAAGTGGCCACTCGAGTCGGTCAAGACACCGGCAAAAGATCCGCCGGCCAGCGACCGAACGCTCACGAGAACTCCGCTGACCGGAATGTGACTGCCCTCTGCCAGCACGGTCCCGAAGATCCCAGCCGTTTGCGGATCAAAACCGGCAAGTTGCGCGCGCGCAATTGGCGCGCATATGAGGACACCCAGCAATAGTCCACGCAGCGCACCTTGCTTGGTCCCTCTTAGGGCCCTGGCAAGTCTGCCACGAATGGGTAATGGAGTATTCATCGGCTCTCGGCAATGGGAGGGCCTTGGAGTGCCCGCGACATGCGGGCCTTTGTGGAGCGTGCGCAGACCTGCTTGCGGCAGTTTCGACTGCCGAGTGAGAAGCCGCTGCTCGAGTCGTTGCACCACGACTGTTTACAAACGTCGGGCGGAGCGAACTGCAAAGGAGGGGCGGTCACTCGCGCGGAACTGGCGGGGTCTGCAGCGCGGGCCGTTGATCCTGCATTTCGTGGCCCTTCACGTCCTGCCCCGCACTTTACCGTTTGCGCAGAACCTTACCATCCAACAGGAACCTCAAATATGTTTCCGGCAGAAGCCGAGTTTGAAGGTCAGGTAATGCCCCGAGAACCCAGCTGATTCCCCCGGCCAGCCGGTACTAGGCAGGGACCGGTACGAACAGGTTGCAAAAAAAGCGCAGTACTTAGCGGCGGTTCCTTGACTTGGCGGGAAGCCGACTCAATAATGGTAAAGCATGAGCGTACGCGCCGGAGGCGCTGAAGACATGTTCCTTGACGTTAAGGAATTGGCCGTTCACAAGTTGCGCATCCGGAAGACTTACGCCCCGGGCAGCATCGATTTTCATTCCGCGGAGATCAAGCAAGTCGAGCCGCTGGAAGTGACGGCCACGGCGGAGTTGCTGGAAGGCCAGATTCGGATCGATGGCACCCTCGAAACGAAGATCGAGCTGGTGTGTGCGCGTTGCCTGGAGCCCGTGGTAGAAGAGGTAAGCCGGACGTTTGACCTCTTTTACGCGCCGTTGCCCAAGGATATCAGGCACAAAGAAGACCGGCTGAAAGACGACGACACCGAGATTGGATTTTACGAGGGCCCGGGACTTTTCCTGGCGGATGTGTTGAAGGAACAAGTGCTGCTGGCGCTGCCGTTAAAGGTGATCTGCCAGAGCGACTGCCGGGGGCTGTGCCCGAATTGCGGTGCAAACCTGAACCACGAAGAGTGCCGCTGTGAGACCCACGCGATGGACCCCCGAATGGCCCCTCTCGCGCGCCTCAAGCAGGAGTGGCTCAAGAAACAATAGTTTCGCAGGGCTGACAAGCCCGGTATAATCCGCCCACTAGGGCCGGAACGAGGTGTAGTGCTATGCCTAACCCAAAACGAAGGCATTCCAAGAGACGAACCAGCACCAGGCGTGCCCACGACTTTTTGTCCAAGCCCGCGCTGGCCAAGTGTCCGAATTGCCACGAAATGAAACAACCGCACCAGGTTTGCCCGCATTGCGGACATTACAAGGGCAAAGCGGCACAGGAACCGGCGTCGTAAGGATTTCGGAGTCTCTCTCGCTTCGTCTGTGGACAAAATCCCATGATCACCATCGCCGTTGACGCTATGGGAGGGGACCATGCGCCCCGCCCCGAGGTCGAAGGGAGTGTGCTGGCCGCGCGGGAGCTTGGAATTCGCATTTTGCTTGTCGGCCAGCCGAATGTGGTGCGTGCGGAGCTGGCTAGGCACGCTTCCCCCAGCCTGCCCATCGAGATCGTACCGGCCAGTGAAGTGATCACCATGCAGGATCACCCTGCGCAGGCCTTTCGACGGAAGAAAGACAGCTCCGTGCACGTGGCTGCGCGGCTCGTCCGCGAGGCCAAAGCCGACGGGATGGTCAGCGCCGGGAACACCGGCGCGGTCATGACGGTGGCGAAGTTTTTGCTTGGAACGCTGGAGTCCGTGGATCGCGTAGCCCTGGCGGCGCCGTTTCCTAACGCCAAAGGCGGCGTTTCCGTGCTCCTCGATGTGGGCGCAAACGTCGATTCCAGGCCGGAACACCTGGTGCAGTTCGCCGTGATGGGCGAAGTCTATTATCGCGCCACCTTCGGGAGTAAACGGCCGCGCGTGGGCTTGCTCTCTGTCGGAGAAGAAGAGATTAAGGGCAATGAACTGACGCGCGAGGTCTACACGCGCCTGAAGAAGAGTCCGGTTCATTTTGTTGGCAATGTCGAAGGCGGGGATCTGTTTTCCGGCAACGTGGATGTGATCGTGAGCGACGGATTCGTCGGCAACATCGCGCTGAAGATTTGCGAAGGCCTGGCGTTCCAGATTTTTGGGTTGCTGCGGAAGTCCATGAACAATTCGCTGGTTTCGCAGGTCGGCGGGATGCTTTCGAAAGGCGCCTTCAAGGCCCTGCGAAAGACGATTGATTACACGGAATACGGCGGCGCACCGCTCTTGGGCGTGCGCGGCGTTTGCGTGATCGGGCATGGCCGTTCGAACGCCAACGCCGTGAAAAACGCCATTCGCGTGGCTGCGGGGCTGGCCCGCGCGCGCATGAACGAGAAAATCGAACAGGAGCTCTCGTCCGCAGCCGTTCTCGCCTGACGGCTCAAGAGAGGATTTAGCTATGGGCAAAGTCGCATTTGTGTTTCCCGGACAAGCTTCGCAATACCCGGGCATGGGCAAAGAGCTCGCTGAAAAATATCCGGTGGCCAAGGCCGTTTTTGCCGAAGCCGATAGTGCCCTGGGCTTCGCGATTTCGAAGATTTGCTTCGAAGGCACCGAAGAGGAACTCAAGCTGACTGCCAACACCCAGCCGGCCATCTTGACTTGCTCTGTGGCTGTGTTTCGCGTGCTGGCGGAGAGGGGCCTGACGCCGGATTTCGTGGCCGGGCACAGCCTCGGTGAGTATTCCGCGGTGGTGGCTGCAGGCGCATTGAAGTTTGCCGAGGCCGTGCAGTTGGTGCGAAGGCGCGGAACGTACATGCAGGATGCTGTTCCCGCAGGCGTTGGCGCGATGGCCGCCATTATGGGTTTATCTCCCGCGGTGGTTGCGGACGCTTGCAAGCGTGCGGCAGGTGGCGAAGTTTGCGCGGCAGCGAACCTGAACTCCCCGGAGCAGACCGTCATCTCCGGCCACTCTGGCGCGGTGAAGCGCGCCGTGGAAATTGCCTCGCAGCTCGGTGCCAAGCGCGCCGTGATTCTTGCGGTTTCCGCACCCTTCCATTCGCCTTTGATGATGCCGGCTCAGGAAAAGCTGGAAAAGGATTTGCGAGATACGCAATTCTCGAAATTGCAGGTGCCGCTGGTAACCAATGTGGACGCAGACACGATCGAGACCGGCGACGAAGCGCGCGAAGCGCTCATCCGCCAGGTCACCATGCCGGTGCGCTGGGAAGCGTCCGTCCGGTTGCTGATCGATGAGGGTGTGAACACTTTTGTGGAAGTGGGTCCCGGGCGCGTCCTGACGGGTTTGCTCCGGCAGATCGAGCGTTCTGTGGCGACGCTGAACGTCGAAGACGAGAAGAGTTTGGCCGCGACCGCTGAGAAGATCGCAGGCGCCAGGTCCGATGCCGCCTAGAGTCGATTCGTTCAGGTGGCATCCTGAGCGCACGCGGCGAGCGTACGCGAAGGATCTCAACTGTAAGGGTGTCCAGCACTCGAAATGGTAAAGCCGATCCTATGTTTAGTTTAAAAAACAAAGTGGCGCTCGTAACCGGTGCCTCCCAGGGCATCGGTCGCGACACCGCGCTGGCGCTCGCAGAAGCAGGAGCGAAAGTGGCTGTGGCTGCGCGGAATGAAGAAAAACTCACCGCGCTGGTAAAAGAAATTGTGGCCGCAGGCGGCGAAGCCCTAGCCGTAAAGATGGACGTGGGCGACGCGGAACAGGTGAAAGCAGGATTCAAGCAGGTAGTCGAAAAATTCGGCCGCCTGGACATTCTGGTGAACAACGCGGCCATCACCCGCGACGGCCTGGCGTTGCGTATGAAGCAGGACGACTGGGAAGCCGTCATTCGAACGAACCTAACCGGCGCACACCTCTGCATCCAGCAGGCCCTCGGAACCATGATGCGGGCGCGAGCCGGCCGCATCATCAACATCGCGTCGGTCGTCGCGCAGATGGGCAACGCCGGCCAGGCAAATTACGTGGCCGCCAAGGGTGGCCTGATGGGGCTTACGAAGGCCATTGCCATCGAGATTTCTTCGCGCAACATCACCGTGAACGCGGTCGCCCCCGGCTTTATCGAAACGCCCATGACCGATGTTCTCGGTGACAAGGTGAAGGAAGAATTGAAAGCGCGCATTCCGCTGGGCCGCATCGGTTCGGCCCGCGATGTGGCCGCCGCGATTGTGTTTCTAGCCAGTGACGAGGCCGGCTACATCACCGGCCACGTCCTCGACGTCAACGGTGGGATGTACTTGGCATGATGAGCTGAATCACGTTCGGGAGTTTGTAATGAGCGAGCATAGGGATCTAAGGTTGATTCCGACTGGCCGCACATAAGACAACTTGTCGCACTACATTTGGGCGAGAGCGAGGATGAGATTCCGGCAAGGAAGGAAAGTAAGAATTCGCTTGATCTGCTCGAATTGACGATGGCGGTCGAGGAAGTTCTCGAAAGTAAGAACCGATAGTAGGCGCAAAGTTGACCTTGAGGGGCAGGCTAAATAGAATGGGCAGGTTGCTCAGAGGGGCCCAAACCAACGATTTTGGCGCGGCTGTACTCCGCGCGCGTAGTGCAGGCAAATAGCCTGGGAAACGAAGACACAAGTCTACAGACAGTGCGATTTAACGATCGCGGAGGAACAGGAATGGCCAGCGTAGAGGAACGCGTTAAGCAAATTATCGTCGAGCAGCTCGGCGTGGATGAAGCGGAAGTTACCCCCACGGCGTCCTTTGTGGACGACCTCGGCGCGGATTCGCTCGACCAGGTGGAATTGGTGATGGCGTTTGAGGAAGCCTTCGGCATCGAAGTGCCGGACGAGGACGCCGAAAAAATGACCACGGTGAAAGACGCCGTCGAATACATCGACAAACACGCCAAAGGTAAGTAAGCCACGGAATTCACACCTCAACAGGGAGCGTTGGAAAGTTGACTCGCCGAGTCGTAGTCACGGGTGTTGGACTGGTCTGCGCGCTGGGAATCGGCACGGAGGAATCGTGGAAAAATCTCCTCGCCGGTCAAAGCGGCATTGGCCTGATCACCCAGTTCGATACGAATGGCTTCGATTGCAAAATCGCCGGTGAAATCAAAAATTTCGACCCCTTCCAGTGGATCGAGAAAAAAGAACTGAAGAAGATGGGCCGCTTCATCCAGGTGGCGCTCGCCGCTGCGGATTTTGCGGTGAAGTCGGCGAACTGGAAGAAGGAAGATTCGGACCTGGATGAAGTCGGCGTTTACGTTTCTTCCGGCATCGGCGGGTTTGACATCATCGAGCGCGAACACTGGAAACTGGTCCAGGGCGGCCCTGGCAAGATTTCTCCTTTCTTTATTCCTTCCGCCATCGTTAATCTCGCGTCTGGCCATATTTCGATTCGCTACGGCGCGCGTGGGCCGAATTCCGCCACCGCCACGGCTTGCTCCGCTTCCGCGCACGCCATCGGCGATTCGTTCAAGATCATCGAGCGCGGCGCGGCCGAGATGATGATTTGCGGCGGCACCGAAGCCACCATCACGCCGATGGGCATAGGAGGATTTGCCGCCATGAAGGCGCTTTCCACGCGCAATGATGATCCCGCGCGCGCCTGCCGCCCATGGGACGCCGGACGAGATGGTTTTATCGTGGGCGAAGGCGCGGGGATTCTGATTCTGGAATCTCTGGAGCACGCCCAGAAACGCAATGCCTCGATCCTCGCGGAGATTGTTGGATACGGAATGTCCGGCGACGCCTTTCACATCACTCAGCCTGCCGAAAATGGCGACGGGGCCTACCGCGTGATGAAAGCCGCGATCAAAGATGCCAAGCTGACGCCGGACGACATCGGCTACGTGAACGCGCATGGCACTTCAACGCCGATCGGCGATGTCATCGAGACGCGTGCCTTGAAAAGGGTCTTCGGCGAACGCGCAAAAAACGTGCCCATCAGTTCCACGAAGTCCATGACCGGACATTTGCTCGGAGGCGCCGGCGGTTTGGAAGCGGGCATCAGCGTGCTGGCGTTGCGCGATCAGATTTTGCCGCCCACCATTAATCTGGAGACTCCTGATCCCGAGTGCGATCTGGACTACGTGCCGAATCACGCGCGCCAAGCGTCGGTCGAGTACGCGCTTTCGAATTCGTTTGGCTTTGGCGGCACCAACGCCGCGCTGATTTTCAAGCGTTGGTCCGGCAAGTAGCGTCCCCTTCTGCGTGCGTCGCAAATAGTTTTTAGAGTCAGAGAAGGACAGTCTCGTGAACATCATCGTGTGCATCAAGCAAGTTCCCACGAAAGACGCGCCGCTGGCAATCGCTGGAAACTGGATAAAGGAATCCGATATCGGCTTCGAAATGAACGAGCCGGACAGTTACGCGCTCGAAGAAGCCCTTCGCCTGAAGGAAAAGCACGGCGGCGAAGTCATCGCGCTTTCGATGGGCCCGGAGCGCGTAAAGCAGACCATCAAAGAAGCGCTCGCGAAGGGCGCGGACCGCGCCATTCACGTTTTGGACGACAATTTTGCACAATTAGATCCGCTGGGATCGGCGAAGTCCCTGGCCGCTGCGATTCGCAAGGAAAAGGCGGATCTGGTCCTAACCGGATTGCAGAGCGACGACCACGGCTTCGGGCAAACCGGCGTTCTGCTCGCGGGTCTGCTGGATTTGCCGCACGCCACCATCATCATGGCTATCGAAGTCACCGATGGAAAAATGACGTTAAAAAGGGAACTGGAAGCCGGATGGTTTCAGCACATCGAGTGTCCGCTTCCTGCGGTGCTTTCGATTCAGTCCGGCATCAACAAAGTGCGCTACGCCACGCTGAAAGGCATCATGGGGGCAAAGAAAAAAGAGATAGCGACGGCCACTAGAGAGTCGCTCGGTGTTTCGCATGAACCCACGCAGAAGATCGAAAAAATCTACGTCCCGACAAAAACCAAGAAAACCGAATTCCTGACCGGCACGCCGAAGGAAGTGGCGACCAAGCTCCTCGAAAAATTGAAGTTTGAAGCACGGGTGATCTAGCTATGAAGATTCTTGTGGTCACCGAACAGCGCCAACGCAAGTGGAACAACGCGAGTTTCGAGACACTGGCGGCGGGGCAGCAAATCGCGAAAGACACCAGGAGCGCAGTAAGCGCGCTGGCGATTGGCAAAGGCATCGCGGCGCTCGCGAACGAGCTGGCTTCGAAAAACGTCGCCGAAGTTCTGAGTGTCGAGCATGACTTGCTCGAAGCGTATACGCCCGACGGTTATTGCGTTGCGCTGAAACAAGTAATAGAAAGCGTCAAGCCGGATTTGGTTTTGTTTCCCCACACCTACCAGGTACGTGACTTCGCGCCGAAGCTCGCGGCCATGCTCGGCAAAGGCATGATCGGCGACTGTATCGGCTACAGATTCGAGAGCGGCCGCAAAGCGGCCGACAACGAAGGCGGTAAGCTTGTTTTCGTGCGCCAGATGTTTCAAGGAAAAACCGCGGCGGATGTCTCGTTCTCCGGAGCCGCGCCGTGGTTCGCCTCATTTCAGTCGGGAGCGTTTCGTGCTGATTTGGTCGATGCGCATCCTTCGGGAAAAGCGCCTGTAAATTCCGTCGCCGTGTCGTTGATCCCGGCACAAATTCGCACCAAACCGCTCGATCTCTTCAAGGAAGCGAAGTCCGCAGTGGACTTGACGCAAGCGCCTTTGATCGTGGCCATCGGGCGCGGCATCAAAGCTCCCGAAAATATTCCGCAAGCCGAAGCGCTCGCGAAAGCATTGGGTGGGGAAATCGCAGCGTCGCGTCCGATTTGCGATGAAGGCTGGCTCCCGATGGAGCGCCAGATCGGCAGCTCGGGCCAAACCGTCGCCCCGAAACTCTATCTCGCCTTGGGAATCAGCGGCGCGATTCAGCACGTCGTCGGCATGAAGGGCGCCCGCACTATCGTCGCTATCAACAAGGATTCGAACGCTCCCATTTTCGAAATCGCCGACTACGGCGTCGTCGGCGACATTTTCGAAATCATGCCCGCCCTCACCGAAGCCCTGGAAAAAGCGAAATCCGCGTAAATAGCAAACGCAAGCTCCTGTTTGGCGTATACTTCGAGAACCATAATGAAACTGGAGAACTACAAGACGATTCTTTACCGCCAGGAAGACGGCTCCTCGGTTGCCGAAATCCCTGCAATTCCGGGCTGCTATGCTTTGATGGATACTCGCGAAGCCGCGCTCGCGGAGCTGACTCAAGTTTTCAATATGATTGAGGACGAGTACCGCGAAAAAGGTTTGAAACTTCCCGCCGGCACCACTGAGATCGTACATGCCTAGCGCGACGGCGCGCGATTTTTCAGCGCGTCGCTCGCATCCTCGGATTTCTCTTAATCCGCCCAGACAGGCAGTCACGAAAGATGGAATCAGCCTGATGGCCGAGCTGTGACAATTCCCGTGCAGGTGGGCCGCGAAATCGTCCCGCCACTTTTCTACAAAATTCTCCGACAGTTAGGAATCTCCCTGGATGAATTTCAAAAGCTACGATAATGGTCTGATAAAATCGACCAGGTTCAGTTATGACCGTCCAACGCGAACAACTTGAAGCGGATGTCCTGATCGTCGGCGCTGGCCCGGCCGGCCTCTCCTGCGCGTTGCATCTGGCGAATCTCATCAAGAAACACAACGAAGCTGGCGGCTCGAGCAAAAGTGGGCCGCAGCTTTCTGCTGAAAACATTTATGTGCTCGAAAAGGGGCGCGAGATTGGAGCGCATCAGCTTTCGGGCGCCATCATGAATCCGAAGGCCCTGGCGGAACTGGTGCCGGATTTTGAGAAGTCGGCTCCGCTCGACACACCAGTGACGGATGATGCGGCGCTGCTTTTCACACCAGGATCGTCGTTCCGTTTTCCCATCACCCCGCCGCCCTTCAAGAATAAGGGCAATTACGTCGTGTCGCTGAGCAAAGTGACCAAGTGGCTCGGCGGGCTTGTAGAAGCCGCGGGCGTAAATGTTTTCAAGGAATTTGGCGGGGCGGAGCTGGTGTACGAAGGGGAGGGCATCGGCGGCGTCATCACCGAAGACAAAGGCGTCGACAAAAACGGCAAGCCTAAAGCCAACTATACTCCAGGCTACGAACTGCGCGCCAAAGTCACAGTGCTGGCCGAAGGTACCCGCGGTTCGCTGACCAAAAAATTGGTGGCCGCGAAAAAACTGGACAACATCAATCCGCAAAGCTATGGGATCGGCATCAAGGAATTGTGGGACGTGCAGCCGGGACGCATCGCACCGGGCTACGTCGCGCACACCTTGGGCTGGCCCGTTTCCACGGACATGTACGGCGGCGGCTGGATTTATGGGCTGTCGAACAATCGCGTGTCCATCGGACTGGTGCTTGCATTGGAATATGCCGACCCGCTGTTCGATCCCCACGCTGCGTTTCAAACCTGGAAAACACACCCGTTCTTGAAAAAAATCCTTGAGGGCGGGAAGCTGGTGCGCTATGGAGCGAAATCTCTCCCGTACGGCGGCTGGTACGCGATGCCGCGGAACTATCTCGACGGCGGGCTGATTATCGGCGATTCCGGAAGTTTTCTCGATTCGCAGCGGCTAAAGGGCATTCATCTGGCAATGAAGAGCGGGATGCTTGCCGCGGAAACCATTTTCGAAGCGCTAAAGGTGGGAGAGACTTCATCGAAAACGCTGAGCGCCTTCCCAAAGAAAATCGAGCAGAGCTATATTAAGAAAGAATTGTGGCAGGTTCGCAATTTTCATCAGTCGTTCCAGCACGGAATGCTCCGCGGATTTGTTCACGTTGCGTTGCAACAAATTACAGGTGGGCGTGGCTTGATCGATCCCCTGCGGGCACACCAGGGGCATGAGGCGTACAAGAAAATCAACGGCCGGCCAGCTCCGGAAAGATTCAAGGGCGATGGTAAGCTGACCTTCGACCGCCTTACGGACGTCTATCACTCCGGGACGCGACATGAGGAAGATCAGCCGTGCCACCTAAAAGTTGCGGATCCCAATATCTGCGCGACAAAGTGTGTCGTGGAATTTGGGAACCCCTGCCAGTATTTTTGTCCCGCGGCTGTATATGAAATGGCCAAGGAAGCCAACGGTGGCTTGAAGCTGAAAATCAACGCCGCGAACTGCGTGCACTGCAAAACGTGCGACATTGCCGACCCGTATCAGATTATTGACTGGGTGGTGCCGGAGGGCGGCGGCGGCCCAAACTACGAAGGCATGTAGCTTGATTTATGCGACAATCCTCGCGCGACCTGCGAGCTGTTTCAGGCTTCGATTCCTCATTTAACTGTTAGTCAGGAGCTGGGCCAAAGTTTGCGGACGAAATGGCGCACGCGATTGACCAAAGAATCGTTGGCAGGAGCAGGCGGTTTCGGAGCATTCGCGGCGTCTTGCGTCGGCGCGGTGGTGGGCGCTGGTGCTGCAGTGGCATTGCCTTCCACACGGCCCTGAAAGATGAGTGTGGGCCGCACGCGCACCCGGCGCACAATCACGATCATCCTCGGATCGATCTCCGGCTGAACTTTGGCGTTGGCCTCATAGATCAGCGGCGGCATGAAAACCTGATAGATGGGCTCTTCGTTTGGGGGTAAAGGTTCGACCCTGGCGGACTGGCTGGCCGGCGGCTGAGGCGGAGTAGTTGCTCTTGCGGTCTGCAAAGAGCAGGCGCAGTGGCCTGCGCTGGTGCGCAGGTGCTCAAGCTGCCCGCTAAAGAGGAAAACATCGCCGGTCTGCGGGATAATGACGCTTTGTCCGGTCAACTGCTGTTCCAAACGAATGGCCCCGAGATTGGCCCGGATGCACATCGCGCCGGAGGAGTCGAACCCCACGAGAGCATCTCGCGGCCCGTCGCCGATGGCAAGCGTTTGCGCCTGGATCAGAGGAGTGTAAATGTTTAGCGGGAGTTCATGTTCGAGGCGCACGTGAACCGTGCCAGTATCGAGAGCGATGGTCAGCGAACCTCCAGACTTAAGAACCGATAGGTGCGCCGGACCGCAAATGCTGACCTGGCCTCCTTCTACAAGATCGATACGCGCCGTTCCGGACTTTACCCGCACGTCACTGCCGCTGCGCAGTACGGTTTTCACCTGGCCGTTCACGACTTCCATGCTCATAGGTCCGGTGACGGCGATAGCTTCGCCGTCGATGACGCCGACCGAGTCGGACGATGGTTGGTCAGGTCGCGCAGCGCCGGCGGCGATTAGAGCGGCGCACACGATGGCTCCGATGGCTGCCGGAATCGCGGCGCGGTGCCGGCGCTTGATCGAATTGAAGAAGACCCTCACTGGATGATTCTCCCAGCCACGGAGGCGGAAAGTCTCGCCTATACTATACGTCGGCGGCTCCGCAGCCGCCTAGAGATGAGCACACCCGACGCAGCCGTGGAGGCCACGAAGAAATCCGAACAGGAAGCCGTGAATGTGCATTACGACACGCGGCTGCCGGATTTGTCGTGGTCGCGGCGCATCCAGATTCCGATGATAGCCGCGGCTGTGTACAGCGTGATTCGAATGCTGGGGCCGACGCTTCGGTACGAAGTGCTCGGCTGGCAGCATGCGGAGCGTGTGTACGCGGCGAAGAAGCAATGCATCTGGGCGTTCTGGCACCGGATCATCCTTCCGATTGTGTGGTGGTACCGCAATCATGGCGTCGTGGTGATGAACACAACAGCCTTTGACGGTCAATGGACGCGCAAAGTGATCGAGTGGCTCGGATTCGGGACGGCACAGGGCAGCTCTTCGCGCGGTGGATTGCGCGGACTCGTCGTGATGGCGCGGCGATTGGAAGAAGGGCTCGATTGCGCGTTCACCATCGATGGGCCGCGCGGGCCGCGGTATGTTGCAAAACCCGGACCAGTGATGCTGGCGCGGAAAACCGGATGCCCCATCATGGTCTTTCACATCGGCGTAGACCGAGGAAAAACATTCGAGAAAACGTGGGACCATTTTCTGCTGCCAAAACCGTTTGCGCGAACGGTGATACTCTTTGCACCACCAATTTTTGTCTCGAGCCATGCAAGTGCGGAAGTGATGGAAGCCAAACACGCAGAGATGCAGCGCGAACTCGAGCGCGTTCGCGATATCGCGGAAACTTGGTTTTCACTGAGCGATTCGGGGCGAGATAAAATCCGCGCTGATTTTGGTCAGTGAACCATGACGTTCGATTGAAGGCCGCCGCACGCTCTCCGCCGCCCCACAACATTTTTCAACTGGTGCGTTCGCCGAGCTTCACGGGGACGTCCATTTTTTTGCCGCCGCGATAAAGCGTAACCGTCACGATATCGCCCGGCCGTTTCCGGTTGAGGATCACGTTCACGTCGAATTGTCCTGTAATTTTTTGAGAATCAATGGCAACAATGACGTCGCCGCCGATGTAGATCCTGCGCATCCCAGCCTGTGCCACGCGATCGCCGCCGCGAATTCCCGCGGCGGCTGCCGGCCCGCCTTTCGTGGCCCTTTCCACAAGCAAGCCTTCTTTCACGGGAAGATCCAGCGCCTCACTGAGCCAGCTATTCACCGGCAGCGTTTCCACGCCGAGAAAAGCGCGATGAACGCGGCCATCGGTGATGAGATCATTTGCAATATTTTTCGCCGTGCTGATGGGAATGGCGAAGCCGATACCTGCGGTGGTACCGGTGGGCGTGTAAATCGCGGAGTTGATGCCGATGACTTCGCCGTGCGTATTGATGAGCGGACCGCCCGAATTCCCGCGGTTAATCGCCGCGTCCGTTTGAATGGCCTCGTCAATGAAAGTCGTCTGGCTGGTCTGCACCGTGCGTCCGAGCGCGCTGACAACGCCGGTGGTGAGCGTGGACTGGAAACCGAAGGGATTGCCGATCGCAAGGACTTTTTGGCCCACCTGGAGCGCTCCCGAATCTCCCAGCGATAGCGCAGTGAGGTGTTTTCCTTTGGGATCGATTTTCACCAGGGCGACATCATTGCGCTGGTCTGCGCCGATAAACTTTGCGGGGTAGCGGGATTGATCGCCAAGCACTACTTCGATGGACTGCGCCCCTTCTACGACGTGAAAGTTGGTGAGGATGTAGCCGCGAGCATCAATCACGAAACCGGAGCCGGCGCCTTCGACGGGTACCGGGTCCATAAAAAAATCGTATTCGGTAGCTTTGGTGAGGATATTCGCCACCGCCGGAGAAGCCTGGCGGTAAATGCGCACGTTGATGGATTCGTCGTCGGTCAGCGCACGGTCGCGTTGCGCAATGGACTTCGCATCGCTTGCGCCGCCGAGAGGCAAGGCTTCGACGCTGGTGGGTTGGCGAGGGGCGAATCGCGCGCCAGCCCAAAAGGCGCCGAGAATCAGCACCAGCGCGGCAAGAATGATGCGAGCCCGGTTGGATGTGTTTGCTGGGGTCATGGGTGTTGTCCCTTCTGATCCACTCGATGTCCATAGTATAGGAAAAATCTCGAGACGGGTCACCGCGCCGTCTGGCTGCACCGGAGCCTGATGGCCAGAGCTTCCACCTGGCGCCGGGTTTCTTCGAGACTCCCGGAACAGTCGATTTTTCCCGTGGCCAGACGTAACTTTTCTTCCACAGGAAGCTGTACGGCCATGCGCCGGCGGGCTTCGGTTTCGCTGAGGCCCCGCGCGAGGAGGCGCTCGAGTTGCTGCTCGGGCGTGCACCAGGCGACCACCAGGCCATCGAGTTTTTTGTGAATGCCGGATTCGATGAGCAGCGCGGCTTCGACGAAAGCCGCGTCGCGTACGCCGCTACGCCGCCACGCCTCGAATTGACTGAACACGACTTCGGCGACGCGCGGGTGCACGATGGCGTTCAAGCGATCGAGCTTTGCCTGATGCGCAAAAACAATCGCGCCGAGCTTTGTGCGGTCCACGCGCCCAGACGGATCGACGATCGAATTCCCGAATTCCTTTACAACTTCGTCGTAAGCGGGTTGGCCTGGCTCGATGAGTTTGTGAGCCAGCCCGTCGGCGTCGAGCACGGCGAAGCCCAATTCACGGAGCATTGCAGCGACGGCGCTTTTGCCGCTGGCGATGCCGCCGGTAAGGCCGAGTCGGAGCATTTTTCTCGATCACCGCGCCGAGGCGGTCGATTGCGTGGCGGAGATTCTTGGCGAGGCGCGGCGCAGGCGGGCGGCTTTCGCGGTGTTGCTCATGAGCATGGTGATGGTCATAGGGCCGACGCCGCCGGGAACAGGAGTGAGCGCTCCAGCCGTGTGGATGGCGCCGGGATGGACGTCGCCGACGAGAGCGCTGCCTTTGGCGCGGAATTTTTCGAGGCGGTCCGGAAAATCGCGGAAAAGGCGTTCGGCTTCTTTGGCGTCGGTGACGCGGTTGGTGCCAACATCGATGACGGCTGCGCCCGTCTTGATCCAGTCCGGCTGGACGAAGCCGGCTTTGCCCATGGCGGCGACGATGATGTCGGCGCGGCGAACGACATCCGGCAGATCGCGCGTTTTGGAATGGCAGATCGTGACGGTGGCGTTGGCGTGCATCAGCAGAAGCGCCATGGGTTTGCCAACGATGTCGCTGCGGCCGAGCACGACGGCGTTAGCGCCTTCGATCTGGATTTCGTTGCGGCGCAGAATTTCCATGCAGCCAGCGGGAGTGCAGGCGACCAGTCCGGGGCGTCCGCTGACGAGGCGGCCGAGATTGACGGGATGGAAGCCGTCCACGTCCTTGGCGGGATCGACGGCTTCAAGAATGCGCTTGGTATCAACCTGCGCGGGAAGCGGCAGTTGAATCAGGATGCCGTCGACGTCGTTGTCGCGATTGAGGTCTTCGACGACGGCGAGAAGATCGAGCGTGCTGACCGTGGCTGGTGGCGAAAGCAGCGCACTGGCGAGGCCGAGCTGTTCGCAGGCGGCGATTTTGCTTTTCACGTAAAGCTGGGAGGCGGGATTTTCGCCGACCAGGACGGCGGCCAGGCCCGGGCGAACGCCGGCCGAGGTGAGCAGGCGGACTTCGTCGCTCAGCTCAGCGAAAATCTGGTCGCGGATTTTGGCGCCGTCGAGGATTCGCGCGGTCATTCCAGGCTCGCTTTCTTCGCCGAAGGAGAGGCAGCAAAAGCTGATGATAGCACACGCGCGCGAACAGGCTTGTCCTCCCCACCACCTGCCATTTGTAAGACGCCGTCTCGATTGACCACCAAATCGCAAAAGGGTAGGCCACCCGGGAGGTTATGCAGAACCACCTACTAAAGCCAATCAGTCTTCGCGCAGGAGGATTGCAGGATCGATCGACAGCGCGCGTTGGGCGGGAATCCAGGTAGCCACCAGCCCGAGCAAGGCCATAGCCAGGACAACAGCGGCTAATACCAGCGGATCGCGGGGAGTTGCCTGGTACACAATGAAAGCCAGAACGCGGCTCGCTAGGATTCCGAGCAGCAATCCAGCCGCAGAACCAAACGCGAGCAATTTGAAGGCGCGTCCCAAGGCTGCCTGCAACACTTCCTTACGCTGCGCGCCGAGCGCCATACGAATGCCCAATTCCTTCAGGCGCTTGCTGACGGAATGCGCAGCGATTCCAAAGATGCCTGTGATCGACAGCATGGCGCCCATCACGCCCATGACACCCAGGGCCATCGCCGCCATGCGCGCACCAAACAGGCTGGTGTCCAGTTCTTTGCTCCACGGTCCCATGTACAAAGGCAGACCTGCATCAAGGTTGCGCACTGCACTTCGGATGGCAACCGACAGCTGCGCCGGATCGCGGTCCGAACGCACCGCCAGATATGTCTGGCTCGATGGTGATTGCAGGATGGGAAGAAACAGCGCGGGCTCCGGATCTTCGGTGAGGCTGCTGTATTTCCCGTCTTCCACGATGCCCACGACTTGGAGGCGCGCTCCATCTTTTCTCTTGAAGTATCTGCCCATGGCGTTTGCCGCGGACCCAAAGACCTTGCGCGCAAACTCCCGGTTGACCACGGCCACGGGAGGCACGTTTTTGTCGTCATGCCAAGTGAAGGTTCTTCCCGACAGCAAGGCGGTGCTTGCGGCGTGAAAGTATTCGGGAGAGATGCTGAACGTGTAGGCGTGAGCAGCGGCATTCGATGGTCTTAGGTCAGTAGTTTCATCGGTAAAAGCGTACGAGTCGACTGCGCCTCCACTGACCAGCGGCGCCCAGTCAATTAATCCCACGGACTTTACGCCAGGAATGGTTTCCACAGCATGGATCATGCGCTTTTGCATTTCGGGGATTGCATCGCCGCGGTAACCGCCCATGCTCAGATCGGTGTCAGCCAGTATGGCGTTGTACGGATCAAAACCGAAACTGCTGTGCAGCGAGCGTACCAGCCCGCGCACGGCAACCATTGAAGAAGTGACCAGCAGGGCGCAGATGGCAATTTGCGCGACAAGCGCCAAGTCTCGGATGGTGATGCGACGCCCGACGCTTGCGAGCGATCCCGCCTTGACGATTTCATAGGGATCGGTGTGAAGCACCTGCCTTACGGGGACGGCGCCAAAGAGGAATCCGCTGGCCAAAGTCAGGAGCAGAGCCACGCCATAAACGTTGGCGTCCGGGTTCACAGGAACATGGATGGGCCATCTAGAAAATGGCTGCCACGTGCTCAGGCCGCTCAAGAGCACAACGCTGCCCCATAGTCCGACAGCGCCGCCCATCAGGGAAAGCAGCACGGCTTCGGTAAATAGTTGCCGCAAAATGCGCGAGCGGCTGGCTCCAAGAGCAAGGCGCAGAGCCACTTCGCGAGAACGGTCAGCGGCGCGCGCGCCAAAGAGGCTGCCGAGATTGGCGCAAGCGGCCAGCAAAATTAAGCCGGCGAGGAGCATCAATCCGGTCATGAAAGCGCGAACGGGCTTGCCGAGATAGTCGCCATAGAGGCTGGGACGAGCCAAGGTAAAAGTTCTTTTGTCGTCGTCCTTGGGATAGGTTTTTTCCAGATAGGAGCCAATGGAGTTCAGATCAGCAATCGCCTGCGCCGGAGTGACTCCTGTTTTCAGATGTCCCATGGTCATAAAAACCCAGCGCTTCCCACGCGCGTCCAGGTCATTCACGCCCTCGACGTGCTCCTGGTTCACGATGGGTACAAAGAAACCCGGATTGAAAAACACTAGAGTGCCGCTGAAGCCGGGCGGCGCTACACCGATGATGGTAAAGGGATGCTTGTTCACCTGAACAACGCGGCCTATCACGCTGCGATCATCCTGAAAATGCGCGTGCCAATAGTCGTAGGTCAGAACGATGTAGGGAGCGCTGTTCGGGCCATGCTCATCGGAGGCGTGGAAGAAACGGCCAAGATGCGGCTGAAGGCGTAATACGTCGAAGTAGTTCCCGCTTGCTAGACAGATCCAGACGCGGGTTGTATTTTCGCCGGTGTCCAGCCCTACTTGACCGGCGTCATACGCTGCCAGACCATCGAAGCTGCGGTTACGATCGCGCAGATCGAGATAGTCGGGGTAGGACTGAGACGAGGAAGCCTCGTTGCCATGCTGGATTCCGTAGAGGCTTTCGGCGTCCGGCAGGTGCAGCGGGTGGATGATCAGCGCGTTCAAGACGCTAAAGACAACGGCGTTTGCGCCGATGCCCAATGCGAGCGTCAGCACGGCGACGGCGGTGAATCCGCGATTCTTCTTGAGCATGCGGATTGCGTAACGCAGGTCTTGCCAAAGTGTTTGCATGGCCACACCCCTCGAAATCCGGTGAACTTAGCATGACGTAAGGGCACATGGTCTTCCGTGCTTGCAGTGTCTTAACTGCTTGTGCTGGCAATACTTAGTGGCTTATCGACAGAGGGTATAAACGCAAACTGTCCGCTTGCGGGAAGAATCGTCGCGGAACCGGACAGCTACATGCGGTCAAAGAGCAGTTTTTGAGCGATTCAGAAAACGAGCGAGCCGGCCGAGCCTGAGGGGAATTGTTTGTGCGCCGCGCATGCCTCTGATAGCATCGCGCACAATCCATCGAGGAGGTGATGCCTGGCGACCCTAAAGCGAATCGACCCGGGATCGGCTTTCAGAGTGGGGGGAATTCTGTACGCGCTCATGGGGCTACTTATGGGGATCATTTTTGCATTGGTCTCGATGCTGGGTGGGGCTCTGGTGCCAGCCTCCGAAGCGTGGGTGTTCCGAACGTTCTTTGGCGCAGGGGCGGTCTTTTTTTTGCCGATCTTCTACGGAATTATTGGCGGCATCTGCGCCGCGATCAGCGCCGCGGTCTATAATCTCGTGGCGGGATGGGTGGGTGGACTAGAGGTCGATATCAGCTAGTCTTCTCTGTCCCTAGGTCTCTGGCCCTGCACTCGGTCGCTCCGAATCGTCTCCTCCTTTGAGGCATCGAAAACAGTGATGGATTTTGATGCGCATTTGTATGTTTTTGGACTCCAGTCATGAGGGGACCTAGCAAAGATGGCATTGCTTGGAGATTTGGGCGACCGAAGAGAGTTGGAGAAAAGGGCCAAGGCGGAGGGACGATTGCCGCCAGGGCAGTCGCTGACGCTGAAATGGCCGGTGCTGCATTACGGCAGCGTGCCGCATTTTGATGCAGCGAAGTGGGACTTCAAGATTTCGGGGCTAGTGGAAAAGCCGGCGCAGCTGACGTGGGAAGAATTTCGCGCGCTGCCACAGACGGAGGTGACTTCTGATTTTCACTGCGTGACGCGCTGGAGCCGGCTGGACAATCGCTGGAAGGGCGTGCTGTTCACGGACGTGATGAAGCTGGTGAAAGTGAAAGCGGAGGCGCAGTTTGCCCTGGTGCTGGCAGAAGAAGGTTATACGGCAAATGTGCCGCTTGCCGATTTGCTCAGAGCGAATGTCCTGTTTGCGTTCGAGCACGATGGCGAGCCGCTGACCGCGGAGCACGGAGGCCCACTACGGCTGATCGTTCCACATTTGTATGCGTGGAAGAGCGTGAAGTGGGTGCGCGGGTTCATGCTGCTCGATCGTGATCAGCTCGGTTTCTGGGAGCGGAATGGTTATCACGCGTACGGCGATCCCTGGAAAGAGCAGCGGTATTCCGGAAAATAGCTATTCCAAAATACAACCGAGCCGAGTCTTTTTCGGCGCACGGGAAATAGAGTTCGGACCATACTTTCCGTGGCGTTGCAAACTTTAACGGGCATTCAACAGCGCCGACACGAGGATGTAATCCCCAAAGGCTATCTACCTTGGAGCCTACCCACGTTACTCCAAGGAGAAAACATGTTTCAAAGCAATCCGCAGACAAGGAAACCACGACTGAGAAGATCACTATGCGCAACGGCATTGGCATTTTCGATGCTGGCTTACGTTCCGGCTGGCTACAGCAACGATGAGTCCGACGGCGAGGTTCGTCATGTTAAGACAACCAGCCCGATTAAACACGTCATCATCATCGTTGGTGAAAACCGCAGCTTTGATCATGTATACGCCACGTACGTGCCAAGAAACCGGGGGGAAAGCGTTCGCAACCTTCTCTCGGAGGGGATTATCAACGCGGACGGCACACCCGGCAAGAACTTCGCCACAGCGCATCAATTCCAGGTCACGGCGCCTCCGATCAATGGGAAGTACTTCATTAGCGCCCCCGACGCTGACAAGATTCTTTACAACACTTTGCCGCCACCGGACCTTGCCGGTACGCCGCCAGTCTCCGCGCTCTCTTTCATTCTGCAGATCCCTGGTGGCGATCCGGGCTTACCGCCGGACGATCAGTTCCTTTTCGGCACGGGGGGCACTGGACTGAATGTTCCATCGCCTTTTGTGGGACCGGACACGCGAATCACCAGCGTCAACGATCTTCCGGCGGGACCGTTCCAGATGACGGGACCGACGATGCCTTATGACGCGTTTACAGGGGACACGATCCATCAGCTCTTTCAAATGTATCAGCAGGTGGATTGCGACGGGAATCGCGCGACGCGGCAGAATCCGACAGGGTGCTTGCACGACCTTCAATCGTTCACCACGACAACCTATTCTACGAAGCCAGGCGGCACGCCGCATGACACCGGCCAGACCATGGCCTTTTTCAACGTGCAGCAGGGCGACGCTCCGTTCCTAAAGCAAATGGCGGATGAGTTCTCCATGAGCGACAACTATCATCAGCCGGTAATGGGCGGCACTGGTCCGGACAGCTTTTTGATCGGCTTTGGGCAGTATCCTTTCTTCACCGATGCTAACGGCAATGCCGCCACACCTCCCGCGAGCGATATTTACAATCCCGATCCGCAGACCGGCACTCTGAACCTCTACACCAAGCGAGCCACATACTTCAATTGCTCGGATCCTGCAGCTCCCGGTTCACAGGCGATTCTGAGCTATTTGAATTCCTTGCCTTACGCTGTCTCACCCAGTTGCGAGCAAGGCCACTTTTATCCGGCGGTCAATCATGGGCAGGGATTCAATCCGGATGGCACACCGACCGATCCAACCAGGAACATTCCGCCCCTGAAGTTGCGGAGCATCGGCGATGCGTTAAATGACAGCGGTATTCCCTGGATTTACTATGGCGGCGGTTACAACCTTGCCGTGGCGCATAACCCGATTAATGGTTACTGCACGATTTGCAATCCGTTCGAGTATGAGTCGAATTTTCCGGCGCAGCGCGCGGATCATATGAGAGACGTTATGGACCTGTTCAACGACCTCAAAAACGGCACGCTTCCGGCGGTATCGTTCGTCAAGCCGGACGGCGCAATGGATGGGCACCCGAACTCGTCAAAGCTGGGCTTGTTCGAGGCGTTTTCGAAGAACATCGTTGAACTGGCCCAAAGCAACGAACAGCAATGGGCCGAGACGGCCATTTTCATCACCGTGGATGAAGGCGGCGGTTATTACGACAGCGGGTTCATTCAGGCGCTGGACTTTTTCGGTGATGGGCCGCGCATTCCGCTAATCGCCATCTCGAACTTCTCGAGGGGCGGGCACATCAGCCATTCTTACAGCGACCACGTTTCGCTGATGAAGTTCATCGAGCGGAACTGGCAGCTTGCTCCGGTTTCCGATCGGAGCCGAGATACTTTGCCCAATCCGCGGGTTGACCGAGATAATCCCTATGTTCCATCGAACATGCCCGCTATCGGAGACTTGTTCGACATGTTTAATTTTGGCTCGGGACAGGGACAACAGTAGACTAAAATGCCGCGAAGGCGGTTTTGTCGATCGCTAAAGCGCGCGCGGCGAAACCGCCTTCGAGATTCTAGGAACATAACGGGTATCACGGGTATGGCGACCCGTGGGAAGAGCAACCGTATTCAGGAAGCTAGAGAACGAAGTTTGAAGAAAGACGCCCGCGCCAATCCTACACATGGGCGTCTTTCACCCACTAGTCGGCGGCGGCCTGAGTCTTGGTCGGGTCGATTTCGATGCGGCCCTTG
>WNFP01000797.1_pt1 | contig 43331 bp, 49 predicted proteins | sample 5400201 | NCBI WGS metagenome assembly WNFP01 (sample SAMN13153355, study PRJNA577476) | soil metagenome | isolation source: 115 cm saprolite under Madrone tree | place: USA:California | collected 2016-06-14 | reverse complement strand
GTATTGACCCTGGAGGATCCGCAACGATTTGCCAGCAGTCGCGAGGTAGGGCCGTATCTAGGGCTGGTGCCGAAGCAGGAGGATTCGGGGGACAGTCAACCCCAGTTAGGAATCAGTAAGGCAGGAGACCGAATGTTACAACGGTTGCTGGTAGGGAGTTCGCAATACATGTTGGGAGCCTTCGGACCGGACGACTTACGGCGGTACGGACTGCGATTGTGTGAACGCGGAGGAAAGAATGCGAAGAAGCGCGAGCCGTGGTGGCGGTGGCACGAAAGCTGGCCGTCTTGCTGCATCACCTGTGGGTGACCGGGGATGTCTATGAACCGCTACATCACTCGGGGGCAGGAACCGGGACTGCACAAGCAACGGCTGCATAAGCCGGGCCTAACAATGTTCCATAAAAGTTAAATGACACAACCGCTGAAAGACAGAACCCAGTGAACAGAAGATACTGTGATGACGCGGATGCCCGATTCGTTATCGGAAAGGTTTGCAGCAACGACATCCACTCGCCTTGTTCGGGTGACTGCGGGTAATCGCCAGATCCATCGAGATCGCCAATCAGATGGCAGCACCCAACCAGCCAGGTCCCGTCGCGGTTGTGATGGGGCCAGGTTTGAGATCGAACCCCAACGTGCACCGGGCCCCATGTGGCTCCTTGAGAGTGCGGATAGAAGCCGGGTAGGAGTGGTGGTTGCAGGCAGGACTTTGAGAAACCTATGGGTGCGAAGCGCCGATCAATGTACTTCTGTGAACGAACGGGAATGATCGAGGCAGACAATTCGGAAGCGTTGCGGAAGGCGTGCCAATACGAACTGAAAACCGAATCCACTAAGGAACGAAGCCCAACTGAACTGCGTTGCGCTTCGTTTCCAGCTCGATTGTAAGTGACGTGGGGAGCTGTCAAGGGTCAAGATGAACGCCCCCTACGGGACGCCCTTGACAGCTCCCCACGTCACCACCGGAGGTTATGCAGATGGAAAGCAATTAACGAAGGAAGGCCGCCACGTCGGCCTTGACTTTTATGACCTTCTCATAGAAGCACTCATTCACCCATGGCCGCTCACAGGTGTTGCCGACCCGGAAGGAATCTGGCCTCGCCATGACGAGATTAGGTATCGTCAAGTCGGCTGGGCTCCGGTCAACTTCCAAGTTGCCTGTCACCCGCTAGCGGAGGGGCCGCGCTGCGTCATTTGTAGCGAGTTCTTGCCGCTTCCAAGTCGCCCTTCAGAGAAGCTAGGAGGCGATTGAATTCCCGGTTGCTACGGAGAGGTTGGAGCAGTGGGTCGCGAGAAAACCACGGATAACAAGTAAAACCAGTTTCGGTGGCTTTCCGAAGCCATGTGAGTGCTCGCTCAGTTTGTCCAAGCTGCGAATAAGCAGCTCCTAGAGAGTAAGCGACATGGTGATCCATGTATCCAGTGGTTAAGGCCCGATCGACCAGCGACTCTGCCTCTGCAGTGTCTCCGCGTGCGGCGAGAAAGCTGGCCAGCGTCGCTCTCGCTCTTTGCTCGGCTTGGGCACTGCCGTGTAGTGTCCTCAGGATCTCCTCCGCTCCGTGGTAATCACCAGAGTAATAGAGCGCCTGTGCGAGATACCAGTCTGTGACCGTCGGAGCGCTCAATTTGCGGGCTTCCTCTAACCAGTGTTTCGCGTCATCAAATTGACTGCCGACGAGCGCCGCCGTTCCGCGTAGGCGAAACGGCTCCATGCGATTTACCGGATCAATGTCGAGCCCAGCGCTGACTTCCCCCTCCACCATCTCAAGCAACCCGAGATGATAAAACGCGCGCGCAATGTAGTAGTGCGGCATCGGAAGACTGGGATTCAAGGCAAGCGCCCGTCGGCTTTCGTCAATCGTCCGTGGCCAGTCGAAGTCAGTTTGTCCGTAAACAGCCGCGAGTGCCTCGTGCACCTCTGCCAATTCGGAGTCTAAATCCAGGGCCAGTCTGGCCTCTCGCTGCGCTCGTTCCAGCCATACGTTAACTTCGTTCTCAGGGGCGAAGCGCAAATGCATCTGAGCGCTGGCGGAAGCCAGGCCTGCATGAGCAAGGACATAGTTGGGTTCAAGCTGTAATGTTCTATCGAAAGACTTTATGGCGGCCAAGGTCCCGTCCTTTGTGTAGTGGAGGAGTTCGGACCTGCCCTTCAAATAAGATTCATAAGCCTCTGGATTCGACGTGTAGCTGCGATGGAGCCGCGCTCGTTCGGTCGTGCTCACAGGAATTCTCAGGGCGCCCACCACCTTCTCGGAAATGGCATCCTCCAGGATTAGAAGGTTCGCGTTAGGCAGGTCATAGTGCTCACCCCAGAGGGAAACCATGTCCGTGGCTCGAACCAACTGCACGTTGACCCGCAGATTGTCACCGATCTCTTGCAAGGTGCCGGTGAGCAGGTATTCGGCCGACAGCACGCGGGCAACGTCGGCTAACTCGCGCTTGCGAGTATCAGAATGAAGGATGGCGCTGGTGGGACGCACACGGATCTGCCCGGCTCTGGCCAAACGGGCTGTGATCGCGTCCGGGATAGCTATTGCTAGATGCCCAATATCTTCCTGTCGATTGAGTACGTCGAAGGGTAGAACGGCCAGCGTGACCGGCGTCGGTGCCGTCTGCTGCCGAGTTCCACGCGTTGTCTTTGTTAAATGCGTGACGGCCAGCAGGATTGCAAGAAGAGATGCCGCCACAACCAACAGTTGCAAGACCCGCGGCGGGTGGGGCGTTCGAATAGCTGGTAGCGCGAGGTCGGGAACAGTGCTCTCTGACACCGGAGCCGTCTCACCTCCGTCGGTCGGGCTCGCTTGCAGGTGAACCGCAGCGATGAATCGATAGCCGCGCTTGGGAATTGTTTCAATGAAACGCGGGCTGTCGGAATCATCGCCGAGCGCTAGGCGAATCTGCTTGATGCAGTAGTTGAGTCCTTGCTCGAAATCGACAAAGGTTTCCGGTCCCCAGAGTTGGTCCCGGAGTTCTTGCCGGGTCACCAGTTGTCCTGCGTGAGTCGAGAGCGAGACCAGTATTTTGAGTGGCTGTGGCGGTAACTTGACCAAGAGCCCGCTCTTTCGGAGCTGTTCATTCTTGAGGTCAAGCTCGAATGTCCCAAATCTGACGACCGTGTTGTCAGGTCCGCCGGTCATGGGTCCACACCGGATCCCTCAACGAGGGTGATTCTACAACGAACTGCGTGCGTCCACTCGGCTGGGTAATGCTATAGATTTCAATGACTTGGGCGTCCATAGAAAACTCCCTGAAGCCTCATACCACGTCCATTGCCCGCCGAGCAGCAGCAAGACTACGGTCGAGCGCGTTTCGCCTGGAAACCAAGAAAGGAATCCGATTATGAAGACTCTCTGTGAACTCGTGAAGCGTGGCCTGGTGATGGTTACCATTTCACTGATATGCACGGGCGCATTCGCCCACTCAGCACAAGCGCAATCGACTCCGACGATTTTCCAGACGACTCTGGAGGAACCAAATCAGCTCACGCCGGAGATCAGTACCGAACAACTTCAACAGATCCTCGTGAACGGCAGCGAGCCGATCTTGGACGTGCGCTCTCCACTGGAGTATGCGATCGCACACATCCCAGGAGCGATCAACATTCCGGAGTTGGAGGTGGCCAAAATCATGGAGCTCTACCCCCACGGTGAGACGAAGATGATTCTGACGTGTAACGGTCCGTTCTGCGGAAAGAGCAAGCGGACCTCGGAGCAACTCGTTGCCAACGGATATGTGAATGTAAGGCGGTATCAGCTTGGAATGCCGGTGTGGCGCGCACTCGGTAACACAGTGCAGACCGATCTCGCAGGATTTGCATACATTGTGGGCGGCGATCACACGGCGGTCTTCGTAGATGCGAGGACACCGGAGGAATTCAAATTGAAGACGGTTCACTGTGCCGTAAACATTCAAGCCGGCGAGGCCGTAGCGGCGAATGACGACGGGAGACTACCTAAGTGGGACAAGGGTACTCGGGTGGTCGTATTCGCCAATTCGGCAGGGAACGCGAAAAAAGTGGCGGCCGAGGTCGCGAAGAAAGCCTATTGGAACAGCAGCTACTTCAGCGGTTCCTTCACGGATTTAAGACGCGTTCACCTACTTCAAAGTGAATCGGAGCGTAGCTGCCCCGGTCCGCAGTGAGACTAACGGAAACGCAAGAATTCAATCGTGTCCAATTCAAGGGGCCCCGCCGGCAGTGGCGGGACTCCTTTTGCGCGAGATGGTTCCTCAGATATCAACCACAAAAATGGCATTTCCACATCAAGGTGGTCGGATCGCGGACTCGAACACCCCAATTCGTTTCGGACGGAAAATGGGCCTCGATTGCCGCACTAGCAGTTCACGGACTCCACTTGGGTGTGGTTGGACATGTAGCTACTCAAGGCCCAGGAACGTCGTTGTGGGAGAACCGTGAAAGGGCTTGCGGACTCTGTTTGGGACAGTGATGGCCGCCGCCGAGTCAGATGATCTGATTCCGACGAATCCAGTTCGGAAGACTCGGTTCCCGCGGGGTGGGTTGGTGAAGGAGAAAGCTGTCATTGCTCCCGAGAAAATTCGGGAACTGTTGGCGGCATTGCCTGAGCCTTCTCCTTCGCTAGTTCAATTGCTCGTGTTCACGGGCATACGGATCGGCGAACTGCTGGCATTGCGCTGGAGGGACGTTGATCTGGAGTCCGGTGCGCTTCGTGTGACTCAGAGCGTCCACGAAGGTCACTTCGATGAGCCCAAGTGTCAACGCAGCAAGCGGTCGCTTCCCCTGGGGGCAAAGTCGGTCGAGATTTTCTCAGCTCGCAAACCAGCTGGGGCAGATCCCGACTCTTTGGTGTTTAGCACGGGTATGGGGACACCGTTCGAGCGCCACAATCTCGCGAATCGCCAGCTCAAGCCGACATGCAAGAAGGTTGGGTAGCTTGGCGTGACTTGGCACTGGCTGCGGCAGGCGAACGCGACTCTGCTGAATACGGTCGGCGCACCTCTGGGTACGGTGCAGGCACTTCTCGGGCACTCGTCTTCAGAAATCACCCGAGAGGTTTACCTGCATTCGATCCCCGCGGATGCTCAGGCGGCGGTGCAGAAGGTCGAGGATCTGCTTATCCGACCCAAGTTGACCCAAGTTGTAGAGAACTGGAAAACGGGAAGTCCGCTAATTCAATAACGGGATTGAGGAAATTTGGTCGGGGAGAGAGGATTTGAACCTCCGACCCCCTGGTCCCGAAACAAAGAAAAATAGCCAAGGTGTTGATTTTTAAAATTCATGTGAGTGGTGCTTCAACCGCATAAACTCACGCCATTCCTGCTCGTCGCTCCCATTCATTTCCTTATGGGTGCCCCAGAGTGGGTGCCCCAAATTTCATTAATGGAAGCCGATTGGGAACTGCACGACCTCTGTCCCGCGAAGAGGTCGGTTGACTGGCACCCCCAAAACCGACGGCACGATCGAGTTAGCAGGGGCCAGACGTCGCCGACTGTGGCCGATTGTGCGATTTTGGCTAGTCGCGCCTGTTGACGCTCCGTCGAACATCTGGAACTCCCGGATCCGAGGCGTGCCGGAAGCAGAGAGGATATTGAGCCGCACGCGCCGCGCACTTGTCCGCGGGAACAAGTCGATCTTCTTGTGCCCGATCGTGGACCCCGAATAGACCGTCTTCCATTTCGCGCCGTCCATGACCTGGATCGCGTACTGCTGTATCTTCTGCCCATCGACTAGCCACTCCATGGTCAAAGCCCGATCGAAACTAACGGGATTCGAGAAAACCAAGTCGATCATCGCGCTATGTGATCCTTCTGGCGCCGACCATATCGTGTCCGGGTCTGAATCGAGCGCCGCGTGATAGGCGGCAGCATTAATGGCGTGGGCAGAACGATTTCTTTCCGACGCGTATATCGAGCCAATTGCCTCACCGAACTGCGCGAGGCGTTTCACATCCAAGTCGGGCAGCAGGCCCCGGTTGTCAGGGGCAAGCCCAATCATGAGTTGCGCTCCGTGGCCCACGGTTTTGTGGTAGATGTCCAACAGCTCGCTGACGGATCGAAGGCTCGACTCGTCGTTGGGATGCCAAAACCAGTGGTTCTTTCGCAGCGGAGCATCTGCTTCGGCGGGACGATAGCGCAGATAGCCGCGCAGATCCAGCACATTCCAGTTCTCTTCGGGCACACTGCCATCTTCGTTTCCAACCCAGCGGATGTCGCCATACTTAAGCAGGGCAGCGTCCGCAAAGACCATCGTGTTGGGTTGATACACCCGGAGGTTATCGACGTAGCGATCGAAGTCGTACACGTGCCCGGCGCTGCCCGCACCGTCCAGCCAGAACTCGACCAGGTCGCCATAGCCGGAAGCCAATTCAGTCAACAAGGCAAGGTAGTAACGGTCATAGGCGGCACTGTCCTGGTATGACGGCTCGTGTCGATCCCATGGCGAAAGATACACGCCGAACTTCAAGCCCTCCTTGCGGGCAGCCGCCGCAACTTCCCGCACCAGATCTCCGTGGCCGCCTTCCCAAGGGCTGGACTTGACGCTGTAATCGCTCTTTGCAGTCGGCCACAGGCAGAAACCATCGTGATGTTTAGCAACGAACACCACATATTTAATCCCTGCAGACTTCGCCGCACGCATCCACTGCGCGGGGTCCACATGAGCCGGGCTGAAGACCGATGGATCCGCCGTGCCGTCACCCCACTCCCGATCCGTAAATGTGCTTGGCCCGAAATGGATGATCGCTCCAATCTCCAGATCCTGCCAGGCGACTTGTTGCGGACCCGGCTTCACGTCTGTAAAGTTTTGCGCGCACGAGTAGGTCGCCCACAGCACGATCATTGCTCGTATGCAAGCAAAGGAACCACCGATCATTTTGCCCGTACTCCCATATGGCGGTCAGCTTACGTATTCATCCCGGGAAGCACTGGCCAGCACAGTTACCAACTGCGCCACCCTCTGTTCGAATAGCGCGGGCCGCAGATTGGGTCCAGCTCCATCCGTTGCGCGAGATAAGAGACCGCTCTCAGCGGTCGAGCCGGGCTGTGATGTGCCCACGGAAGTATGGAACTCTTGCGCCAACGTTGTCCGCACAATGCGCACAACATTTTCGGAGTTGATCCCCCCGCAAGGCATCAAGAGAATTCTCCCCTTGGTCCCCTGCACCAGCCGTGCCAGCGTGGAGAGCCCGTCCGTTGCTCGCTCTTGGCCGCCGGAGGTGAGAATGCGTGAAGCGCCGGTCTGGATAACTTCCTCGAGTGATGTTTCCAGGTTCCCGAAGGCATCGAACGCCCGATGGAACGTTACGGGCAAAGGCTGCGCCAATTCCACCAAAGCCTTGGTGCGCTCGATGTCGATTCGAGTGTTTTCATGCAGTACCCCCAGCACAACGCCGTCTATGCGGAACTGCTTCGCAGCCCGGATATCGTTGCGCATGGTTTCAAGCTCATGATCGGAATAACAAAAATTGCCGGCGCGCGGGCGAATCAGAACATGGATCGGAACGCTTACGTGGCTTCGAACGGCCTGCATCAGGCCCGCGCTGGGAGTGATTCCCCCCGACGACAAGTCGCTGCAGAGTTCAATACGATGAGCGCCCCCGCGTTCCGCCGCGAGGGCGTGGTCCACTGACTCCACACAAATTTCCAGTACGAAATGATTGGGCATGGGTTGACGGTCCGAAGATTCAAAGGCTCCTGAAAACGACCGCGGTGTTGGCTCACGTTCGCATCCATCTTCCGTGAGGCACGTTATAAGCGGCCCGCTGCACAATTTCACCATGGCCACCCGCGTACCGCCAGGAGCCCATCGACGACAGCGGTCAAAGAGCGAGAGTCAGTAAGCCCCGACAGACGTTGCCCGAAGGCTCCGCTGCTAGAAGCTGTAGTGTAAGGCAAGCTGTATCTGCCGCGGAGGAGAGCGAACACTGGTGATCTGGCCGAAGCTGCTGTCCGTGATTCCGTTGTCGGGGTTCCCGTAGCTGGCGATGTTGAAGACATTGAAGAGGTCCGCCCGGAAGCCCACCACATGTTCGCGCCACACGTGAAAGTCTTTGAAGAAGGAGGTATCCACCTGGCGATAACCGGGCGCGCGCTCGGTACTGTTATGCGCGCTGCCAAACATAAACGAACCTTCGGCGCCGTAGGCGCAGATTCCATTATCCACTCCTGCTGTGAGACAGGGCTGAGCTGATGGATCCGTTCCCCACCAGTTGTTGATCGATTGATTGTGAATGATCATCGTGTGGTACTGGTTGGCGCGATTAAACCCGAACGGGTTGTTTGCACCATTATTATTCGGGCCGAGGATGGTGACGGGGAATCCCGCATATAGGATGGCGGAGGCGGCAATTTTCCATCCTCCCAGTACCGCGTCAAGGAATCCATTGGCATTCCCGCCGTAAGTCCTGCCGTGACCAAATGGCAGCTCGTACACGCCCACAAAGTTCATGCTGTGGCGAATGTCCATCGCGGATGGACCCCAGTCGGCGTGCAAATCGTACCCATTCTGGAATGTCGATCCGTTCCAGCTGGTATTGGCAACCGCGTAATTCCCGGAAGAATCGGTCAAGGACTTTGCCCACGTGTAGTTGAGCGTATATTCCAGACCGTGATGGGTTCGCTGGCGTAGAGTCACCTGGCCTGAGTTGTAGTTCATCCTGGCTTCGGACTCGGTGGTCAGAATGGTTCCGCATTCCCCGACCAGCGAATAGTATGGCGGCTGGAGCGCGGCAGGAAACGACACGTTGCAGTTGCTGCCGTTACCGTTGAGGATGGCTGCGACCCCCGGCGCCTGCGCCAGAGTAAGTTGATTGCCATCGCGGTAGTCTGCGAGGTGAAAACCGTTCTGGCCGTGATATCCGAGGCTCAGGGACAGTTCGTTGGTGAACGCAAATTCCGTGGTGAGGTTGTACTGATGAATGTAGGCTGGCTGCGTATGCTGCGGCCACACCGAATAGAGGTTGTAGTTGGGATTGACGCCAAATTGCCCGCCAAAGCCCTCTTCAACGGTGAAGGGCGCGCCTCCGGAAGTGTTTGTCGGAACGGGGGCATTGTTGTTGATCGCGAGAGAAAAAGGCGGGCTCGAAGTCAGACGCTGGTTGAACGAGTAGCCTTCAAAAAAGCTGGTAGCACCGTATCCCCCGCGAATCACGAATCGGTTCGTCGCCTGGTACGCGAAACCGACTCGCGGCATCCATTGGTTGTAGGTCGCGTCATAGCACGCGCGCGTGGCGCAAACAATCGATCCGGCCACCGCCCCTGCAGGAACGTGGCCCGCGTATTCCACCGTGCCCCCGGGCAAAACGTTCGCAGTCTTGTTGTTTTGCTCATACCAGGGTTGATCGTACTCATAACGAAGTCCCAGATTGAGAGTGAGCCTCGGCGTCAGCTTGAAATCGTCTTGAAAATATCCGGCGATTCGCCACTGGCGGTTACCCACCAGGCCCGTAGGGGACGCGAGTTGAGTGTTAGAGATGCGATCGAGGACAAAGTCTGCCGGACCGTAGCCGGGACCATTGGTCGCGTTTAAATTTGCCGAGTAGATGCCGCTATAAGTAAACTGCCCCAAAAACCCGACGTTTCCTGCATTGATATAGTTTTGCTGATATCGGATCGCTTGTCCACCAATGCTCAGCAAGTGCCGGCCGCGTTGCCAGGTGAGATGATCGTAGTAGTTGAAAGTATTGTCGGTAAAGACCTGGGGGTTCGCGTTGGTGCCAATGTAGCTGCTGTTGTTGTTGATGCTCTGCCCGGAAAAGCCCACGTACTTCTGCGTGCGAAACGGAATCCCAACTTGTTGGTTGCCGGTGTAGCCGAAGACTCCAGAAGGATCGCTGGGAACACCGTTATTCCAGCGTACACGCGTAAAGCCGAAGCGGCCTTCGTTAACGATGGTCGGCGAGAAATTGTGGACCCAGCTAGCACCAACGATCTTGGTCGGATAGGTATTGTGTGCCGGGAAGAACACCCGGGTCAGGGCAGTGGTGAAGTCGCTCCCGGTGCCCTGAGCGTAAAACCCGTTGATTTTATTCGCGTCATCCGGTGTCCAGTCGACCTTGAAATCCTCCTGATTGTTCGAGACGAACGAGGTCTGCGCGCCTTGGTAGTTATTCTGTATAAGTCCGTCCGTCGGTGCCGCATTGGGTGCAGGATAGAGGTTGGGATGTGCCGCGAGGTATTTTGCCACCGGATTCGCAATCGGCACGCGGTTGTTCGCGTACGGGGCAAAGTTGTTCTGAGTGTCATACAGTTGAATGCCCTTGACGCTCAGGAGCTGACTAAAATCACCCTGAAGCATCGCCGGGGTGAGAAGGCTCGCTGAGGCCTTTCCGCCGGTGTGACGGCGAACCCCCTCATAGTCGCCGAAGAAGAAGAGTTTGTTCTTCACGATCGGCCCGCCAAATGTTCCCCCAAAGATGTTCTGCGTGTACGAGTTCTTGGGAATGATCGGCGTGGAGTGCTTGTTGCCCCACGAATTGGCATCGAACTTCTCGTTCTGCAGGAGGTCGTAAAGAGAGCCGTGAAAGTTATTCGTCCCAGACTTCAGAATCGTGACAATGGCGCCGCCATTCGCATTTCCGTAGGTCGCGTCAGCGTTGGCTGAGATCACCCGCACTTCGGCGATCGCGTCGGGCGCCGGGTTGTAGCCGATAAGGTTATTCTGCGGCTCATTGTCATCGGCGCCTTCGATCATGTAGTTATTTTCCTGCTCGCGATTGCCGTTGATCGCCACCTGGCCGTTGTTGTAGGTGTTGCGCTCGATCGCATTGTTTCCTGTCATCCCGGTGGGATCTGTATCCACGGCGCCGGGCTGAAAAAGAGTGAGCGATGAGAAGTTTCTTCCGTTTAAGGGAATGTTCGCGATCTCATTGGCGGAAAGGGTGTTACCCAGTGAGGAATCAGTTGTGTCGAGGATCGGATGGATTTCCTCCTGAACGACGACAGTGGTGGTGGCGCCAATTGTCAGGCTCGCGTTGATCTTTGCCGTCTGGTCGATCTCTAGCGCAAAGGGCGAAACCTTCTCGGTCGTAAACCCGGCCGCTTCGATGGTCAGCGTGTAGGTGCCGACGGGCAAGAATCGCAGGGTGTATACCCCCGATGCATTCGTTTGCGCCACCGTTTTCAAACCGGTAGCCATGTTGATGGCTGTGACAGTTGCGTTGACGACGACCGCCCCGCTCGGGTCCGTCACTTGCCCCGTGATCGAGCCAGTAACTGTTTGCCCCGACGCCGACGACAGACACAGCAGAGCTGCGAGTGAACATCCGATGAAATAACGGAACAGTTTGGTTCTCAAGACACCCCACCTCCGCTGTTCTGGATGACGCGGCTCTCTGTTGGCCTTGACCGCTTTCCGGGGAAAGCGCCGTAAGCTGCTAGGAGCCGCACCCCAATAGATGGAACGACGAATCTATGCCTTGCTACTGTATGCTTGTCAAGGCGAAAATGATCGATATAGTTTAAAACGATCAATGTTGCGACTCTTTGACGGCTGATAAAGTGGATTTCTGTGAGCGCCTTCCAATCGGGCGGGCGGGTTTGTGCTGACTACCCCAGAATGACTCAGGTCTGCTCGGTTGGGTCGGGAATGGTAATCTCTTGCGTACAGTTGGGAGTCTCGGGGAAATGTTCGTAGCCTCTATATCCTATTGTGGAACAAGCACATAACCTATGTCTGTTCGTCAACAGCATCGTGATGATCGGATCCTCAAGCTACTGCTGCACAAAGGCACGGTGACCGTTGAGGAGTTGATCGCTGCCTTGGGGGCGTCCGCGCCAAGTATCCGCCGCGACTTGACCCGGCTTGAGGGCAAAGGACTAATCCGGCGAACCCACGGTGGCGCGGCCCTGGTGCAGGAATTGCTTTACGAGCCGTTTCGTTACGACACCGCGTTTCAAACCCGAGAACATCGCTTTGTGAAGGAGAAGCGACACATCGGCCTGGCCGCTGCCGAATTGATTGCTGAAAACGAAACCATCAGTCTCACGGCGGGTACCACGACCACTTGGGTAGCACGCAGTTTGCGTCATCGCAGCAACATCACCATTGTCACCAACGCTGTCAACATCGGCATGGAGCTTTGTAACATGCCAGGCCTAAGAGTCCATTTGACCGGTGGCTACGTTCGTTGGCCGTGGTCCTTTTCACTGATAGGCCCTGCCTCGATCGCGATCCTGAACGACATGTTCGTGGATAAGGTTTTCCTGAGTGTATCGGGACTCGATGCAATCCGCGGCGCCACCACCAACGAATCGGACGAAACTCTCACTTTCCGGACCATGGTCAAACAAGCCAAGCAAGTAATCGTAGTGGCCGATTCCACTAAACTCGGCGTGGTTACTCCATCGTTGATCTGCCCCATCGAAGACGTGGACGTGCTCGTTACGGATGCAGGCGCTTCTGATGAAGTAGTTGCGGCGTTCACGAGTAAAGACATCCGGGTCATTCGAGTCTGACAGAGTCCCACGAGGACCGTCCCATCCGGCACTCCCTTGATACGCCGTGCCATGCGGAAACGCGGCTGCCTGTTTGCGCGCGAGAGGATCTGGAAAAGAGTGGCACCAGGGTCCTCCGGCGGAGGTTGCCGCGTTTTTGCAGCGTAGCAGCTGGGATGACGCCGGTGGTTGCGTTCTACATGCGTGATTCGTTGTGGGCTGCCTCGACAGCCCCTGTGTTGGGGGCTCTTGGATCTGGCTTGATCTATCGCCATCATCTGGCAATCGGTGAGCATGAAATTTCCCCGGCGAGCGCCGAGCCCCAAATCACGCATTTATCTCAACGCACAAGCCTCATGCCGCTGACGTTCGCCGCGCTGCTACTCCAACTCGCGGCTCTGTCCAGTGTGGTATCAATGGCGCGCCCGGCCTCCATGATAATCGGCAGCGCGGTATTCGTGATCTCCCTCCTTCACAAAACAGTAACCGTCTCGAATCAATCACGATCTCAGTCCCGTTCCCAAAACCCGGTACGCTTATCGATTACGACGGGGCTCGCGGTTGTGCAAAACTACTCGTGTGGGTCAATCTCTGCGCGAGGGCCAGGTGACCTTCACTGCGGAGTAACGCATCTTCAGCCCGCTTACGCTCGGTGATGGCGCTGACGACCCCATCGATCCGAAGGCGCGTCCCTGAGCGCGTCGCCACGCCAGAGTCGCGAATCCAGCGGAAATCGCCATTCGTATGAATGATGCGATACTCGCCTTCCGCTTGTTCCACTTGCCCGCTTATCAGACGCTCGGCAGCGATGGCCACTCGCGCTCTGTCGTCCAGATGAACGATCCCGAACCAGGCGTCGGGCCCCTGCATGTAGAACGAAGCCGGCCGGCCCGTGATCTTTTCCACCGCCGGCGAGTAGTATTGGTAGTTCCACTTTCCCTCGTCGTCGACCTCGGCGCTCCACAGGCAGTCGGAGATGGAGCTCATCACTCGCTGCAACTCATCGGCAGTACTGCGTAGCCGGTTCTCTGCCTGTTTACGATCTTCAATATCAGTCGCAGACAAGTACCAGCGCTTGATCCGTCCCTGTTCGTCGCGCAAGGGAATATCACGGAACAGGAACCATCGATATTCTCCATCGTGTCTCCGCATCCGTGCTTCGAACTCGTGCGCAACACCACTTACCGTGATGCTGTAAACATCCTTCGCCATGCGCTCCCGGTCATCTGGATGAAAGAACCAGAGCGGATCGGATATGGCCTGCCACCCCTCAAGACTCAGCCCGAAGAAGTCGAGGGAGGGCCTGTTGGCATAGAGACGTTCCCTGTCGAGCCCGAATACACCGACTAATTGCGGAGCGAGGTCGAGAACCTCACGCAGCTCCATCTCATGCTGCTCGACATTGTCGTGGTGGCGCATGCTAGCCATCCTCGGATCACATTGACTGGAGGGAAAGCAATTCGCCATAGTGATCATGACCTGCCGTCGCAACTCACTGGATCGGTATCGACAAACGATAGATCCCTATCGGGACTGCCCCGAATCAGAAATGCCGGGATCCACAGGTCGTGCGGTCGGGGCAGTTTCGATAGGGTCGTTTGAAGTGAGCCGCTAGCGTTTGCGGCGGATGCGGTGAGAGCTATGGGAGCAAACCCGGTCGTTCGTAATAACGAACCGTCTCCATAGCTTCTTCACCTTACTGTCGGAAAACAGTTTAAACCCCGTACTATGCTACGGGGTCAAGGGCCAAAATTAGCACGGACACAATTCTGTCACGGTGCCCCAACTTGACGCGTGATCCATATTTCTGCAATTATAGAAACATGCCCGCAGCGCAGTCCAAGAAGTCGATAGAGAAGGTGGCCAAGTACGCAGATATGTTCTCGGCGATGGGCACAGAATCTCGACTGCGCATCATGCAGCTGCTACTGTCCGCCCATCCCAATGGCCTTGTGGTCGGTGAGATTCAGGAAGAACTGGACATTCCAAACTCAACCCTGTCTCACCATCTCGACAAGCTTAAGGCGGAAGACCTCGTACACGTACGGCGTGAGAGCACTTTCCTGCATTACACCGCGAACACCGAAGCACTTCAGGAACTGCTTCAGTTCCTATACGCGGAGTGTTGCACCCGCAACAAGGCAGTCAAGCCTGAGCAGATCGTTCAAATCTGTAAATAAGGAGACCACATGAGCCCAGACATCAAGGAAGTGGTGAAGGAGAAGTACGGACAAGCAGCATTGCGCGTGAAGAGTGGCGGTAGCTCCTGCTGTGGAGCAACAGCATCCAGCGGCCTGGGCTGCGATCCGATCACGTCGAACCTCTATGACTCATCGCAGGCTGGACAGATTCCAGAAGAGGCTATGCTCGCCTCCCTCGGGTGCGGAAATCCCACCGCTCTGGCGCAATTGAATGCCGGTGAAGTTGTCCTTGATTTGGGCTCAGGTGGCGGCATCGACGTCTTACTCTCCGCCAAACGAGTCGGGCCGACTGGTAAAGCCTATGGCCTTGACATGACGGATGAGATGCTCGCACTGGCCACCGAGAACAAGCGCAAAGCCGGAGTCGAGAACGTTGAGTTCTTGAAGGGTGAAATCGAGCACATTCCACTGCCCGACAATTCTGTTGATGTAATCATTTCCAACTGCGTCATCAATCTGTCCACGGATAAAGACCGTGTTTTGCGGGAAGCCTTTCGGGTTCTGAAACCAGGAGGACGCTTCGCCGTCTCCGACGTAGTAACTCGCGAGGAGATGCTGCCTGAGATTCGCAAGAATGTGCTTCTCTGGGTGGGTTGCGTTGCGGGTGCTCTCGAAGAAAACGAATATCGCACCAAGCTTGCATCGGCTGGTTTCGAGAAGATTGATGTCGAGCCGACCAGAGTCTATCGGGTAGAGGACGCTCGTGAGTTTCTGTCCGGACAAAACATCGATCTCGATGCCATCGCTCCCCAAGTTGATGGGAAGTTCATGAGTGCCTTCGTGCGGGCTGTGAAGCCGCAGCAGGCTGCGGCGTGCTGTGGGCCAACTTGCTGCCAGTGAGGAAACCATATGCAAGGACGGTACAACGTCTTGTTTCTGTGCACGGGCAATTCGGCACGCTCCGTCATGGCAGAGGCGATCATGAATTACAAAGGGCGACCGAACTTTACTGCATACAGTGCTGGCTCCCATCCATCGGGAAGAGTGCGACCGGAGGCGATTGCCCAACTACAAAGTGCTCGTCTGTCAACGGGTGGGCTGCGGAGCAAGAGTGGGGACGAGTTCGCGAAGCCTGACGCTCCTAAACTCGATTTCGTTTTTACGGTCTGCGACAACGCTGCAAAGGAAGTTTGCCCAATTTGGCCCGGACAGCCGCTGACGGCACACTGGGGTGTTCCAGATCCTGCTGCAGTTCAAGGGACAGAGGAGCAGATAGAAAAGGCTTTCCGCGATGCTTTCTTCATGCTCGACCGCCGGATCAGTTTGTTTCTGAATCTACCTCTTGGTGCTCTGGACAACCTCGCCATTAAGAAGAAGATCGATGAGATCGGTCGCCAACGAAATTCAGCCTGCCTGCCCGCTCACTAGCGGAATTCCTTGGTACCGCCTTCCTTGTTGCCGCCGTGGTCGGCTCTGGCATCATGGGCGAACGGCTGGCGGGAGGGAACGTGGCTATTGCCTTGCTTGCGAATACTATCGCGACTGGCGCGGCACTGGTGGCTCTCATTCTGACATTCGGGCCAATCTCTGGCGCACACTTGAATCCTGCTGTAACTCTCGCCGACGCAATTGAGCACGGTATAGCTTGGCCTGACGCAGTTTCATACATCGGTGTGCAATGCGCTGAGGAATCACGGAAGCGATCCTCGCGCACTTGATGTTTGGACTTCGCTGGTATTCCCTTTCCACGCATCCCCGACACGGATGGTCGCTGGTTTTAAGCGAGTTCGTAGCAACGTTCGGACTTCTATCGGTCATTTGGGGGTGTTCACGCGCGCGGTCGAGTGCGGTACCATTTGCCGTCGCGAGCTACATTACTGCTGCCTACTGGTTCACCGCGTCAACCTCATTTGCAAATCCAGCCATAACAATCGCTCGTTCCCTGTCGAACACCTTCGCAGGGATTCAGCCTTCAGACGTTCCTCTCTTCATCGTTGCACGACTGGCGGGGGCCTTGGCCGCGACCTTCCTGTTCCGGTGGTTCGTGCCTAACCTGTCGGCGAGGGCGGATCGTATTTTGATCCGCCAGGGTCGGTAGACGACCAAAGGGCGATCAAGCTAGGATGGAGCGCATCGTTATTAATGTTCTCCGCGATTTCGCTAAACTCAATGTGTCGATTGAACAACAGTAATGAAGCGCGAAGGACTGGCAACCTGGACTAAAGCAGACAAAAACAAAAGAACTCTACGCTGAGACCTTCGGCCCAGTATCGGCCGCGCTCGTCGACTCTGCCGTAACCGTTCGCTCAAGTTCACCCGTGACCAATTCCAAGCCCACGATTTCTTCTTGACTCTGGACACAACTCCAGGGTTTATCCTCCAGACATAGCGGAGTGCGTTCACATCGGTAAGGCAGCAAAGCTGGCCGGTGTCAGCGTGGACACGATCCGCTTCTATCAAAAACTCGAACTCATCAAGAGTGTGGGTCGCAGCGCGGGCGGATATCGCCTGTTCGACGGAGAGCAGATTCGCGATCTCACATTTGTCCGGCATGCCCAGGAACTGGGCTTCTCGTTGAACGAGGTCAAAGAATTACTGGCGTTGCGCCAAAACTGATGGGACAATAGCTGCCTAAACAACTGTAACAGCGAGAGAAAAAATGGTCGGGGAGGGAGGATTTTAACCTCCGACCCCCTGGTCCCGAACTTGGGGGGACAGAGCTGATTTCGTTGCTACTCAATCATTTGAGTGGTGCTTCAACCGTCTCATTCTTGCTCGATCACGCCATTCTGGGATGAATGTAAGTCCTCCAATGGCAGTTCCACTCGACCCAACTGCCACCGTGGCAAGGTCCTGTTCAACGGCGGCTCGCGCGTTTGCTCCACGCTTCCTTCAGACCCCGCCTCACGGCAACGCCCTTGCGCTTCGCTATCACTTCACCCTCATCAGGTTGTGAAGAGGACTCTCACCTCCAAGCTATCGAGCATGCTCGGCGTACCAATCGGCATAGGGGGAGTGGTCACCCACTCTCCCCTGCCACACCACCATACATGCGGGTCCGCATACGGCGGTTCGGCGGATTAAGCTAGGACCGTACAACCATAGGCGGAAGCCCGAGCTCGGCAAAGTAGGCATTGGGTAAGGCAATGTTCAGAGCGAGCGAGTTCGCGAGTCGCCAGGGACCGTGAGGACTCCCGGCGGTTTGTGCCGCCAGGTCCTTACGGACGCCCCGTTTGCGAAGCTCGCGGAACCTGGTCCGTCCGCGCTTCCATTGCTTCCACACCACCGACCGGAGTCGGCGGCGTAACCACGTTGCAAGGGTTTGCAACACCGAGGGCGTTTGACAGTCACCGAAGTACCCGAGCCATCCTCGTAGATAGGTCGCAAGCTGTTTGACCATCTGCCGCAGGAATCAAAGCCGACACCGAAACCATCCGAAAATCGCTGGAAGGCAACGGGCGGCCTGAGCACCTGTTTACCCTCCGTCAATCGCGAGATCTGTACCGCATCTATCAGCAACAGATTGTGAACTGCGATCTGGAAATCGAGAAGATGCTGCAGCAGTTCGAGCCCCGCACTGACGCCGCGGAACGACCGTTACCACCCGACCGAAAACGAAATCGAGCCGGGAGCAAACGGAGAAGGAAAAACGGCCATCCCCATCCAGAGTTCGATCTGCGTACTGAAACCTATAAACTCTTCGGAGTAGATGTCACTCAAATTCCAGGGTTAGAGGAAAACGCGTTGCCATTGTTCAGTGAGGTCGGCCGCGACATGTCGAGCTGGCCCAGCGCAGCACACTTTATCTCCTGGCTGGCACTCTGTCCGGACAACGACATCAGCGGCGGGAAGCTATTGTGGCGGGGAGCCCGAAGGGTTAAAAACCGGGCCGGCCATTTATTCCGCATGGCAGCCTTTTCCCTCCATCACACCCTCACACCCTTCGGCAACTACCTGCGCCGAATGAAAGCTAAGCTCGGTTCCCGAAGCTGCCACCATGGCAACTGCCCACAAGATCGCAGTGATCTTTTACACCATGGTCAAAAACCAAGTCGAATATGACGAGACCCTCTGGGCCACTAGAGATGCCCAGAGGGAAAAAAGGTTCGAAGCAAAACTCAAACGGCAAGCCAAACAACTGGGCTACGAACTTGTCCCCATCGAACCCAAAGCTGCATAACCAACTCCTTCAGCAGTGCGGGAGTTCCTTGGAAGCCTTGCCGACTGCATGACCTACTTTGCCCTCTGCTGACTTCTGCGACACGGTCCGGATGAATCGCTTCATCCTCCGTCACGATTCCGTGACATGCCGCAGATCTCCCAAGCTAAGTTCGACCGCCTTCGACGCCCAACTGCCGGATTTACCACCAGTGAGCTTGAGCGAGTGTTGTTTCGCCCTTACGCTTCGCTATCCCTTCGTCTCCATCAGACTGGGTAGAGGACTTTCACTTCCGAGCTGTCGAACATGCTTGGCACACATAAAAATGCCCAGCCTTCTTAGGCTGGGCAATTAAAGGACGTCGTTTCTCCTAATCCCGGCGCCTCTCGCCTCCAAGTTCGGACCAGAAAACGCCCCAGTTGATCGAGTACGGTGCGGGTACGTTGGTCGTGCTTTCGTCGTCCCAGTAAGACTCGTACAGGGAGAGTGGCCCGCGGCTCGTCTGCAGGGCAGCGGGCGACAAGTCGGAGCAGACCGACGTGGCCGGGTCAAACGCGACACAGGAGTTGGCCGCACCGCTGAGCGTGGTCGGGTTCGTCAGGTCGGTGGCCAGGCTTGCCGTCTCCTTACTGTAAAGCGTCGCGTCCGCGGAATTCGTGGTGAGGTCCGCGACCGCGCCCACGGAAGAGAACTCGACCATGCCGTTGACGTCGGGGTGGGCGGTAATGCTTAACGGGTAACCGCTTCCGCCGGCGGTCGACCCAAAGCCAACGCTGGCGGCGCCCACGTCGTAAAAGACGTAGATCTGCCCCGGGGCGAAGTCGGCCGAAGCCACGTGTTGGCCGTGCACGATGGTTACGTGCGCGTTTCCACCGGCGTTGATGAATCCATGAGAGGCGGGACCTTTGTTGAAAGGCACCGCCGTGGAAGTGTCGGCATCGTACGAGAGGTAAACCTGCGCGCGCGGAAAGTAACGAGAGCCCAGGGCCACGTCGGAAATCACGTACCCGTAGTACGTGATGGGATGCTCCCAACCGGACGAGCGCGCTAGCGAAGGGGCAGGACCGTCTTCCTCAGATTCCCCCACGTCTGCTACAAAGAAGCCGGCAGCCAGAGTGTCATTGTTATTGAGCTCGAAGCCCTGGGGCCCGATTGAGTAAGGAGCATCCAAGTAGAGATCCCCTCTGTTGGTATGCAGCGCGTTGGGTGCGGCACACGCATTCGGGAATGCGACGCAGGGCCAGGCGCGCCCGCTAAATGCGGTGCTGTGCTGGAGGTCGGTGGACAGCGCAGTCAGCGCCGGACTCGCCACTGCCGGGGCGAGTATGTCGCCCCAATCGATGGTGCCGTCTTCAATACCAAGCGGGTAGGCTGGCTCAACTCCTCCAGACGAGGTGAACGAGCCAAATCCAACCCCTCGGCCCCCCACATGCACATCTCCGGTGTTTCCCAGGTCGAGGCTGACAAAGATCTGGTTAGGCGCAAAGGTCGCATGTGCGCTCCTGCCGCCGCTTATGACGGTCACAGACGCCGTACCTGTCGGGTTAATCAAAATGTCGACGGTTCCGCCCAAAAGGGGGTTGGGCGGAGGCGGTTGAATGAGTTGCACGTTGTTGGTGTCGCCCTTGAAAGTCAGGTACACGCGGGCGTTGTGAAAAACCCAGTTTCCGAGTTGTCCGTCCGTAATCGTGAAACCGGTATAGGTCACCGGCGCAGCGCTGGCCACTGAAGCCAACAGCGATACGAGCACCACGAAAAGGACAAATCCCCCAAAAGCAGCTCTCGTTGAGAGAGCGCGCCAGCAAGCAAAGTTCTCCATATGCGCTTCCTCACAATCTGAATTCTTGATTTGGTACCGAAAGGGGCCCGCTACGACGGTCTGGACTTACGAGAGGGGAAGACGACGTTCGCCAAGTGGTGCGAAGTATGCCTCCGTTGCAGGCAACAGTCAAGCGAAAACCCAAGCGCTGTCGCGCGACTTTGATAATGTCCCCCTGCGGCGACATTAGAAATGTCCCCATGCGACGACGTTACGACAATAGGAATGTCCCCTAATCTGGAGACCTCCACAGGAGGCCAGATGGGGAAGGACAGCGATGAGCTGTAAGGAATTGCGACGAGCCGGAGTATTAGCGCGAGTGAAAAGCGGCGAACTGAAACTGGTAAACGCCGCGGTGATGATGGGGCTGAGCTATCGCCAGACCAAGCGCTTGGCCAAGCGCTATCGGGAAGTGGGAGCCAAAAGGCTAAAACACGCGAGTGCGGGGCGGGAGTCGAACCGAAGGAAGCCGCGGAAATTCCGGGAGCGAGTGTTGCGGCTGGTGGGCAAGAAGTATTCCGGGGAGGAAGGAGAGCGGTTCGGGCCGACGTTAGCGGCCGAGCACTTGGCTAGTGATGATCAGGTGGAAGTGAATGCGCAGACACTGCGGCGCTGGATGTTGTCCGAAGGGCTATGGAGTCCGGCGCGGAAGCGGGGTGTGCATCGCAAGCGGCGAGAACGGAAAGAGCATGTGGGGGAACTGGTGCAGATGGATGGAAGCTTTCACGAGTGCTTGAAGGAACGAGGTCCGCGTGGCTGCTTGATGAGCATGGTGGACGACGCCAGCGGAGATTCGCTGGCGCGCATGGGGAGGGAGGAGACGATCTGGGCTGCAGCGGGAGTGTTGCGAGTTTGGATCAAGAAATACGGTGTTCCGGTGGCGCTGTAAACGGATTGGAAGAATCTGTATGTACGAGAGGCGAGCACGAAAGAACAATTACGGGGGGTGGTGCCGGTGACGCAATTTGGTCAGATGTGCCAGCGCCTGGGGATTCGCATCATCGCAGCCAATTCGCCGCAAGCCAAGGATTGCGCTTCATACTGCACCTCCTTCGTACGATCCGGTATGAGCTGACCGGCAAGGTGATCTTAGGGAAAGTTTGAGGCCCAGGGCTTTCCTTGGCGCATCTTCGCCGGGGCGTTCATACAAGTAGTCCCCTTTATCGGTATAGGCGTGACCACGGAGTAGTCCGTGCGCACGCCAGATTCTTATGGTAGTCGCGGCCACTCCCAGGGCTTGCGCCATCTCTTGTCGCGTCAGCAAGCCAGCCTCACGTAACCGATCATAACGTGGCTTGAGCGAGTACTCTCTCTGGATGCGGGCCACATAGCGACAGGTAAACACCTGATCTTTCCCCGACCGAAACCCGTGCTGATTGAGGAGAACGGAAATTTCTTGATGAGTATGATGATCCAGCAGCCGGTCGATCTCCGTGACGACTTCTGGAGATGTGGTCCAGCGCTGCCAAGACGTCTGCGGGAGTGGCAAGACAAGAGTCCGGCTGGCGCCTCCACGGAAGCGCAGGTGCAAGGTGATCTGTTCGCCACGAAGTAGAGTGACATCCTCCAGTAACAACCGGACCATTCGTTTGCGTTCACGGTCAGGTGTGCTGCCAACGTTCCACAGCCGAGGAAAGTCGGTGGCCAGTTGAAGGATTGCTGCCCGCTGTTCCTCCTGGAATATCTTGCGATCTTCTTCGCGCCGACGCTCATACTCGGTCAGAGCAGAGCCTTGGCCCATCTCCGGTGACCCTTCCGGTCCAGCAGGTGGCTCACACCAACCACAGCAGCAGCCGTCCCGGTAAAGTAGGCAGCCCGGCCAGCGGTAGTGTGTGGAACCAGCGGGTTGCGTTCGATATGCCAGCGCATGGTCTGGTCACGTTGCGTGGCCCAAGCATCGGCAGCAGTCAAAGCCAGATAGCTGGGCAGCAGAAAGCAGTTGCTATGCGCCCAGGACTGGGTTGGTGGTATGGAAATAGTTGTGGAAAGGTTGAGGGTTTGCTGCGCTGTTGTCTGCCCGTGAGCCGTTTCCAGCGATACCAGCACAAGCGCCAGTAGAGCGAGACCGGGTAGCAAACGGGTAGCACGGCTGTCCACACGCAGGAAGGAAAATCTTCTAAGCTGTTGAAAATATGGTCGGGGAGAGAGGATTTGAACCTCCGACCCCCTGGTCCCGAAACAAAGAAAGACAGCCAAGGTGTTGATTTTTCAATCCATGTGAGTGGTGCTTCAACCGCATAAACTCACGTCATTCCGGCTCGTCGCTCCCAGTCATTTTCTTATGGGGGCCCGGAATGGGTGTCCCAAGGATGCAAGTGATAGATCGTGCGGACTAATGCTCGGGGACTTGACCAGCGCGATTGCGAAAATAGTGGCGGTCTTCGACCGGCGTCTGCGGTTCGCCTGACTTTGCCGATCCCGCCTGAGGGCGACCGGCTCGGGATCTCGGATTCGTCTCGCGGGATCGTCAGCCGGGCCAGCTTGACCAGAGCCGTCTGTCGCGGTATCGTAGCCATGACGGCTACACGCCCTAAGGAGCTGAGGATGAAATTCTTGAGCACACGCGAGTTGCGGAATCGGCCGGGATACGTTCGCGATCTAGCCCAAAAGGACGATCTGGTGCTCACGGCAAGCGGCAGGCCGATTGCGATCCTCCTCGGAATTGAGGAAGACGAGCTTGAAGAAACCGCACGCGCCATCCGCCAAGCGAAGGCACAACTGGCGCTCTCTCGTCTGCGCAAACAGGCAGCGCGCCGACGCGCCGATCGCATGTCGGCCTCCGCTATTGACGCCGAAATTCGCGCCGTTCGCTCCAGGCGCAAATCGGCATGAGAGTCGTGGTCGACACGAATGTGATTGTCTCGGGAGTCCTAAATCCTCACGGCTCGCCGGGCCGCATCGTCAATGCCCTCCTGACAGAGACGATTACTGTACTGCACGACGACCGCATTCTGTCGGAGTACCCCGAAGTTCTGTTGCGACCAACCTTTGCCTTTCCGCGTTCTGATGTGGACGTCCTGGTTGATTTCGTGGAATCGGCGGGAGAGCACGTCAGCGCCAAGCCGCTTTCGTTGTTATTGCCTGACCGGAACGATTTACCATTTCTGGAAGTCGCGACCAGCGGCGCGGCCGATGCCTTAATTACTGGGAATATCAAGCACTTCAAGCCACGGCGCGGCCAACATAGTGTGCTCGTTATAACGCCCGCAGATTTTCTTCGACGCTACGGGGAGTAGCTGCACCGCGTACTGCTCAGTGCTTTCTGTTTTCCACAGTTGATCCGGGCTGTGGAGCTGTCCGAAAAAAACCCAGAGACTTCTTCAGTTCCTCCAGAACCTCATAGACAATTGGACAGGTAAATGTCCGCTCAATCATCCCCATGGTGCGGAACACGAAATCCGGCCGGTAGAGATACGGGTATCCGTTGCAGTCGGCAGGGCGATCCTCATAGACGCTGCAGAGGTTTTCCTTCAGGAAAGGGCAGGGGGTCGTGCGGGTTTGCCAGGTATTCTCGTTGTTCACTTCCGAGCGCGTCAAGTAGGTGTCGATAAACTGCTGGCGCTCCATTCCGAGGCGGCGCGCCACTCGGCCAACTTCTTCTTCGCTGAACGTCGGCTTCACCTCGCGGCAGCAGTTGGCACAACTAGTGCAGTCGATGCCCGCCCATACTCGCCGGGTGATCTCAAAGACGCGCTGATCGATTTCGCCCGCCTCCAGACTGCACCGAGTCTTCAGGAACTGGCGAAACCTGAAGTTCTCTTCCTCTTTTCCCTTGCCCAACTTACGGATTTGAACAAGATCGGCCATATCCCTCTAAATCCCATTGAGTGAGCCAGTACGAACTAGCGCGCGCTTGCTTGCGGCTCGGGCTGCTCTTCCCTCAGGGTCGCAGCGCGACAGCTTTTGCGGCGACACCATCCACAGGTGTCGATTTTTGTCGGCCACGAGATCTCACAACTCGGTGCCGGCGGCCCTCCTCGGCATAGCCCACCCAAACCGTACAGTGCTTGCACACCTCGGCGTCTCAGAACCTTACTCGCCGGGCACGAATACACCCGAGTCTCCCATCATGGCAAGGAGGTGGTTTTTCGCCTGGTCGAGTGCCGGCAACCTTTTTGCAACCCGCACCGAAGACCCGAGTCTGCAAGCCAGACCCTCCAGAAGCACCTCGAATTCTCGGTGGCGGACGCGAATTTCCTGCGGAACAAAGCGCCCACCCAATATGGCATTCAGGACAACTCGCAAGAGAATCTCTCCGGTGGAGTCCTGTGCACTGCCGACTTCCGGCTGAAATACGAAGCCGGATAGAGCATCTGTCGCCAGACCCATTCGGAGGCACTCTTTGCGCTCGTCCTTACGTCCGACCATCCCGGCACCGAAGAAATGATCGACTTCGAGAGCGCCAGCAACGGCATAATTCCTCTCACGAACTTTGGCCAGCAGGGTTTCATCCACTTCTGGGACCTGTGGGGGAGCAATGGGTGGTTCAGGCGCGCTTACCATTTTTATCTTGTAGTCATTCTGACTATCGGCAGTTGGGACAAAGAGGGGGTACACGTCTGCTCCATCCCAGTAGCTGCTGCTATCACCCACAGGCTTAGAGCGGCAAAAGGCGATTACCGCTTGCATGGATCGTGCGAGAAGCTTCCCTTCCTGTTCGGTCGCGTACCAGGGATGGTACCGGGGGCGAAGCGCCCGGAACATGGGCGCCATGCCGCCTCGCTTCGTCTGGTAGTTGAAGGCCCGGAGCACTTCACGGTCCGGAGGGGTGAGCTCCGAGGATTTGACGAACTCAACCGAGACGCCCCGCTGCGAAGCAAAGAACTCTCCCGGTGTCATCGGCTTCCCTGCCGCCATCTTGCGAAATAAGCGATAGCCTTCCGCGCCGACGTAAACGTGAAGAGAAAATACTTCGCCGAGGGCACCCATGACCGAACAGTAGCAAATCTGTTGTGACTGCGGATCTTCTATGAGGATGAGGTCCTGGTCGCCTAGGAACTCCCAAGGACGCAGCGCTAACAACTCTGCGGCTGAGCCGCAGAGTCGCTCTGCCGTTGCGAACGACAGCGGTTCCTCACGCTCTAATTGCTTCTCGAAAAAACACCTCGGCTCTTTGGTCAAGGCGATTGCATCGCGCGTTTCGGTTTTCGGCACCATCTCTCCTTGACGCGTGAACCTTCGTGCTGGAAAGGCTCGAAAGAATCGAGCGTCCAAGTTTCCTTGAAAGTCTAAATCAACCGCCTGCGTGTCGCCATCGTGGGGATTGTTTCTGATGTAGGGCGTCCGAAAACGTGCTCGACAAGACGAGGCATCGAATTGCCTCATTCGCTGGCGATCCCGCGGCCGGGTTGATGACGGCACGTCAACGAAACCTTAGTTGCGGATCCGATAGCATAGTTCATCAAATCGGGCAGGTAGCCGGTTAAAGCAAAAGACGGCCCTCATCATCAGCCCCGGTGCCTGCCCAAGGGGTCAATCAGCGGCAAACGAGATTGTGAATCGTCGTGACAACCGCATGTTTACTGCATGCGGCATGGTCTCGATAAACCAAATTCTTATGGGTACCCCAATTGCGTACCCCAACCGTCGGTTGTCAACTGAGCCCAACCTCTGTCAAAACCCAAACTCGAACTGGAGCACCCATAAAAGGCGCACCAGGGCTCACTTTCGAAGTACGCTAAAATTGTAAGTGATTGGAAAGAATTGGTCGGGGAGGGAGGATTTGAACCTCCCACCCCCTGGTCCCGAACTATGAAAGTCCAAACTCCAAGTGCTTTGTCTGGTGTCGCTTAGGGAGCAGGAAACCGTTTTTTCCGTCGCTCAATTGTACCGATCTTGTACCGAAAGGAGGGACTCCGCAATTGTTGACCGATACCTGGGCGGTTGTCATTCGGAAGCCTGACTGCGAAGCTGGCAGACTCTCCCGACTGTGGAGATTTCAATCGAGAATCCCGGCGTATAACGACGGGCTATGAGGAATCGCTTCGGTAGGGTTTACCACCGCGTCATCGAGACGTGTTCGCTCGGCAGGCGGTCGGCGCCGCCCAAAGCATACCCTGAGCACACCCGCCAAATCAGTTCCCGACGCGAACTTCCAGCGAAACATATTCGCTATTCGCGAATCGCGAATATAGAATATAGGTATGAACCTGAAGCCCCAAGACGTCATGGTCGCCCTGAAACTGTGCAGCTATCCCGCAGGCCGCCCCGCCATGTCCATCGTCGCGGCCGATCTCGGCCTGAGCCCCTCGGAAGTGCATGGAGCCATCAAGCGCCTCCACCGTTCCCGCCTCTTGCTTGGACCGGAGATGCAGGACAAACCCAACGTTTTAGCGCTGGAAGAGTTCCTGGTCCACGGATTGAAGTACGCCTTTCCGGCTGACCATGGCGAGGTCACCCGCGGCGTGCCTACTTCGTACGCAGCCGCGCCGCTCAAGATTGAAATCTCGCGAGGCGATGAACTCCCGCCAGTATGGCCATGGCCCGACGGCGATACCCGTGGCATCGCGCTCGAACCACTCTACAAAACTGCGCCTATTGCCGCATTGCGCGATCCAGTTCTCTACGAGTTTTTGGCTCTCGTCGATGCGATTCGCGATGGGCGCGCCCGCGAGCGCAAGATAGCTGAACGAGAACTCATAAAAAGGCTGCGGCCCGGAAATGCCAAAGCATAACTTGGAGTTGCTCACCGAGGCAGCACGTCTGCTGAAGCCGCTCCTCAATGAACTTGTCTTCGTTGGCGGTTCGACGACCACCTTGCTCATCACAGACCAAGCAGCGGCTGAGGTGCGTCCCACGTACGACGTGGATGCCATTGCAGAGATAACCTCTTATGCCGCTTATGCGGATTTCTCGGAGCGACTGCGAAAACTCGGCTTCACCGAAGACACTACCAGGGAGCGCCCATTTGCCGTTGCCGCCAGAAGCAGACGATTTTGGACCTGTTGCTCCTCGATGAGAAGATTCTTGGATTTTCGAACCGCTGGCACAAACCTGCGATGGAATTCGCGCAAGATCATCAGCTAGGTCCAGGACTTCGAATCCGGGTAGTCACGGCTGTGTATTTCTGTGCGACCAAACTCGAGGCATTTCGGGGTCGAGGTAAAGGTGACTATCTACCCAGCCACGATCTTGAAGACTTAATCTCGGTAGTTGACGGGCGCCTTGAGCTCGTCGATGAGATGCAGGTGGCGCCGGAGGAAGTTCGCGCTTACATCGCTTTCGAAGTCAAGAAACTGCTCGACATCCGATCTTTTGTGGATGCGCTACCGGGCTACCTTCTTCCGGATGCGGCCAATCAAGTCCGGGTCACGACGCTCATGGCACGCTTGAAGCAGATCGCTGCACTTCAGTCCAGCTACAAAAAGGTGGTTTCCGATATGGAACTTTCCTTGTTGTTGTGCGAGCGCATGATCTAAGAAGATCGGAGAGGGACCCCGCCAAACGAAGTCGTCTCGCTCGCACCATGGTAGATGATTTTTTCTTGGATGGTCATGGAGGATCTTCAGAAACCAAAGTCTTTGGGTACTCCCCAAACTCACCCAGGTTTCGCTCTCATGACTCCCGGCCCTATTCGTGGCCACCATCATCCATTGGCCGGAGATAATTGCGAAACGTCCAATTACCAATCCTTCTTCCCAAGTGCAACCCATCGTGAACCGCTGAACGGAGATGGAAACCTACCAGTATGCGCGCCATTCCACACTCGGCGGCTGCCTGCGCAAAACTGGAATACGAGCGTACGGCAGAGTTAGGTGAGGTGCTCGTGCTGATGCTGAAGTGGAAGTCGTCGTCCTCAAAAAATAACGTAAGCACGGTGGCGGCTGCAGCGCTATAGATCGAATGGTTCGAGGGATAATCGGGAAACGCCGGTGTCGGTTGTAGCGGTAGCCAGCTTGGGTCTGGTGTGGTGAGCGGATTGGTAGCGGTATCGGCATTCTGAATCGCGGTGACCGGTCGCCAGAACTGGAAGGTGTACTTGGCTTTGAAGCCCGCGATTATGCCATCCGCTCCCGCCATGTTGAGCAGGGCGAAAAGTCTAGCGTTCTCGATCAAGTTATTGTGGTGCGCAGCGCCGGCAATCCGCGCAATTCGGTTCCAAGTGTCGGTAGAGTTTTCCACCCAGAACAATGCCGTCTCGGTCTGATCCGCAGTGCGGGTGCTACCAGTCAACGCGCCGACAGACTTCACCTGATTGAAGTCCGCGGCATACTCTTCGCTAGTTAAGTTAGGAACCAGCGCACCGTTCCTTCTCTCCCTCAGTTGTACCGAAGTTGTACCGAGAATCTGCGTGTTGACGTCGACCTGGGCGTTTCTGGCAGTGAGTTATTCGCCGTGAAAGACCAAGGTCTCGTCGGAACTAATAGTAATTACTAACACTTACGAGGCACCAGTCGAGCTGTTAGTCTTCGTAAGGAGTTATTGGAACGAAAACTTCGTGGATCGTCTGTGTATCTCGAAACCGGAACCTCCTTTGACGTTTCGCGCCAAGGGCGTATCCAAAACCCCTGTCCTGCTGGACAGACTACAGGATAAAGTCGCAAAAGAATATGTGCTGCGCTGAAATGTGCTGCGCTGAAAGAGCGCAGTCGCAGTGCGAACGGATACGGGAAGCGCCTGATCTGACAAGGAAGGCGGATATACTGAGAATCTCACCGAAGACTTGCGGAAATTGCCCCTTTTACGATTTCGAGAGCGCACGGCCAAGGAATTCGTTCCTGCTCCAAACGGATGTTTCTTCCCCAAGCGTGGCTGCGAAGTCCCTCGTATACAATACGTTCATGGTCCTTCAAAAGTGATAACTCCGCGTTCTCATTCTGCATAGGTTCATCGACCCACAGTTTCCGATAGTTGAAAAGTGTCTCTTTATCCATCAAGATTGATGCCAGACTTGGTAGAGCGCGACGCGCATGGGCCAAAATGGCATATCCGTGCGTGTCGATGTCGCCCCAGTACAACGCAGCGATTCCTTGCAGCCATGGAACAACACCGAGAACACCAACTGCAAGGCCGAGCTTCATCAAAGCCACGACACCGGGAAGGTCTGGCAAGGCTAGACCGGTCTCAAGGTTCTCCACAATAATGGCGGCGGCAGGAGCCAGCGGCAGGGCCACAATCTCTTCAAGAGGGGCTTCGAGATCTTCCAGTCCTCCAACGGACTTACGTAAACTGGGGCATAGGAGCCTCACCCTAATTCGGTGTCGAGGACCCCGAAGGCCACACGCTGCAAAGAAGTCGCGCTCCTGGAATTCGCCTCGGATTGCGCAGACTAGTTCAGTTACGAGGCCTTTACGTCGCTCTATCCATTTGGTGTCTAACCCTTCGACTGGCAGCTGCCGAAGGTACATGCCCGATCTGGGGTTGCGTTCGAGCCATAACATCAACGACCAGAGCCTTTCGAATTCGGTGCCGCTGTAGTCAGCGAGGACATCAAAGTGCCGTGGAAGCACGGAATTCCCGGCTAGTATCGGCCACTGAGTAATCAATCGTCCATGGCGCTCGCGGGCAAGAGCCCATCGCAGCTGCTGGCCAACTACTGTGGCTACTTGCTCGGATGATGCCAGCCTGAAACTCACGGGAATACGCTGGCGCCCGAGCCGGGGCCACTGGCGGTCCTTCCAAGAAATTTCACCTACACCACGCCAATCAGACCAGGCATTTGCCCAGGCTCGAATACTTCCAACATCTTCCTCAACGTCGTTTTCAGTTGGTGAGCCTAGCGCCATCACGAGAGGCCACCCGCCATTCTGGTTCAGCCAATTCCGATGTTGGTTATTGAACCGACGCGTCAGGGATTCTCGGATGTCTTCAGGAAATCGTAGTCTTTTGCGGCTCATGGACGTGGACCGGTAATTTCAATCGCTGCTGCTCGGTATCGTACTCGATCATCATGGACACCGAGTTCTTGCGGTCTCGGATATGCACAAAACACGCTCCACCGATGAAGGGCTCCAAGGTCATCACCGACTTCAGAGGTGTTGCTACAATCATCTGGAAACCAAAGGTCTTGAAGATGTTCATGGCCATCGTGGTGAATTCCGCATCGGTTTTGTCGAATGCCTCATCGAGAACCACGGTGGAAAAGCTTGGTAGCGCCCTATCCTGGCCGCCAAGCTGATAACGTAGGGCAGCTGCCAAGCAAGTAGCCGCCAATTTTTGCCGTTGACCTCCTGACTTTCCTGCACCGCTACGGTAAATCTCAACTTCAATGTTATAAGAGTCAAGTTCTCTGGCTACGAACTCCACATGCTGACGAACATCCAGAACCAATGACCGCCAGTTCTTATCTGAGGTTTCCTGGCTGGCAATCTTTTTGACCAAAGCACTCAATACTCCAAACCGCTGCTCCGCCATGGCGGGTTCATTGCTGAAGGAATGGCTGAGAGCTTCCTTGAGGCTCGCCTTGAACAGTTTCACGTCCTCAAGCGTTCTATCCAGAGGCTCGATCACAAGGTGGGTTCCCTGGTTGAACTCAGCGGTCAGTAGGCTCTCATTGACCAACTCCAGCCGATCGCGAATTGCCTTGCGCTCCTGGTCGAGCCGGGCCGAGAGCAACGTGAGATTTTGGTCGCTCTGCTCGCGCAAGAGTGTGAGAAAGCGTTCTTCAAATCGAGGAAGTCCATCCGTTTCCAGCCGGCAAAGCTTAGCAAAGAAGTCTTCTGCACTTTCCAGCCTCGCATCGAGGCCGCCGCCTTCTGCCGGCCAGTTCCTGTTAAAATCCGCGAAACGTCTCTCAATGGAGTTCTTAAAATTTTCCGCCTCTATCCCAAGCTTGTTCTTGTCTTCATTTAAAGCTCTTTCGACCTGCGCGGTTACCTGGTCGATAGATTCCAAAGTGATGGGCCGGCCAACTAGAGAAAATCTTTCGCCGAGCTTGCTCGTTTGCAAATCGGAGAGTACGACAGAAAGAAGGTCGCCCGAAAGGTCTGCGAGACGTTTTTTATTGCTTTCGATTTCTTTGGTCTTTATGGACACCACTCCTGCAGCATCGTTTTTTTTCTTAACTGCGGCTTTATACAAAATATTCTGGGCTTCAATATCTTTGTCCAGCCGGGCCAGATCCGGCCTAGATGCCTTCTCAGCCCTGATCCGCTCATCGAGGCTGCTTATCTTCCCCAGAATAGAAGCAACATCGATATCGGACCAGGTAAGATTCGCCAGAGTTTGGCTGTAAAGCATTTGGTCGCGTTGCCTGCTCTCCTCCCTCTTGGCCGCCTCGAGTTTCTTGCGCAGCAACTCTATCTCTGTTGCCAATGCAAATGCCTGTTGCATGTACAGCTCAAGCTTGCTCTTATTGTCGAATCCCAGAACCCAGCGGACACGATCATCAACTCGAAAGCGATCATCTTTTTCGTGCCGAGTGGAACCATGTTTCGCCTGTCCCTGCACAGTGATCGCTCGCGGCGCATTGCGGAATGCATGCACAGTTTCCGCGCATTCGTAATCAAATCGTGACCGTAGCTCTTCACGAATCCACCCAGCATAGTTGCCTGGCGCCACATTTACTTTGCGAAACAGCGAATTTGGCGAGAGGCCCTTCTGCCCGGATGGTGGCTGTGCAAGCACTCGCAGATAGACCAGACGCTCGCCGATGTACTTGTCGTTCAGGTAAGCCGAGACGGATGAGTAATGCCTGTCATCCACGAGCAGCGATAGTGCGAAGCCATGGAGAACGCGCTCGATTGCGCCCTGCCATTTGCGCTCGTCTTCCCGGACTTCGAGCAACTCCCCTGCGAAAGGCAATTTTTCTGCGGCTATCCCAATAGCCGTAGCGAGCGCCTGCCGAAGATCAAGCATCCGGGAAGGGATGTTGGACGGTTGCCGTTCCATCGCCTCGATCTCTTTTCTGGCCTTCTGAAAGGCTTCGGTCTTTTCTCGTTGTTGATTTTTAAGCTCATCCTTTCGGCCTTCCAGGTCTTCGCTGAATTCCTCTGCTTGAAGAATTCTTTGCCGGGCGTCATCCGCGAGTTGCGCAAACGCCTGCGGGCTATCCGATAGAGGCCACTCCATTCCCTTGCAGGCATCGGCTGCCCGGTCGCGCTTTAGGAGACGATCGCCTTTGTCGCGTTCAGCATCTTCAAGTTGCTTTTGCAATTGCTCGATGAGACCACCACCCATGCCGTGGAGACGATCTTGAAGCTCCCCGAGCTTTGCAAACTCCTGGTCCAGGATAGCTGCTAGGCGCTGCATCTCTTGGCCGGCGCCTTCGAGTTCGACTTCAAGTTCACTCAATCGCGCTTTCAACAGGACCTCGCGGTGCTGTTCACGATAAGGGTCGACTCCGTTTAAGATACAGTCAAGCTCCGACAATGTGTTCTTCTTCTGCTTTAACTCCTTGAACTCAGCGCGTGCGGGTGCAAGCGTCTCGATCTGCTGCCGGGCGGCGACTACGGCCTGATGGGCCGCGTTCAGTTCGCCGAATTCTACCACTAGCCTCTCGGCGATCTCGAATGTTTGTGGTACATCGAGCATGAAGTCTCGGAGGAAGATATTGAGGTCTCCAAGGTTCTTTGCTGACTGGGTCTTATGCAACAACCGCAGAGCCATCTCGTTGTCAATACCGAGCAGCCGCCGGAACCGTTCCTGATAAGTACTGAATTCATCCCGCACGAAGGCATCAGGCAGAGAGGGACGAATTTTCCGTACTTCGAAATCGCTCTTCGGAAAGAAATCGAACTCGCGAATGTCAAATCTACGCTCCAGAATCAAATAGGCCTTTTTCACATCAGTGGTTGCAGTCGATTTACCACGAACCCACAACAGCTGTCCAAGGACGACATATTTCCCCCGCCGGTTGCGATATGTCTCTGCGATCGCTGACCAGGTTGTATCCGGTCGCAGGTATTGTGATACATATTCTCCGCTGTCTCCCGTTTGTTGAGCCCAGGCTCCTCGCACGTAGGTCACCACACTGCGATCTTTTCCATGGCGGTCTGCCTCGCGAGCGGCAACGTTGAAATCCACCCATCGAGGTGGGGTCAAGAGTGCTGTATGTGCATCAAGAATGGTGGACTTTCCTGACCCAGATGGCCCGACGAAAAGAAATCCCGCCTCTGAGATGGGGAAGTCGGAGATGCCCGAGAAGGTACCCCAATTGTATGTCTGGATTCGGACCAGACGAAATTGGTCTAACGCGCCTCCCGGCTCAGCGAGGAAATCCCCATTGGAATTCGCTTCCATCACGAGTCTTCCTCATCATCGGTGCCGCCAAGCTCTTCGTCATTGGAGTTCGCTTGGGACGCAGTACCTGCCAGGTTCGCGTAGATACCAGTTAGTGCTTGGACCTCTTCTGCGGGAAATAGAAGCTTTAGCGTGGGTGATACTTCGTAGCGGTCCTCGCTGCCGCGGATTTTCTGAAGGAGGCTATGTCTTTTCGCCTTCTCAATTGCATTGTCAACTTGTCGCTCAAACTTGGCGCGATCGACATTGCCCTGACACTCAAAGATAGTTAAATGCTCGACCATTTCGTCAATGGCAAGCACCGCACGTTCTCCTTGAGCATCGGATTGTGTCAGGCGCTGCCGTAGGAAGAGCAGCAGTACTGAATCCAGAAAGGTCAATGGGGCCCTGCGGAGCAAGACAGGAACATCAAGTTCGTCCGACAGTATCTGGCGCGTGAATGCAACCTCCTGGTCCCGATCAATTACCAATTCTAGGAACAGCTCATGAAGGCGAGACCGAATGATCGACTCATATCGCAACAAGATAGGCCACAACTTGGTTTGTCGGCGCGCATCGATGGCGGGGCCGAGGAGCACCTGCACAAGGACTCTTCGTGTTTCCAGTGGAAGGTTTCCCTGGTCATTTGTAAACAGGGCCTCATGACCTTCGCCGCCGGTAGCAAGGTTGGCTACATCTACAGTCGTGCTTTTAATCGGTGAGTTCAACATAGCGTTCCCTCAGAAAATAGATCGTAGGGACACGAGCGCGACGAATGACCTCATCATCTCCCTCCCAACATACCATTTCCGTATCTCCTGTTATCTCGCCATGCTTAGCACCGAGTGCCACGTAACCGACCACGCTACCCAGGCCCTGTTCCGCCGGAAAGCTCTCGAGCAACTGTCGAATGGATGCTTGTGTTTGGTTTGCAAGGAGCGCGCGAATGTGTTGCTTCAGTGTCCGGAAGTCGATTTCCGATTGACGAACTAGCTCACTCACGATGTCCAATCCTATCTCTGACGAGGTCCCTTCCTGCATGTCGGGATTGGCGATTCGCTGCGACGGGTCGTACATGACCAACTGCGACGCTGATCGAACTTGGCTGCTCGTGAGCATTAGCGAATATTCGAGAGTATGATTGGGCCGCACGTGTTCCTTCGTTTCCAGGGCAGCCCTCTGCGCCTCTTTCAGGAGTGAATGCAACCGCCGCTGCTCAAGATACTCACGGCTTTGCACGAAGGTCTTCAGACTACACGCAAAATTCTGTAAAACATCGTGAACACTGCTACCCTCATCTAAAAGAAGCCCAGTCAAACGCAACAAGAAACGCCGCTCTCGCCCCTCGAGAGATCGGGCGAAGGGACGGCCGACAATCTCGCTTAAGGAGGTTTCCAGTGCGGCAGATTGCTCAGGGTCGATTAGCAGACGCCAGAAAGCCGCGAAGGTCTTTCCGGCATCGCTCTCTCCAATCAGGTCGACACCGGCAAAGAGGGCAGCGAGCACATCACCTCGGTTTCCTTCGTTTTCCATTAAGCTTTCACGGAGGTGACGATTCAGCATGTCAAATTCGTCCCGAACCCGGCGGAAGTCGCCCGTCAACTCATCAGCAAGAGCAATGATTTCCCGTATCCGCTCCAGTGCTCGGTCGTCTGGCAAGGCCTTCACCCCGCCGCGTTGCACTGACTGAATCTCGCGGTCGATTCGCTGCCGTTCGGCCATCAGTGCCGCCAAACGGGTCTTAGGGTTTGAGTCAGTTTCCTCCGCTAATCGTGTCAACTGTTGCATGACCACTGCCAAGCGACTCTCTGTCGCTGCCAATCGCGGTCTGAGTACCGTGGTGATGAAGCGGATGGCGTTGACCGCATCAGTGGTAAGTTCGTACTCTTCCTCACTCGCGCCAACAGGAAAGTGTCTAGTTATCCACCCCTGGGCCAGCCAGTCGGCTATATACTCCTGAGCCGTCCGGGGCAGTTCCTCTCCGCTGGCCCGCAATTGCTCAATCTCCCGGATGAGCCGTTCCTTTAGAACGGAGCTTGAGAGAGTCTTCTCGTTGTCGAGCAACAGCGTCTGCAAGATCGCAAGTATTAGCGGCGACTTGTCTGCAGCCAATAGTCGCCAGAGCGCCCGGGACCGTAGATTTCGGAGAGCGGCGACTGTGCGAAGGCTCTTCAATTCATCTCCTTGCGATCCGTCGCGAACCTGATTTTACAGGCAAGTCCTCCCGCATTCCGATACAGAAACCCGATCGGATTCGGTTCATCTTGCGCGTTCGTGCCGAACGACACGGTGCAACGTTATCGCCCTGAAAAATTCGATAGCATCACCATTTCTCTCGCAGCCGACAGCGAGAAAATCAACTTCAAGAGCCATGCTCAACTCCCAACGCAAAACATGTAGAAGCAGGATATTATAAGCGAATAAAAGACGAACATAACGTCAAATCTATGAAATCGATTCAGGCCTGAAATGTCGCGATGGCGCGGCACACCTACCTCAAGACCGCCGCGCTTCTATCGCGAACCCTCGAGGATTGGCCGTGAGGGCTGTGTCAATATAGTTCCATTATGGAACTATATTGACACGCGGTCACGAGCGGCGCATTACTGGAGACGTGCGCTCCCGCCTAGACGAACTGCTCCGCCTCGCCGAGCAGAATGAAGGATTGGTGACAGCAAGCCAAGCCCGTGCCATCGGCATCTTGGACTCTGTCCTAGCTCGCCTAACCCAGCGCGGAAAGTTGGAACGGGTCGCGCGCGGTGTCTATCGAATCCCTTACTATCCCGCAGATCGGCTTTCGCAATACCGGGAAGCGGTCTTATGGGTGCGCTCGAGCCATGGACCCGAAGATATCGCGCTCTCTCACGACACCGCATTGGCCGTTTATGGGATCTCCGACGTGAATCCGTCGCAGGTCCATATTACAGTCCCCAAAGGCGCAAGACTCCGGCGCCGGAGGCCGAAGTGGATCGTGATTCATCGCGGCGACTTGGCACGGACCAATGTGACCACGCACGAAGGCCTACCGGTCACGACCGTGGCAAAAAGTGTGTCGCATGTAGTGAACGAAACCGGCAGGTTAGGACTCGCTCGGCAAGCAATCAAAGATGCGCGCAGGGAAGGATACATCAGCGCGGCGGAAGCGAAGCGGCTTACGCGCCAACTCAACGACCATCATCGTGGCGATGGAAAGATGCAAGCAGCTAAGGAACATCCAACGGCGTGAGCGCAAGACGCGTAGAACGTCTCGAGAAGACCCTTGCCCGCGTCGCACGCGAGCAAGGTCTCGACCAGGAACGTCTGCGCAGATGGGTCTCCTTCCTCGCGCTCTGCGGAGTGCTGGAGCATGCAATGGAGAAAGGCGTGATTGACACCTATTACCTCAAGGGGGGAGTTGCCATGGAACTCCGTTTCGCGCGCGCCGCTCGCACCACTAAAGATTTCGATCTGGGCTCAGAGGGGAACCGCGCAGAGCGCCTATGGAGATTGGAGGAGGTGCTAAAGTTAGGATTTGATGAATTCGCATTCCGGCTGAAGCCCGAAACCGAACTTGCCGACACAGTGCGGGTAGAAGTTGCGTGCAATACAGAACGCGGGCCTGGCAAACGGTAGATATAGATCTCGGCCCGGGAGAAGCGCGGGAAGTGGACTTGGTCGAACCAGCCGTTACGGGGCTGGCCGAGATGGGCTTACCGCTTGCGCCGCATGTGCGGTGCCTGGGCATCAACGAGCAGGTGGCTCGAAAACTACACGCTTGCACGGGACCGCTTCGACAGGATCGCGCGCGGGATGTTTTGGACATTCTGCTGGTGGACATGCTGGGCAAGCTTGACTATCCGCGGACGCGCGTCGCTGCGGAGCGGATTTTCGTGGAGCGGCACACTCATGGATTTCCTCCCGGTGCCAATCTCCCGGTAGGCTGGCGACAGGAATTGGAAAACCTGGCTCGGGAGCTTGGATAGCCTGTTACGAATGCAGAGGGGATTGAAGCGAAATTCGTGGCCGTGGTCCAAGCGATTGCAACGGCTTCCGTGGACTTGTGAGCGGATCCCTGCCGCGAGGCCATCGCGGCGATGGACTTCTTTACGGTGCCGACGCTCACGTTCGGTGTGTTGTATTGTTTCTTTGTCATCGGCCATGACCGCCACAAAATTCTGCGCTTCAACCTGATACGGAATCCGAGCTGCCCTATGGATCGTGCGGCAGATGCGAGAAGCTTGGCCATACGCATCAGCGCCACGGTTCCTGTTGTTCGACCGCGACTCGAAATTCGGCCATGATGTGCTTTCAGCCGTACGGGAGATGGGCAGCGAACCGGTGGGCACGGCATATCGCAGCCCGTGCGAACATATCAACTGCCAGTTCAATGACATGAGGTATGGCCAGGCAAATAAAAAGCAGAATACCGGCGGTCCCGTACGCCAGTGCGAGCAGACGCCGGGTGGGAAGGAAGTAGATCAAACTTGCCGACTGACCCAATATCCACGCTGTCAGTAACAATGCCAACCCAAAGAGGCCCCACTTGCAGCCTGAAGGCCAGCAAATCGCTTGCGCCATGGAGATACTGAGGTGAGAGGCGCCGAGAGCGCGCAGGATGCCAACATTCTCCGCGCAATCAAAGCCAGCGGTGAGGACCGCTACACCGGCCAATATCCATAGATGAGGCATACGGCTTCCATCTGCACGTACCGCGAACAATGTAATTGGCCCCTTAATTTCGTGTCTCATTTTTGGGGTGCACTCCAGAATGTCGCCTTCGCCAACCGCATTCTGCAGCTTGCTATTGACCTCTCCCTGTTTCACCCCGTCGCCCGCAGCTATCGTCGTAGTTGTGTGGGAAAGTGGAAAACGCCGGCCGCGAAATCCCCAGATCGAATGGTCGAATAGCGGCTTGCGAACTACCTAAAAGATAAGGCCGGGCTCGGAGTTGGCCGTCAACTCGTCAACTACCCATTCCCCAAAATCCGAGAACATCAAGACGCGGTTGGCCGAAGACGCTCCCAAGCCCTCCGGCTTACCCTGTCGAGGGTCGAGGTAGTATTCTCCGAACTAGCCAGATTTGATCCGTTTTTCTATCTTCAGCGGGCGGGACTCTATCGTGATCCCCTGGTGCCTGCCCAGCGGATCGCTAACTCTTTTCATGTCGTGCAAGTCACTGATGCAAAAGGAATTTGGTGGAGACAGGACCTGGAACTCCGATCCCCTGGGGTGACTCATCCCATTTGGGGACGAAAGGTCGTTCCCAAGCCGTCATAGCATACGCCGGCTAAAAGCTGCATCAATTGAACGTCACGACAACAGCGCGATTGCTAGTCAAGGTCACGATACATCCTTGACCGGATACGGAATCGCAGCCCGACCAACCTCCGAACGTGAAGCCGCTGTTAGCCGTAGCTGTCAATGTGACCGTAGTTCCATTGGCGAAGGCGGTGCTCGTGCAGGCCGATGCACAGCTAAGGCCCAGCGGCGAACTAGTCACGGTTCCCGCCCCGCCACCCAGGAAGTTCACGGTAAGGCTAAATCCTCCACCCCCGCCCCCACCAGGAGGGGTAGGACAAACCACATTTGCGGTCATGAAACCTGTGACTATCGCTCCCGACGAGGATACATTGTTGGTGCTCTTGTTCGTTTTAAAGGTCGCCGAAACCAGGGAGCCTCCACAAGCTCTGCCAGTAGCGGTGAGCAGACCTGTAGAGCTGACTGTTGCAAGTTGTGGCGTATTCGATGCCCAGATAACTTGGTTTGTAATGTCCTTGGTTACGGGCGGATGGATATAGGTGCCGAGTGCTCTGAGCTGAACACTCGATCCCGCGTTAGCGCTCACCGGAGTGGTTGTGGACCCGAACGTTTCAGTCCCGGGTTGAATGGTGATGTCCGTCAGTTGTTGCTCATATCCACAACTGGGCATGAGAAAAATCACAGCGCAAACCAGCGTTAGGCTAAACCACTTCCGAATCATGCCTTCTCCCGGAACCGGACGCGTCTGTCCCTTTTCTGATTAAACGCCGCCCAGTTGTTGAGGTATTCGCGCCAATTGTACCGTAATTTGTATACCCTCTTTGACGAATCCGTGTCGTCCAGGCTGAACATGGTTGCGGACCTCGGCATGTTCTTCATCGGAATAATCAGAAATCTCCCCTTTCCCAGCTCCAGGACGCAGATTTCTGTCCTTTGCCCGGGCTTGCGAATTGCAGTGTACCAGCCCTTACGCCCTACATTTTTGTATGCTTGCCTCAGCAAACAGAACTTCCCATTAACGTAGAGTTCCCTTTTATACCAATGGAGCGGGGTACGCTTCGAAGGTTCGACATTGAAACCCCGTCGTTTTGCGGCCTTAACAAATTCGTTCCTCTCAAAACTTTCTTGGAGTTTCTGTTTACGCCTTTCCCGCTGTGCTTGGTGTCCAGTCCTACCTAAGAGTTTTAGCGCCAACTGGCGAACACGTTCCGCTGAACACCCTACCTGTTTCGCAATCTCACGTAGAGTCAATTCGTTCTCGGTGAGTAAATGCAAAAGTAAAGTTTTATCGACGCTCTGACCGCTCATTCTTTATTGTCCGTCACTGAACCGCACATCTGCTCGACTCAGTGCTTTGCGTGGTACTCAAGACTGGTTGGTCACCGATAAGGCAATCGGCAAGAGGTACACTGTTTGTATTTGTTTACCGCGTCAGATCTCCGTATCTCTGGTAAGCCCGTGCGGGAATGGCTACGGCTGAAGGCGTGACGTTTTATGGCGGTGCCTACGCAGGGGCGGGAGCATTCGATTGACTTTGTCAACCGAAAAGGCTTGGGGGTCAAAATCGTCGCCGATCCAGTCGAGGATTTCTTCGCGCCGTTCGTGGTTGGGGTCGTTGAGGGCCTCTACCAGATCATAGAATGCGGGAATGCCTCCACAATCTTCTGCTGGACACGCGAGCTGACCATCCGTGCAGACCGGATAGGTCATATTCGGATCATCTGGAAGCCGCTTCTCAAGGACGATGCTGTGCTCCCAGCTATCGCCAAAATCGTACGTGTAAATAGCCTTGGAGCCGACCCTCGCCAGTATGCCGGAGAGATGCACCGTACGTTCGTTTTCCACAGAGTGAATCCCCATGAGCCGGTCTTCGGGATCGGGTCGCCCAAAGCGCCGCTGGCCAATGGAAAATTCGTGCATGTGGCCGTCCTCCCACCCCATCGCGGCTTGCAGCACGTCGTGCAACTGCGCCAGAGTCACGTCCGCAGGCACCAGCAGACGGCGCCAGATCGGTGGGCTTGTGCCGAGCAGTGTGACCTTGAGCTGGTATATTTTCGGTGGAACCGCGCTCTTTTTCGTCGGCATAATGAGCTCTCTCGATGTTAATCCCCGCATAACCTTTGCCGCGCGTCATGCGCCAGCGGATAGACGTAAATATCCTTGCCTGTTTGACCGTGAGCGGTGTGCTTTACACGGCAATTACATCGACGATCAAACGCAATCGATGCTGGTCGAAAACCTTGGGCCAGACGGGAGGTCTATTGGAATTGATATGAATTCGTTTTGGCTGCCGGATGAGGCTGAAACTCCGCTCGATATCCATACCAAGCTGAATGCTTGGCATACGCGTGATTCCCATTGGGGATCTCACGAAAATTGCAAGGGTAGGGGGCCTGCCCCGCCTGGGTGGATCGAACGGGAGTACGTTTCGGTACTCGGGAACAAGGCCTCTGATAGCTGGTGGCCGTTCGATCCAGATGACCCTGAACCGATCGGCTCCCCTTTGAAACCCGGCGATTACCTAGAAATCACGGGAACACTATGGCAGGACAGCCCACACTACGGCAATATTCCCGCTTCCTCCAGAAATTGCTGGGGTCAGCTTTATCGAAATTACGACGGATGGCTAGAGATTCACCCTGTGGACTCGCTCAGACGCCTCACCGCACCTGGTCCTTCACCATATGTCGATTCCCTGGGTGGTGCCAAAAAGGGAATAAAGAGAGTGATTGTCAAGGCCATGTGCTCCGAATGCCGTTCCGCAATATTCCAATCAGGACGACTCACTGCATACTTCCCCAGTTACGGGCTGTCCAGAGTCGCTTTACGCCGGATTGACCCCGCCAGCTTCAAGAACGAAAACGAGCCTCGTGGCACATTTCCTGGAAATAGCAGACGGAAGATTTTCAGTTTTGGGTCCTGGAGTCGATCATAGTCCACCTGCCCCCGTGGGAGACTGTGTAGTAATCGACGCAAAACTGACACCTGGAGTAGCATGGTCGCACTACAAAGCTACGTATCCGGTCTGGTGGACCCCGGGGGCTCAGGTGACCGTAAATGAGGTTGTGCAGCCACCCTCGGCGGATGGTACCTTCAATTTGCAGATCGACGGAATAACCGAAGCAGCCAAAGTTGGCAGTGGCGGCAGCAGTGGACCGCAGAGCCTGACCGCAGGCGCACACCGGGTGGGTGAGACGGCGGGCTTTCATACGAAGCTCTCTGGCTACAACGTTAAGATCGGGGGTGACTGTGATGCCGATGGCAACATCACTCTCGCTCTTGACGATTTCAAGACTTGTACCATCACCAACGTAGCCGTGCAGTCGTGCACGGGTGGATTAACATTCTGTTCGGGTACCTGCGTCGATACTCAGACCGACTCTCACAACTGCCACACTTGCGGGAACGCGTGTAGGTCCGATGAATTCTGCCAAAATGGCGCATGCACAACTAAGCCATCAGACTGTTCGACCGTGACTTGCTCGGGGGACAAAGTCTGCTGTGATTGCACGATTACGCATTGCACCACCCAGACACAATGCCAGAAAGAGTGCCTAAAGTGACGTACTTAACGTGGCCCATCTCTCGCACGCCGTTTACTCGGATGATGTTTCTACTCCGAGCTCGATCCGGAAAATGCTGTGATAAAAACGTGATAGTTCCATGTTCAGAACGGTTCAGTGCTCGATCTCCATGCGCAACGTACCCCGCAGGCTGCGGTTGATCCGCGCCGGCTCCCAAAGGTTGCCGACCTTAAAGTAGTCGAGGTTTTCAATCGTCTCGTCGCCCACCTGCCAGCGCAGCAGAGCGCCCCTTTCCGCGTCCATGCAGAGCTGATTGTGTTGCAAGGTGCTGCCGAAGTGGGTATCGAACAGAACGCATTCGGCAGGGCGGCCCAGCACACTCGTAACGTCAAATCGAGCCGATGACGTCTCGTGGTCAAAGCGCCCGAGATGAACCGGTAACTGCGGCACTCATGAAAGTCCTGTGCACAAAGTAACGTGGACTGGATGAGGTCAGCTCGGGCCTCTCACTCGGAGACAAGTCCCTTCGCGCGAGAGGCATAAGGAAGCCTCTGAAACTCTCTGCTTTCCACTCCGGCTAAGGCTTTGTCGCCTCTTATGTCCGTGCTGACTGCGCCGGTCGGGGTTACAACGTTGAGTCGATAGACCGTTGCTCCAATATCTTTCTCATGCACTCCGTTGACATGGAAATGAAGCCATTCTTCCACTGGCACGCCGGCGCGATCCAGTTTCCGCACAATCGGAGGTAGCTTGCTCACGATATAGCGAAATGTCGTGCCGATCCCAATCGGCTTACGCTCCGTGACCAGTCCCCAGTTCGGAACATCGTCCAAAAAATCCGCATGTAGGGAATTGCCGTGCAAAACTGCGCTTAATTCATAT
>WNFP01000210.1_pt1 | contig 43374 bp, 32 predicted proteins | sample 5400201 | NCBI WGS metagenome assembly WNFP01 (sample SAMN13153355, study PRJNA577476) | soil metagenome | isolation source: 115 cm saprolite under Madrone tree | place: USA:California | collected 2016-06-14 | reverse complement strand
GTAGCCTTTTTTTCCCAATACTTGCCGACCCAGGCTTCCCAGCTCTTGCCTGCGGCGGTATCCCGGCCGGTGAAGGCCAGTGCCGCGATATCGGCATAGGAAATCTTTAACTTTTGGATGGAATCCTTGGGAAGGACTCGTACAAAACTGGTTGTAAGGGATGGCCCGGTTACCCGATCGAACAAATAACCTTCGATTTTTGATTTGTCTTTGAGAGTGAGCGTTACGTCGCCACGATAGTCGAAGGCTTTCTCGAGGGCCATGCGCAATTCTTCTTCGGTGGCCAGCGCAGGAACCCACCCTTGTACGCTTTCATGAATGGCACCGGGTGCCACTTCAAGCGTGTCGGGATTGAGCGGAGATCCTTCCGATGTGCTGGCGCTCGTAAAACGAGCGACGTGGCTCGGACGATCGGCGTGGCGCGGGCCCGTCACGCGCGCGTCTCTTCAAGCTGGTTCTTGTCCGATTGAATCTGCACCAGCGGATTGTATGAATGCACCGGTTTCACCGGTTCATTCAGCATCGCTAGCGCATCGGCATCGTCGTATTTTGTGGACAACTCAGCCTTTATCGTGGCCCACAGTCCGCGCAGGCCGCTGAAGGTGTGATCGACGGCTGAAGCTTCGTAACCGCTGTGCACCATACAGTTGGCGCACTTTGGGTTGCCGGATTCCGTGCCGTAATCCTGCCAGTTCGTGGCGTCGAGCAACTCCTGGAATGTATCCACGTACCCGTCTTGCAGCAAGTAGCAGGGTTTCTGCCAGCCGAAAACGTTGTAGGTCGGCATGCCCCATGGCGTGCAGGCATAGGTTCGCTTGCCCATCAGGAATTCGAGGAACAGTTTCGACTGATTAAATTGCCAGTTTGGTTTGCGATTCGACAAAATGGCGCGGAATAAGCGCCTTGTGCGAGCCCGCCCGAGGAAGTGCTTCTGGTCGGGCGCCTTATCGTAGGAATAGCCGGGGGAAAGCATCATGCCTTCGACGCCCAGCTCCATCATTTCGTCGAAAAACGCGCGGACGCTCCTGGGATCGGCGCCGTCGAACAAGGTTGTATTCGTTGTGACGCGGAAGCCCTGCTTTACCGCTTCGCGGATGCCTTCGATAGCGAGTTCGTAGCCACCCTCGCGGCAGACGGAAAAATCGTGATGCTCTTTCTGCCCGTCCACGTGCACGGAGAACGTCAGGTACTTGCTGGGCTTGAAAAGATGCAGTTTTTCTTTGAGGAGCAGGGCGTTGGTGCAGAGATAAATGTATTTCTTCCGCGCGACCAGGCCCTCGACGATCTTATCGATTTCCGGGTGCATCAGCGGCTCGCCGCCCGGGATGGAAACCATCGGAGTGCCGCACTCATCCACGGCCTTGAAGCATTCTTCCGGGCTCAAGTCCGTTTTCAAAATGTGCGCGGGGTATTGGATCTTGCCGCAGCCCGCGCATGCCAGGTTGCAGCGGAAAAGCGGCTCCAGCATCAACACGAACGGGTAGCGCTTGCGCCCCTTCAGCTTTTGCTTGAGGACGTAGGTTGCCACCGTCCACATCTGTGAAATCGGTACCGGCATCTTCCTTGCCTAGCTCCAGAAATGGTTAGGGGTATACCGCAGCCCCTCGGGATCTCCCACTGTAACGGAGACCACAAGTCACTATTGTAACCGAGAACCAGCGGATTTCGCGCGACTGCTTTTAGGCAGATGCAATGGCATGTTCCTACGTGGCACGCCAAATGCAATTTGAGTTGGAATGCTTCCTCAAGCGCAACCGGACTGTCGGGATGCTCCCGAAAGCTTCACTGGCGCTTCAGAGGTAGAATCGAGCCGTATCCAAGGCAAAGAGACTGCTGCACTTATGCCCAGAAAGAATCTCCAAAGCCTTTTCGCAGAATTCGTCCGATTCGGCGGCGATGCCGCTGTCATCCAAAAACGCGGCTACCGTCGGGAAAAACTGACGTATAGGGAGCTGCACGCCCGTGTCCTTTTCTGGAGTCATGCGCTCGCCGGGCAAGGTGTTGTTCCTGGTGACCGCGTCCTTCTCTGCGGTCCGAATTCAGCCGAATGGGTCGCTTGTTTTTGGGGAATCCTCTTGCGCGGTGCCGTCGTTGTGCCGATGGACCCTGGTTCGGCGCCGGATTTCATTCAACGCGCGATCAAAGATGCTGGAGTGAAGCTCATCTTGCGTGACCGTCAACAAATGAACCTGCCCGGCGCGCCCCCCTCGATAATCCTTAACGACTTCGAAGATATTGTGAACATGGCGGTCCCGGCGGCAGACGCCGGTGTGGATCCGGCTGACGCATCCACGCGCAACACCATTGCCGAAATTCTCTACACTTCGGGAACGACGGCCGAGCCGCGCGGCGTGGTTCTGACACACGGGAATTTTCTGGCAAATCTGGAACCGCTCGAACGCGGCATCGACGAGTATCGCAAGTACGAGCGCTGGCTTCATCCGCTGCGCTTTGTCTCGCTCGTGCCATTGAGCCACGTCTTTGGCCAATTCATGGCACTGTTCGTTCCACCGCTGCTCGGAGCGGCAGTCGTTTTCGAACCGTCCAGCAATCCCTCCGAAATCATGCGCACCGTCAAGCAAGAGCGTGCCACCGCACTCATTGCCGTTCCGCGCATGCTCGATCTAGTTCATGCGGGAATAGAAAGAGAATTCGAAGGGCAGGGCAAATCGCCCTGGCTCAACCGTACTCTGAAAAAAGCGAAAAGAAAAAAATTCTTGCAACGCGCCTGGATGTTTCGCCGAATCCATCGCCGCTTTGGCTGGAAGTTCTGGGCAATGATCTCTGGCGGCGCGGCGCTTTCGAGCGAAACAGAGGATTTTTTCAAGCGCGCTGGCTACGCCGTGGTTCAAGGCTACGGCATGACGGAAACGGCCTCGTTGATCAGCCTGAATCACCCGTTTCACGCGACGGAAGGCTCCGTCGGCAAGATTCTTCCGGGCCGGGAGTTCAAGCTTGCCGGAGACGGCGAAATCCTGGTCCGCGGCGAAAATGTTTCCAGCGGCTATTGGGAAAATGGCACCCTACGTCCTCGGGAGCCGCAAGGCTGGCTGCACACGGGCGATCTTGGCGAAATCGACGCCGAGGGCAACTTGCGCTTCCGCGGGCGCAAAAAAAATGTGATCGTTACGGCCGCCGGTCTGAACATCCATCCGGAGGATCTCGAAGCGAGCCTTCGCAAACAGCCCGGCGTGCGCGATTGTGTGGTCATTGCGTTCGAGCGCGGCGGCAATGCCGAACCTTGCGGCGTTCTGTTGATGAAGGATTCCGAGAAAACTGCCGCCGCCGCGGCCATCGAGAGCACCAACTCCTCGCTTGCCGAATATCAACGCATTCGAACGTGGATCGTGTGGCCCGATCTCGATTTTCCCCGTACGCCCACCGGCAAACCGCGCCTTTCGGTCGTCGCTGCCCGCGCCACCCAAATCCTTGACGGAAAGCGGCCTGGCGACCAGGGAGGTACCGCGGCGAACTTCAGTCCGGCGTCATCGCCGCGCCGCGCCCTGGATGAACTTCTTGACCGCTTTAACAGTTCCAAGGCGAGAAGCGCGCGAGCCGGCAGTCAACTGGAGCAGGAACTGAACCTTTCCTCCCTTGACCGCGTGGAGCTGATGAGCGCCTTGGAAGAAAAGTTTCACGTGGAACTTAATGAAACTGCTTTCGCCAATGCCAAGACCGTCGCCGATGTGGAACGTGTCCTCGAACAACCCGCTGCCCGCCGCACCGAATACGTCTATCCGCGATGGACGCAGCGCGAACCCATTCGCTGGCTGCGGCTCGCGGTCTATTACGCACTCGTCTGGCCCGCCACGCAGATCCTCGGCCACCCGCGCATCGTCGGCCGCGAGAATCTTCGTGGCTTGCGGGGGCCAGTGCTGATCGTTTCCAACCACATCACGCGCCGCGCCGACATCGGGTTGATTCTCGCCGCTTTGCCGCCTGGCTACCGCCATCACCTCGCCACCGCCATGGGCGGCGAATCGCTGGAGAACATGCGACTTCCACCGGGCGATTGGCCGTTCGCCAAACGCTGGGCCTATCAACTTGGCTATTGGCTCGCCACCCTGCTCTTCAACGTTTTCCCGCTGCCGCAATTTTCCGGCTTCCGCGAAAGTTTTCGCTTCGCGGGCGAATCCGTCGACCGCGGCTACAGCGTGCTGGTTTTTCCCGAAGGCGAAGTGAACAATTCCGAGGATGGCCGCATGGCCCCGTTCCAAAGGGGCATCGGCCTCCTTGCCGAGAATCTTCGCATTCCGATTGTCCCAATGCGCCTCGACGGCGTCTGGCAAATGAAGCGCGAACACCGCCGCCTCGCCCACCTCGGCGAAATCACAGTCCACATCGGTGCCCCCGTCCGCTTTCCGCCCGGCACACCTCCCGACGAAATCACCCAAAGACTCGAATCGCTGGTCATCTCGGTGTAGGGCCGAAGCATGCTGCGCCCTTTTTAGGCGACTTTTCATTAAGGCTTTGTAGTTTCAGGCCTACCAAACTCATCCAAGATTTGTGTGGGAGCAAGCCGTCTCCGACGCCGGCAAGCATGCCGTATTGTTCTGTGGCAAAATAGTAGGTTCAAAGAGCGGATTTATGGCACACCGTACAACTCTCGAAGAAGAGCGCCCCGCAAAAGCGCCGAAAGCGGCCAAGAAACCTGCCGTGGGCGGGCTCGCGAAAGCATCTGTCAGCGAAGAGCGCGAACGCGTATTCGACGCCTTTCGCCGCTGGGGCTATCTGGAGGCGACGCTCGACCCCCTCGGCTTGTTTAAGCCGCTGAAGCATCCTGACCTGGACGCGTTGAGCGGCGAAGCCGCCGAGGAAGCTCGCGCCATCTATTGCAGCACGATCGGCGCCGATTTCATGCACTTGCCGGAGCCGGAGCGCCGCCGCTGGATCGCCGAGCGTCTCGAAGCGCCCGCCGGGGAAGTCGATCAACACAAAATTCTCGAGCGGCTGGTTCGTGCCGATCTGTTCGAACAAGTTTTGCAGGCGCGTTACCTGGGCACCAAGCGGTTTTCGCTCGAAGGCGTCACCGCGTTGATTCCGCTTCTCGACGCGATCCTGGATGCCGCGGCCGAACACGGCGCGGAATCCTCAATCATGGCCATGAGCCACCGCGGACGCCTGAACGTGATGGTTCACGCCGCCTGCAAGCTGCCGCATGAAGTGGTCTCAGGATTCGAAGACGTCGATCCCCGCAGCGTCTTGGGTGCGGGCGACGTGAAATACCACGTCGGCGCTACGGGTACCTACGTCACCAGCAGTGGCAAGGAAATCGGCATCCACCTCGTTTCGAATCCGAGCCACCTCGAAGCGGTTGACCCCGTCGCCGTCGGCCGCGCGCGCGCGAAGCAGACGCGCCATGGCCTGCGCGGCCCCTACGTTGATCGTTCGCCGGAAACGCTGAACAAAGTCGTCCCCATCGTCATGCATGGCGACGCGGCTTTCGCCGGCCAGGGCATTTGGGCGGAAACGCTCAACTTTGCCGACCTGCGTGCCTACACCGTTGGGGGCACGATTCACATTATCGTGAACAACCTCATCGGATTCACGACACGGCCGGCGCAGGAGCATTCCTCTCGCTTTGCCTCGGACATCGCCAAGCGACAGTCCGTGCCCATTTTTCACGTGAACGCCGAGGACCCGGACGCCGTCGTGCGCATCGGCAGACTCGCCACGGAGTATCGCGCCACCTTCGGCAGCGACGTGGTGGTGGACATCATCGGCTACCGCCGCCACGGTCATAGCGAAGTGGACGATCCGACCATCACTCAGCCGCTGCTGTACGAGCGCATCAAGAATCACGCGCCGCTCTGGAAAATTTACGCCGAACGCACCAGTGTTGATTCGACACTGATCGCGGAAACAGTCCGCAAGGAATACGAAGAGGAGCAGACCAAAGCCCGCGCGCTGAGAAAAATCCCGCACCTGCGCAAACTGCCCGAATACTGGGCCCCCTACGTTCACGGCCGCTACAAACCGGAATACGAAGTAGACACCGGCCTCAGCCGCGAAAAACTGGCTGAGATCACCGAAGGCCTCGCGCGGGTTCCCGAAGGCTTCCACGTTCATCCGAAGATCGTGAAGCTGCTAGAGCAGCGCTCCGAGATGGGCCAAGGAAAGCGCGCCGTCGACTATGGCTTCGCGGAAGCGCTGGCCTTTGGCTCTATCCTTCTCGAAGGCAATCCCATCCGTCTCACGGGTCAGGATACACAGCGCGGCACATTCAACCAGCGCCACGCCGTACTGGTGGACACCGTCACCGAGCACGATTACCTCCCGCTCTCGCATCTCTCCAAGCAGCAGGCTTTCTGCGAAATCTACAACTCTTCACTTTCCGAAGCCGGCTGCCTTGGTTTCGAATACGGCTTCAGCCGGGACTACCCCGAAGCGCTCGTTTTGTGGGAAGCGCAATTCGGTGATTTTGCCAACGGAGCGCAAGTCATCATTGACCAGTTCATCAGCGCGGGCGAAGACAAGTGGAATTTGCCGGCAGGGATCGTGATGCTCTTGCCGCACGGCTACGAAGGCCAGGGTCCGGAGCATTCCAGCGCGCGCCTCGAGCGCTTCATGCAGCTCGCCGCGGAAGACAACATTCAAGTCTGTCAGCCCTCGACCGCCGCGCAATATTTTCACATGCTGCGCCGCCAGGTGCGCCGCCCGTGGCGCAAGCCGCTGATCGTCTTCACGCCCAAGAGCATGCTGCGCCACCCGGACGCCAGCTCAAATATCGAGGAATTTACTAAGCCGCGCTTCCTTCCGCTGGTTCCCGACCGCGAAGTGCACGACGCCCGCCGGATCCTGATCGCCAGCGGAAAAGTGGGCCACGAGTTGCGGGCCGAGCGCCGCCGCCGCAAGGATACGAGCACCGCGATTTTCTTTCTTGACCAGCTCTACCCGCTGCCGCGCACGGAGATTGTCGCTGCCATCGAGGAGCATCCCAAGGCGCGCGAGATTGTCTGGGTTCAGGAAGAGCCCGGCAACATGGGCGCTGCCGGATATATTTTGCCGCGGTTCGAGCGCATCGCCAAAGCGAGAGGGCTCAACTTCCGCTCGGTCAAGCGCTCCGCCAGCGCCAGCCCTGCAACGGGTTCCGCCAAGGCGCATGAACTCGAGCAAAAGACGCTCCTGGCCCTGGCCTTCACAACCTCAAGCACCGACTAGGCTTCCCCGGCTTTAACACTACATTCACATGGATGTAAACGCAGCGTTACCTTGCCGGGTCGCGCACCTGCGACAATCAGCCGTGTTTCGTCAAATTCCGAGTGCTCAAAAACTTCCCAATGCCTACCGCAACTCGCCGTCCTACGGTACACTGCCGCCAAGCCGGCGTGCGGTACGCTCAAACGGCATGAAACGCATCCTTATTATCGAAGACGACCGCGATATCGTCGAACTGGTCCGCTACAATCTCGCCAACGAAGGCTTTCAGGTCAGTTCTGCCAACGACGGCAGCACCGGCCTGAGCACGTTGAAAAAGACGCCACCCGATCTGTTGCTTCTCGATCTGATGCTCCCCAAGCTTTCCGGCCTGGAAATCTGCCGGGAGATTCGCCGGGATGACTCGCTCAATCGTTTGCCCATCCTCATGCTCACGGCGCGCGGCGAAGAAGCCGACCGCGTGGTTGGCTTAGAGATGGGCGCCGACGATTATGTGACCAAGCCCTTCAGTCCGCGCGAATTGCTCGCGCGCGTCAAGGCGCTGCTCCGCCGTGCGGAGCCGCCTGCTGATGCGCCGCGCACCATTGAGATCGGCAAGCTGGCCATTGATCCGGCGTCCTATCGCGTCAGCCATTCCGGGAGAGCCGTACCGCTCAGCACGCTCGAATTCCGGCTGCTCTATTACCTTGCTTCGCGCCCGAACCGCGTGTTTACCAGGGATCAATTGCTTGACGCGGTCTGGGGAACGGATCGCTTCGTTACGCCACGCAGCGTGGACGTCTACGTTCGCCGCTTGCGTGAAAAAATCGAGTCCGATCCGGAAAACCCCATTTATTTGAAAACGGTCCGTGGCGCGGGCTACCTATTTGAAACCCGTGCGGCTTAATCTTTTCTGGAAACTCGGTTTTGCTTTTTTCGCTCTGCTGATCGCGATTCTGCTCCCGGTCGATTTCTATGCCGAGCGCGCGTTGCGGCGCGACTACGAGCGCGCGGGTTTCGACCAGCTCGCATCCATTGCACACATCGCCCTTAGAAGTCCGCCACCGTCTCTATCGCTCGCCTCCGGTTCTAATGCCTCCGCCGATCGCGCGACGCTGCGCGAATGGGTTGAGAAAATTGCTGCCGGCGGCGTCCGCGTTACCGTCATCACCGCCGAGGGCCAGGTGCTGGCGGACTCGCAGTCCGATCCCTCGACGATGGAAAATCACGCCGGACGCCCTGAGATTCGCGATGCCTTCGCCAAGGGCGACGGCCAATCGACGCGCTACAGTGTGACCATCAAGCGCAATCTGCTGTACTACGCCGTGCGGCTGCCCGTTGCCGGCGGAACTGCGGTGGTTCTGCGTTTTGCTTTGCCGCTCGAAACCGTGGACGAAGAGTTGTGGGCCTTCCGCCGGCGGCTGTGGCTCGCTTCGATCGTCATGTTACTCGTCACTGGAATGGCCTCTTTGCTCATTTCACGGTCGTTTTCCGATCGCGTAGAGCGGCTTACGAAATTTTCTCTCCGCGTCGCCGAAGGCGATTTTCGTCCCATTGATGCGGATCGTTCCGGCGACGCCCTCGATTCGCTGGCAGTTTCGCTCAATCAGACGGCGGCCCAGCTCGACCGCACCATTCGAACGCTCACCGAAGAACGTAATCTTTCTTCCGCTATTCTCGGAAGCATGGTGGAAGGCGTGGGTGTCGTGAATGCCTCCGAGCGCTTGCTCTTCGCCAATGCAGGGTTCGCGGAGATTCTGGATCTCGACGTGCCGCCGAAATCCGGCAGCGCGCTCGTAGAAGTGGTGCGGCAGACTGAACTTATCGAGGCGGTTCGCGCGGTCCTGAATGGCGAGTCGCGCGTCGAAACTGAAATCGTCACCGGCACCCTGCGCCAGCGTTTTTTTGCCGTTACTGTCGCGTCCGTCCGGGCCGCGGAGACTTCCGGAGCGGTGATCGTGCTGCATGACATTACCGAGCTGCGCAAACTCGAACGCGTCCGCCGCGATTTCGTGGCCAACGTCTCCCACGAATTCAAAACGCCGCTCACCGCGATTCAGGGTTTTGCGGAAACGCTTCTCGCAGGCGCCATCGATGACCCGCAGAACCGTCTCCGTTTCCTGGAAATTATTCTTGAGCACTCGCGGCGCCTGGCACGGCTCACCGACGATCTGCTCAAGCTTTCAAAGATGGATGCCGACCGGCTGGAGCTCGAAATTCGTCGCCTGAGCGTTTCCCAATTTGTCGAGAGCTGCATCGAAACCACGCAACGCCCGGCCGCCGAGAAAGACCTGCGCATCTCCGTGAATCTGCAACAGCCTCTCCCGGACATCGCCGCCGACCGCCGCCGTCTCGCCGAGGTGCTGCAAAATCTGCTCGACAACGCCATGCAATACACCCCCGCCGGCGGCCAGATTATGGTCAGCGCTTCCGCGGACGACGCTGAAGTTACGTTCACGGTCTCCGACACCGGCATCGGCATCCCCCGAGCGGATCAATCCCGCATCTTCGAGCGCTTCTACCGTGTTGATGTGGCCCGGTCCCGCGAGGTCGGCGGCACCGGGCTGGGGCTCGCCATCGCCAAACATCTTGTCGAAGTTCACGGCGGCCGCATCTGGGTGGACAGCGAAGTGGGACAAGGCTCGCAATTTCATTTCACTGTTCCGATCTTCGATCCCGAGCGTGCATTCTTGCGTTCCGCGCGCTAATCCAAACGTCGCGCTCATGCTACAGCCAGCCACCGCGGCCAGCAGGCACAGAGTTTTTGGGAAGGACGTCTTCGCGGTTCGCCCGTTCTTGCTCGGGGATTCTGTGGCCAGGTCCGCGTTTCCAGCATTTTCACAATTGCGTGAACAAGCTGTAACAATTTCCGGCGCAGAATTCTGCTTACGAGCAGGAGTGTGAGCTTTCGCACCCCCCTGCTCCGAGAGGGGGACCTATGGCAGCGACTGGCGGACTCACCGAGGCCGTGCTCTACGACACTCTCGTGAATTATCTCGTTTCCATGGCGCGTACCGTCGAAGGCGCCATGAACCGTGCGCTCGACACCATCGTCAGCCTGGAAAGTCCGCGCACCTCGGTTCTCCCCGGGGAGGTCTTTCTCCTTGAGCCGCGCATCAATGAAATGGAAATTGTTATTGATGAGCACGCCATCCGCCTGCTCCGCCGTGGTTCGTTCAGCGACGACGAGATGCGGCTGATCGTCGCCGCCCTGAAAATCACCAATGACCTCGAACGCATCGGCGACCTCGCCGTGAATCTCGCCGAGCGCGTTATCTCCCTCCGCGAAATGCAGCGCGCGCAAGTCCCCGAAGAGCTGGCTCCCATGGCCTCCGCCGTGCGCGCCATGGTCAGCAAGAGTCTCGGCGCGCTCATTTTCCGCAACGTCGAGATGGCCACGCAGGTTCTCGAAAGCGACGACGTCGTCGATCAATACCGCGATCGCATTTTCGAGCATCTCCTCCAGCACATGACCCAGGAACCGACGCTCGTGAGCCCAGGACTGCAATTCATTCTGGCCACGCGCCACCTCGAACGCATCGCCGACCACGCCACCAACATTGCCGAGGACATCATCTTCTGGGTTCGCGGCCTGGACGTCCGCCACGGCCGCGGCCTCACTGTTCTCCCCGACCAGACCGGACAGACCGATTTGTCTTCCGCAGGCGATTCCGTCATCACGGAGAATTCACACGCCCTTCATTCGGACGTGACCACGGATTGCGAGACTGAACGCGCTTGATCTTCACCTAGAGTCCTACCTCGGGGACCGGTGCACCCCTGGCTCCGGTCCCCATCTCCTCCTTCTGGAATTCCAGCAACACCTCTTAGGCATCCCCTTGACCGCCTCGCGCAGTCCTACTATCGTCGTAAGAGGTCGAGATGAATCCGTCCAGCCATACACCTGAACGCTCTCGAGTGCCGCGATGGCGCGCCTGGGTTTGTTTCTGCCTTGCCCTGTTTCTCCTTTACAACCCCTACCTCGCGGCGCCAAGTTCCACGCACGGTTTGACGATTCGCCATCCGGCGAGTAACCGAGCCACGGTAGGCGCTTCGGAGTTGCAAAACTCTTCCCCTGCGGACGGACGACACAAGCTTTCAATCCCGACGACTACAGTTGTCGAGCCGCTCGCTTCGTTTCCCGAAGTCTCCTCGCCAACCTTCGAACTCTTTTCTCAATTAGTCTCTCCCACGCAACGGATTTTCAATTCAAGCCTGTGGTTCCGGCCACCGCCCGCTCTCTAGCGGGTTTTCGCTTCCTCTGAACAGAAGAAATTTCGCGGCCGCATGAAGTCGGCGGCCGATCGCCATTATTCGGGCCGTCAAAAAAACATTCTGCAGGTGTCTGGAACCCGCTACAAAGACTTGCGGGTCCCAGCCTGCCATGGATAGAGGTTATGACACGAAAAAGACTGTGGATTGCCGTTGGCATTTTCCTGGCCCTGGTCATTTCTGCCTGGCGTTGGATGGGACGCGGCCCGACCGAAGCGGATGACCCGAACCATTCGCTCGCTACCTTGTCGGAAACCGTTGCCGCAGTCGCCCGCGCCGAGCGCCACAACGTTGGCAACGCGTTGACCATCGCTGGGGAATTCAAGCCGTTCGAGGACGTTGACGTTCACGCGAAAGTCGCCGGCTACATCAAAGTGATTTACGTGGATGTCGGCGACCACGTGAAGAGAGGCCAGACGCTCGCGGTACTGGAGATTCCCGAGCTGGCCGCCGAACTTGCCGGCGCGGACGCCTCCGTGCGGCGTTCCGGGGAAGAAATCCGCCGCGCGGAAGGAGACCTCGCTCGCTCGCAATCGATGCACTCCGCCGCCCACTCCGCTTACGCCAGATTGAAGCAAGCCGCCGACTCCCGCGCGGGCCTGGTAGCGCAGCAGGAAATCGACGATTCGCAGGCGAAAGACTTGGAATCAGAGGCCCAAGTCTCCGGCTCGAGTGCCGCCCTGTCCGCCGCCCACGAGCAGCTTCAAGTGGCCGAAGCAAATCAGAAACAGTACGCCGCTCTCTCCGATTACTCTCGAATTGTCGCGCCATTCGCCGGCGTGGTTACGGCGCGTTATGCCGATACCGGCGCACTCATCGCCGCCGGTACCTCCAGCAGCTCACAGTCTGTGCCGGTTCTCCGGTTGGCTGAAATTTCAAAGCTCCGCCTCGTTCTTCCCATTCCCGAATCGGTGGCCGCGCAGATTCATCTCGGCGACCCCGTAAAAGCGCGCGTGCAGGCACTGAATCAGGATTTCGTCGGCAAAGTTTCACGCTTCGCGGATTCCCTTGACCGCGCCACGCGAACCATGGAGACGGAAATCGATTTTGACAATCGCGACGGCCACTTAATCCCCGGCATGTATGCGGAAACGCAGTTGTCTCTTCGCGAAAAAAATGGTGCTCTTACGATTCCGCTGGAATCGGTCATGCGTAACGGCGAAGACGCGACGGTGCTGGCGGTCAATTCAGAAAACATCATCGAAGAACGTCACGTAAAGCTGGGGCTCGAAGATAGCGTGCGTGTCGAAGTGCTCTCTGGCCTAACCGACCAAGATCGCGTGGTCATCGGCAACCGCAGCCAGTTCCGCGCTGGACAGAAGATTCAACCGAAGGACGTTGCCCCAAACGCTGCGAAAACAGGGGGAGAGAAATGATGTCCCGCTTCTCCATCAGATACCCCTTTTTCATTATCGTTGCCTGCCTGGTCATCGCGATTGTTGGCGCCGTGACCCTCGTGCGCATGCCCGTTGATCTCTTTCCCCCCATCAACATTCCCGTAGTCGTTGTAGCCACGTTCTATTCCGGAATGCCTCCGCAGCAGATTGAAACAAACATCACCAACCCTTTCGAACGCTTTTTCACCCTCGCCAGCGGCGTGGACCACATCGAATCGCGCTCGCTCCCAGGAGTCAGCCTTATCAAAATCTATTTTCAGCCTGGCACCAACGCGGACGCTGACCTCAGCACGGTCTCGAGTCTCGCCATGGCCGACCTACGCCGCCTTCCGCCCGGCACGCTGCCGCCGGTGGTGCTGAAGTTCGACGCCTCCAGCCTGCCCGTCTGCCTCATCACCCTCAAAGGCCAGGGCCTCAACGAAACCGATCTGCAGGACCTCGGCCGCTACACCGTCCGAAATCAAATCGCCAACGTTCCAGGCGCTTCGGTTCCCCAGCCCTTCGGCGGAAAGTATCGCCAGATCATGGTTTACGTGGATCCCATGAAGCTCGAGGCCAGCCAGTTGAGCCCCATGGACGTCGTGCGCACGGTAAACGAGAGCAACCTCATTCTTCCCGCCGGCGACGTCAAGATCGGGCCCATTGACTACAACTTGTACTCCAACAGCCAGGCCCCCACCGCCAAATTCATCAACGGCATGCCGTTGAAAACCGTCGGTCAATCTTCAGTCCTCGTCGGCGACGTCGGCAAAGCCGTGGACGCCAGCGCCATTCAAACCAACATTGTGCGTGTGGACGGCCAGCCTTCGGTTTACCTGCCGATCCTCAAGCAGGGCGGCGACACCAATACCATCGCGGTCGTGGATGGCATCAAGGACGCCCTCCAGCATCTCGTTGATATTCCCAAACAACTCATCACTCGCGTTGTCTTTGATCAGTCCATTTTCGTCAAAACGGCCATCGCCAACCTGCTTCGCGAGGGCTCCATCGGATTGATCCTTACCGGTGTGATGATTCTCCTTTTCCTAGGCAGCGTGCGCGCGACGCTTGCGGTCTTCCTTTCCATTCCGCTCTCGGCACTGGCCGCATTTCTCGCGATCAGCGCCGGTGGCGGCACCGTCAACACCATGGTGCTGGGCGGTCTCGCACTGGCCTTCTCTCGCTTGATCGACAATTCCGTCATCGTGCTCGAAAATATTTTCCGCCATCTCGAAATGGGAGAACCTCCAGAAGTCGCCGCGGAAAAGGGCAGCCAGGAAGTCGCTCTGGCCGTGCTCGCCGCCACCATCACCACCGCCATCGTTTTCTTTCCGGTCGTGTTTCTCTACGGCGTCAGCCGCTTCCTTTTTATGGCCCTCGCGACCGCGGTGATTCTTTCTTTGTCCGCTTCTTACTTCGTGGCGATGACGGTTGTCCCTCTTTATTGCGCCAAGCTCATCAAGAAACACGAGGCGGACGAGGAAGTTGGAGAACATTCCACTTCGCCGCACGGTTGGATCGTCAAGAAATTCAATTTTTATTTTGACGTAATGGTACAGAAATACGATCGTACGCTGGCGACCTCGCTGGTGAAGCCAGTCAACACAGTCGTTGGACTTGCCGGCATTTCGCTGCTCTGTTTTTCTCTCTATCCCCTTCTCGGTGTTTCCTTCTTTCCAAGAACCGATCCCGGCCAGTTCGTCATCAACCTCAAAGCCCCTTCCGGCACTCGCGTCGAGCTTACCGAAAATTATGTGAAACAAGTCGAGCAAATCATTCACCAGGCAGTGCCCGCCAACGAGCTTCAGATCATTGTTTCCAACATCGGCATCACCACTGATTTTTCCGCCATTTATACCCCCAACTCCGCGCCACACACCGCCTTCGTCGAAGTGAGCCTCAAGGAAGGACACCAGGTCGGCAGTTACGAATACATGCGGCGCGTGCGCCGGCAACTCAGCCAGCAACTCCCTCAGCTCAGCGCGTACTTCCAATCCGGAGGGCTAGTGGATGCGGTGATCAACCTCGGCCTGCCCGCCCCCATCGACATCCAGGTCAGCGGCAACAATCTCAACAGTGTTTATGCCACCGCGGCAAAAATCGCCGCGCCAGTCCGTGAACTCAGCAACGTCAGCGATGTGCTCATCCCGCAGGACATTGATTACCCCGCCTTGCAACTCGACGTGGACCGCGGCAAAGCCAGTCTCCTGGGCCTTTCACAAAAGGAAATCGTAGACAACGTCATCACCGCCCTTACTTCGAACGGCATGATTGCCCCGAACTACTGGATCGATCCGAAGAGCGGTAATCCCTACATGCTGACGGTCCAGTATCCCGAAGGTCAGGTCAAGACATTGATGGATCTGAAGCAAATCCCGCTGCGCGGCGGGAAAAACAGCGAACCTACCTCTCTCGACAGCGTCGTGAAGGTGAGCACCATTCCTTCTCCCACGGAAGTGGACCACTACCAGCTGTTTCGTGTGATTGATGTGTATGTGTCGCCGCAAACCGAGGACCTCGGGCGGCTGACCAGCGAGGTGGACAAAATTATCAATGACACGAAATTGCCGGAAGGGGTTCGCGTAAATCTACGGGGTTCCGTGCAGGGCATGCGCGCATCCTTCAAGAGTTTCGGAATCGGCCTGATCCTTTCTGTTGTTCTGGTCTATCTGATCCTTGTCGCTCAGTTCGCTTCCTGGAAGGATCCCTTTGTCATCCTCTTGGCGATTCCTCCCGGCCTTGCTGGCGTGCTTTTATTCCTGCTCGCCACTGGCACAACTCTCAATGTCATGTCTCTGATGGGGCTGGTGATGATGGTCGGTATCGTGGTTTCCAACAGTATCTTGATCGTTGAGTTTGCCCGCCATCTCCATCGCGAAGGCAAACCGTTGAAAGAGGCAGTCTCAATCGCGTCTCGTTTGCGCCTTCGTCCTATTCTGATGACGTCCCTGGCAACTCTTCTCGGCTTGATCCCCATGGCCCTCGGTACCGAGCCGGGCAGCGAACAGTACGCACCGCTGGCCCGCGCGATTATTGGCGGCCTGCTTGTTTCCGTCGTTGTGACCGTTTATCTCGTGCCCGCGGCGTACCTCATCGTGCACCGCGGAAAAGAAACGAATCCCCAGGAGGCGCAAGCGTGATGCGCACCATTCTTGCTTCCATCATTCTTTCCAGTCTGGTTGGCGTGCCCCTCGGAGCCCAAATGCCGGGCACCACGCCGGTTGCCCCCGCCGCGACTCTTCCAGCCTCGGTCGGCGCGCAGCTTACGTTGGCCCAGGCCGAAGCACTGGCTCTCAAGAACAATCCGCAAATTACGATCGGGGAATTGCGCGCTCTGGTGGCGCACCAGTATGTTCGTGAGGCCCGCTCGGCTCTGCTTCCCAACGCCTATCTCAGCGTGACCGCTGTAGATTCAAATCCTGGAAGCCGCCTCGCCGCAGGTGGCCTCAACAATCCGATTCTCTTTCCACGCGCCGCCGCGGGCGCCACTGTCGGCCAGTTGATCACCGACTTTGGCCGCTCGACCAATCTTCTCTCCAGCTCCGAATTCCAGGCCAAGGCCGAAGATCAAAACGCCGCCGCCACTACCGCCGAAATCGTCCTCGCCGTCGACCAGTCTTTTTACAATGTCTTGGAAACGAAAGCTCTCGCGGTCGTTGCCGAACAAACCCTCGATTCCCGCCAGCTCTTCGTCGACAAGATAAAAGCTCTTACCGATGCCAAGCTGAAGTCCGATCTCGATCTAAGTTTTGCGAGGGTTGACCTGGCACGAGGAAAGCTCTTGTTGCTCGAAGCCCATAACAACTACCAATCCTCGCTAGCAGCGCTTTCCGCAATTCTTGGATACCCCGACCAACAGGACTTCCGGCTCCTTGAGGAACAGACCGCCATCGCCGCTCCCGCGCTGGATGTCAGCCCACTGATTCAACTAGCTCTCGAACAGCGTCCGGAAGTGCTCGCGCTTCAGGACGAGGTCCAGGCTGCGCAAAAATTCGGCAGCGCCGAACATGACCTCTGGCGCCCAACCGTCAGCGCCCTAGGCGTCGTCGGCGAAGCTCCCATTCGCGATAACCACATCCCCAATTGGTATGGCGCCGTCGGCGTGAATATCAACATCCCCATCTTCAACGGCTCTCTGTTCAGCGCTCGCGCCAAAGCGGCCGATCTACAAACCGAAATCAATCGGGAAAAACTCGCCGGCCTGCGAAACAACATCGCGCGCGACGTGCGAACCTCCTGGCAGGACACCACTCGCGCTTTCGAGCGTCTTTCCGTAACCGAGCAGTTGCGCGAGCAGGCTGGCCTGGCTCTCGACCTCGCGCAGTCCCGCTATAATCTCGGTCTTGGCTCCATCGTTGAATTCAGTCAGGCCGAACTCCAGAAAACCGAGGCCGACATCGCCGACACCGATGCCCGCTACCAATACCGCTTGACCCAAATCGTCCTCGCCTATACGATTTCCTCACCGAAGTAGGTCCCTCCTCGCGGTGCAGAGGGGAAGCCGCCCTTGGAGATTGCGGATGGCTCGGTTTTTCTTGCAACCTGGCAGCGGAGGAAACGCCAGCCGGACATGCTTTTTTCGGCTCGTTTCGACCTCTGCCTGTTGTCGTTGAACTATCGAAAGAATCTGCAACCTCTGATACGTCAATGGTTTCCCGTGAATTCCCAAGTATTGTTACAGGATATTCACATTCAGTTGACGTAGTTGTAAGACAGGGCCTTTACCTTCTGGCGCGGGGTGGTACGCATTCATTTCGGTGCAAGGTCGAAATTTGCTCCATAAGAGAGAGGAAATGAAAAAACTAGCAGCACTCACACTATCGATGTTCCTCGTTTCCGGAACTGCTTTTGCCGATACGCCAAAGAACGCCGATCCGCAACCCGCTAAAGCTCAGCCGGCGAAGCCCAAGGCGGCCAAGAAGGCTGAAAAGTCCGATGCAGCCATCGCGGCTCAGCTCGAAGAACTTCGCCAGGCTCTCGAGTCACAGCAGGAACAGCTCCAGATGTTGAAGGAAGAACTCGCCAAGCGCGATCGCCAAATTGATGAAGCGCGCGAAGCGGCCGCCGCGGCCAACTCCCGCGCAACCGAAGCGAGCACCAAAGCCACCGAAGCCGTGAACTCCACCGCCGAAGTGAAGTCCACCGCGGTTTCGCTTAACTCCACCGTCAGCGACTTGAAGGCCAGCAACGCCGTCCTCAAGACCACTGTTGCCAAGGATCAAGCCGACGCCCAGAAAGCTGCCGAAGACGGTCCGACCACCATCCGCTATAAGGGCGTGAGTCTTACTCCTGGCGGCTTCGTCGCTGCTGAAACGGCTTATCGCCAGCGCGCCGAAAGCGCCGACATCAACACTCAGCTTAACGGCATCCCCTTCCCCGGGAACGCGTTGGGCAAAGTCTCCGAAAACGTTTTCTCCGCACGCCAGACCCGCACGACCGTCTTGGCCGAGTCCAAGATTGGCACCGCCAAGCTCACTGGCTATTTTGAATCGGACTTCCTCGGCGCTGGCGCTACTTCCAATAATCGTCAGAGCAACAGCTACGTTTTCCGTCAGCGCCAGTTGTGGGCCCAACTTGCCTTCGACAACGGCTTCTCCGTCACCGGCGGCCAGATGTGGAGTCTCGCCACCGAAAACAGAAAGGGCATCCAAAACCGCGGCGAAGCTTTGCCCATGATGATCGACCCGCAATACGTCGTTGGCTTTACTTGGCAGCGCGCCTATTCAATTCGCGCCACCAAGGCCTTTATGGATAACAAGGTCACTCTCGGCGTATCCATTGAGGGTCCGCAAACAACGCTCGGTGGCCGCGGCTTCTCGACCTTCACCACCGCCGCCTGCGCCACCTCTCAGAACTTTTGGTTCGCTGCGCCGGGGAATGGCGGCGGACTCAACAACGCTACCGATGCCACCGGTTACACTCCGAACAGGGCTCCCGATGCCGTCATCAAGGCCGCCTTTGATCCCGGCTTCGGCCACTATGAAATTTTCGGCATCGTCAGCCAACTCCGTGCCCGCATTTATCCGTGCGCGGTCGTGAGCGCCACCGCGGCAGGCGTAGTGACCAATGCTGATGGCTCGACGACCACCTTCACCGGCGCCCCCATCACCTGCTCCGCGGCTCCGACCGCTACTGCCCCCACTTCAGCCGGAGCGTTCAACGATTCACGCGTTGCCGGCGGCGGTGGCGCCAGCATGCGGTTCCCACTGTTCAACAAAAAGTTGGACTTTGGTGTTAAGGGCGTCTACGGCGACGGAATCGGCCGCTTTGGTTCCTCGCAGCTTGCCGATGCTACCGCTCGTCCCGATGGCACTCTCGCTCCCATCCGCACAGGCCATGGCCTTGGCATCCTCGAGTATCATCCCAACTCGAAACTGGACTTCTACGCGTACGGCGGCGCCGAATATGCTGCACGTGCGGCATACCGGGGCTATGACACCGTCAGGCTCACCACCGTGTCCATCAGCAACCCCAACGGCGTTGCCGGTGCCCCCACACTCGTTAACACCACTGTCGCGCGTTCCGCTACCGGCATCGGCGGTTACGGCAGCCCGTTTGCCAACAATACCGGTTGCAGCACCGAGAATCCCCCTGCCACCCAACTCGCTCCCAGTGCCGGTGGAACCTGCGCAGGCGACTCCCGCGTGGTTATCGAAGGCACTTTCGGCTTCTGGCACAAACTTTACCAGGGTCCCAAAGGTGGCTTCCGCTGGGGCATGACTTATTCCTACTTGACCAGGTCTGCCTGGTCCGGAAACAACAACGTGCTCACCTCCGTTGGCGTCGAGCCCAAGGCCGTCGACAACATGGTCTGGACTTCTTTCCGCTATTACCTGCCGTAGTTCCCGGCCAGGCAATCGCGGTCCGTCCCTCCCCTGGGGACGGGGAAGGGCAGTTCGCTGCGGCGGGCTGCCCTTTTTTCCTTCCCGCCCCTTGTCGCGCGGTAAATCCCACATCTAAAGCCGCTTAAGGCGCGTTTACTCTTATGAGTTGCAGCCGATTCAATCAACTATGAACCAGTTGTAACAATACCGTAACAATGGTGGGACATACTTAGCCTCCCCGGGAAAAGACAATGACTTCAGACGGAGAGGAAGCATGAAGAAAATCTCAGGAATGCTCTTGGTAGCTCTCGCCCTTGCTGGAGTAATGTGGGCCGATAACGCGCTCTCCATCAACGGTGCGGGCGCGACGTTTCCCTACCCCATGTACTCCAAGTGGTTCGACGAGTACCACAAAAAGAACGCCAATCTTCAAATCAACTATCAATCCATTGGCTCTGGCGGCGGCATCAAGCAAGTCACCGAAGGCACCGTGGATTTCGGTGCCTCCGATCTCCCCATGAATGACGATCAATTGAAGGCCTATCAGGATAAGCACAGCATCGGGATTCTGCACTTCCCCACAGTGCTCGGTGCCGTCGTTCCCACGTACAATATTCCTGGCGTCGATGCCTCGCTGAATTTCACGCCGGAAGCCCTGGCGGGCATCTTCCTCGGCAAAATCACCAAGTGGAATGATCCGGCCATCGCCGGCGCCAACAAAGGCCTAAAGCTTCCCTCAGAGGACATCGTCGTCGTGCATCGCGCCGAAGCTAGCGGCACGACGTTTATTTGGACCGACTACCTCTCAAAAATCAGCGATGAGTGGAAGAATACCGTTGGTGCAGGCCCCGCGCCTAAATGGCCCGTCGGCCTCGGCGGAAAAGGCAACGAGGGTGTAACCGGCACCATTAAAAACACTCCCAATTCCATTGGATACGTGGAACTCATCTACGCCGAATCGAATAAGATTCCATACGGGTCCGTAAAGAATGCCGCTGGCGTGTTCGTGAAGCCTTCTCTCGCAGCCGTCAGCGCTGCTGCCGCCGGCGCCGCCAAGGCCATGCCGGACGACTTCCGTGTTTCCATCACCAACGCGCCCGGCAAGGACTCTTATCCCATTTCGAGCTTTACCTGGCTCCTTATTCCCGAGAAGTTTTCCGATACCGCCAAGCGCGACGCCATCAAGGGCTTCGTAAAGTGGATGCTGGCGGACGGTCAGAACTACGCCGAAGCGTTGTCCTACGCAAAGCTGCCCAAGGAAGTTGTGTCTAAGGAATTGAAAGCCATCAGCAAGATTCAGTAATTCGAGCTGAAAGAGTGGCAACGACGACTACTACCGTTCCGAGCGCGGGCCCCGTAGTGGGCTCGCGCTCGTTTCTTTCCCGCCTCCGCGAAGGCGATGAAATCGCCCGCATGATCACTTTCTTATTCGCCGCTTCCGTAGTTCTGGTCACCTTGCTCCTCGTTTTCGAATTGTGGCAAGGCTCCGTCCTTCCGCGGCACAAATTCGGCTTCGATTTTTTCCGCACCTCCGTCTGGGATCCCATCTTTGGCCAGTTCGGTGCGCTGCCTTTCATTTACGGCACCCTCGTCACGGCCGCTGTTTCTCTGATCATCGCCGTCCCCCTCGGCATCGGTGCCGCCATCTTTCTCGCGGAGCTCGCCCCTGCAAGGGTTTCCGATACGCTCGAATTTTTCATTGATCTTCTCGCCGCCGTTCCCAGCGTCATCTATGGCCTCCTTGGTGTCTTCATCGTTGTCCCTTTGATGCGTCAGTACATTCAGCCCGCGCTCAAGCATTCCCTCGGCTTCCTCCCGCTCTTTCAGGGCCCGGCCTACGGCGTCGGATTTCTGACCGCCGGCATCGTCCTGGCCATCATGGTCATTCCCTACATTATTTCCGTCTCGCGCGAAGTGCTCCTTTCTGTCCCGCGCGACCAGCGCGAAGCCGCTCTCTCTCTTGGCTCCACTCGCTGGGAATCGACTTGGAAAGTGGTCGTACCCTTTGCCCGGAGCGGCATCTTCGGCTCGATCTTTCTGGCGCTCGCCCGCGCACTTGGCGAGACCATGGCCGTCACCATGGTTATCGGTAATAGCCCCGTCATCAGCGCTTCTCTGTTTTCCCCCGGCTATTCCATCGCCGCCGTCATCGCCAACGAATTCAGCGAAGCCTCCGGCGATCTTTATCTCGAATCTCTGATCGAACTCGGATTGGTCCTCTTCATCCTCACATTTGTCCTCAACGGCCTCGCCCGCTTGTTGATTGTCGCCACCTCGCAGCGCGGCAGCGGAATGAGCCACGCATGAGCTCTCATCTCCGTTGGCGCAAGTTTGTAAGTGGCTTCATGCTGACGATGACCGGTGTCTGCGCCTTGGTCTCCGTCTCCGTCCTCTTTTTCATTCTCGGCTACCTTTTCTATCACGGCGGAACTTCGATCAGTTGGAACTTCTTCACCAAGTTGCCCGCCCCCGTCGGCGAATCCGGCGGCGGCATGGCCAACGCCATCCTTGGCAGTGCCAAGTTGCTCTTGTTCGCTTCCCTCGTCGGCGTTCCCATCGGATTCTTCGGCGCTATCTATCTCGCGGAATTCAGCGGCGGCACTACCGCCTTCGTCGTCCGTTATGCCGCGGACCTGCTCAACGGCGTCCCTTCCATTGTCATCGGCATCTTTGCGTACAGCTTGGTAGTCCTCCCCTTCAAGCATTTCTCCACTCTCGCCGGCGGTTTTGCTCTCGGACTCATGATGATTCCCATCACCCTGCGCAGCACCGAGGAATTTCTGCGCGCCGTCCCGAACGCTTTTCGCGAAGGCGCCATGGCTCTCGGCGCCAGCAAATGGAAAACCATCGCCACCGTCATCGTCCCCGCCGCGTATCGCGGTATCCTTACTGCCGTTCTGCTGGCCTTCGCTCGCGTCGCTGGTGAAACTGCTCCGCTCCTCTTCACCGCTTTCGGCAATCGTTTCTGGAGTCCCGGCTGGAATCAGCCCACCGCCTCCTTGCCCGTCATGATCTTTACTTATGCCATTGCTCCGTATGATGATTGGCACCGTCAAGCTTGGGCCGCGGGGCTTGTCTTGCTCGGCTTGATTCTGGTCATTAACATCGTTGCCCGGGCGATTCTTTCCCGGGGCATTGCGGTTCCGAGGTCTTAACCTATGCACGCTTCTGTGAGGCCGGCATTGTCTTTGAACATTCCACCCATCGTCGCAAGCGCAACGGCGCGGGAGACGCCGGTGGCCCTCGCCATGCGCATGACCATGTCCAAAGTCAATTTCTTCTATAGCGCCAAGCAGACCCTCTTCGATGTCAACATGGCCATCGCCACCAACAAGGTCACTTCGCTGATCGGACCCTCCGGCTGCGGCAAGTCCACCCTCCTTCGCACCCTCAACCGCATGCACGAAACTGTTCGCGGCGCCCGCCTCGAAGGCGAGATTCTTCTCGACGGCCAGAACATTCTCACCCAGGACGTCACCGCCCATCGCCGCCGCGTCGGCATGGTCTTCCAGCGCCCCAATCCTTTCCCCAAATCCATTTTCGAAAACGTCGCCTACGGCTTGAGGATCAACGGCTCGAAAACCCCCATCTCGGAAGCCGTCGAAAAAAGCCTCCGCCGTGCCGCCCTCTGGGACGAAGTCAAGGATCACCTTCACAAGTCGGCCTACGAACTTTCCGGCGGACAGCAGCAGCGCTTGTGCATCGCCCGCGCCCTCGCCGTCGAACCCGAAGTTCTCCTCCTCGATGAACCCTGCTCCGCGCTCGATCCCATCAGCACTGCCAAAATCGAAGAACTCCTCGTGCAGTTGAAGGATCTCTGCACCATCGTCACCGTCACCCACAACATGCAGCAGGCTGCGCGCATCAGCGACTTCACCGCCTTCCTGCTCACCGGTCAGCTCATCGAGTTCAGTCCCACGCCGCAGCTCTTTACCACGCCTGGTGATCCGCGTACGGAGGCCTACATCACCGGCCGCTTCGGCTAAAGCATTGTTTTGATTGTCATTCCGAGGGCGGCGCGCTTTTTGCGCTCCGGTCGGTTTTGCGGAACGCGCAATCTGCTTTTTCACACCGGCCATTGAGGAAAGGGTTCATGGAACGCCACTTCGAAAAAGACCTGAACGAAATGAAAGAGCGCCTGCTCTGGATGGGCAGCCTCGCCGAACGCGCCGTTCACCAGTCCGTTCACGCCGTCCTGGAATCCGATGAACAGCTCGCCAAGCGCGTCCTCGAGGAAGAAGACGCCATCAACGAACTCCAGATGGAAATTGACGACCGCGTCGTTCAGCTCCTCGCTTTGCACCAGCTCATGGCCACCGATCTCCGCTTCGTGCTGGCTGTCTCGCGCATCAACAACGACCTCGAGCGCATCGGCGATCAAGCCGTCAACATCGCCCAGGGCGCCCTTCGCGTCCTCCGCCACCCGCGTGTCAAACCCTACGTGGATCTCCCCCGCATGAGCGAGCTCGTCGAGGAAATGGTTCGCAACGCCCTCAACGCCGTCGTCCGCCGCGACGTCGACCTCGCGCAGAACGTCCTCGCCAGCGACGATCAGGTGGACCACTACCGCGACCAGATTTTCCGCGAATTGCTTACCTACATGATGGGCGATTCGAGCGTCGTCTTTCCCGCCTTCGAACTCATCCTCGTCGCCAAAAACCTCGAGCGCATCGGCGACCACGCCACCAACATCGCCGAGGACGTCATCTACCTCGTCCAAGGCCAGGATATCCGCCACAACACCGTCGACCGGCGCTAGCCTTATTCGATTTTCACCGGGCCCATCGCCCCTCGCATCGCGCGAAAAGCGGAACTGTCTCTTTTTGCTTGCTCGAACTGGCTCTCCGCGTACTGCCGCTGGAGTTGCACCGTCAGAAAACTTCCCCGCAATAGGCTCGAATCATGATTGGACCAGACTTTGCTGGTGCTGCGATCCCCGTACCGCTCGATGATCATCCTGCAAAACTTGGGCGCTTCGCGTGGATCGTAACCATGCTCAATCACATTCTGCAGGCCCAACCGGTCCGCCTGGTTTTCCAGCTCCCGCTGGTGTCCATTCACAACGGATGCAATACCCAGCCCAGCCATGAATGTTCCGAGGTCCCCGATGAACCCGCTGGCAACCAATCCCGCGATGATCAGTCCCACGCGTTGCCCGCGCGTTTCGTGCACTTCACGCCAGTAGTGCACCTGTAGCACGTGCGCGATTTCGTGGCTCAGCACGAACGCTAGTTGAGCTTCGTTCTGAATGGCTCCGAGCAGCGCCGTGTTGATCAGCAGTGTTCCATCTGGCAGCGACGCGGCGTTGATACTGGAATCTTCCACAACAAAGAACCGGAACTCCAGCGCCCGTGTCGTTCCTCGATTTCCCGGCGGCAGCAACGAGTCACCCAGAGTCGTGACGTACTCCTGAACGCTCCGCACCGGAAACAGCTTCATCCTCCCCTGTACTTTGTCTCCCTTGCGGAATTCAATCACGTCAATCCCCGTCTGTGAGTCCTTCGCTCGGACCACTTCCAGGCCGTGCGGCATCTTGTAGGCATCTTCCGGAGCTGGCGCGGCTAACTCGATTCGCTCCGCCGCAATTCGCCCGCCGCTTCCCCGCACGCCGTTGTATTTCAGATGGTAGCCCGCCAGCGTTTGCTCCGCTCTTCCCGTGCCTCCCGCCGCCGGGCCCGACGCGGCTACGACTTTCACGGCATCCCACTCCCGGTGCGTTTGCGCTGTCAGATCCAGCCAGTAGCCGTCCGCCTTCAGCGCCGCCGCAGCCCCTCCGGAAATCTTACTGGCCTCTCCCGGCTCCTCTTGCAGATACGCCCCGCCATGGATCTGTTTATCGGCATCTTTCAGGTCCACGGTAATTCTCTCCGCGAAAAACTTGTGCTTGTCGAGCCACTGCCCTTCCGCCTCGATCAACATTCCCGGTCCGAGATCCGCCATTGCCATCGCGTGCTCACCCGAGGCATCCTGCCCGGTGATGCGGCTCGCCACCGTCAATTCCAGTCTGTCGTCCAGGATCGCCACCGTGCGATCATCCACTCGCGCCGTAATATAACCCCGCACCTTCATCTTTGCGGCCCCGGTTGCCGGCCAGGGCGCCACTAGGCACACTGTCAGGAGGCACGCCCCCAGTTGCTGCCACTTTCTCACTTGCGCCGTCGGATTCATCGTCACTCTCTTCATCGCCCAACTTCTCTTCAGAAATCGCTAACCCTTCGCTTTTTCCTTCAGCGCGTTCTTGACCTCGTGTGCGATCTGGTGTGCCGCCGCTTTCGCCATGACCTCTTCATTCCATCTCGGCGAGATCTTTACATGACTCTTGATCGCCCCAAGGTCCTGGTGGTCGCTCCGCCGGGTAACATTCACGTCCATCTTCAGGCTCCGCATTCCCGCGCCAAACCCGATGATCGCGTCCGCCGCGCGGTTGCCTTTTTTGTATTCCGTGATGACTCCTTGGATGACCACGGAGTTGGCCGCATCCGTCTCTTCCACCGCTTCTCCCTCGCCGACCACTTGCACGAACAGCTTTGTCTTCCCCAATTCATTCCTCAGCTCCGCGTAGAGGTAATCTGTAAACGCAGGCGAAAGCTCCACCCCCTCCACTCGTGTAAAATGTTTGGCCTCCACGGTCTTGTAGGTGGCCTCGGGATCTTTCGCCGCCGCGCCCGGCACGGCCATCAGCGTTGCTAGCAGTACGGCTGTCAATAAACGCATTCTTTTCACCTCTTCTCCTGTCTTGACTCGAACCTCTTGCCTCTGTCCCCGTCCCCAATAACAACTGCCATCTCCCCGCTGGGAGCCGCGGCCGGGGCAGTCGGACTATCCTTCATCAGTGACCCAACCGCTTCCCGCAATTGCGTCCCCCGCACCAGGTTTCTTACCGCGTCCTCCAGCGCCCCTTCGATGTTGGCTTGAACGTTTTTCTGGATATTCTTTTTCCGTATCGCCGCGTTCGCGATCGACGTTCCTTTTGCCTCAATTTGCTGCGACTCTTCCGTCTTCACATTCTTGACCATCACCGAAAATTCCACTTTGCCAAAAAAATCCAGCCCGGAACCCTGCGCCAGTCCGAAATGAAACAGGTAAATCTGCAGCACCAGGTCTGCCGAAGCTGCATCCGCAGCAAGCAGCCCTGCCGATTTGAGCGATTGTTCAATCGCCTCGCGCGCGATTTCCGTCGGTTGCCGGTCCAGGAACACTCCGCCGCGGTCCCTCAGCACCAGCATGGGCTGTGGATTTCCGGAGCGGTCAATCACCTCGGAGATAAAGAACTTCGGCGCCTTCGCGAATCTCTGCGGTGGCACCGGCGCCGCCAGTTGCACATGGATGGTGTTCTCCGGCGCAGGTTTAGGCTCATCGGCCCGGACGCCCAGAGACGACAACGCACACGCCAGCAATATCCCGCCCGACACAAATGCAACACGGTGGGAACCCATTTTCGCCTCCGTCACTCCCCATTGCGCCATAAGCTACTCCCTTTTCCGGGGCCGTTCAATTCGCCCGTCTTGCCTCTGCCGCGAAATTACTAACAACCTGCACCCCCGGCAAGCGACACGGAGCGACATCAGCTCCCTTTGCCCGTCTGTCGCCACTTGTCATAAGAGGGTCCAGCGCACACAACGGTGGGTGCAGGCGCAAAACCGCCGCAAAAATGTTTGTAAATTAGTTTCCGATTACTGCTACTTGTCAGGCGCAGGCGAGTTTCAGACCGGTTTGCCTCAGCCTGGGTACCGCGCTCGCATAGCGGCGACGGATTTGACGACCAGCGTCTCCAAAACTTTTTGGTCCACATCAGCAAGCTTTTTGATATACAAGCAGCCCTTGCCGGTCATGTGCTTGCCGAGTTTCGCACGCAGTGCTCCAGAGTCGCTGAACCCGCTCATGTTATACAGAACAGTTGCGGCCTTACGCGGTGAAAAAGCGATAACCGGCATATCGCCCTCGCGCCCGCTATCGTACCTGTAGTGATAGCTGCCGAACCCTATGATGGATGGCCCCCACATCTTCGGCTTTTCGCCGGAAGCGCTTTGCATCAACTGGACAAGCGCCTTTGCGTCTGCCCGCCTGGTCCGGTCCGTGAGCTTGGCGATAAACGCCGCTACACTCAATTTCGTGAGCTTGGTTTTGTTGTCGGCCATTCCTGCCACCTTTTGTCTTTTCCAGAGGCTAACATGGCTTGGTGCAGGCGCCGAAACCCTAGTTTAAGAGAGACCGCAGAATCCAAATCAAAATGCCAATGGGAATTCCCGCCGCAGCAATAGCTGCGAATAAGATGATTGCCAGGAACATCCAATCCCGCCTGGTGTTGGCGCCGGGCTGCTCCTTCTCTCGGATCAGCAGCCGGTAGTTACGTCTGTTCGCCTTCCAAAAGACGTGGAAGATGTCGCCTGCTACCGGTATTGCTCCTAGTGTGGTTTCAAGAACTACGTTGGCAATCATGCGAACCAGAGTGATCGATTGCACGCCCCGACGCCAGGCCGCGAACACAATTAAGAGAGATGCGATACCCGCCGCGGCATCTCCGATCCCGGGGACCCATCCGATCAGGGCGTCGAGCCCAAATCGAATCTGGGTTCCAGGGATTCGGAAAATGTCGTCCAGCAGGGCCGCGATGTAATCGAGGTGCTCGTTTGACGAAAGTTCGAGGGGCATAGAGCCTGTCCCCTCAATACTATACAGGCCGCACAAGCCTGGCGCGGAGTTGCCCGTATCGCACTGAACGCGACTTCGGGGCAGAGCACATCCGGCAATCCGACTTATCGAGGTACTATGTAGAGATTCCAGTTTCGAGTTTACGCCTCGATTCCCACCTGAGCTAAAATTTGACGAAGAGTGCTCCGTCCGGTTCTCCCTGGGCACGAAGAGAGTAGCACCATCGCGCAGCCAATCCTGGCTGTGCGGTTTAATGCGCGGGCGAGCAACCTCAAGGGCTAGCCGACAAAAGTCGCACACCACCCGCGTTCAGGAGCGCCAGCAATGTCAGCACCGCCGCCCAGGAAATGGCAATCCCCACTTTCCGATCCGGAGTACGCACAAATCTTGCCGTGATGCGCTGGGTCCCGGCAGTGAGCGAGAGGATCATCTGCCCGCTTGATTCAGCATGCTGCGGCGTCACCGCCTTGCCATTCACTTCCACGTGCCACGCCGGATAATTCAGCAGCCGTAGCGCCACTCGCACCGGCTCAGCCGAGAGGATGCGCAAGTCTTTTTCTTCGGCCCTCCAGCGTGCAATCCGGATCTCCGCCTTCAGCGGGCTGGTTCCAGAGTCTTCGGCCGGCAGAATCTGCACTCGCGCCGCTTTTTCCGGCAAGTTGGTATGATCGTCGCCCAGCGGATCGTATTCGTCCGTGCCCTCGAATCCCTGGTCGTTCGCAATCGCTTCTCGCAATACCGGGATGTCTTCGGAATCCCACCAGGCTTGTCGAACGAGAAAAGTCGCTGTTCCACCGGACACGAAAATCACCATCACGGCCAAGATCCACCGCAGCCGCCCGCGCGCCATCGCTGCCGCCAGGAAGCAGCCGTACGGCACCGCGAGAATGGCCATGCATCTCCAGGGAAACTGCACGAACCGCAACTTCGGAAGGTGCGCCCAAAAAAGCGAACTCGGGCGAATCATCAGGATCGTCGCTGCCGCGGAAACCACCAGCAGCACGCGCCACAGTTTTCTGGCGTTTTCGTTTTCCCGTTCCTCAGACCTTCCTCGGCGCGCCGCAATGGCCCCGAGTCCCGTCATCACTATCAACAGAACCGCCACGCTCGACGCAATCCAATTGAACACGTTATGTTCCGGATCGTTGATCATCGTGTACAAGAAATTCTCAGACGGCTGCAAACCAGAAGAAAGCGCTTGCGCGATGTTTACCCAGCGCTGCTCGTAGGCCGCCGGCAAAAGATAAAAACTCGTCAATCCAAATCCCAGCGCCAGTCCGCCCGCGCCCCACACCACAGAACGCAGCGATTTTTGCTCCAACGCCGCCCACGCAAAAAGTAGCGCCGCGCTGTAAGTCGCCAGTACTCCCGCTGGCGCATTGCAAAGCCACACCGCCGCGAACGCCACCGCGAAAAACGCCAGAGCCCGCGGCAATAAACGCCGCCGATTCTCCATCACGTGGCAAAGCTGCAGCGCCGTCAGCACCACCAGCGGCAGCAGCGCGCAAGCCAGTTGCTCCGCAAAATCGCTGCGCATGGTAACGATCAGCAGCGCATACGGGTTCGCCGCATAACAAGCTGCTCCAAAAAGCGCCGCACCCCTCGGCAGAAATCGCCGCGCCAGCGCAAACAGAGAAACTCCCGCAATTGTCTGCGCGACGACAATAAAAACTCCCGGCACCGCATTCCACGGCGCCACCATGCCCAGCGCCGCACCCAGCATCCACGACAGCGGCGGATAAAAAACAAATCGTGGCTCCCCAAATCCGTGGTTTGCCCACTCCGTCCATCGCGGGAAAAAAATCCCTTCTTTCCACTGCCCCGCCACGTCCAGCCACGATGCTGCGTGAAATCCGAAATCATGCCCCGAAGCATTCCCCAGAAAGAAAAATGGTGAAATCACCAGCAGCGCTGTCAGAAAAGAAACGCCCAGCGCGGGCAGCCACTCGCGAATTCCTGCGGTCGCGGTTATTCTCTTTGAGTGTTCGCCGGAAGATGTCATTGAGTGTTCATGCCACTGGTACCGCTCGAGAAACGCAGGTCAGCGCTTCATCCATTTGTGTGCGGCCGCAGCGCAGTTGAGCGATAATACACGCGCTCATGGCCACCGCAAACACCGCCCCCACTCCCATCATCGAAGCGCGCAAGCTGGAGAAATCCTACCCCCAGCCCGACGGCAGCCGCATCCAGGTGATCGCCGCCACCGATCTTGCCATCTATCCCGGCCAGATCATCGCGCTGCTCGGCGCTTCCGGCTGCGGCAAATCTACTCTGCTTCGAATGTTGACCGGTCTTTCCCCCGCCAGCGGCGGCGCCGTCTACTGGCATGGCCATCCCGTCGGCGACGAAGCGCCCAACGTTTCCATCGTCTTTCAAAGTTTCGCGCTTTTTCCATGGCTCACCGTTCTGGAAAACGTCGAAGCTCCTCTCGAAGCCCGGGGCATGCCCCCCATCGAGCGCCGTAAGCGCTCCCTCCGCATCATCGATGCGGTCGGACTCGATGGATTCGAAACGGCATACCCCAAGGAACTTTCCGGCGGCATGAAGCAACGCGTCGGAGTCGCGCGCGCTCTCGTCGTTGAGCCCGAAGTGCTTTTTATGGACGAGCCTTTCTCCGCGCTCGACGTCCTCACTGCGGAAACGCTGCGCGGCGAACTCCTCGAACTTTGGCTCGGCCACAAAATCCCCACGCGCGCGATTTTCATCGTTACGCACAATATTGAAGAAGCCGTCGTCCTCGCCGACCGTATCATCGTTCTCGGCCGCAACCCGGCGCACATTCACGCGGACTTCAAAGTGGACATGCCCCAGCCTCGCGACAGAAAGTCCGCTCACTTCCTCGAACTCGTGGATTCCATCTATCGCATTCTTACGCGGCCGGATCACAAGGACGAAGCCGCTCCGCCGCGGACTTTCGGCCCGGGAAAAGAAGTGCGGCCGAAGATTGTCATGCTTCCTCACACGCGCCCCGGCGGCCTGGCGGGCCTGCTCGAAATCCTGGCCGACCAGGGGGGGCGGGTCGACCTTCACCGTCTTGCCGGCGAACTGAGTCTCGAAGTTGACGCGCTGCTGCCTTCCGTGGACACCGCCGCCCTGCTGGGTTTTCTGCGCGTAGTGGAAGGCGATGTGCTCATTACTCCCGAGGGCCAGGCGTTTGCCCAGGGGGACATCCAAGCGCGCAAAACAATTTTTCGCAAGGCTGCTCTTTCGAACGTGCCCTTGCTGCGGCAAATGGAACAGGCGCTGAAAGCCAAGGCCAACCGCACCCTGAGCGAAGAGTTTTTTCACGATTTGCTCGACGAACATTTTGGCGAAGAAGAATCGCGCCGCCAGCTTGAGACCGCCATCCAGTGGGGCCGCTACGCGGAAATCTTCGACTACGACGCCGCCACCGGCAAGCTGGCGCTGACCGAGGCCTGACGCGCGCGTGCCGGTTCTCACTACTTCCGCTGTAATCGACACGCCGATTCCGCCGGCGGTGAAGCGGCCCGCGGGCTCGCGCTGGAGCTGGGCATTTCTGATTGACATCGCTGTTTTTCTTTTTGTTTTCGCTGGAATTTTTGGCGTGTACGCGATCGGCCGTTCCTGGCTCGGTCCGATCCGTCCGCACGTCGAAATTTCGCAAAATCCCCGCGACCTGCCGCTCTACGCTCTGTACTCACTCGTTCGAATCAGCGTCGCTTACGTACTGAGCCTGGTTTTTGCTCTCGCCTACGGTTACGTCGCGGCCAGCTCGTGGCGCGCGGAAGTTTTCATGGTACCGCTGCTGGACATTCTCCAGTCCATTCCCGTGCTGAGTTTTCTGCCGGGCGTCATGCTGGCGATGGTGGCGATTTTTCCGCACAGCCAGTTTGGCGTGGAGCTCGGTTCCATTTTGCTGATCTTTACGGGACAAGTATGGAACATCGCGTTCAGTTTTTATTCTTCGCTGAAGACGGTGCCTCGCGAACTGCGTGAAGCCGCGGTTATCTATCGTTTCAGCCGCTGGCAGCGCTTCGCCGAACTCGACCTGCCTTTTTCCACGATCGGCCTGGTCTGGAATTCCATGATGTCCGTGGCCGGCGGCTGGTTTTTTCTGATGGCCTGCGAAATGTTCGTGCTCGGCAAGCGCGACTTCCGCCTTCCGGGACTCGGTTCCTTCCTTCAAACCGCGGCGAGCCATGGAGATACGCGGGCGATTCTGTGGGGCGTCGCCGCGATGATCGCCGTCATTGTGATTCTCGATCAGCTCGTTTGGCGCCCCATCATCGCGTGGGCGGACAAGTTCAAGTTCGAACAAGTGGAAAGCTCCGGCACTCAGCAGACCACTCTGCTTAATCTTATCGGCCGCGCTTCCATTGTGCTGCGCTTGTACCGGCTTTTTGTTCAACCCGTTTTCAACTGGCTTACTCTGACCTTCACGCTTGGCGCACGCCGCGCCGCAGAAACGTTTTCCGCTCCGAAGCAGAGCCTCGTGCGCCGCTGGATCGGCTATCTGCTCGCTACGGGTATTCTGGTTGGTTTGGGGTTTGCTGTTTTCCACGCGGCGCGCGAATTATCCGGTCTTCATCGCGAAGACTATCGAGAACTCCTGGAAAGCGCTGCGCTTACTTTTCTGCGCGTGAATACCGCGCTCATCCTCGGGGCGCTGTGGACCGTTCCCGTCGGCGTGGCCATCGGTTCGAATCCCAGATTCGCCCGCATCGCGCAGCCATTGGTGCAGATGGCCGCTTCCATTCCCGCCACCGCCCTTTTTCCGATTATTCTTCTTTTTCTCCTGCGCTTGCGCGGCGGACTCGAAATTGCCGCCATGCTGCTGATGCTCCTGGGCACGCAGTGGTACATTCTCTTTAATGTCATCGCGGGGGCGATGGCCATTCCGACGGACCTTAAGGAAGCGGCAGAAGTCTACCGCTTCAGTTCGTGGGATCGCTGGCGACATCTGATCCTGCCGGGGATTTTTCCGTATCTCGTCACCGGCATGGTGACCGCCTCCGGCGGCGCGTGGAACGCCAGCATCGTGGCGGAATATTTTCACTTTCAGGGAAGGATCGTTTCGACCGCCGGTCTCGGCAGCACCATCAGCAGCGCCAGCGACACGGGGCGTTTCGACGTGCTGCTGGCTTCCACGCTGATCATGGCGACGATCGTCGTGCTCATCAACCGCTTGCTTTGGCGGCGACTCTACCGTCTGTCATCGTCGCGCTTCAAGCTGGAAACCTAGCGCGAAACTAGTTCAGTTGTTTTCCTTTTTCTCCGTTGCGGCTGTCGCCGGAGCCGGCGGCGCAGGCTTTTCACCCCAGATGTATTGGGCGAACCACTTTTCATTTTCTTCCATCACGGCGCGCTGCTGTTTTGGTTTCGTGATGCCGTGGCCGAATCCTTTGTAGACGACCATCTTTACAGGTACGCCGTGGTCCTCCAGTGCTTGCCGCAATTCGAACGCGTTGGGGATGGGCACGCGGCGATCGTTCTCGCCGTGCTGGATGAGCGTGGGCGTTTTGGCCTTGGCGATGTAGCTGACGGGCGAAGTCTTCTTGTAAATGTCCGGGTCGTCCCACGGCGTGGCGTGCAGATATTGCGGTGTGAACGGCGTGATGTCCGTATTCGCGTAATAGGTCATCCAGTCGGAAATGCCCGCGCCGACGGAGACGGCCTTGAAGCGATCGCTTGACGCCGTGATGAACGCGGAAATATAACCGCCCTGGCTCCAACCCATCGAGCCAACGCGGTCCTTGTCCACCCAGCCTTTGGCAATGAGCGAATCCACTCCGGAAATCACGTCGGCGTAATCGCCGACGCCGAGATTGCGGACGTTGAGCGCGCGGAATTTTTCGCCGTAGCCTGCCGAGCCGCGATAATTCGGCCGCAGGACCAGTGCACCCTTGGCCACAAAGCGTTCGATGGGATAGTAGCGGTCCGCGTTCACGATGGGCTGATCCACTCCGGTCGGCCCGCCGTGAATCACCACCAGCAAGGGATATTTTTTCTTCATGCTGAAATCGGACGGGGTGTAAAGCACGCCTTCAATCGTGGTTCCGTCGGCTGATTTCCAGGAAATCACGTCGCGGTGCGCGAGCGTAAATCCTTTTAGTTGATCGCCCATGGCCGTCAACTTCTTACCCGCCCACGGCGCGACGTTCGACGTATTGATCTCCCCGTATTGGTTTTCGAGCGCGGCGCGGTAAGCCACCACTTTGTAATCCTGTGAAAAGGAAAATGAAAAAGACGCCAGATGATCCGGAGCGCTCAGCTTTTCGACGGCTTTTGTCGCAGGGTTCAGACGGAAAAGATGCGCGTAGGTCTTCTGCTCGGCGGCGAAATAAATTCCGTCCGGCCCCCAGCCGATGAGTCCCGGGTCTTCATCGAAGGCATCGGTCAGAGTTTGTGGAGTACCTCCCTCAGCGGAGACGACGGCAATTTTCACATTAGTGTAGAAGAAATATTTCGAACCCGCCGCGGTTTCGAAGGCGACCGTCTTTCCATCGGGTGACCATTTCGGATTGGTGTCCGGCCCCGGCGTGCTCACGATCTTTCTTACTGCGCCATCGCTGACGGTCACAACGTACAGATCGGCGGTCCCCGAAGAAATCAAGTCAGGGTCCTTCTGCGCGCTGAAAGCGATGCGGGTTCCGTCCGGGGACCAGGAAAACTCACCCACGCTGAATTTGTCGCCGTCGGTCACCCGCTTCAGCTCCGCAGCCGGAGCGCCTCCGCCGGGAAGCTCGAGGGTCCAGAGATGGGTCATCTGGTAATCGGCGTGAATGACGGAATATTCGCCGTATTTTTCCTTTCGGTCTTTGAGGGTTTTCGGCTCGGCGTCGGCCATCGAAAAAGCGATGTGCTTCGAATCCGGCGCCCATTCGAACGCGTTCACCTCGGTTTCGGTTTTGGCAAGCTGCTGGGCTTCCCCGCCATCCGCCGCAATAACGTAGAGTTGTTTTTTGCCTTCAGGAGTGTCTTTGATTTGCCCGGGCCGGTCGGAAAGAAAGGCGATCCATTTTCCGTCTGGCGACCACGCCGCGTTGGTGCTCGATTTTTTTGCGGAAGTCAGCGCGTGCGACTCACCCGTTGCTGTATCTGCGAGCCACAAGTTTCTGTCGAAGGCATTGTCATCCCAATTGGCCTTTTGCACTTCGTAGACCGCGCGCCTCCCGTCCGGCGAAATCTTTGGATTGAACGCGCTCTTCCATTCCAGCGACTGATCAATGGTTGGCGTCGTTGAATTCGCCGTTTTCCCCGCCTGTCCGGTCTCCTGCGCGCGGGCAAAAAATACGAGCAACCCACACGCCGCCATCGCTGCGGGAATCAAAGACACCTTGCGCATCGCTCTGTACCCCCATTTAGTGTAAGAGACGTGAACTCAATATTTGCGGTTCCAGCGGATGAAGCCAATAAAAAGGCCAATTCCCACGATGGCAAATCCCAGGTAGATGTGCCAGCCGTGCAGTTTCGTTGCCGAAACAATCGCGCCCAAGGCGGAAAGAATCAGCAATAGGGCAGACTTGCCCTTCGTCAGTCGCTTCTGTTCGACCACTCGCTGTTCACTTTTCGCCTTTGCAATGCCCACTCTGCATCGCGCCGGCGTTTTTTCCCGGCCTTAAGTTCTCGCCAACTCTCGGCTCAGGTACACAATTTGCCCTACATGATGATACGCATGGCCCACAGAACGAACAAAAATCTGGAAGCGATTGGCGGCTTCCGGTTCACGGTCGGCAGTGTACGCCTTTCCCCAGTCCGATGCAGTTTGTTTTTGAATTGTCGCCACGACCATGGCAATCGTGCGGTCGAACGCGCCTAGCGCTTCTTCCTTGGACGGAGGCTGCTTGTCGGTAAATTCGCGATCCCGATCGCGAACGTATCCGGTTCCGGCGACGCGAGCTCCAATGTAATAATTCAAATTCCCGGTCAGATGCAGCACGAGATGGCCGACGCTGTTTCCGTAAGGATACGGCTTGCGCCAGAACTGTTCGTTCGAAAGAGGATCCGCCCAGGTGTGTAAATGGGCGGCAACATATTCGTAATATGCCGCCAGCCCCGTGACCACCGTGTCGCTGAGTTCAGGCATGAAAGAAGACCTTTGCACCTGTCAGGCGGCTAGCAAGATGAACCGGGGTGCCGCCGATTTTATTCCTCATCCTCGGAAGGCCGACAATAGCCCTCCCAGTGGAAAAGTCAAGGATTGGCTTCGTAGCGTTGCGCCGTACTGTTCGTTCCTATATCCTTGCGGGGTAACCCTCCCTGGTACCTGTTCCGCAACTTCTTGAGCCGGAGCGGGTTTGTAACCGCGCCCGGTCAAAATCCATCGAAGTTCAGCGCGCTATGTCTCACTTGGCAAACTCCCGGAGACTCTACCCCCTTCTCCCGCGGGACTATATCCGGCGGCGCCGCGCCATCCGACGAATCACCAACGTAGTGCTGATTGCCGTGTTTAGCCTGGCGAGCGCTTATTTCATTACTCGTTCGACGGGCGGAACGGGTTTCCGGGCGCGCAAAATGACCACGAACCCGGTGCCTGCTTCGCTTGGGGCTGCTCCTCCAGCGTCTACGGCTGCGCCGGCTACCCCGGTTCCTGCCTCGGCGCAAGAAAACGGCTACGAGTTGGAACCGGGCCCCTACACGGTTTCGGAAGTCGAGGAGCTGGTTCTCCACGACGCCAAACGCAGCAAAGAGCTGCACGTGCGGATTTTCTATCCGACCGATGCGGGGAAGTATCCGGTCATTGTGTTTTCCCATGGGGCGGGCGGTTCGCAAAATTGTTGCGATGGCCTCACGCGCCACTGGGCCAGCTACGGATACGTGACCATCCAGCCCACTCATGACGATTCGGCGGTGCAGCGACGCAATCAGGGCGAGGAGAATATCCAGTTCATCGAGGCTGTTCGCGAAGCGCTGAAGAAACCGGCGCTTTGGGAAAGCCGGCCGCTGGACGTTTCCTACGTTCTCGATGCGCTGCCTGCGCTCGAGAAGCGCGTCCCCGGTCTGCTCGGAAAGATTGACGTGAATCGCGTCGGCGTCGGCGGACATTCCATGGGTTCTTACACGACAGAAGCCATTGCGGGCGCGCTGGTGGATCTGCCTTCGCATCCCGGCAGGGATTTTGCGGACCCGCGCGTGAAGGCGGTGCTTTGCCTGTCGCCGCAAGGCCCAGGCCAGTTCGGATTGAAAGAGCATTCGTTCGATCAAATCTCTCTGCCGTACATGGGGATGACCGGCTCGCTCGACAGTCTCGGTCCGGTCGCCAGTCCTCGGTGGCATAAGATTCCGTTTGAACGCAGCCAGCCTGGCGACAAATATCAGGTCTTCATTACGGGCGCTAATCACATGTCGTTCATCACGCCGCGGACGCGGTTGCCCGGGCGCACAGAGCAGGGTGGAGCCATCTTTGATTACACGAATTCCGCGTCCCTTGCCTTTTGGGATGCCTATTTGAAGAGCGACGCGAGGGCAAAGTCCTACCTTCAGTCCGACGCGCTGGAGAAATACAGCCACAGCGCGGTCAAACTTTCGCGGCGTTGAATCGCTCCAGGTCATTAACAACCGCGAATCCTGCGGTTTTCCACAGTTCGACGGTAGGGGGTCCTTCCGTACTATTGACCCTGTTACTACCCCCCGCAGACACTAAGTACAGTCATGGCTCGCTATTCCGCCTTTCTCGGGCGTCGCGTGGAGGTTCAATATCGCGCCGGCGACATCGTGCTGCCGGCCTCCGGCACTTTCGTCGCCGATTCCGGCCGCTCCGTCTTCCTGGAACAGAACTTCGAGCAGCGCGGACAGCACAAACACTTTCGCTGGGAAATCCCTTATCAGTATCTGGTGCGCATCGAGGAAAAGCCCGACTCCGGCGCTTCTACAAACGGCGGCTCCCAACATGTTGTTCCGAAAGCTGCGCCCGAAGCTGCTCCGGCGTCCAAACCTGACGAAAAGCCATTGAGCGCTGCGGCCACCGCCCCGGTGGGCGGCGCCTCCAGGCTGATGCCCCTGCCCCATCGTCCAAACACTGCCTGAGCAGTTCGAAATAATCGCGTCCCTGCTTCCGTACCCGGATTCGGCTACAATCGTCTCCTCTTTTGAGCAACGTGCAGGCTTGTTTTGCGCCCGCCAATTTCGAGGAGGCCATTCTTGGAACCCGTTCCTAGCGCTAAAAAAATTGGACTCATAGGTCTCGGTTTGATGGGCCGCCCCATGGGCATGAATCTCATCAAGGCCGGCCACTCCCTCACTGTCTGGAATCGTACTGCTTCGCGCGCCGATGAACTGGTCGCCGCTGGAGCAAAGCTTGCAAAATCTCCCCAGGAAGCCGCCAGCGCCGCTGACTTTATTCTGACCATGGTCAGCGATCCGCCGGCACTGGAAGAAGTGTTGTGGGGTTCGAATGGCGCGATGCAGGCCGTGAAGCGGGGCAGCATTTATGTCGACTCAAGCACCATTTCTCCGGCGCTCGCCCGCAAAATCGCCGCGGCTTGCGCTGAACGAGGCGCACGATTTCTCGACGCGCCGGTCACCGGCGGTGATTGGGGGGCCAAGAAAGGCGAACTGGTCTTCATGATCGGAGGCGATGCGGAAACGTTGAAAGAGGCAGAGCCGATTCTTGGCGTGATGGGCAAAAAATGGTTTCACCTCGGACCGAACGGCGCAGGCCAAACCATCAAGCTGGCGATGAACATGATTCTCGCGCTGCAAGTAGACGCTTTGGCCGAAGCTCTCGCGCTCACCATCCGCGCGGGCATCCAAGGCGAGAAGCTAGTCGAGGTCCTCGAATCCAGCATGGGACGCTCCGGTCTGCTGGACGTCAAAGCGCCCAATCTCCTCAAGGGAGAATACGTTCCGAGCTTCCCGCTGCGGCTTATGCACAAGGATCTGGGGCTCGCGCTGGACCTTGCCAACCAGCTCGGCGTCGCTCTTCCTGCCACGGCTGCAGCCCGCGAAACCTATAACTACGTCAAGGGCGCCGCCAAAGAAGATCTCGACTACTCCGCAGTGATGAAATTTTGGAAATCGTGACGCCTTTCCACCAGACTTGCCCGGCAGATTTCACTTCGAGAGAGGGGTGCTGCTTGAAAATTGGTTTCCTCGGACTTGGCGACATGGGCCAATGATCTCCGTTCATTTCGCTTCGGCATCCAGCTAGACACTTTGCTAAACTTTTTCGCCGTGGAGATCAATCATGAGCGCGCCTGACCCATCGAAAATCCAAAAGTTTCGCGAAGACCTTCATCAGGAATGGACTGGTGCACGGAAAGTGGCCGCCTGGCGCAAGTGGCAGGCGCAAATCGCGGCGTTCACGCGGGGTGCGACCGACGCCATCCTGGAAGGCGCTCATCTTCGCCCCGGCATGAGCGTTCTCGATCTTGCCAGCGGGGTTGGAGATCCAGCGCTTTCGGTCGCCGCGGAAGTAAGTCCCACAGGCCATGTCACAGCCACGGATCTCGGCCCGGGAATGATGTCGCTCGCGGAAGAAATGGCGCGCGAACAAAATCTTACAAACATTGAATTCCGCGAAGCCAGCGCCGAAGCACTCCCCTTTCCGGATGAATCCTTCGACGTGCTTACCTGCCGTTTTGGGATCATGTTTTTTCCGGATCTTCCCAGGGCGCTTCGCGAATGTCTGCGCGTGTTAAAACCTGGCGGCCGAGCGGTGTTTGTCGCCTGGGGCAAAAAGGAACAACCATTTTTCACTACTACGTCGGGAATTATTCTGAAGCACGCTCCGGTACCACCCCCGTCCCCCGATCCTGATGCACCGAGCCCCTTCATGTTTGGCGAGCGCGACCGGCTCCGGCGCGCGCTCGAAGCAGCTGGCTTCAAGAATGTTCACGAAGAAGACCGTATCATCGCTGGACGCTGGGCCTTGTCCATCGAAAAATACTGGGAGCAATTCACCGAAGTGACGGCGCAGTTCCGCCTGCTTCTTGACCAATTCACACCCGAAAAGATGGTTCAAGCACAATCCGAAATCTTCGCCGCCCTTGGGAAATTCTGGAATGGCAAGGAATTGAACATGCCGCTCGAAATCGTCATCGGCACCGGCACGCGCCCTTGAACCAGTTTCAAGATATATCAGAGTCAGCCGCGTGCCGAACTTGCGCTGCTAATCGAAATGGAACTTCACGGTCACACTAAAGTGACTCGGGACAGGGCGCCCGCCCAACCGGGCTGGCTCGTACTTCCACAACCGCATCGCATTCACGGCTGCTTCTCGCAAAAGACCGGGACCAGCGACCACTTTCACTTCCGTTACTCTGCCATTCGCGTCGATGAGCGCGTCTAGGGTGACGTCCCCGGTGATATGATTTGCCTTCGCCAGCCTGGGGTAGGCGGGAGGCACAGCTTTGATCAGGCGGGCTTGCTGAACTTCGTTGGCTGCGGGAAGGGCTCCAGTCGCGGGCGGCGGCTTCACTTCCCTCATCAGAATTCCGCCCAAGGCCGCATCGAGCGGCGGCGCCTCACCAGAAACGACAGGGGCGTTGGAAATGGAAGCCTCGGACAAACTATTCGTCTTCGGGCGATTCACCCTGGGTGTGACGAGCGCGAACTTACGAGCCGGCTCCGATCTTGCGGATGCAGCTTGTCGCCGAGAGACGCCTTCTGACAGCGCTACATGCGAAGAAGCTGCAATAGATGCAGGGGCCGTTTGGGCGGACACCGTTTCAGCGGAATTGTGATCGAACCACAAAAGCCAGCGCCGATTTTCCGCGTCCTGCACTTCCACGAGGAACGGGGTCCGATTTCCGGCGCCCTCGCGGTATTTTGCGCTGACCGGCGCCGTTTGAACTACCGCGCCGGCAGGCAACCTCGCAGCTGCCCCGGACTTGCGCGTCCCCACCGGCAGAATCATTTTCAAGACGGCCACCACAATGAGGACTGCCACAAGTCCTGGCACGGCCGTTACCCCGATCCGCTTCCTCCAGCTATCTAAACCGGGTGCCGCTTTACGATTTTGTGCCTCCTCCTCCATGACCTTGCTGTACGCCTCAAAGGTGGGCGCTTCCAGAATTCTTTCCACTCGCTCAATACTCGACTCGGAATTGCCCCCTTCGCTCAACGTTTCATCGAGCTCAACTTTTTCAAGTGAAGGCTCTGCAAACACCTCCATCGGTTTTGCCAACTCGCTCCGCGGGATTGGTGCTTCCGCAGTCTTACTCGTTTCGTTGCCCTGCCGATTGCTGCCGATGCATGCCTCGAACGATAGCCAGTGCCGAATCTGCTCCCTGGTTTCTTCTTTCAACTCCGCGAACTGCACTCCCGCCGTTCTTTCGAACTCGCGCGTCCATTTAATCTCACCTGCCGCCGCGAACGTTTCGCTGATGATTTCTCCGCCGAATGCTTCCGGCATCCGGCCCATTGCTTGGAGCGTAAAGCCAATGCGCTCTCCCTGCGACGGAGCGTCCGCAAATTCGAGGCCCATCCCGGTTTCATTCAAGTTCAGCAGCTTACCCCAGTTGTTCTCGCCGAAATAAACCAGGACCACCCATGTGAGCGGTTCCCTCCGGCAACCCCGTCGGTTTCCGGACTTGCCGTTCTCTTCAAGAAATGTAGCTGAAGTGGACATGAATTGATTCGCGGCTCCGTCTATCTCCTAGCCAGCGTTTTCCTTGCTCCTTTGAGGGCCCAACGTTCCCCTGGCACACCCGCGTTCCGGAGTCGCGCCTGCACTCAATAGCTTGCTTGCGCCGTCTCCTGCAGTTCTTCCCAAGCGCTCGGAAGTTCGATCTGGCAACGGCTCGCCTCATCAAAGACAACAAACTCCTTCGTGTTTGCCAGTCGTTCCTTTACGAAATCTCTGAGTCTGGATACGTACGCAGGGTCATCATCCTGCGGCCATCGAAAGGTTTGCGTGATTTCAATCGCTATCCGCGCGCGTTGCCCTGCCGGCAAGAACGCAGGGTAGCCGAGGCGTATCGGTTCTTCCTGGCTCAGGCCGTCGCCGGAAACCAGCTTTCTCGCTATCACCAGCCGGGAGCCCTCGGCCAGATGAAAATCCACGTCCGTCAAGTTCTCCAATTCGTAGGAAAGCGTAAGCGTGGCCAACCCGTTGCCTCCTTGCTTCAGTTGGCTCCCCGCGTACTTCGCCTTGAAGGCCTTGTCGTTCCACGGTTTGACCGTTCCGGTTCGCGCGCGGTTAACGGCCGTCCCTCCGACCACGATGGCCAGCAGCAATAAGAGCCCCGCGCCGGCCGAAATACCGGCGGTCAGTAGCTTTTTCCTGAGCAATGTCCACTCCCTGCTAACGGAATGACTCCGGCGACTTCCTCGAATGCTTGTCCGGACACCCCGATTTCGACCATTCACTATCATTCCCGACTCGGCCCGGCAATTATGGAAAGTCTGCATCTTGGACGCAGGTTTTTCCCCTAGTCGTTCCTCGCTTCTCTAGTCGGATTATTCTGTGGCGTTCGCGCCCGCACGTCGCCCCAGCGCCCATCTTCCCGGCCCGCTGTACGCCAGCATCAGCAACCCGCCCATGATCGCCAGATTCTTCCGAAAGTGCGTCTCCTGCATTGCGGCCATCATTTCGCTCGACGCCCAGTAGTTGTGAAAGATCACCGTAACCGCCGTCGTGTACCCGAACATCACAAGCGCCGCGATCCGGGCCTGATATCCCGTCACCAGGCAAACCGAACCTGCCACTTCGATCAAGAGCGCCACAGCCAGCAGCACCGGAATCATCGGCAAGTGTCTCGTGCTCATGTACGTCACGTTTCCGGACCATCCAAAAACCTTCGCGATGCCGCTCGTCGCGAAAATGTACGTCATCATCAGCCGCCCGAGCAGCGGAACAACCGGGTGATCGAGAATCATCCTGCCTCCTCCCAAATCCCAACATGCCATTATCTATGTCGCGTGGCGACATAGTGGTGCGAATGCATAGACGAGCGCCGCCGTTGCTCGTTAGCAGCCTCGTTCTTGCCGTTCGCACCGCTAGAGGAAGGCCGTCCCTCCCGTAATGCGGGGGGGCGTGATTCGGCGGGTATTCAGGTCGGTCTTTGTGACATAGCTACTTTTCGTCGCAAATATAGAGCATCGAAGTGCCTGTTTATGAACTTTCGTTCGTCTGTACAACGTTGAAATGTAGCTTTTCCTGTTGCTGCTGCGTCTGAAGAAATTAAGGAGGCAGCGTGATCCAACTTCGA